>Ga0182012_10002227_pt1 | contig 21108 bp, 14 predicted proteins | sample 612S2SmetaG_FD_120486 | JGI IMG/M metagenome (GOLD analysis project Ga0182012, IMG submission 120486) | Permafrost microbial communities from Stordalen Mire, Sweden - 612S2S metaG | ecosystem: Environmental > Terrestrial > Soil > Wetlands > Permafrost | place: Sweden: Stordalen | collected... | reverse complement strand
CGCCTTCCGCCAGATACGCAACCATCGTCGCAAAAGCCAGCTGTGGTCCTAAGAGCAACCCAAGGACCAGCACTGCAAACGGTTGTAGCGTCACCGGCACCGGCGTAAACCAGAGCGGAATCGAGAGATGCGCACAAAGCGCGACCACCGCGCTCCCGGTGACCACAATGCCGCCGGCCTGCAAACCCCGGGCAACTGCACCTTCTTCAGCGCGCGGCGCAACAGCCACGACCCCAACCGACTCAGAAATCCGACTCATTCTTCCCCCCTGCCTTCTTTCACGGCTACCTTCTGCGCGCCAGATGGCATCCTCTGGCGCCGGATATGCCGGACCACCGCGCCTGCCACCAGGACCAACGCCACCACCGAAATCAGCAACCCAAGCAGCAACCATCGAATCGGCACAGTCATCCCGAAGAATACCAGACAGGCTGCCAGGTCCACGAACCCCGATACTCCGCGGCAACGCCAACCTCAACGAAATCAACGCACAGTTTTTGATTTCGCCTCATTCCGCTCTTGCCGATACCGCCCGCGTCGGGCAAGATTACTGTGCAGCTCTTTGAGGATCTCCCAACATGGCTACCCCGATCAAATTCGGAACCTCCGGCTGGCGTTCTATCGTCGCCGACGAATTCACCATCGCCAACATCCGCCGCGCGGTCGCCGGCATCGCCGCCTACGTCAAAACCCAGCCGGAGCCGCACCGGGTGCTGGTTGGCCGGGACCCCCGCTTCCTGGGAGAATCCTTCGTCGACGAAGCCGCCCGCATCCTTGCTGCTGCCGGCATTACTCCCATCGTTATTCCTGATGCCGCTCCGACGCCCGCCATCGCCTACGCCGTCCAGACGCTCAAGACCTCCGGCTCGATCAACTTCACCGCCAGCCACAATCCGCCGGAGTACAACGGCATTAAATTTTCCACACACGACGGCGCCCCGGCACTCCCGGAAGTCACCAAACAGATCGAAGTGGCCATCGTCGCTTTGGGCGAAAATCCCACCATCCCCCGCCTAAACGATCCCGAGCCGAATTTCGAGACTGCTGACGTCAAGCCTGCGTATCTGGCCCGCATTGCCGAACTCGTTGATCTCAAAGCGATTGCCGCGTCGGGAATCAAAGTCGTCTTCGATCCCTTCTGGGGCGCGGGGCGCGGTTACAGTTGCCATATCCTGCGTTCGGCCGGCGTTACGGTTGAGACGGTCCACGATTACCGTGATGTCCTGTTCGGTGGCCACGCGCCCGAGCCGGACGACCATCTGCTCGGCGAGGCCAAGGCGAAGATGGCCGAAAGTGGCGCCAGCCTGGTCATCGCCACCGACGGCGACGCCGACCGCTTCGGCATCGTCGATCAGGACGGCACCTTCATCCAGCCCAACTACGTGATCGCGCTGCTCTTCGACTACCTGGTCGAGACCCGCGGCTGGAAGAACGGCGTGGCCAAGTCCGTTGCAACTACCAACCTCATCAACGCGCTCGCCGACTACCACAAAGTTCAGCTCTACGAGACGCCGGTCGGCTTCAAGTTCATTGGCGAACTCATCATCGCGGACAAGATCGCCATCGGCGGCGAAGAGTCTGCCGGCCTTACGATTCGCGGCCACGTTCCCGAGAAAGACGGCATCATCGCCGGCCTGCTGGTGGCGGAAATGGTGGCCAAGCGCGGCAAATCCATTTCGGCACAGCTCAAGGACCTATTTGGCAAAGTAGGTTCCTTCTATCCCGTTCGTGAGAACTTCCACTTGACCCCGGAGGCCAAAGCCAAGTTCACTGAGAAGTTGAAGGTAGATCCAACAGAGTTGGGCAGCCGTAGAGTTGTCAGAGTCGTCCGGACTGACGGGTTGAAGCTGGTGCTCGACGACGGCTCGTGGGTCTGCTATCGCCTTTCAGGCACGGAGCCAGTTGTCCGCGCCTACACCGAATCCCGCGACCAGAGCCAGATGGCTGCTCTGAGCGCCCAGGCCAAAGAATTCGTCCTCAACTAGCTTCGGGACGAAAGAAATCTCTTTCTGAGCCACCACAAATCCGGGTGCCCCACCCTCTCCGGGCTGTTACTCCGGCCAAGGTGGGAACCACAAATCTCCGAGTAACCATGCCAGAATCTCCCAAATCCGCCGCCGAAACGCCCGCGAAGCTGTCGCTTCAACAGCGCGTGTGGAACAAATACCAAGCGAACCGCCGCCGCGTTGGCACGGTTGCCGCGGTTCTTTTCGCGCTCTTCCTTACTTGGCATGCAGTCAACGGCCGCAACGGCCTCTCAAGCTGGCAGCAGAAGCGCGCTGAAGACAAAGCCCTGGCACAGGAAATCGACCAACTGACTCAAGAGAACTCGCGTCTCAGCCAGCACGTCGATCACCTTAGATCCGACCCCGGTGCCATCGAATACGAAGCGCGCCTGCGACTGCGCTACGCCCGCCCCAACGAAATCATCTACGCGCTGCCTGAGGCGAAGGTCACGCAAAAATAAGGCATTTGCACTACGCTTCGCTTGGGAGCGCAAGATTCAGATCGAAGCAGGTGCTGCAACGATGCGTATCTCCAGGAAATACGCGATAATTTCCATCGTCTTGCTGGCTGCAGCCTCATGTATCCCCCGCAAGACGTATCTCTCGCCCGCCTATGACGTGGTCGTCGCAGACGCTTCAGGTAAAGCGCTTCCAACTTTGAGAGTAAGCAGATTTCTTGAGGATTACTCCACCGGCAGGGATGCCGACTACTCCAGCGACGCAATCACCGACTTGGCTGGCCGAACGCATTTCGACGCGGTCACTCACTGGATCAGTTTCGCAACGGAAATTTTCGGCTGCCTGAGGGAGATCCTTCAAACCGGCGCTCACGCAAGCTGTGGTTCCCACGTCGATGTTTCAGTGGATGCGAATCACTTCATCGAGTCAGCCAGAAGCGAAAATACCGTGCATGGACGCGACCACTTGAAATCACTCACGATTATCCTGACCTCCTGCCCCTCAGGCGATTGGCACACATGTGCTGGGGCCGTTGACCAGAGAGCGAAGCCTATTTCCCCCGATAGTCGATAAGCGGCTTCTGCCCCGGCGGAATCGCCGTTTGGTATTTCTTCCCAGTAAGCTTCTTGTCGAAGTCGGCCTTCGCCGCCTGCACCAGCGCGGGTGTCGTCAACAGATCGACGGCAGTCAGCGCTAGCGCCTTCGACGCTACCACCATTCCGTCCTGCCCGATGCTCATTCCCGCCGAAGCTGCCGCCTGCCAGGTATGCGCAGCCACTCCGGGCACAAAGGTCGCCGCACCAAACCCGATCGTGGGCACAGCCCAGCTCACGTCACCCACGTCGGTCGAGGCAGAGGGTGCGTTCGGGTCGTATGGCCGCAGCGGTTCAATTTCTTGAGTCTGGTCGAGGCTCGGTACGGTGTCGATGCCCATCGTCTTCTGCAGCGCTTCGGCAAATCGCTTCTGTTCGGCATCCATCATGTAGCCGCCCACTTCTTCCAGATTCCGCTGCGCCACGGGAGCCAGCGCGTCGTTGCCGATAATGTTCGCATCGCTGCCGATATCTTCTACCTCCACGGTCGTTCCAGTCATCAGCGCCGCGCCCTTTGAGATATTGAGAATGCGCTCCCAAATCTCTGAAAGCGCCGCGTTCGAAGGATGGCGCGCCATCAGATCCAACTGCGCGAGATCCGGGACAATGTTCGGCGCCACGCCGCCCTTCGAGATGATGTAGTGGACGCGCGTGTTGCTCGGCACATGCTCGCGCATGAACTCAATCCCATTGCCCATCAGCATCACCGCATCCAGCGCGGACCGTCCGCGGTCCGGCGCCATCGCCGCGTGCGCCGCAATGCCGTGAAAGGTGAACTTGGCCGAAATCACCGCCAACGCGCCGCCATTGTTGACACCGTTCCGGTCCGCCGGATGCCAATGCAGAACCACGTCGACATCCTTAAAGAGGCCGTCGCGCACCATGTACACTTTGCCCGATCCGCCTTCTTCGGCAGGCGTGCCGTAGTAGCGCAGCGTTCCGGCCACATGGTGCTCCGCCATGTACTCCTTGACGGCAACAGCCGCCAGCGCCGCTCCGGAGCCCAGCAGATTATGCCCACATCCGTGGCCCGGAGCGCCGGCCACTACCGGGTCGCGCTCCGGCTCAGGCTTTTGCGAAAGTCCAGGCAGCGCATCGAACTCGCCCAGGATCGCAATGACCGGCTTCCCCTGTCCATAGCTCGCAATAAACGCGGTAGGCTCATCGGCTACGCCTGATTCCACTGTGAAACCGGCATCTTTGAGCTGAGCCTGCAACAGCGCTGAGCTCTTGTTTTCGTGATACCCAAGTTCGGCATAGTCCCAGATCTGCTTAGAGACCTGTTTCCAATTAGCGGCGTGCTCATCCACTAGCTTTTCCAACTGCTTGTGCGCTTGGGACGTCGACTGCGCTTGCGCGGCTATCGCAATAAGCCCAAGACAAGAGGCAAGAGCGCCTTGACGAATTCCGCGCAGCCAGCTAATGGACAAGAAGCAAGAAAGGAAAGGGAATTGGTGCATAAGAAGCCTCCTCAAAGCGTCAGAATGAGCGTCGTTGCAAGTAGCCTCGAACAGAAGAGAAAAGCAAGGCCAAAGAGGATCTACGGCCGGGGAGCATCTGGAAATCTGTATTCCATTGAAACTGGGCTGGCTGCGTTGAGCATATTACAGCCAACTGGCCGCAGCAAGACACTGCGTAGAGTTTCCACCGTCTGACCATCCCTCGGCGTAGGCCCTGCTAACAATTCCCTTGACCCGCCCCCACCCCTAAGCAACAATGAGCCGATAGTGCGCAAGACCATCCCAATGCGAGGCCCAGCCCACCTTGGATACCTTGAATAATCTAGAAAATTTCATCGAATCTCCGGCAGAATCGGCCGAAACCACTGCCGAAGTCCTTGTAGCCGCTCGCGCCTCAGGGCCAGAGGCCAAGCCGCACCCGCTGCACTGGACGCCGCTCTCACGCTTCGCATTTCGGATCGCCTTCCTCTACTACTTCTGCTTTATCTTTTGGTTCGGCAATGGCACCATCTTCTCCGTCTTTCCCTGGATCGGCGACAAGATCGACACCATCCTCACCTGGCCCTTCAACAATCTGGCCGAGTGGACTGGGCAGCACGTCTTTCACCTCACCGGCCTCGCGGCTCATTGGCACCCGACCGGCTCCGGTGACACGAACCTCAACTGGATTCTCAATGGACTATTCGTCGTCTTTGCCGTAGCCGGTGGCATCGCCTGGACACTCGTCGCGGAACTGCGCCCGGCCACACGCTTTCCCCGCCGCAGAGAGTACCAGAGCCTCTACGCCTGGCTCCGCTTCGGTCTTCGCCTCACCTGCGGTTTCTTCATGCTCAACTACGGCCTGGCCAAGGTCTATCCCTTCCAGATGGCGCCCATTTCGATCGGCATCCTCAACGAGCCGGTCGGCAACATGAGCCCCATGACATTCCTGTGGACGCTCATCGGCATGAATCCCATCTACGAGATGATCTGCGGCATCGCTGAAGTCCTGGGTGGCCTTCTTCTCCTTTTCCGACGAACAGCTCTGGCCGGCGCGCTGCTCTCCGCCTTCGTCATCTGCAACGTCGTCCTCTACAACTTCTTCTTCGATGTGCCAGTGAAAGTCTTCGCCGCCAATCTGCTGCTGGCCTGCCTCTTCGTCGTGCTTCCAGACGTTGGTCCGCTCTTCGAATTCTTCGTTTTACACCGGCCGGCTGCGCCTGCCGGCATCTGGATTCCGCCCACTTCCCGCAAATGGGCGCGCATCGCCATGTCGGCTGTCGAAATCACTTTTTGCGCAGCTTTCGTCATCCTGCTGGCGGTCTTCGACGGCATCGGCTGGTTGCAGAACCAGGCCGCGATCCGTATGCAAACCCCGCTTATCGGCGCCTGGAAACTCGACTCGACCCACCCCGCCGCCGGATCATTCATCACCGGCGAAGGCCTCCCGGCAACCAACCTCTACGTAGATACCGCCGTCCGCGCCTTCACCCGCGCCTCAGACGGCGCACTCTGGCGCACCTACCTGCACGTCGATCCCAAAGCACACTCAGTCGAGATCAACGACTTTCCCACCCCTGGCACAACCTACAGTTACCAGATGCCGGATCACGACCACCTCATCCTGACTTCCACGCCTCCCGAAAAGCCCAAGCCCGATCCGAAGGCCAAAGATTCAGTCAAACCCGAACCACCTTTCACGCCAACCGTAGTGACCCTGACTAGAATTCCGATTCCGAGTCATTACCCGCTCCTCGATCGCGGGTTCCACTTCGTCAATCAATGGGGTCTGGAACGCTAAGGTGTTTTAGGGAATGGTGTAGACCAAAATCGCAACTTCCGAGTCGATTTTCCTCAAGAAAATCGACACTCCCCATCCTAAGAAAGTTCAAAGTATTCCCTAAAATGCCTTAAGGCGCTCCGCGGAGTATTTCAAAAATCCACATGTGCCCGCAACGATCCCACCCACGCCGGCCCGCGATCCCGGTTATACCCAGGATTGTCGATATGCTGCACGTCCACCGAATAGAACAGCCCCCGCCACGCATGCCAGTTGTAGTAGCTCTCGACAATATTTTCACGGCCGTAGTTTAGGTTGCCGTCGCCCAGCAGAAAGCCCAAGCCGCCCAGCTTCAGATACTCCTGGTGATCGCTCTTGATCGCGTTGGAGACAAAGGCGATCGCAATCTTATCGACTGGCCGATGCCAGGCCGTACCGGCATAGTCCGCGCCCCCCGAGACCGTCTGATCCACCTCGGTATACGCATAGGACTCATGCTGGCCCTCGTTCCATCCAAACCGCCCGAAGACTCTCAGATCGGCAGTCAGCAACTGCTCAGTATTGAATCCAAACCCGTACTTAAGAGTGCCGTCCCGTTCAAATTGCGTGATTGCTGGCTTGGTGCGGTGCTCGATCGCGTAATCGTTCGATTCACGGTAGGTCCCCATATGCGCGCGATTGGCAAAGAACAGAACCCGCGTTACGCCTCTCTGGCTCGGGATCCAGCTATGCCTCAATTCAAACTCACCGTTCTGTCCGTGGGCGCGGCTGAACGCCCAATCCATCGCAATACCATTGGCCACCGTCGGCATGGCAAAAATCCCGTAGCGGATCGACCAAATTCGGTCGTCATATTCTGCCATTCCGCCTACCGTGTAGCCACGCGTGTCGGCGGCATAATCCCATGCGCCGTTGTTATCGATCGTCCAGTTCATAAACTGCAAGTGGCTGTCCGACCCCACTGAATTGATATCGAAGAAATCCGGCAAAGTCATCTTACCTACTCGAAATTCGATCCGACGCAGCGGCACGCTTGGCGCCAGCGCAAACTGGCCGGCCTCCTGGTTGGTCGTCGCTTGCGTCAGCCCCATGACCTGGTGAATTTGATAACGTGCCGGGTATGGCGTGGAACCCAGGTTCGGATTGCGCACCACATCGAGATTGGTAAATCCCGCCAGCCCCAGGGCTTCGCTCAATCCGCGGCCCCCGGCGGACTCTTCATCGTAGATGAAGTCCGTCGCATAGCGAATCGACCGATTCGGGCGCGCTGCAAGATAGAGCGTTCCAATCAACGAAGTCTTGTATTCAGCCGAATTGCGAAAACTGTTCGTCCCCTCATAGGCCGAATGAAATGCCGGGCGACCCTGAAGGATAATGTTCGCCTGCCCGGAAATCCACCAGCGCGCGTCCTCCGGATGCGGCGCCATGCTCACAATCGGAGCATCCGTGCGTTCTGTCCCATGCGGAGTCACATCGGTGCTCCTGCTGCCAATGCCGTCCTGCCCAAAAATATGCGTCCATATTGGCGGTGGCGTGGGGTTGAAAGCCACTGGCACCGGAGACTCTGGCAGGCTCTGCGACACCGCACAAGCGCCCGCGAATACCGTCAGCGCCATCGCAGTCGCCAGCCGCAGGCTAAAAAGCCGATGGAGATGGTTGAACTTTGGCAAGCGATAGGCTCCGTTTGAGAATTTGGATGCGCCGGATGCTGTATGATGGCCACAAAAGGGTACCCTACTAGGGTATGTACCATACCCTAGTAGGGTACATCAACCGACTCGCAGGCAAATCAAGCATATTCACACAGAATTCATCGGAGATCTCCCATGTCCCACGACGAACGGGAAAAACTGAAGCTCCTGCAGCGCATCCGCAAACTCCGCGGCCAGCTCGATGCCGTCGAGCGCGCCCTCCTTGCCAAGGACGATTGCGGCGACCAGTTGATGCTCCTCGCTGCCGTTCGCGGAGGCGTAAACAGCCTCATGGGCGAGGTTCTGGAAACCCATATTCGTTTTCACCTCACCGACGGCTCCCAGGAAAAAATCGCCCCTGAACTGGCCGAAGATCTGATCGATCTGGTGCGCGCTTACTTGAAATGACCGTGAATCTTCCGCCAGATTAGCCCGTCTCCATGTATCGGAGATGAATAGATTCCTGTTTTGCAGGTCGCGTTCTGCGACCTGGAATTGCCGCCCCGGCAATTTTCCCAAATGCCAAGTCCCGATTTTCCTGAGCTTCTCGCTAAGGATAGTACGGAGCTGCGCCTTACACCGTGTCAGAATGGCACACACGCTAAATCCGATGGCAGCTCGATCTGAAATAGCATTTCTTTCTGGCTGGGTGCTCTGAGAGATGAATTGCGCACCTTAGCTGCCACGCCTGTCCCTCGGCCCAAATCTCCGCCAAGGAGCATAAGAATGGAAATCCAAGCCACGCAGTCTCATGTGGAAAGTTCGAGAGACGCAGCCGACACTTCTAAAAATTCGGCACGAGTTCCGCGCGTTGCGGTGATTGGCGTACATGGCATAGCGCGCCATCCCGCAGGGGAAACGGAAAATTCCATGGCAGACCTGCTCTTGTCCCTGCCTAAAATCGCCAGAACAGCAGATGTCTCGCTGGAAGAAGCCGGCTGCAAGTGCGGGGGACTTGAGCCAGATGACGGGAGAAAATACACGCCATTCAAGGCGGTTGGCATTCATATACCATTGCAACGCGTGAAGACAAGGCCAGTGATCTCGAAGAAAACAGGAGTGGCCTCCCTTCAGGAAGAAAGCGCCTTATTCTCGACACATCTCGCTGCACGACTCACCGGTAAGCTGGAAGATCCGGAAGGGAAAGATGCCTTCAGGCCTGAATCGGCAGATGGTAATCAGACTCCGAGACGCAAGGGCGGCTTGATGACGCGGATCCGGAATCAGTCCAGCGTGGTCACTCCCGCAGCGGGAACGCAGACTGGCAATGACTACACTGGCCTCTTGCTGGATGGCTATTGCGGAGGGGCCGACTCGAATGTCTACATCACCACCCGGCTTGAGGGTATGCGGAATCCAGGCTCGACGCCGGATCCAAGCCGATCCAAAGTGCATATTTACGAAGTGCTATGGGCCGATCTCGCCCACCCGGCATCGAACATTCTCGGCTTCTTTCTTTCGCTGTTTACCTTGCTCATGCACCTGGCGAGTTTGAGCCAGAAGGCGGTCGATACCGGTTCTTATGAAAACAGCGGTTTGCTCTGGTCGGTCTTTCTGTGGGCGCAGCGCTGGGCAGTTCGCTTCTTGCAGATTTTTCTCCCGCTGTTGAAGGTGCTGTTGCTGGTCGTATTCCTCTCGGCCCTTCCTGGAGTTTCGACCTTCTTCGCCCCTTCCGCCAAAGATGGAACAAATCCCAACGCATTTGCCTTCGCGGTCGTCCTGGGGGTTCTCGGCGGAATCGGAGCAGTTTTCGCAGGGTACTTTATCGGCAAACGAGTCAAGTGGCTCCTAACCCTCTGGCCAAGGTTCCTGACCGTAAAGCCATGGCCCTGGACGTGGGCATTATCGACGATGGTTCCTGGAATCGGCGGGGGATTGCTTGGTTTGGCACTCGCTTACACTGTCCCACCACAATTCGCGGTTTCGATCCTGTGTTGGCTCGTCCTCGGCACACCGATTATTGCCGTGATCCTGAGCCAGTACGAGGGATGGCGCAACGGCGTTCAATTTTGGGGCCTGTTTGGCTACGGCATGAGCTTTGTGACATTCCTTTATTTATCCAGATTCGCCCACCAACCGAATCCAATGCTCCACAACGGTTACTCCATCGACGTTTCGCTTCTTGCTTTCTGGATGACGGAACTTGGCGTGGCTGCGATCCGCATTGCGTGGCTCGTGATGAGTCTTATGGCGATTCTTGCGTTGGTGACAGGGAGCCTGGTCAGCCGGCTGCAACGAGACACTGAAAAGAAAGCGCGGCTGATTGCAGCAGTGCGCACAAGTCGCTTTGCCCTCGCAATGCCGACAGCATTTTTCCTCATGGTCACGCCATTAATCTGGGGCGCGATGTTCAAATTGGCCGACTGGGTTAACAAGCCGTTCTTCGTATTAGGCGGCAAAGAGAATTTGAATAACAGCTTGACCGATGCTTTGACGCAGTGGCACCTGATCCCGAACATCTGGGATCCCGAAATCATGTGCGGCGATTACTTCAAAGTGATTCTGGCCTGGGGCATGGGCTACCAGATGCCAATCACCCTTCTGCTGGTCACGCTCGCCATCTGCGTGCTCGTCTGGTGGGTCACCCCGAGTGTGCTGGTCGAATCCTTCCAACTGAGAAATAAAGCAGTCCCGCCACGGACCTCCACAAACAACCAATCACGCGCTCTCGGCAGTTGGCTCTCGCGCGGACTTGACGCGACATCCGTGGTCACCTTCCTTTTCTGGTGCTCCGTTTTTCTGGCTCTCCCTGCTGTTTATGTGCTTGGACTGATCCATACGCAATGGGCGCAGAACAGCTTCAGCTTTCTCAAGACCGCAACGGACTGGATTGTCGATCAGCCACTCCTGGCGGTCGCTGGAGCAGCCGTGGTAGGGATGTTCAAGTACGGCAGCGACGCGCTGGAGACGGTCCTGGATGTAGACACGTATCTGCGCATGGCGCCTGATGATGCGACCCCTCGAGCCAAGATATTCGAGCGCTTTGTCTCAACACTGCGCTATGTGGCCAACTACCGAGATGAAGATGGCCACGGCTACGATAAAGTGGTGATCGTAGCGCATAGCCTGGGTTCGTTGATTGCTGCAGATCTACTGCGCTATCTCTACGTTGGGCAGCGCGATCCCATGCGCCACGATCCGGCGCTGGAACGATACGGATTTGCCGGGGACGCCGGCGCCCACGAGATCGAGCTGAAGCTCCTCACCATGGGAGCGCCAATCCGCCAGCTCCTGAATCGCTTCTTCCCCTATCTCTACGACTGGGTTCGCCCGATACCCGATAACAGCTTGGATCCTCTTGGACATGCCCTTCTTCCACAAGGTGATCCTGGGTCCGCATATCCGTTTCCCGACCCATCCGAACTGGGAGTGTCCCAGTGGGCCAATACCTACCGCAGCGGAGACTATGTGGGGCGGTCTCTATGGCTAGACGAATGGTATAACCGCACCGATGAAGTGGACCCGCCCGGCCAACAATTCGGGAACTATCCGCAGCCCATTCACGTCGCCTCTTCTCCTTCCGGGGACCGCATCGAGATGTGCATCGGAGCCGGAGCGCACACGCGTTATTGGGATGACACGGCGCCTGACGTAGCCGAACAACTGGACCGCATGATCTGACGATGACGATAAGGAGATTCAGTGAGCCGAAAATCAGGCAATGCCCAATGCCTGCGCCACAACGTCTGTGTACTTATTCCCGCTCCCGGTATTGAACAGCACAACCCTGTCCTCCGGCGCGAGAAAACCGGTGCCCAGCAAATGATCGTAAGCAGCCGTTGCAGCAGCGCCCTCCGGCGACAGAAAAATACCTTCGTTCGACGCCCAATCCCGCAGCGATGCGAAAATCTGTTCGTCCGCCAACGCAACCACCGTTCCCTGCGACTGCCGCACAATGTCTAGAATCAAGTAATCCCCATACGGCTTGGGAACTCGCAGTCCGCTCGCAAATGTGGCCGCGTTGTGCCACATCTGGCTGGCATCTTCCTGCCGCTCAAAAGCCCGAGCCACCGGCGCGCAACCTGCCGCCTGAATCGCGATCATCTTCGGCCGTTTTCCCGTGACCCAGCCCAACTGCTCCATCTCTTCGAATGCCTTCCACATGCCGATAAGCCCCACCCCGCCGCCGGTTGGATAGAAAACAGCGTCGGGATAAGTCCAGGCTAGTTGCTCCACTAACTCATATCCCATCGTCTTCTTCCCCTCCACGCGGAATGGTTCCTTCAGCGTGGATAAGTCGAACCATCCTTCGGCCGCCTTGCGCTCAGTCACAATTCGCGCGCAGTCCGAGATCAGCCCATCCACCAGAGTCATCTTCGCGCCATAGGCAACGCACTCTACCTGGTTGGCCAGCGGCACGTCCTTCGGCATGAAGATATGCGCCTCTATCCCCGCAGCCGCGGCATACGCAGCCGCCGCACCCCCGGCGTTGCCCGCCGAAGGAACTGCGATCTTTGTGATCCCGTAGTGCCGCGCCATGGTCATCGCCAGCGACAAGCCTCGCGCCTTGAAGGTCCCGGTCGGATTGGCGCCCTCTTCTTTCAGATACAAGCCCGGATGGCGCCGGCTCGCGAGCATCGGAGTCCAGCCTTCACCCAATGTCACCGGCTCAATTTCCGGCAGCACCGCCTGATAACGCCACATCCCTGGCCACGGTCGCCCAAGAGTATCCTCGCCAATCGCATCGCGCACCGCGAGCCCCTGCGCTTGCGATAGGTCATACCGGACATAAAACGCTCCAGCGCACACGGCGCAGACAGTCTGCGGAGTGGTGGCGTCTTGTCGTGCATGGCATCGGGAGCATTGCAGGTAAGCAATTTGCGGCATAGACCATAGGATAATAGAGGCTGCCGGTTCATTGCGTACCAGGGAGACTATGAAGCTACCGCCCGCTGGTTCAGGACGATCGCAGCTTTGGACAACGCTGGCAGGGCTGCTGCTCTACGCGGCCAGTGTGGCGCTGGCCTCAGTTTGGACGGGCGCCATCGCCCTGCGACTGGCCGCGCTTCTCGTGTTGCTCTGGTTGACAGCCTCACGCCGTACGCTCACCGCGTGGACATTCTTCGCCATCCTCGCTGGAGCGGAGCTTGGCGCCGATGCACCCGCCGTCGCGGTCCAGTTGCATGTATTCGCGGAGATATTCCTCCGCCTCGTCAAGGTCATCGTTGCGCCGCTGATTCTGGGCACACTCACCACCGGCATCGCAGCGCACGGCCAGGTCAAGAGCCTCGGCCGCGTGGCCATCAAGACGCTCCTCTACTTTGAACTCGTCACCACAATTGCACTGCTGCTGGGCGTGGTGGCCATCGATCTCTCGCGCGCCGGCGAAGGCGTCACCGTTCCGGCAACACTGCTGGCTCAGACCGCTCCAGCCGCCACAGCCCACGCTGGCTTGGAAGCCTTCCTGCTCAACATCTTTCCCGAAAACCTGGTCACAGCCATTGGTGACAACCAGATTCTTCAGGTCGCGGTCTTTTCCATTCTCTTCGGCATAGCCCTCGCGTTGCTCAGCGAAGATAAGCGTGCGCCGCTGCTCTCCGTCCTCGAGTCACTGACAGCAGCCATGTTCCAGTTGACCAGGATCATTATGTACATGGCCCCGCTCGCCGCGGGAGCCGCCCTCAGTTACACCATAGGCAGCATGGGGATAAGCACGCTGATCCCGCTGGCGAAGCTTTTGGCCACCTTCTATGCTGCTGCACTGGCACTCGTAATTCTCATCTTCGTGCCGGTTTTGCTCCTCATGCGAATCTCCATACGGAAATTCTTCCTCGCCGTAAGCGAACCCGCAGCCATCGGCTTTGCGACCAGCGCCTCGCAATCTGCGCTACCCCTCGCCATGGAGAATATGGAAGAATTCGGCGTCCCGCGCTGGGTCGTCTCTTTCGTCATCCCTTCCGGTTACAGCTTCAATATGGATGGAGCCAGCCTCTATCTCGCCATCGCCTCCATCTTCGCCGCGCAGGTGGCAGGCATTCGTCTCACCTGGGCGCAGCAGGCAGTGATGGTCTTCACACTCATGCTGACCAGCAAGGGCATCGCAGGAGTGCCTCGGGCCACGCTGATGATTTTGCTCGCTACGGCATCCCAGTTTCATCTCCCCAGCGCGCCCATCCTCATGATCCTCGGAGTGGATGCGCTCGTCGATATGGGCCGCACGGCGCTCAATGTCACCGGCAACTGCCTCGCAGCAGCAGTCGTTGGCAAGTGGGAGCAGCCATGAGCCGCAGCGCGCGCGCAGCCAAGGGTTTCGCGACTTCCGTGATTCAATACATGACGCAGATCCTGCTGCAGATCGTATTGGCTCCACTGGTACTCAAACTCGCCGGTCGCGAGACGCTTGGAGCCTACGCGGCAATCTCGCAAACGCTAAGCCTGCTCGCACTCGTGGATATCGCAGGCTCCTGGGCACTGGAGCGGTTTCTTGGGCAGGCCCGCGGCGTAGACGACGGAGGCACTCGTTTCCGGAATGTCTTTACAACTTCGCGCACCATCAGCCTACTCACCAACGTCGTCTTCGCTATACTCGTACTCGTCTTCAGCCTGTGGATCGCATGGATGTTTCACCTAGGCGATGCAGTCGCTACAGGTGCGCGTCATGCGCTTTATGTCATCGCCGCGTGGGCGGTCGTGCGCACACCCCTCATCGCCTATGAAAATGCGTTGATTGCCACTCAGGACCTCGTAGTCACCAACTCCATCTCCGCTTTGGTAGGTATTCTTCGCGCGGTTGCTTCGCTCACCTTTGTATTCTTCGGAGCAGGCCTCTTCGGCCTCATGTTATCCGGCACCTTAGCCGCAGCTGTCGGCAGCATTCTCTATCGCACCCGCTTTCGCCGCCTGCACACAGACCTCATGCCCAATTGGGGCATTCCTGACCGCGCGCTGCTGCGCGAAATGCTTGGCTTCTCCTTCCATTCCGTCTTTCTCAACGTTGGCAACATGCTCTTTTTCACCTCTGGCAACATGCTCGCCGGCCTTACCAACGGAGCCGCAGCAGCGAGTAACTTCTATACTTCGCAGACGCCTACCACCACCGTTTACAACATGCTCAACCGCCTCACCGAGTCCGCCGCACCCGCCATCAATGAGTTATACGGAGCAAACGAGATGGAACGGCTACGGCGAGTCTTTCTGCGACTGGTGCGGCTTCTGCTCATCATGGCCATGCCCATGTCCATCGGCGTGCTGCTCTTCAATCGCGATGTCGTCGTCACCTGGGTTGGTGAGCAACAATATTCCGGCCCATTGCTCACCGTTTCGTTGTCTATCTACTGCGTTACTCTCGGCATTCAGAACCTCGCCATTCTCTTCGCGTTTGTCTTCGGATGGGTGCGCCTGCTCTCGATCACCGCGCTCTTGCAGGGTGTCGCAAACTTCGGCTTGGCGTTTTATTTAGGCAAACGCTTTGGCGTGGGCGGCATCACCCTTGCGCTGGTTATCGTGCTCATGCCACAACTGATCCTGTTACTGCACAAGATCGATTGCTATCTGCAGATCGGCAGCGTGCGGTTTATGGCTCGCTGCCTGCTCCGTTCGTTGATCCCGCTGGCTGCTGCGTCTACTGCAGGTTATCTCGTGCATCGTTCTGTCGCTATCGCGCATAAGCACTACGCAAATCTGCTCGCGGAACTCGGAGCCTTTACCCTGGTCTATGGCGTATTGGCCTGGTTCTTTCAACTTGCGGAGGAAGACAAATCCGATAGCCGTCGCTACTCAGGAGCAATCTTTGCCAGGCTGCGCGGCATCACCGATCGATTCGCTGACAATCAAGGGGCAGCCTGAGATGACTACGAATACTCTGTCCGAACAGGGAACTGAATGGCCGCTCGTTTCCGTCCTCTTTGTCACTTACAAGCGCTTCGACCTGCTCAAACTCACGGTAGAAACCTTCCTGCGCGAGACTGATTATCCAAATCTGGAACTGATTGTTGCAGACGACGCCAGCGGAGAAGAAGTTCAGAGACTTATTCGCACCCTGCCCGTCGATGTCTTTGCCTTTGCGCCCAAAAATCGTGGACTCGGAGCTAACAACAACCTCGGGCTTCGTCACTGCACGGGCGAATACATTCTCATGCTTCAGGATGACTGGGAGTGTCATGGCCCGCGCGATTATCTGCGCAATGCCGTGGCTGTGATGCAAGCGAACCCGCAAGTAGGCATCATCAATTTCGTCGGAGCCAATCATCCTCTCGACTTGAATTATCAGCTCGGTGGCAGTGAGGAGCCATGTTACGAAACTCCCAAAGCTCTCGAAGGTGGCCACATGGAATACTTCCTCTATTCCGACAATCCTCATCTTCGCTCGCGCGCCATGATGGAGTTCATGGGCTACTACATCGAAGATCGCGATATGGAAAAATGCGAAATCGACTATAACATCCGCTGGAGAGATCAGAACCAGTTCTTGACCGCGGTTTTTCCAGAGTATTATCGCAAGACCTTCGTCCATGTGGGCGCTGAACACAGCTATCGCACCACCAGAATGCGCTATCGCGTGGCCGCATTGCTTCAACCATGCAAGCCAATCCTTATCAAGACAGCGCCGGGGATTTTCCGCTTCGGCAAAGCGACTTTAGTCCGCGCGATACGCATGCTCGAGCGCCTGCGCGTCATTCGTTAGCCTTGGTCGGCCAGTCGCGCTACAAGGTTTCGAATCGCAGTTTCATACACACGCGATTCCTGCACGCGCATGGCGGTTCCTGCACCCGCTTCGCCGAGTCGACGGCACAGGTCTTTCGACTCGTAGAGCCGGAGAATTGCCTCTGCAAGTGCATCGTCGTTGCCCGGCGGAACGAGTAGGCTATCGACTCTGTCCGTCAGTAATTCCGCTGCGCCGCATGCGTGAGTGGCGATCACCGGAACATCGGAAGTCAGCGCCTCAAAGAGGGCCATGCCAAATCCATCGTCCACGCTAGGCAAAACAAATGCATCGAGTCCGCGATAAAAGGCAGGTAGGTCGGAGATATACGGAACCAGAGTAACATCCGGCAATTCGAGAAGCAGTTGCTTGAGCGCGGGGTAGTCCTCAAACCCTCCGGCGCAACGAATCAAGAGTTTCGCGTTGGGAAGCGCCAGCTTCTTCCAAGCCCGCAAAAGGTAAAAATATCCCTTGCGCAGGGGAGAATTGCCGATCACTCCGACCGTAAATGTCGAACTGGCTTCACTCGTCGCCGAAGGCATAGCCGAAATCCGGCCCAGCAGCGGAGCCAGCACCAGTTTCGATCGCAATTCCGGCGGAAAGGAAGATCGCGTGTACTCTGACGGAATGAGGATCGCGTCCGCAAGCGCATACTCCTCAAGCTGGCGATCGACCAACCATTGCGGCTGTGGCCGAAATCGAAATCCGACTCGATCGGCTTCACGCGCAAGCAGCGTCTGTTGCACATGAACATGAGGGCAGGCACGGTCCAGCACAAATCGCGCTCCGCGCAGTTTCGAAGCTTTCGCTGACCGTAATGCCCGTGTGGCCAGCGCGAAGAAGATGTCCGTCGCAGGCATTAGCGCAGCAACTGTGCGATCGTAGAGGACGGTGTCGAGGTCCAGCGCCGGCCCATCCACCAGTCGAGGAAAGACATGAGAGGCAAGTAAGATCGGCGAGGGCGTAAAGCGAAGGTCGACCGCGTCAAGTAATCCGCGGAAGAAGCTGCGTGGCGCTGAGGAATACAATCGCACGGTATTCGCAGGCGAAATCAGCGCATTGGACAGTTGAACAAAGTGAAATGGCCGATGCGCTGAGAGCGTGATCTTCATAGGGTTGAACGGCGATGAACTGAGACGCTGAGATCTCACCGCAAGAATCCCAGCTAAACCAATTATGCCTTGCCATCCATCCTCGCGAGCACCATGGCTAACTGCGTGTCGTTGTCGTAGCCGGATGCCACCGCCCGTTGGCGGGCGCGTTCGCCGAAGCTCTTGCGCAACTCCGGCCGTTCGAGATAGAAACGAGCCTTTTCAGCGCATTCCTCCAAGGTACTGAAGAAGGCGGCTTCGGAGCCTTCTTCGAACAAGGCGATATGCTCTTCCGAACGGCAAGCCAGCAGGAACTGGCCACAGGCGGCGATTTCAAACGTCTTATGTGCCACATCATCTTCATTGAGCCGGGTAATAAAGGCCAGATTGACCCGCGAACGCCACAGGCCATTTGTATATTCCTCATCCATCAGCATGCCGCCGGTCAGGTGTTCGCGCGCAAAATCAGACGAATAGATCCCTTCCCAGCGCGGCCCGGCGATTGCCAGCGGCAGCCGATGTTGTTCCGCCAGCGTCCTCAGAAACGCCGGCCGCTCCTCGTACGGGGACCCGATAAACGAAACCTGCCGGTCGCGATTCGCGTCGCTCCAATTGGCTGGCGGAGGAAAGTGAAGGGAAGGCTCATAACTGGGGATCAGCTTGATGAAAGGCAGGTTCCATGTCACGTAGCGGGTGACATCCGACTTGCGGAAAACGCAGTGCATGTCGAAGAGGCGGTAGACGCGCTTGAATTGCATCCAGCCTGGGTCATCGCGCGGGCCGAATGGGTTGTCCATGTTGTAGCAGACCAGCTTCGCGCCGAGAGTCTTCAGTTCCAGCAGGGTTTCTCGGGTGAAATAGATGGGTTTGTGAAACCAGACTACGTCTGGCCGCGATTTGCGAACGGTTTCGACCAGTTCGCGATTAACGTTGGAGACCAGCGGGCCGATCGGCAGGCGGATGCGGAGCGCGTTCCAGAGCCGTGATTTGGGAGTAAACGGCGCTAAATCAAAGGCTTCCGCGCCGGGCTCGAGGCGTTGGATGGAGAGGTATCGGGTTCTGGAAACGGTGCCCCTGGCGAGCGAGCCAACGTACAGAATTTTGGGGCGAAACGCCATCAAACGGGGCCTCTGAGCCAGTCGGGTAAGACACCCACAAATTTTTAGGGCGACTCTCGATTATAACGTTTGTTGACGGGGGGCTTTGCGGTAGACTTTGCGCTTCTTTCGTCTCCTGCGGGCCGGCTTGGGCGAAGATAGGGGAAACGTTCGCCCAATGCGCGTGTAAGAAAGGGGGGAGGGTGCCTTCACATACCCCGTAAATGGCTGGTACGATAGCAGTTACGCGGAAATCTGGGTGTCGATAGCCGCGCTTTTTGTGCGCATTTGTGCATGATTTCGACATTTTTCCTGCGCACACTCAATCGATTCGAGTTTTACGGCGATAACGAAATTTCTGCGTGGACCGATTATAGCTGAATCGACAATATTTCTGCGCGATTCCGGTTTCGGACGGGGCGGGTAATCGCATGGTGTTTTGACGTGTAACGTTATGCGTGCGATTTGTTATATAGATTGGCGGATTTGTTACACTGCGCGGCAGATTGATTAGACTCTCTGGCGGATTGGTTACAGTGCTTAGCGAGATTCGATTTTTTGAGTGGGCGATTTGAGAGGAGTTGGCACTTTCCACTCACCGGGCTGGCCGCCGATTCGGCGGGAGGGGCAAAGGCCGCGGCAAGAACAGGGCTGGCTTTTCTGATCTCCCACATCTCGGAATCGAGATGTGGGAGATCCTCAGTTGAAGGTTGCTCAGACCTGTGCCACCCGCCAATCCGTTAGTTCTTGATGTTGACTGGATTGCCTTCGAGGTCCTTGAAGGTGATGTCGATGGGCTCGCCATACGAGCATGCGAGGTCATTGAGAAAGCGAATTGCGACCGCTTCGCCGAGTTTAACGGAGGCGTCGGTGTCGCTGCGCCAGTGGATGCCGCCGTGCAGGCCGTGACCAAAACTGACGTTATGGGCGAGCTTGTGGAGTTCGCCGTTGACGGTGAGCTTCCCTGGTTTGCCAGTTGATGGATTGTTGTCCCAGTGCTCAAGTTGCGTGCCGTTGGCGCCGGGGACTTGTGGGCAGTTGAAAACGAAGTCGCCGTCGAAAAAGAACTTGAGGATGGTGATGCAGGCTCCGCCTACGGCTCCGTGCCCGGTGGGATAGGCGGGATGAGAGGGAGATCCTTCCGGGAAGGGCTGCAAGAGCAGGTAGGTCCTATATTTGTCGAAGCTGGCTTTGACCGCCTTGGAGTTGAGCGCGCGGGGCAGGGGATTTGCGTCGAACGGAGCGTGGCCAGTATTGAGCAGGTGAACGAGTCCACCGCCCGACTCGGGGCGATGGCGCAGATGGACGAACCACTTCTGATACCAGCAGGTGTTGAGGGCCAACTTGGCAACCTGGCCGAGGACGGAAGCGATGTCCGGGCCTCCGAAGGTTCCGAAGCCGTTTTGTGTGGCCGACATAGTGACAGCGTAAGGGCTAGTCGGGTTGGGAGGTGCGCCGATGATGTTCAGCACCAGATAGGCGGTGAAGTAGGACTGATATAGCTCGTCGACGTGGGTGAATGCGGCCAGTCCGCGACCGTCGTGGAGATATCGGAGAGTCGTGTCGTTCTGGTTACTAAATCCTGTGCCGATGCCGTTCTGCACGTCAAACCAAGTATCGAGATCGGTCATGTAGTCGATGTTGGGCCGATAGGTGATGTATTTCTGGTCGAAGGGAGCGGCTCCGAAGACGGTGGGTGTAAGGAAGAACTGGGAGATATAAGGACCGATGTCTTCTCCCTGGAAGATGCCTCGGAACAGGAGAGTGGGGGTGACTTTGCCGCCATCGGTAGGGCCATCGAAGGCAATCGTCGCAGAGTCCGTGAGTTCTTTGCAGGCGGCGTGAGCCACAGGGCTGTTCGGATAGTCGGTGAAGGCGACGTCGCGAAGCAGTGAGCACCAGTAGAGTTCAATCAATTCCGTAGCGTAACCTTCGCTGGCGACGCTGTAGGGCTTGGCCACGGTCGGGGCCCCAAGTTGGCTTGCATCGCATCCGACGTAGGAATACGCGAAGGCTCCCATGGGACCATTGAGTTTGCGCTTGCCACCCAGGAATGGAGTAAGGGCGTGGAATGCTGCGAAGTCATGAGTTTTGACGGCGTTGTAAAAGGCGGTGAAAGCGGCTGGGTTAACGATGCCGGGTGAGTCCTGCTTCAGGCATTTCGAGTAAGTTCCGCATTTATCTGGAAGGCTGAGATCTGTGTTGGTGTCTTGCGGGGCAACACCGATAAAGGCTTCCTGCGTGGCGGCGTTGAATCGAATTTGAAAAGCCTTCAGGAGGCGTGGGTCGGTGACCCCTGACGGATTGCAGT
>Ga0182012_10002226_pt1 | contig 21112 bp, 15 predicted proteins | sample 612S2SmetaG_FD_120486 | JGI IMG/M metagenome (GOLD analysis project Ga0182012, IMG submission 120486) | Permafrost microbial communities from Stordalen Mire, Sweden - 612S2S metaG | ecosystem: Environmental > Terrestrial > Soil > Wetlands > Permafrost | place: Sweden: Stordalen | collected... | reverse complement strand
GCTTGGGCACACATAGGGTAAAGCCCGTTTCGCTCCCGCGTACAAGCCCTAATTTTCATTCCACAACGGCCGCCCCCGTCCGCGGCCAGCCGTCACACCCGGAGCGGGGGTGTGACCGGTTACCTATGCGGAGCCTCTTGCCGCAAAGCTCGGTGAGTTGACGACATCTCTGCAACAAGAGTTGCAGCAGGCTGTAGCGCAAGGGGCCAACAAGGACGAAGTTCTCGCAAATATACAGTCTCTCGTAGATACGTTGGTCGGCGCGGTTCAAGATTGGGCTGAGCCAGCTTATTCTAAGCAATTGAAACGATTTGAAGCCGTTATTTCAAATCTATATAGATCGTTCCTGAGCCGTACGCAGCGAGTACAAGTTGCATTGCCGCTGATCGAAACTGTGCCGCCATTGGTAACCTTCGCTCCTCTTTCAGACCAGGGGCCATTCACGATGCCCGCTGATGATGTTGATCAGCTCATCGGCGTCAAGATTGGTATCGTCAGTTTGCCAGGCGGCTATCGCGACCATCCGCTCACTTGGCCGACGTTGGCACACGAATGCGGTGGCCATGATGTCATTCATGCTGACCCCGGCCTGATGGACGAACTTGCCCGCGGCGCGGCGGCCCTGCCTGGCTTGCCAGCCGGAATTGGTCGTCTTTGGGGGAGCTGGATGGACGAAGCGGCGGCGGACGCTTACGGACTGTTGAATGTCGGACCTTCGTTTGCGGTTAACCTTGCGGCATTCCTTTCCTCGCTGCGAGCCTCGGTACCCAACAGTCGGTCGAGTTTGGGCCCGATCTCGAACGTGCTTCCCATAAAGGATGGGCGTCCAGCGGATGTCCATCCCGTAGACCTGCTACGAGTCTATATGGCGATGGGCGTCACGGCTCAGCAAACAGGCCTATCGAGTGCCGCAAAGACCAGTTGGCTGGTTCAACTCCAGGGAATTGCGAAAGAGGCCGGCGGTGGCGTCACGACCATCGATGCAGTCGACGTGGATAGCGGTCAAGTTGTTCAGCACCTACCCCTGAGTGCCATGGCTAATGCGGCTCAGGCGGTCGGTGGATATATCGTGACCGCCAAGCTCAGTGCTCTGCAGGGCCATTCGATCCAGGACATCGAAACTTGGGACGACGCAGATGAGGCGGCTGCTCAGACGATCTTCGCGGCGGCAAAAGCCGGCAAATCGCTCATTGGACTCGGGGATGACGCCCAACTTCTCGCCGGGGCCACGATGGCATTTTATGACAACGCTGCTGGATACGATACCATCACGGGTGTCCTTAATGATGCGCTGGATGATAGCTTTGTCAGGGACCCTGTATTTGGACCACCGGCAGCGCTACGGGTATTTGGGTACGAGCGGGTCGGTCGCGGCTATTCGCGAAGTCCAATGTTTCCCATGTTCCCTCTTGAAGCCTTCCAAAGTCAAAGAGCAAAGAAGTAGCGACATCGACGCACCATCATGTTTGTTGCCTTGGCGGGGGAAACCAGACGCCCCGATATTTTTCCTGCCGAGCGCGGCGTGCATGCCGAAGCCGTTAGCCTTTTCGATGAAGGCTTCATGAGAAATTGCCCGACCCCAGCTCTGAGCGGATAGCCCGCTTAATATCGGAGCGATGTAAATTGGGAGGCTGTAGTAATGGTAGACTCCGTGCCGAGGTTCCCTCTTTTTACCCCGGAAGTACTGACTCAACCGGCCCAATATGGTGTCCTTAAATTGCTGGAGGGGACGTGGGTTAATTATAATCCTACGAATAACAGAACTGGCTGGGGTCTCCACACTACTTGTCTGCCATCTCCGGGGACCAACTCAGAGACGATCCCAGGGAAGTTCACCTTCCTATGTGAGAATTATTCAGAAGAGTTGACATTTACGCTCGTTCCGGGAGGGGTACGAAATCGAGCCGGCACCAATGAGCAATTTTGTGGGGCTGTGAAGTACGATCAAAGCATATATAGCCAAAGCGGTAGTCATATTCATGTCGAAAATGGGATGTACCTTTGGCTTGACCAAATGTATAGCCACCCTGCAGACGACGAATCAATTCAGAACGACATCGGATTTCCTGAGCTATCTGCTGGCGCAGGATCCAATGGTCCGGTGTTTGTTCCGAACTATTCTGTATCTCGGAGCGGCACGATCCCTCATGGTAGCACCATAAGCATATTCGGGCAACATTCCGATCCACCGATAAAAGGGAAGCCCCAATTTCCAAGCGGAACTGCTGCATGGGACTTCGATCATTTGTCGATTTCAAGAAGCATGGGGGGAGCGGGTACGACCCCGGCTACGCCGATTGACCTCGACAAGCCGGCGCCGGATTGGGTTAGGGACACAAGCCTTCCGCAAAAAGATCCTAGTGGCAACCGAACCTATACCCAGCGTATTTTGGCTCACGATCTATATCCGTATTCAGTTCGTCCGGATCTCCGGCTGCGCGATGCCATCAATGATCAGGACGTCAAAGAATTCATCCTGATCAGTATGAGCAGTGACGAAGAGGAAGGCCCCCGCGGCGGCATTCTAAATACTCCTATTATTAGTAGATATGTTCCCACCACGCGGATGAGACTACGCATGTGGATTGAAACCGTTATTGAAGACGGGAAGGAAGTTCCTCAGCTGCAATACGAGCAGATCCAGAACTTTGAATTTCACTTCGGCACTGATGGTGGAACGACTCTTTGGCCGCACATCCAAGTGAACACGCTTCGCAAAAAGAGATAACGAAGTGCAATATGCAAGTCGGCTCGTGCCTGGTTCGGCCAGGATTGACCCGAGGACGGAAGATGCCTGGAGTGGTCCGGTCGTGCCGACGTTTTTGCAATTGGAGAGTCGGGCGCACGTGGGTGTGACTTTCGACCTGATGCAGTGCATACGGCTCTGCTTGATTAAAGAATGGAGTGGGGAGCGAATAGCAATCCAAACCACAGGATTTAGGCTGTAACACTCTTCATTCGAAATGCAACCTCGGCTTGTTCGTAAGCGATGGGTCGGGGCCCTTTTGCGCTCAGGCGTCTGGTTTGGGCGCCCAGCACCACGGCATGAGTTCGTCGATGCGGTCCTGGGGCCAACCGTTCACGAGGCGGGTCAGCAGTTCGGCCATGTAGGTCAGCGGATTGACTTCATTAAGTTTGCAGGTCTCGATCAGTGAAGCCATGCATGCCCAGTTTTCACCGCCCTCGTCGCTGCCCGCAAACAAACTATTCTTTCTTGATAGAGCAATCGGGCGCATCGCTCGCTCGATGCTATTCGAGTCGAGTTCGATCCTGCCATCGTCGAGGAAGCGTTCGAGACCTGTCCAATGGTTCAGAGCGTAGCGGATCGCCTCCGCGGTCGGCCCGCGAGCTGGCAGTTTCGCGATCTGCATCCCGAACCAGAGTCGTAAGTCGTTCACTAGAGGTTTGCTCTCTGCCTGGCGCACGGCCAGCCGATGGTCGGCATCCTTGCCTCGAATGCGCTCTTCGATCTTGTAGAGCGCGCCTATACGGCGCAGCGCCTCGAGGGCGACCGGCGCATGGGCCTTGGCCAAGTCGTAGAAGCCACGGCGGACATGACTCCAGCAAAAAGCGAGCGTGACGGCCCCGTCGTTCGTCCTGGCTCCGGCCACGGTCTTATAGGCAGCGTAGCCGTCGCACTGCAGGATCCCGCGGTAGCCAGCGAGCAGGCGAGCGGCATGGGCATGCGCCCGACCGGGGGCGTAGCTGTAGACGACGGCGGGGGGTTCGCTGCCGCCCCACGGCCGGTCATCACGTCCGATGGCCCAGAAATAACTCTGCTTGGTCCGCCCACGGCCAGGGTCGAGCACCGGCACGACCGTCTCATCGGCAAAAATCCGGCTCGAAGCCAGAAGCATCTCGCGCAGCCGCTCGACCACCGGAGCGACCTCGGCTGCGGCGAACCCCATCCAGGAGGCCAGCGTCGAGCGATCCACCATGACACCCTGGCGTGCCATTCCCTGCGCCTGGCGATAGAGCGGCTGATGATCGGCAAAGCGCGCGACCGCCACCTGCGCGACCAACGCCTCGGTGGGGAGGCCACCCTCGATCAGCCGGGCCGGGGCTGGCATCTGCACCACAGTGCCCGGGCAGGAGCGGCAGGCAAATTTCGGCCGCCGGGTTACAATCACCTGATATTGCGCAGGAATGGAGTCCAACCGCTTGGAGATATCCGCGCCGATCTCGACCATCGCTGCTTGGCAGCACGGGCACTTGGTGTTCTCCGGCGCCAGCGTCACTTCGACCTGAGGCAAGTGGCTCGGCAGTTCACCACGACTGGCACGGCGCTGGGTCGCACGATCGCGGCGCAGTTCGGGATCACGCTTCTCCGCCTTGGCGTCACCCTGGGCGATGGCCTGCTCGAGGGCTTCGAGGCCCAGTTGCAGTTGCTCTTCCGGCAGCCGCTCGGACTTTGCACCGAACTGCATCCGCCGCAATTTGCGTAGCAGGTGGTAGAGCCTGTCGTTCTGCTCTTGCAGGGCATCGCGCTCGTTAGCGGCGGCGTCGCGCTCGGCCATGGTAGCCAGCAGCAGCGCGCGCAATCCCTCGATGTCATCCGGCAGGCCTGGCATATTTCCGGGCGCACTCTGCATCACCATGCGAATCTACGCTGCGACAGTTGGTTTGTGAATCCCCTTTACTGTCTGCACACGTGTCCAATCGAGACCATCAAAGAGAGCTGCAAACTCTACCGGCGAGAGCTTCATCACCCCATTCATGATCGGCGGCCAGCGGAACGAATCTTGCTGAAGCTGCTTCCAAATCAAAACCAGACCGCTTGTGTCCCACAGAAGGATTTTCACGCGATCTGCGCGTTTCGCACGAAAGACAATGACTGCTCCGGAGAATGGATCCTCAGCGGGAACCTCCGCAGCCAAGGCAGCAAGACTGTGGGCACCTTTACGAAAGTCGATCGGCTGCATGGCCAGAACAACGCGCGCACCGGCGGGGACCTGGATCATCGCCGCGAGGCCGAGGCGCGAACCGCGCGCAACACCGTGGTCAGCGTGCTGCCGTCCATGCCGGACGCCACGCGCACCACCGCACCTGCGAGCTTGACCTCGATCACCGGCGGTGCTGACGCCGCCGGTGCAACGCTGGTTTCGGTGATGATCGGTACGAAGGTGGCGAGTGGCAATTCCGCTGGATCGCTCGGCCCTGTCGCGCGGTCGCTGCGTGCTTCCCGCCGCCATGTGAAGACCTGCTGCGAGCTGAGCTGCCAACGCCGGGCAACATCAGACACACGAGCTCCCGGCGCCAGCGTCTCCTCAATGATCCGTGCCTTCTCCTCAGCCGACCACCGCCGCCGTCGACCTGGTCCCGTCAGCAGCTCGATCCGCCGGTATCCGCCCTTCGTGTCATCGCTAATGTCGACCATAATGTTAGCTCGAAGCCCCCTGCCTCAAGCAAAACAATCACTTCCGGGATCACGACGAAAGAAGGGTCCCAGCACATCGCTTACGATTGTTCCAGCAGTCCCGCGCGCCACGCCCAACTGAAGAGGCGTAAGGCGAGCGGCTCACCAACGATCGCCGACCAAACGCGTACTACTATGCCTGGTGTCGCGTCGGGGGGGATAAGGTCAAATAGGGGTGCGACCTCAACGCCGTCCACGATCGCGACAGGCTCTGCCGAGCCCGGGGGACAGACGACACGCCTCGCGACGATACGGTCGCCGACCGGGCACGGTTCTGTACGAACTTGTGCTTCTGCGCCAAGGACGATCCGGCAATCCCAATTTGGCACGACCACGCGTGGCGGCGAAGGTGCGGGGCTGGCTCGGGCCAGCCAGAATAACGTCGGGAACGCCTTGTTCGCCATGTCGTAAAAGTCTGCCGCGTAGGCGGTATGCCGGGCGGCGCGTCGCGACGATCGACGGTTGAGGAATTCGGTCACCAACGCGACAGTGCTTTGGTTTTGGCTCAAAGTATGGATCGCAAGGGCACAGTCTACTGCAGATTGTAGCGCGCATTGGACTCCAGAGGATGAGAGAGGGTCCAACGTCAGTGCGGCGTCCCCGACGCGAAACAGACGCAACGTTTGATCAGCGACCTCGCTACCTGTCGGTGTTGCGTCATGTCCAGTGACTTTGTCCATCATGCGAAGGTCCCTGGCGCCTTTCAGGATTTCCGAGCGAGCGACGACTCGCGCTACCCTAGACACTAAATCGCCTTCACTCCTGCCGCCGCGGGGATCATGAAAAACGCTGATCGCATAGCCGCCGTCTGGCAATGGCGCTCCCCAGATCCACGCATCGGTGGCCGCCTCGACGCGAATCGAGCGTGGCAGCTTTTCGCCATTCCAAACGGTATGAAGCCCGATAAGGGGCGCGCCACGCCACCGTATTTCCCGTCTCATCCCCCGTCGACCGGTAGCATCTGCCAATAGGCGCGCCTCGAACGCTTGGAGGCCGACGAATATACGCCAACCATCGGCAGTTTTCTCAAAGGCTTGCACTCGCCCTTCGATGACCAAGACGCCCGCGTCGGTCGCGCACTGCCGTAATCGGTCGTGAAACAGATACCGGTCGACAAGCAGATTTGGAACAGTGCGAGGCTCAAACCTCTCGGTACCCCACCTAACTTCGAAGTCGAGTGAGATGCCTGTTTCTAACGGGAAACCTTCAAACGTAAGTTGCGCCTGGGCCGCAGGATTTAAGACCTCAAAGCGGTGCGCGCTTGTAATTGGCACCGAGACTAGCGCTACCTTGTAACCGAGGCGCGTGAGGCGCATTGCCAACAGCACACCCGCTGGCCCAGCGCCAGCCACTAGGACGTCAAGCTGACTCAGTGTGAATTTCCTCGAAGATGCCAGGTCTCGTCGCGGTTAGCCTGGCATAGGCGCTCAGGCAGTAGTGCAGCCAGCCGCGGATGTAGTCGCAGGCGCGTCGTTCGCGAGTGAGCGTTTCATGGTGACACCCGCCACCGCAGAGATATCGCGCCCAGCAGCCGCTGCACGGCGATTGCCGGCTCACATGACGTTCGGCGAGCCAGGTTGCTTGAAGATTGCGGTCAACGTCTGTCTTGAGCGATCCCATCGCGCCAGACGGGTCGTCGACGAACCGATGGCAGGCGAACAGATCGCCCGTCGCAGACACGCCGAGATAGCCAGCCCCGGCACCACAAGGGTAGGGCCGATGCGTCCCCCGCCGAATTTCTCGTAACGCCTGTAAAATGTTGGCGAAGGGGTAGCGCTCGCCGGCGACGGTACGGCGCTCGAAGGCTGCCCCACAGTCCACCATCCCTTCAAGCATCCGAGCGAGATCAGAACGACTCATCTCTTCGCGGCCGGTAGGCGAATTGAGCATCGGCGAGAAACCAACGCTGTGAAATCCCATACCAATAAAGGCGTCTAGAAGCGCCGGAAGATTCTCGTGTTTTGGCGTCACTGTCACGCGCGCCGACACTTGTGCGCGGCGCTGGCGAGATAGCAAAGGCGCGATGGCGCGGCTGATGCGCTCGAAACTGCCTCGGCCGCCCTTGAATGGGCGCAGCTTGTCATGCAGGTCTGGCAAACCGTCTAGGCTAATCGTCACGGCGAAACCGTGAGTTTCGAAAAACTCTGCGTCGCTTTCGTCAAGTAGCGTGCCATTGGTCGTTACGGCGAAACCGAGATGGACGCCGAAGCGCGAAGCCCGCTCAGCGGCATATAAAGTCGTAGCGCGAAGCACATCGCGATTGACCAGTGGCTCGCCACCCATGAAAGCGAGATGAACGCGCTCGCCGTCTCTCTTGTTCGCGAGGAGGAGATCAACGCTAGCCTTGGCGGTCTCCAGTGGCATGGATTTTGGCGCGCCGCCGAACCCACCCTCGCGCGCATAACAATACGCGCAGCCGAGGTTGCAGGCCTGCGCGACCGCCAGTGACAGCGCATGCACGGGAGGTGGTGCCAGAGGCGCGTCGCCGATGGCCGGTCTCTGGCGAAATAGCCCGGCGGCAGCGATTGCCTCTTTGCCCGCGCCCTCCTCGACCGCCTCCCGCAACGCGGCGAAGGCAGCGGCATCGAGATCATAAAGCCGGCTTCCATCAACGACGAAGGCATGCGCACCCGCACCTGACTCGAACATATGGAGGTCGGCGCAAGCCGGGCGCGAAGCCAAGATAAGCGCCTCGGCCCTCATACGCCGAACGCCTCGGGCGCGTCGTCGGTGCGGCCACCGACGACGAAGCGCAACTGCCGCTCCCAGGCGGCGAAAAGATCATCGTAGCTTACGAGCCTTGGGTCCGCGCGCGTATCCGGAATGTAGGGTTGCTCGTGGCGCTTTTGCATCCACATCGCACCACGGCTCGCTCCTTCCGGGCCGGGCTCAACGTTGACGAAGTCCGGGCGCGAAGCCGCCCAGTAATAGCAAGCACATTCGCGATAGTCGTTCTGCCAAGGCGAGCACAAGCCCTGAGTGAGTTCGCCGGGTTCTGCGAGCTCACGCGCGAGTGCCGCGCGCTGGCGGCGACCGTCAGCCATTTGCTCGACATCGAACAGGCGGCGTACTTCGAGCTTTATCGTAACGGTCTGCAGCGTGTCGCCAGGAGGGCGTGGCCAGAAGAACTCCATCTCGTTCGTCGGGGGTACCGCAGTGAACGTGCAATTGACAATCTGACCCTGCTTGTCCTGGAAGCGCGCGAAACTGTTCGACCACTCCATAAACGCGACCGCTTCCGGGCTGCCGGCAGTCGTCAAGAGCGTCGTCGGATCGCCGCCTGGGAAAGGCGGCCCTTTCGCCTGCGTCGTCACGCTCATTTCGTTGACGGCGAGCAGCCGGCAGTTCAGCAGATTTTGCAGACGCGTATCCTCGACTTCGACCACATAGTTGTTGTGCTCGGTCAGTACGATCCCCTTGAACAGCCGCCGCCAAATGTTGCGGAAGTCGAATTCAAGGCCTGGGAAACAGTTGGAGATTGCCGATATGGGATGGGTCACGGGCGGGTTGCCGCGGCCACGATAGGCAAGCTGCGCCTCGATCGCCGTCAAATTGGCGGGCGTCGCGGAGGCGGGACGCGCGTAGACGCCGGCCGAGGCGACCTTGGCGATCACGTCGATCTGGCGGCGCGTCAGTGCCAAATAACGCCCGTCGGCGCCCCGCATCAGCGCCGGCATCTTTCGACGCGCCGCATCACTCAAATCGCCGATATCTTCTGGCTTGCGCAACAAATCGGGAAACCACGGCGCCGTTCCGGATCGCAGCGCGGCGAGCGCACTCTGATGCAGCGCAAGGATCGCGCGTGCATCAGCAATCCCGGCCCCGACGATCGGTTCGAACGCGCGGTGCGTATCATTGGAATCTTGGGTCGGCATCATACTTGCCGGGCGGACGACGCCATTGACAGCGTTGCCGTTCATTACTGCGGTATTCATCAGCCGCACAGTTTCAGCAGCGCGGCGGACGATATCTTCGGCGTCAGGCAAGCCGACTTGCGCCGGATCTGTGTCTTTGCCCAACAACGCTTGAAGCAGGTCGTCGTGTACGGAGCGTACAGGGAATCCGTCAGGCGCGAAGCTCGGCGGCCCCGCACCAATGCGGGCGAAAGCGGACAACGTGCGACCGTCGGAAAGCGTCAAATAGACGGTGACAATGCCGTCGCATTCATCGTCGAGATAGCCCCAACTCTCCTGCACGCCTGCTTGATTCGTGAATCCCGCGTAGATCTGCCCGGGATTGGTGTCCGTTGCTTCACCTTTATCGGCCCAACCGACCCAAGGACCGTTTGGATTGTAGATGATTTGGTCGTCGCTGACGAGGATTGGATCAGTCTCGCGGTGATCCGGATCGAAATCAGTCGGCGCCTTGCGCGTCTTCTGCGCGCCATAGACAATCCCTTTGGCGGGGCTGAAGCGCATCCTAATTTCTGGGAAGGCCTCGGTCGGCCGAATATACCGCACGTGGCCGAGTGGTAGCGTCTTGCCGGGAAGAAAGTTCACAGCAGTCGCGCGCAAGGCGTGGGGGGCGAAGTCGCTGAACTCGATCGTGGCTAGAGCCTTGTCGTCCGGATTGCCGGTCCGCCGGAACGCTTTGATGTTGCCCACTTCGACGCGCCAACGAATGGCGATGTCTTCGGCGCGTTTGGCGCCGAGGACATCGAGCGACAGCGGCGCGAGCGAACCGTCGTCGAGATAGGCGAACACCTCCAGAAATGGTGCTACCGGCCTAATTCGATCGCCGTCGCGGAAGCGGACTTGCGTCGGCTTCGCTTCCTCTCGGATCCCGCCCGTCGCGTCATCGATGTAGAGGGTGTTTGCTGGGACAATGCGACGGAAGCCGAGCCCATCGTCGGGCGTCTTGAGCTCATAGTTCTCCAAGGGCTCAGCTGCGGACCCGAGCCGGCCGATAGCGAGTGGTGGCAGGATGCAAAGACCGACGATTTTCATGGGCGTCTACCTCCGGCGATGATCGCCTCGATTTCAGCCAACGCGGCTATATCGGCGGCATTGAGCGCAACGAGAAACGCGCGACCGTCGTCGCCCTTCGGCTGTAATACCGCGGCGTTAGCTTGCGAGGCTCGCACGAGATCGAGATGAAGGCGCCAAAAGTCACGATCGTCGGCGGGAAAATTTAGTGAGTAAGGCATCTGAAACGACGGCCCTGCAGGTTGACCGGGGTCGTCGGCTAGCGGACCACGGGATAGTAGCCCCGCGATCGCTTTCAGAAAATACATCTCGTTGAAGACACGGTTTAGCGCAAGGCCACGCCGCCCGGTGCCGTTAGCGGAAGGTGCGGTGTCACCAAGATTGAGCGCGTGGGCAAGCCAACTCAGCAGCATGCGGTAGCGCAAGTTGAACATTGCCGCCCAAGCCGCCGATTCGGCGTTCTCGATGATCGCGCCACGAGCCCCTGGCCCGGGCAGGACCGGATCAACAGGCAAATTCTGCGAGGGCGTCCAGCTGCTTGCCTGGTCGAATCCGCGCCAGATGGTGAGAAAACGCGTGAAGTGGGAACCTTCCTTTAGAGCGGCGAGCTCGACCGTCGCTTCGCCCTGCTCAGCGATCTGCTTCAGCGCGCTGACCGCTTGGCCGCGATGGTCTGCGCGCAGCACTAATACGTCGGGACCCGCGGCGTTGGGTGCCGCGCCTCGCGCGCCGGCGGAATATCCGCGCCCCCAATCATCGAATGAGGCCTGCGCTGCATATGTCTCGGTTCGGAAATCGTCGTCGCGCAGCTGATCGTCGTTATTGAAAATGTCAATGAGCTTGCCGTAAAGAACGCCTACCCGGCTGACCTGCATACCGACGTCCTCAGCAGCCAATCGCTCGATCGTGTTACGCTCCTCAGCCGCCACGCTGTCCGGCCAGACCTCGGGACTTTCTGCCACGACATATTTGGCAATTGTCTGCCGCGTGGCCGGCTCCAGTCGGAACGCATACGGATAGAACCCGCTTATCCATGGGAAATCTTCGCGGTCGAGATGGATCGGGCCGCCAACGAGGCGCAGTAGGTTCTGGACGGAAAGGAGGTGGCCCATTTCCTCCTTCGCGATACCGAGCAGGATGCCCCGCCAGCCCTCAACATCGCTACGATGCTCTTCCGGAACCTGCGGGCCACCGAGCGACCACGCGGCGTAGAGATATTGCACCATCAGCGAATGTTCAATCTCCGCCGCCATTGACAGGAGAAAGACTGTATAGTCGTGATTGCTGAACTCTGGCGCGGGCGGGCCGGGGGCGAGCGCCTGCGCGGCGAAGCGGCCGATAGGCCCCGGGCGACGGCGTTCGGTTCCGAGGAGTGAACCCAGATGCCTTAGCATTTGCGTGCGCATGTTGGTAACGCTCCGGTTTATTTGCGCTTCGCTTTTCGCGCGGTGCTTTGTTTGGGCGTTTCAGCCGCGCGAGGCGCGATCACATCCCGTAAGGCGCTGAGCGAGGGGATGAAGAAATAACCGCCGCCGGTCGGAATTACATATTGCTGCGGCAACAGCACCTCGGCCACTTGCAGATTATCGCCGAACAGCGTCGCGCGACGCACGCCGTCGCGCGTCGCGGCGTTCTGTCCGACAATAAGGTCATTGCCACTTGGCGACTTAGGACGGGTTGCGTCATTCATCCATCGTGCTTGCAGAAACTCGAACTGGTCCTCGATCGACGTCTGAATGCTGAGGAACAACAGCCCACGCTCGGGCTCGTTGATCGCGGGATCGCCATACTTGTTCTGTACCAGCGGACCGAAAGGCACACCAACTCGCAGGAGGCGGCGGTCGTAGGTCGCCGAGCGCCCCCCCATGTCGGAGGGCGCGTCGCGCGTATTGACTTTGCGGATATGCGCGGCGAGCGGACAAACCGCCCCGAGAGGATCAGCTTTAGCAGAGGGGAAATTGTCCTTGCCGATGGTGAGCGTCAGCGTCGCCGTGTCGGAATCGAAGCGGAAATTGTTGTTGGCGAGCGGTTCATTGCCGAGCTCGGAATCATCCAACTTGGGCGTGCGTGCGAGTGGTGCTCCACTGGGCCACCGGCCGACTAGTTTTGCTGCTAGCGCGACGTCGCTCAACCCCCGGAAACCTGAGAGTTGCGAGAGCCGCGCCGCTTCGGCACGCATCGCTTTCCAAAATCCATAGACGTCTTGCGCGAGACGCCGATATACGAGGAACGAGCCGTTGCGTGTCCACGTCGGCGTCGCCGGCTCGATGGGCCCGGGGATCAACGGGTCCGGGCTCGTTCTTGGATACCCGATCACAAACTCGCCGGGCCAAACGAGATCCTGGCCGGGGTAACCGTAGAGCGCCTCGGCTGGGAACTGTCCGGGCGCGACATGGCGCTCAGTGATGAAATCGTTTGGCGAGCTTGAGGCGTGGCCGCGAATTCCAGGCTGTGAGACCCCGTCGTCAAAGCCGAAATGCTCATGGCCTCTCATTTCGCCAGGCAGCACTCCGCCCGCTTGCAAGAGGGTCTTGATACCCGCCTCGATGAATAGCTTTTCAATTTTGTGCGACTCTACATCGACGGTCTCGCGCGTATCGCCGGCAACGATTACCAACGCGTCAAGCTCTGCGCCCGGCGCGCCGACGGCCCATTTCGTAGGCGAGCCAGCGCCCTCCCGCGGATCTCCGAGCAGCGCAGAGCGGCCGGGCAGGCCAATTCTAAACGCTTCGCTGCCTATCTCCGTCGCGCTGGCGGTAAGATCGACAAGCCCGACATAGCTGATGCCGATTGCGATCAAAGGCGGCGACACAAGCTTGCTGTCGGCCCGGTGTGCTCTGCGGTCTTCGAGCGTGCGCCCGCAGCTGGAAACTTCGAGGGATGCCACCGCGCGCTGAAAAGCCGCCGCGCCCTTATCCGTGCGCGGATAGTTGAGTCCGATCAGGGTCTGAAACGGTTTGAAGAAACCCGGGGCGGTTATGCCCTGAATATCGTCGGCGTCGATTGTAGGCTCGAGCGGCGCCGTTCGTTTGGCTCCGGTCATGTGCTCCTCGCCGCTCGCAGCGCCGATGGCGGCATCGGTTCGACCTCTGCGTCCTCGTCTGAGAAAGCGCGCACAAGTCCGGCCAGCGGTCGACCACGGCGGTAGAACACCGCCCGCGCGCTAGCGGGATCCAAATAGGCCTTCGCTGACAGCCTGGTCCGCGGTGCAGTCGTAATCGAGCCAAGCGCTGCGGCGGCGCCAACAAGCTTAACGGTGATGCACTCTGCGATCTGCCCACCGTAGCGGATGGGAACGCCGCCGATGCGGATATCGGAGACAGCGAATTCGTCGGTGGGATATTTGACCTCCAGTCGCTCGATCGCATCCGGCTGGCCGCGTACGATGCGCACGCAATCAGCCGGTGCAACGCCGCCCGGCGCGTCCCAGCCGGAAAGGTCGATATGGTCCATATAGAGGCCGACGGGGTTCGCCAGTGTTATCTGCGCACCAAGCCGCGCCAGCACGTTGACAGTGGCGGCGATAGTGGGATCGCTGTTGCGGTTGGGACCACCGAGAGCCGCGCCGGCCATCAGCGCGTCCGGATCGACCACAAGCGCACCCGCGTCGTCCTCAAACAAAAGTGTCGATAAGGCAGCGAGATTAATCTCCGCACTAAGGCTATTGGGCGGAGCGCAAAGATGCATCGCGCCGTGCGTTGTGTTCCACTTATTGTAAGGGTCGTAACCGCCTTGCTTGTGCAGCCCGAGTGGTGATCGATAAGTTTTCGGCGCGACCAGCTCTTCCATGCGCACAGACGGATCGACGTGCCGACGATAGAGATCGAGCAGCAGATTCATGTCGCCAGGAAAGGCCACGGCCGACCCGTCCATCTGTCCTCCGGCGAGTGCGAACCAATATTCAGGCGGCTCAGATGTGAAGGAGACTCGTACGATGCGCCCGGTCGAGGGATCGCGATTAACGTGCCATTCGCAGTATTCAACAGTCGGACGATAGAAAAGCCGGTCGGTTGGCGCAGCGGCGAAGTCGCGCGACGGATTATCAGAGTCATAAATCCAGTCGTTACTATAAGCGGAGAGCGGCCATAAGCGGTCGGCTTCCTTCAGCGCGCATTCGCGGCCGAATCGTCGCAACAACTCCTTCGGGAAGGCATTCCAGACGACCGCCTGCTCCACCACGGCGCCGCCTGGATCGTAAGCCGAGGCGTCGTAGAACTGCGGCTGCACGTTATGGCCCTTTGCGGCCTTCGCCAGCATATCCTGGACCCCGTTGATTTGCTGCTGGAACTGCTCGACGAGAAACTCGTGCCATTTTTGCCGTTGACCACGTATGGTGTCGAAATCCGCCATGCGTGCGGGAGGGTCGTAGGACGACAACAGGCCCATGCTAATCCTCCCCTATTTCGTCACATGCGGCGATTTCCGAGCCTTTACCCTAAATTCGTCTCACTTTCGTTGACCGGTTGTCAACTGCCCCGGGGATGTCCTGTCCCGAGTGCCTGGAGAGATTGCACTCGGTCCAGGGAAGGGCACCACTCGGATTCGCAGCGGCCATTTTTGCCTCGGGCTTGGTTCGTTCGATCGCCTCTAAAGTAAGCGGCCCTTATGAGTATTGACTCTCAGAACTTTTTGGCTCGTGGTCGTTGTCTAGATCGCGCAAGACTTCGTCACCGAGTTTGCGCCCGCGTGCAAGCCGTCGCCCAAGCGCCTCGACGAATCCTTCATATCGCTCCCGGCCCTTGGTCTGGGCAGCGGGCAAGGCAGCGTCGGGTAACGCAGGCGTGCTGGTCAGCCAAAAGCGCACGAACACCGCCAGCGCCTCGTTGGAGATCCCGACGTGGCGCTCGATTCGCTCCAGGTGCCGTGTCATTCGGTCAAGCCGCCGGGCGAGCGCCCCCTCCAGGCGGTCGGCGCCGTCCGGCGACAGATGGGAGGCGAGCGCCGCTTCCACGATCAACGCCTGGGGCACGCGCTTGCGCGCCGCATAGTCGGCGAGTTTGCCGGCAAGATCGGGCGGCAGGCGGAAGGTGTGTTTGGTGCGCATGGCGGTCACAGCCCCATGTGGTCGGCGGGATCGAGGGACACCTGTCGGGGGGTGGCGCGCACCTGGCGCTGCAAGACACGGAGCCGCTGGGCGTCGTCGTCTGCTTCGTCATCCGGGAGGTCGAACTCCTGGGCGGGTTTCCTTGGCGCAGGGATAATGTCCTCGTGCTCTGGCAATTCAGGCTCGCGGCGGATGCCGGCATTGGCGGGGTCTTCGGTATTGGTCGATGGCGGCGCGACGACGGCACGCAGCCAATCATCTTTGGCCGTCGGAATTGGCTTGTCGGCGTTGGCGGCTACCCTCGCTCCAACCGCAAACGGCGGCGGCGGAAGGATGCGTGCCTGTAGCTGGTGATCCTCGTAGTAGCGCGCCTTCCTAGCGCGGATCGGATGGCAGCCGGAGGCCAGCACTAGCTCGTCATCATGCGGGAGCTGCATTACCTCGCCTGGGGTCAGCAGCGGCCGGGCAGTTTCCTGTCGGGAAACCATCAGATGCCCGAGCCACGGGCTGAGACGGTGGCCGGCGTAGTTTTTCGCATCGCGGATTTCCGTCGCCGTGCCGAGCGCATCGGATACGCGCTTGGCGGTGCGCTCGTCGTTGCTGGCGAAGCTGACGCGCACATGGCAGTTGTCGAGGATCGAATTGTTCTGGCCGTAGGCTTTTTCGATCTGGTTCAGCGACTGCGCGATTAGGAACGCCTTCAGGCCGTAACCGGCCATGAAGGCTAGGGCGCTCTCGAAGAAATCTAGCCGGCCCAGCGCCGGAAACTCATCGAGCATCAGCAGCAGGCGGTGCCGCTTGCTCGTCGCGTTTAGATCCTCGGTCAGGCGCCGGCCGATCTGGTTCAGGATCAGACGGGCCAGTGGCTTGGTCCGGCTGATGTCCGATGGCGGCACGACGAGATAGAGCGTCGCCGGCCTTGCCCCTTCTACGAGGTCGCGAATGCGCCAGTCGCACCGGCGCGTGACGGCCGCCACCACTGGATCGCGATAGAGGCCCAAGAACGACATGGCGGTGGACAGCACGCCGGAGCGCTCATTCTCGCTTTTGTTCAGAAGCTCGCGCGCGGCGCTGGCGACAACAGGATGCACGCCGGCGTCACCCAGATGCGGCGTGGTCATCATCGCTCGCAGCGTCGTCTCGATCGGCCGCTTAGGATCGGACAGAAAATTGGCGACGCCTGCCAGCGTCTTGTCCGGCTCGGCGTACAGCACGTGTAGGATCGTGCCGACGAGCAGCGAATGGCTGGTCTTCTCCCAATGGTTCCGCTTCTCCAGCGCGCCTTCGGGATCGACCAGCACGTCGGCGATGTTCTGGACATCACGGACCTCCCACTCGCCGCGGCGCACCTCCAGCAATGGGTTGTAGGCGGCGCTTTGCGCATTTGTCGGATCGAAAATCAGCACGCGGCCGAACCGCGCGCGCCAGCCGGCGGTCAGCGTCCAGTTTTCGCCCTTGATGTCATGGACGATGGCCGAGCCGGGCCAGGTCAGCAGCGTCGGGACAACGAGGCCGACACCCTTGCCGCTGCGCGTCGGCGCGAAACACAGCACATGCTCCGGACCGTCATGGCGGAGGTATTCGTCCCGCCATCGGCCGAGCAACACGCCGTCGGGCCGGAGCAGCCCGGCCTCGCGCACCTCACGCGTGTCGGCCCAGCGTGCGGAGCCATATGTCGTGACGCGCTTCGCCTCGCGGGCGCGCCACACCGAAATCGTAACGGCCACTACGATCGCCGCAACGCCACCGGCCGCGGCGATGTACGCACCCTCGACAAAGATGTCGCGGGCGTAGGCGTCGTAGGCGAACCACCACCAGAAAAAGGCCGGCGGATGGTAGACTGGCCAGCCGAACAGATCGAACCAGGGGTGACCCAGCCCGGACTGAAAGCCGAGCTTCCATGCGGTCCATTCCGTCGCCGCCCAGACGAAGGCGACAACGGTGGCGCTGACGAGTAGCACCTGGCCCCAGAGGATCTTCGTCGCGTTCATGGCGACGAAGGATGAGCGTCAGGACGGGCGGCACGATCAAGCCCAAAGATATCGCGGAGGGCCTGTGGAGTAGCGTCGGCTATAAATCGGTCGCTGCGTGCGCCGTCAGACTAGGGGTCTGGTCTGCTGGAGGTCCTGACCTAGTTCGCAACCGGAAAGAAATTGCCTAACAGCACAATCGCAGGTCCGGAGCGTCCGAGAGTCGAGACCTGCTGCTCATTTTGCCTGTCGTGATATACTTGTGTCGATTAAAATCAGCCAAAGGCCGACGACCTTGCGATGGTAGAATCCAATGTAGAGTTCCGAATTCGCACAAATTCTATCACTGCTGACGATATGGGCTTCTCCAATTTTTTGTATCTTCTGACGCCAATGCGCTTCCCAAAAGACGGCTATGTCAATTGCTTGTGGAAACCGAATCGAGAATTCCACACGGCCAGCGAGGTGGGGTATGTCGCGCGCAGCAGCGACTCGGCGTTGGTGCATCCACTTCGTTTAGCCACGTTCGCCAATGTCCCGACGGCGTCTGCGCATGCGCGCGGGCTGGCGAAGCTAGTGCCAAAATCCGAGCCAAGGTGTGACAAATGTGCCATTAATGGGCTATTTGTCCTGGGCCTCACCGTGTCGTAATGCGCCGCGGGTCCGCGTGAAGATCGTTTCCAGATCTTGCCGCTGGAATCGAGACCGGCGACGCTTAGCACAGTAGGATCGCTGGCAGGTACTGTGATGTTTCCTTCGGCCCCGCCTTCAACGAACCCCGTTGAACCAGTCAGCGGATCCGCCTCCGCCACTACTATCCACCCGTTCATCATCACCTGTCGTTTCGCCAGTAACTTCAGTGTAACTTGCAGAACTGGCAGAGTGATGCCTGCCGTCGAACTGATCGCGAAAGCAGCGCAACTAAAATTCTTCTGACAACGCGTACTGAAAAGGGAATGCATTACCATCGAGGTCGGCAATCCTGCCGGCGCTCGTGACAACAACGTCCCTGCGGTAGTCGAATCAACCTGTAGCGTACCGTGGTTGGTGCGTGTGACGGTTCCGGCCGCGATAACTGTCTCCCAAATATCCACCTCGATTGACAGATCGACCAAGGGATTGGCTGACCCGGAGTCCTCCCACCAGAATTCCACCAACAGCTCAGTGCACAGCGGGCCGGTTGTAACGTTCAAGAACTCCGGTTCGTCAGCTTCAAGAGCGCACTTTGCCGAATGGCCGACACCGCCCTCGTTGCCGGCCGCGACTACGAGATAACGGTCCGTCTTGCTCAACGTCGTGGCGATATACTCTTCGAGTGGTGATTCTCCGTTATGCGGTCCGACGTGAGTACCAAGTGACATGTTGACGGCGGCAGGAAGCCCATCAGCGGTGAGGTGCGGCTCCAATGCTGCGATCGCGGTAAGCATCTCCGGGGTACACGCCTGATCGAACGCGGGCAGGCCTGTGCCAATGAAGCCGGTCGGCGGCCGTATCAGCGCACAGCTGACCGTAGTAACGCCCAGATCACCATTTGACTGTAGCCGGTTCAGAAGAATCGAGAGAACCTTTTCAGCATGGTCGGACAAGCTGATATCCCTTGTGACGACATGGCGGAGTTGCCCCCCGTAGCTGTCAGGCAGCGTGCCGGGGGCACCTTGCTCGCCCATGTCGATAATCGCCGCGCCCACCGTTGCGCTACCGCCGGCCGCGGGCGGGTCGCCTGAAAATGGCAGGAGTCGCGCGCACTCTTGATCTTGCGGCGATCCAGAGCCAAGCAAGAAGACAGGCGTACCGAGATCGAGATACTCGAAGGACGACTCGGTATCATGATATTGAGCAAAATAGCGAACTAGTCGCTCCAGCTGCAACCGGCCCCAGAACGTCATGAAAGGGTCTCCCGGCTCCGCGGTGACATTCGGCGACGGACCCGGGAGGGTGGCGAAGTTATCCTCTAACTCTTTCCTGGACCGACGCGTCTTGCCGACTACCGGAACGGTCCGATTGGAACTCGGGAATTGGCTGATTAGCCGGGTGAGTGCATCGGCAATTTCTTTGGTTGTCTTGAAGCGTGCTGGAGTAAGAGTAAAGCGCGCCTCTGGGTCAAAGGTATGGAACATTATGGAGATGAGGCTTGGACTAAACATGGCTTTTACCCCTAATTACGTCCCGGACAAGGATCAGTCATTCCTCTCCTCTGAGCGTGATGTTTCTAGACCGGAAGACCAAGAGATCGCCACGGCGCTCCACCATGTTTTCTTCTGCCAGCTTGCCGACCGCCGTCTCAAGCCAGTTCGGCTGCTCAATCACTTCTGACGCCTGCCTGGCCTTCGCCTCGGTCATCCGAAGATGCCAAGTGAAGTCGAACAGCTTTGGGTCACGCACGAATTTCTCAACGGACTGCTTCAAGACGGTCTCCGTCACCCCGTCGGGGGACTGAGACAGTATGACATAAGTGATATAATCAATCGGCCGCATCTTCTGCACCAACGAGGCTACGATTGTCTGAACCGCAGACCACGCTTCTATGCTGATTCCGAGCCAAGTTACAGGGTCAAATGTGGTGTGGGCAGCGGCTAGTGTTTCGACCGAGACTTTCGCGGTCTCGAACGTTGCTTGCAAAGCCTTCAGCACATTGAGCCGAAGATTGATCCCGAACATGGGTGCTTTCGCCACTGTCTGTCGTGGCGGGATAGTCTCGACCGCTTCTTGCCAAATTTTCCGGATCCGTGCGGCGTCGGCTCCTTTCGAGAACGCGATCCCATGCTCTGACATCTTCAGCCCCCGGTTTGTTCTCCCAGCGCCATCATGATAATCGCTTTTCGATATCTCCGAAACCGGTCACGGTTTAGGGCTCCCGGGTTTGAATTTCAGATTACGACCCGGGCCAGGGTCTGGCTTTGATTAATGGCGTCTGCTTGCCAGGCGGCGATCGGGACGATCTGATGGCGACAATGGGTTCATGCCTGGTAATCAAACCGCTAAGCCACGCCTGCGGCCGAAACTCCAATTGATGCCGCCCGGCGCCATGACGCCCGCCACCTGCTTCCCAAGCTGCTGCTCCAAGGCCGGCCGCCACGGCACGAGCTGGAAGCCCATGCCGTCATCGATCATGGCGAACCGGCCGGACGACATGGTGACGCGCTGGCGGTAGATGCCGGAGACATGCTCGCCCTCGGCAGACGGATGATGGGCAAGCCCAGTTTCCGCTGCGAGCTTTGAGGCCATCTCCGTCAATTCCCGACCGCGCAGGGTATCGAGCATGTCGCGGGCGAAGATGACGCGCTGCCCCTGACGGCGAGCGAGACCTTCCTCGACCAGGTGATCGATGCGGCGTTCCATCGCCTCGCGCACCTCGGCGCCGAACCCGGCGCTGGAGGTCGCCTGGTCGCGCGCGAGAAGCTGGCGGTCGATCCATGTCGCACCGCGGGCACCCACCTGCTCCTGGATCGGCAGGTCGGAGCGGGTGGCGAGGGACAATCGCTTGCGTCCGGCAGCATCGTCGTACGCGCGCGCCTCGACAATCGCACCCGTTCTGGCGTCGCCTGTCAGCTCCAAATCGGAGAAGCGTAGATGGTGGGTGCGCCCATCAACGCCTTCGACGACGGCATAAGCCGAACCCTTGAGCTCGTCGTGCAGCCCTCGGGCAACGAGACGGCCGATCACCGGCTCAGAGGCGTCCTCGCCATGCAGGGCGAAGCCTGCGACGTCCGGTTCGTGGCCGGCGCTGGTCATGGCGCGGTGCATGGTCTTGATGATG
>Ga0182012_10002225_pt1 | contig 21123 bp, 14 predicted proteins | sample 612S2SmetaG_FD_120486 | JGI IMG/M metagenome (GOLD analysis project Ga0182012, IMG submission 120486) | Permafrost microbial communities from Stordalen Mire, Sweden - 612S2S metaG | ecosystem: Environmental > Terrestrial > Soil > Wetlands > Permafrost | place: Sweden: Stordalen | collected... | reverse complement strand
GGCAGTTCACGCGGCTGGGTATGGCCTTTGATTGGGCTACCGAAGTGACCACGTGCCTTCCCGATTACTACCGCTGGAACCAGTGGTTTTTCCTGCGCATGTATGAGCGGGGCCTGGCTTATCGCAAGAAGAGCAAGGTGAACTGGTGTCCGGAATGCGCAACGGTGCTGGCCAACGAGCAGGTGATTGACGGGCGCTGCTGGCGGCATGAAGACACGATTGTGGAGCAGCGCGACCTGGTGCAGTGGTTCTTCCGCATCACGGCGTATGCGCAGGAACTGCTGGATGGGCTGGACAAGCTGGATGGGTGGCCGGAAAAAGTCCGCACCATGCAGCGGAATTGGATTGGGCGGAGCGAGGGGACGGAAGTGGATTTCTTCCTTGAAGAAATCCAGGGATCAGGGGTCAGGGATCAGGGATCAGAGAGAATCCGCATCCGGGTGTTTACTACGCGAGTGGATACGATTTTTGGGGCTACCAGTGTGCAACTGGCTCCTCAGCATGCGCTGGTGGCGGCTTTCACGGCTGCCGATCCGGTGTTGAAGACGCAGGTGGACGAGCTGATTGAGCAGCAAAAGAAGGCTCGTGAGGCTGGGGATCTGGGCGCGATTGAGAAGCATGGCGTGGCGACGGGACACTTCGCTTTGAATCCCTATAACGGGGCGCGCGTGCCGATCTGGATAGCCAATTACATTCTGGCGGATTACGGAACCGGCGCCATCATGAGCGTTCCTGCGCACGATGAGCGGGACTTCGAATTCGCTACGAAATATGGGCTGCCGATCCAGCAGGTGATTCATCCCGAAGACCGATCGCTTGCGGTGGTTTTGCCTTTTTTTTCGGAAGAAGGCGTGTTGGTGAACTCGGGGGAATTCAATGGGCTGAGTTGCGCGGATGCGGAGAAGAAGCTGCAGGAGATTGCGGTGGCTGGGGGCTTCGGCGAATCGAAGGTCACGTACCGGCTGAAGGATTGGGGCGTCAGCAGGCAGCGCTATTGGGGCACGCCGATTCCGATGGTCTATTGCGAGTCTCACTGTGAGGGGGACGATCCGCTGCCGGTACCCGATGACCAGTTGCCGGTGCTGTTGCCGGAGCAGATTGAGATTACGCAGCAGGGCGGTTCGCCGCTGGGGCGCGTGGCGGAGTTTGTGAATACGACTTGCCCGAAGTGCGGCGGGCCGGCCCGGCGCGAGACAGACACGATGGATACGTTTGTCGATTCGAGCTGGTACTTCTATCGCTACACCGACGCGAAGAATTCGAATGCGCCGTTTGATTCCGAGACGGTGAAGTACTGGTTTCCGATCGACCAATACATTGGCGGCGTGGAGCACGCGATTCTGCACCTGATCTACTCGCGCTTCTGGACCAAGGTGATGCGCGATCTGGGGCTGGTGGAGAACGACGAGCCGGTGCGGCGGCTGTTCACGCAGGGCATGGTCATCAAGGACGGCCACAAGATGTCCAAGTCGAAGGGCAACGTGGTTTCGCCGGACGACATGGTTGCGCGCTACGGCGCCGATGCGGCCAGAGCGTATTCGCTGTTTGCCGCGCCACCGGATCGCGATCTGGACTGGCAGGAAGACGGAGTGGCGGGGGTGAGCCGCTTCCTGGCGCGCGTTTGGCGACTGACGACGAAGTATGCACCGCTGGCACGCGAAGGCCGCGCGGAATCCCAACCTTTCAGCACAGAACACGGAAAGGATGGGGCACCCGCAAATGCGCCTACGGGAATTTCGCTGAAGCTGTTGCGGAAGCTGCACCAGACGATTGCGAAGATCACGCTGGACTTCGAGGGACGCTGGCATTTCAATACGTGCGTTGCGGCCATCATGGAACTGGTGAACGAGATTCAGGCTGCGGATGCGCAGTTGGCGGCGGGCGAGGTGCCTGCGCCCGTTGTCCGCGAGCTGTTCAGTTCGCTGGTTCTGCTGCTGGCTCCGTTTGCGCCGCATCTCGTTGCCGAACTATGGGAAGCACTGGGCGAGGAAAGCTCGGTTCTGCGCGCGCCGTGGCCCGAGAGCAACGCGGAACTCGCGAAGGAAGACGAGCTGGAGATCCCCGTGCAGATCAACGGCAAGCTGGTGACGGTGGTGCGCGTGGCCGCCGATGCCGATGCGAAGACTCTTGAGGCGACTGCGCTGGCGGATGAGAAAGTGCAGTCGCGGATTGCGGGCAAGACGGTGGTGAAGGTGATCGTGGTGCCGCGCAAGCTGGTGAATTTGGTGGTGCGATGAGCGCTCCGCTGCGCGGAACTCAATCGCTGGTCGGACAAATGGGATGGGTGTTCAACCGGCCGGCGATTATCGCAATTGAGGTGGCGTGGCGTTGGGTCTTCGGCATTCCGTTTCTGGCTGTTTGTTGGTTGCAAGCCCAGAAAATCCTCGTCGATGTTCCGCTTGAATCCTCCGGGCTCAACGGGATCGATCCGCAGAATCCGTGGGTTGCGGCGCTGCAGCTTGCTCGCGCCTGGGGGCTTTACCAGCCACACCTGGCTGCGATACTGCGTTGGCTTGTGCCGGTTGCCGCGCTGGCTTGGGTGATCCTCTCCGGGCTGGGCCGCAGTCTTGTCTTGCAACGCATCGATCCATCGTTGCGCATTGGCTTTCGGCCATTGCGGATGATGCTGCTGCAGGCGGGATGGCTGGGGCTGCTGGGGACGACGTGGTGGGGATGGTTTCGTTCCATGGAATGGGTGGCCGCCACGCACATTACAACCGGGGCGGAGCCGGACCTGGTGGGCACTGCTTTCTGGGTGATCTTTCTTTCGCTCGGGTTCTTCACCGCATGGGCGCTGGTGAGTTGGGCGTTGTCGATCGCTCCGATCGTGATGCTGCTTGAGGGGCGCTCCGCGGCTTCGGCTCTTGGTCAGAGTCTTCGACTGGGGAAGGCGTTCACGGGCAAGCTGGTCGAGATCAACCTGGTGATGGGCATTGTGAACCTGGCGCTGATTGTGCTGGCGCTGGTTCTTTCGGCCGCGCCGCTGCCGTTCAGCGATCAGCTTGGCACCGACGCGCTGCATTGGATCGATGCGTTGGCTGTGGTGTTTTATCTGGTGGCCAGCGATTATTTCCAGGTGGTGCGGCTCAAGGGCTTCGTGGAGTTCTGGAAGATGTTCAGAGGTAGCGAGTCAGCGGGTTAGCCAGCCAGCGAGACAGTAACTGGTCACTTGCTCGCGCTGGCGGCTTCCTCTTTCAGAAATGCCGGGCTAAGCGTAGCCTTCTTCTGCGCAATAGGCAGCAAGGTCGGATAGAACTGGACAAAGGTCGTATCCACGGCGGCGTGAGCGGTGTGGCAGGTATAGCAGTTCGCTGTCTGGGGGAAAAGCTTCCCGTTTCCGCCAGCCGGATCGAATGAGAAAAAGGCCCACTTGCCGGGAAAGCGCGCTTCGTCCTTCACGTGGACTTCGAGGTCCATCACACCGCCCGCTTGAAAGTGCCCGTGCTGGTTGATCGAGCCTTTGTTTTGCGCCTGCCTTGCCTCGAGAACCATTACGGTTTTGTCGGGCCATGTTCCCGTTTCAAGAAAGCCGCGATAGGCTTCGGGATTCACGAATACGTTGTCGAATGTGGATTGGTCTTCCATGCCGGCAATCTTGGGGGTATAGCTCATGTCGATGCCGGACGTAAGATAAATCCACTCGCGATAATTCACAGGCGGGAGCATCTGTCCGTTCTTGTCGTAGGCAGGCGTGGTGGTTGTGGCTGCGATGGCGGTTGCTGGTCTGTGGAACGCGATCGGGATGGCGATGGCGGGTGCGAGCAGACAGAACGCTGCCAGGGTGGTGGGGAGTTTTGGGGACAAGACGGCCTCCGATGTCAGCAGGGACGCGCGCGGGAGTTCCGAGAAACATCTCTTGGAAGCCTGCGAAGTCTGTGGTTGGGCGTATATAGAAGAGCTCGAAAGGCAACCACAGGTCCTTCGACTCCCTTCGCTACGCTCCGGTCGCTCAGGATGACAGAGTTGGGGTGGGGATGAGAGCGAACATCAGCTCCGCAGAACGCCCGGCCTAAAAGACTTTCAAGCGGATTATCAGGTATTTCTTCGGATCTTCGCGAATACTCTTTACCAACTTGTGCGTTTCGTCCAAAGTCGCGTCGGCGTGGTCGTAGACGGAGCGGTTTTGCAGCAGTTGACCGATCGTCCCCTTGCCCTCGTCAACATCCTTCATGATGCTGTCAAGGTGGGTCACCACATCGTCCAGTTTCCTGGCGAAGTCCGGGTCTTTGGCCAGCTTTCCAATTGAGCCCTTGCCGGCATTGATATCGGCTACCAATTTATTTGCGCTGGAGACAGTGCTGTTCAGGTTGTCATACAGGGTGTCGTCTTTGAGGAATTTGCCCGCGGTGCCTTTGCCCTCGTCCAGACCCGTGACAATGTTATTCATCCGGTCTATGGCGGAATTGGCGCGCGTGTAGAGCGTGTCGTCGTTCACCAGCTTGCCCAGCGATCCCTTGCCGCTGGAGATGGCGCTGGTAATGGACTCAAGATCGCTTGTGATGTGCTGTACCTTCCGGGCGAGTTGCGGGTCGTTGATCAACTGGCCCACGGTGCCCTTGTTCGAGTTGAGGGAGTCGGTCAGAGCCTCTATCTTCTTCGTCAGCGCCTGCACCTGGGTGATGGAATCTTCGCTGGTGCGGATGACGTCTTGAATACTGGGCGAGCCGGAGGTCTTCAGTTCCGCGTTGCTGGCCGGCGGAGGGCCGCTGGCATGGGCTGAGCTTATGTCCACGTAGCTGTCGCCCAGGACGCCGGCCTGCGCAATGGACGCGGTCGAATCCACATGCAGATCGCGCTCGAATTCCGAACCGACCTGCATCGTCACTTCTACGGGGGTGGGATTGCGATTGGGAACTACACGCACGTGGGTGACGTTGCCGATGGTCACGCCCTCAAGCGTAACGGGCGCTCCGTCCTTTACCCCGGCGGCGTTTTCAAAATAAGAGCGGAGCACGAGCTTGCGCTGGAACAGCCCGCCGCTTTGGCCGGACATGAGTACGATGAGCCCGACCAGGACGATCATGGCGACCAGGATCAGCGCTCCAACTCTTAATTGCGACCACTGAATCTCTTTGCGGCTTGGCACGGCACTCCCTCGGGTGAAGTGAGAAGGTCGTCGCCTTGAGGATAGCAGACGGGAGGGATTCAGGCCCCATTTTCAAGAACGACGCTGGCCATCGCCAGGTCGGCGGTATGGGTAATGGAGAGCGCTGCATGCGCCACGCCGAGGCGGGCGGCGATCTGGGCGGCGCGGCCGTGGTACTTGATCGTGGGCTTCCCGCTCGGTTCCCGGACGACCTCGATCTCAAGCCAACTGACGCCGTGGCTGATGCCTGTGCCCAGTGCCTTGGCGCCCGCCTCCTTGGCGGCAAACCGCGCGGCAAAACTTTCCGCGGAATTGCGTTTGCGCAGGCAATAGGCCTGCTCGGCAGCCGTATAGATGCGGTTGAGAAAGCGGGTCCCATAGCGGTCAATGGACTGCCGAATGCGCCCGATCTCCGCCAAATCGATTCCGCTGCCAACGATCATTCTGTCTATCAGGCTAAATCATCTTTCCCTGCTCGCGGATAGGACGAAGCGAAGGTCCTTTTTCAACGGCGTGCGCCAGTCTTGCCACCGGCCGAAGGCTCGCACAATTACCTGCGCAGGGGGACATGGTGCAGTGCTGAGGCGCAGATGTTCCATCACGGGTCAAAGTCCGTGCGACTCCGGGACAATGGTTATGCTGCCGGGGCTGGGTCCGATAACAGCGGTGTGAGGCTGAAGATGCCGGACCGCGAAGTTGGTCGAGTGATAAACATTCCGTGGGCAATGGAGATGAAGGCCGTCTCTATCGAGGAGCCGACCCGTCTTGTCCAGACGCTGTCAGGGGCCATACTTGGCTGCGGCGGCTGGATTCTGAGCCGCGGGGCGGACGATTCCGGAACGGTGAGTATGCTGTTCGAATTCGAGCGGCAGGCCTGCGTGGATATCTACAGTGTGATGATCGCCGCCGGCCTTGAACTGAGCCAGAGCGGGCATATTCGCATCACAGAGCTGTGCCAGTGCACACGCAGCAACAAGAGACAGTGCGGCACGGAAATTGCCAGCATCGATCTGGAGGTCCAGACATTTCCCGTGGAGAGGATGCGTGGGGCCACGGTGCACGAAGCGGCTTGAAAATGGAAGCTTAGCCGGCTTCCACCAGGCCATACCGCCGCTGCCACGCGTCCTTGAGCCGGGCCCAGACACGCGCACGCTCGGGCTCAGTTGTTTCGCTCGATCCGGCCTGATCCAAGCTGGGAGGGTTGGCAAAGCGAGCGGCTTCCAGCTTGGCCAGTTCCAGCAACTGCCGGTCGCGCACCAGGTTGGCCACGCGGAAGTCGGGCAGCCCCGCTTGCCGAGTGCCGAAGAACTCGCCGGGACCGCGCTGCGACAGGTCCAGCTCTGCAAGCTCGAATCCGTCCTGAGTGCGGACCATGGCGTTCAGCCGCTCTTCGCCGAGCGGTGAGACTTTTTGTCCGGTCATCAGGATGCAATAGCTTTTGGCGGCGCCGCGGCCTACGCGTCCGCGCAACTGGTGCATCTGGGCGAGGCCGAAGCGCTCGGCATGTTCGACAACCATGACGGTCGCGTTGGGCACATCGACGCCGACTTCGATGACGGTGGTCGCAACCAGCACATCGATTTCGCCGCGCTGGAAACGGCGCATGACGATCTCTTTTTCATCGGCGTCCAGGCGGCCATGGAGCAGGCCAATGCGCAAGCCGGCCAGCGACCCGGTGCGCAGTTTCTCATACATCTCCACGGCTGATTTCAGGCCGGATTGGGCAGTTGGGTTGGCTTCCTGTTGAGCCTTGGGGAAGAGCTCTGCTGTCTTGCCTTTTCGGGCGGATTTTCGGACGGGAACGGGTGGCGGCTCCAAGGCGGTCTCGGGTTCGTCGTGAGAGAAATCCAACTCCGGCTGGTCGTCTTTGCTTCCTTCAATGACCGGGTAAACAATGTACGCCTGACGGCCCTGCTTGACCTGCTTACGGATGAAATCCCACACTTCTTCGGCGCGCTCGCCGGGGACGCGGCGGGTGACAATAGGCGTTCGACCGGGCGGCAGCTCGTCGAGAACGCTCACGTCAAGATCGCCGTAGAGCGAGAGTGCAAGGGTGCGCGGAATGGGGGTTGCGGTCATCACCAGCACATCCGGCTCAGCCTGATTGGGCTTCTTCATCAGCTTGAACCTTTGCAGTACACCGAATCGGTGCTGCTCGTCGACGACCACCAGGCCGAGGCGATCAAACTCGACTTTCTCTTCGATCAAGGCATGTGTGCCGATGACCAACTGCGCTTCGCCGCGATTGATTTCGCCGCGGATGCGGCGTTTGCGGTCCTCGTCGAGCGAGCCGGTGAGGAGGGCAAGTCGATAGCGGCGCGAGGAGCGTTCCAGCAGCTTGCGGGCGGCCAGAAAATGCTGTGTGGCCAGAATCTCGGTGGGCGCCATCAACGCGGCCTGGTAGCCGTTTTCCATCGCGACTAACATGGCCTGGAGCGCGACGATGGTCTTGCCTGAACCCACATCGCCTTGGAGCAAGCGGCGCATGGGGCTGGGCTGGCGCATGTCGGTGACAATCTCTCCCAGCGCACGCTTTTGCGCAGAGGTGGGATGGAAGGGAAGCACTTCGCGGATGGCTTCGCGGACCTTATCGGTGGTGGCGAAAGCAATGCCGACGCGTTCCCTCATGCGGCGGCGCTTGAGTTCAAGGCCCAGTTCGAGGAAGAAAAGCTCTTCGAAGATCAGGCGCCGATGGGCCGGTGTTGCGGAGGCTTGTAACTGAACGAACTTGGTCCCTTCCGGCGGATAGTGGACCTCGCGCAAGGCGGTTTCGCGGTCGGGAAGGTTGAGGCGGGCAAGCATCTTGGCGGGCAGGCACTCCGGCACTGCGCCGCGCACGGATTCAAGCAGGTTGAAGATGACTTTGCGCTGCCAGCGCGAGGCCAGGCGGCTGCCGCCCAACGATTCATAGACAGGCGTGATGCGGCCAACTTCGAGAAGGCGCGTTTCGGCGTCGTCGCTGGCGTCGGGCAGCAGCTCAAACTGCGGCTGGATCATTTTCAGGTTGCTGGTGGAGCGGGAAGGCTCCAGCTTGCCGTAGACGGCCACGGTCTGGCCAGCGTGGAATTTCCCGTTGAGATAGGTGCCGTTGAACCAGATGCACTTCATCGCGAAGCGGCCCTGGCCAATGGTGAGTTCGAAGATTGGGGCCTTGCGGGTGCGGAGCAGGGCTGAGCCGCGGACCTCGGCGATCACTGAGGCGATTTCGCCGGGCTTGAGCTCGTCCAGGCTGCGCGGGTTCTGGCGGTCTTCATAGCGGAAAGGCAAGTGGTAGAGCAGGTCTTCGGCTGTCAGAATGCCTTTGGGCGCGAGCATCTCCGCGACTTTGGGACCAACGCCGCGCACATACATGACAGGAGTTTCGAGGCCGGGCACACTACGGATGCTAAATGGCTTGCATCCGTGGGGACAAACCCAGGCGCTCAAATGTGTCAGGGGTTCACGGAACGATCTGAAGGCCCAAGTCATTGCTGGGATGGGAGAAAAAGCAGGTCCTTCGACTCCGCTGAAGTACGCTTCGCTCAGGATGACAGGGCTGCGTTGATAAGAACTTTAGTGACAGAAGACTTGCGCAACTCCAGTTTTCGGCCTGCTCATTCCCGAGAGCGGACTGTGCCGAAAGAACGACCTGACTCCGCCGGTGTATGGTTATATGCGGACGAAAAGTACCAAGCCGGAGGGGGCTGAAGTAATGGAATTCGATCGCAGGAACTTTTTGAGGGTCGCAGGGGCGGCGTCGGCTGGAACGATGCTTGGAAACAACATGTACGCGTTGGGATTGGGACGCGCCGAGGGAGCAAGACCGGTTTCGGCGAACGATAACATTCATCTGGCGCTGATTGGCGCGGGCATCCAGGGGCAGGGAGACACCAAGGCGGCGGTGCAGGTTCCCGGCGTGAAGCTGGTGGCGGTCGCGGACTGCTACGACGGACGCCTGGAGCACGCGAAGGAGTTGTGGGGCAGCGACATTTTTACCACGCGCGATTACAAAGAGATTCTGGCGCGCAAGGACATTGACGCGGTGATCGTGGCAACCCCCGACCATTGGCACAAGCAGGCGGCGGTGGATGCGATGAAGGCCGGCAAGGATGTCTATTGCGAGAAGCCGATGATCCATCTCTACTCCGACGGGCCGGAGATGATTGAGACGGCGCGGAGCACCAATCAAATCATCCAGGTGGGAAGCCAGCGCGTGAGTTCGGTGATTTACGCCAAGGCTAAGGAGCTTTTGGCGTCGGGCGCAATTGGCCAGCTCAACATGGTGCAGGCACGCTGGGACCGCAATTCGACGATGGGCGCGTGGAGCTACACGGTTCCTCTGGATGCCTCGACAGAGACGTGCGACTGGCCGCGCTTTCTGGGCACGGCGCCGAAGATTCCGTTCAATGCCGAGCATTTCTTCCAGTGGAGAAAATGGAAAGCCTATGGCAGCGGCGTTGCGGGCGATCTCTTTGTGCATCTGTTCAGCGGCACGCACTTCATTACCGGATCGCACGGGCCGACGCGGGCTATGGCCACGGGCGGACTGCGCTTCTGGAAGGACGGCCGCGACGCTCCCGATGTGATGCTCGGCCTGTTCGACTATAAAGAGGGCTTCAACCTCGCCCTGCGCGTCAACTTTGTGGATGGCGGCGAAGAGAGCGAAGGCCTGGTCTTCACTGGCTCCGAAGGCACCATGGAGATTGGCGGAAACTGGGTCAGCGTGAATCGGGTTCCCAGAGAGACGGAGCCGGGCCTGACCATCGGGACCTACTCGCAGGCGATGCAGAAGAAGCTTCTTGAGCAGTACGAAGCGAAGTACCCGCGCCAGCACCCGCAAGGGGCGCCGCCGTCAGGGTTTGAGAAGTATGTGGCGGCGGAAGGGTACAGCGACCAATTCGATCACTTCTCAAACTTCTTTGCTTCGGTGCGTTCACGCAAGCCGGTTGTGGAGGACGCAGTGTTTGGCTTCCGCGCGGCAGGTGCGGCGCTGCTCAGCAACCTGAGCATCGAAAAGGACGCTATTTGCCATTGGGATCCGGAGGCGATGAAGATCGTGAAGGAATGAATTGACCGGCAGGTGCTGCTTTCCCAGGTCTCAGAATCGAGATCTCCACCCCACGGACGAAGACCTGTCCGTGGGGACCCCGGACCTGGGGCACCCGTCGTTTTGTTTGTCGTGGATTCCCAGGTCGAGATTCGCAAGAAGCAGGTCCTTCGACTCCGCCGAAGTACGCTTCGCTCAGGATGACAGGTCTATTTTTGATATGAACTTTGGGCTTAGGACACTACGGCCTGGCCAGGAAGTACGCGTCGATGGCCTGCTTCAAGGCGGGGCGATCGATGTGCGGCTTGCGTCCCTCGTAGCGAGCGGACCAGCAGCACTGGTTCACGATGTCGCGCGGGAAACATGACCGCAATTCCTGCCCGAGACTAATACGAATGAATTCGATCAGATCGATCGGGATGCTGGGTTCATAAAGGATGTTATTTTCCAAAGCGACACGGCGGAATATTTCGCAGAACTGCTCGTCTGAAACTTCACCAATTCTGATCTTGGTTTGAATCCTGCGCAGGAAGGCGGGGTCTACGAGGTCGGCGGGGTCCATGTTCGACGCGAAGACGACCAGCATTTCAAACGGAACCTCTATCTTCTTGCCTCCGGCGAGGGTCAGGTAGTCGATCCTGCGGTCCAAAGGAACAACCCAGCGGTTCAACAACTCTTCCGGGCGCAAGCGCTGCCGGCCAAAGTCGTCAATAATCAGCACGCCGTTGTTGGCTTTCATCTGCGCAGGGGCGACATAAAACTTTGAAATCGCGTTGAACTGAAGGTCGAGCATCTCGGCCGTAAGTTCTCCGCCTACCAGAACAGAGGGACGTTGGCATAGCACCCAACGCGCGTCCCGGTCTTCGGGTTCCAGCTCCGGTAGGCGCTTATGGATGGAAGGATCGTAAACGGTGATGATGGAGCCATCCACTTCAACGGCATATGGGATCCATACAGCATCGTCGGCGAGGACCTTCGAGAGTGTCTCCGCCATGGTGGTTTTGCCGGTTCCGGCGGGTCCCCAGAGGAAGACCGAGCTGCCGGAGTTCAAAGCGGTCCCGAGCTTTCGCAACGTTTCGTTGTCCATGACCAGGTGAGCGAATGCGCGATGGACGTCGGCAGCGCGCACATCCACCTTCTTAGCGCTCTGCTTGCGAGTCTGCTCGGTGTAGCTCTCAAAGGCTACGGGCGCGGCGCCCGCATAATGGCAATGAGTCAGAAGCTCAGTTGCCCGCATCCTGCCCGAGGCCGTGATGGCAATCTGATGAACATGGCCCGTCATGCCGGTGACCAGGCAAAACTGTTCCTGTCGCAGCTGAGAAAACAGGCCATCGACTACTTCGTAACCGAGGCACATTTTCTCGGCGAGTTCAAGGACAGAGAGCGAGCCGGACAGATAGAGAGTCTTTAAGGCGATGTCTTCCAGAACCCCTTGGCGGACATCCAAAGCAGACAGGGAATTAGGTCTGTTGGTTGGCCCCGGTTGGGGTTTCACGGCATTTGGATCGGGTTTGAGGAAGTCGTTATCGTATTCATACATAGATAACAGCGTTGCCATACGACACTCCGAACTGCTGATGCAACCTTATTCGCTTCAGACTAACTTGAGTCTCCCCCGTTGGTCATCAGATAAATCCCACTTTGGTTGCAAGTTGCGCAGATATTTTGAAGATGTGCGACAAATTACGACATTGTGCGCAACAGATTGAGAAACGTGGGGACTTAAGGGACGCGAAGAGAATGCAAAAACAGTGGCCCTGCCGAAAAAGGGGCAAAATCCGGAGGTGTATGGGATCCTTTTTGGGTTGAAAGAAGACGCCCATGAACGGGAAGCACCCGCATGGTGGGTTTTGCTAAACTGCTCGCAGGTCGTTTCCCGGTTCAGCAAACGCCAAGAACGGCTTCAGAAGCAGCGGGAGAACCCATGCCAGTTGTTGAACTTGCGGGAGTGACTAAAGCCTACGAAAACAAGGTTGCGGTCGATAGCCTGAGCCTATCCATCGATGCCGGCCAAATGTTTGGCTTGTTGGGGCCGAACGGCGCGGGCAAAACCAGCTCCATACGCATGATGATGGGGATTACGATTCCGGACTCGGGCCGGGTGAGCCTTTTTGGAAAGCCATTTGAGCGCAAGAGCCTGGAGCGGGTCGGCTACCTGCCCGAGGAGCGCGGCCTCTATAAAAAAATGAAGGTGATTGACCAACTGGTTTTCTTTGGCCAGTTGCACGGGCTCGATGCCGAAGAGGCGCGCAAACGGGCTACTGCCTGGGCCAACCGCATGGAGATTGCCGACTCCCTCAACAAGAAGACGGAAGAGTTATCCAAGGGCATGCAGCAGAAGATACAGTTTATTGCTTCGCTGCTTCACGACCCTGGGCTGATCGTCATGGATGAGCCTTTCAGTGGGCTTGATCCGGTGAACGCGGTGCTGGTGGAAAAGACACTGCTGGAGTTGAAGGATCAGGGCAAGGCGATTCTGTTTTCCACGCATCGCATGGACCAGGTGGAGAAGCTTTGCGACTCGATTTGCCTGATCAACAACGGCCGTGCGGTGCTGGCCGGCAAGGTGCGCGAAATCAAGGCCACTTACGAGCGCAATCGCGTAGTGGTTGAGTTTGAAGGAAGCGCCGATTTCCTGAAGAGTGAAGAGATCGCCGAAGCAAAAAACTACTCCGGCCACGCCGAGATCAGGCTCAAAGAACATGGCGACTCGCAAAAGCTACTGCATGAGGCCGCTGCCGTAGCCACCATTTACCGGTTCGAACTGGTGGAGCCTTCACTCGAAGAGATCTTCATCAAGACCGTTGGAGGCAAGGCCGATGCGTAACACTTTTCTGATTGCCAAACGCGAATATCTGGAGCAGGTGAAGAGCAGGGCCTTCAGGCTTTCAACCATCGGACTTCCAGCGGCGCTTGCGCTCGTTTTCGGAGTCAGCTATCTATCGTCGCTCGGTCTCGGTGCGAACAAGCACATGGCTATTGCGTCCAGCGATGCGGCGCTGGCCGGCGATCTGCGGACCCGGCTCACGAGCGAGAAGAATTCCAAAGCCGATGTCGATGTGGTTGCGCCGGCAACAGCCGAAGACCGCGCCCGCTTGACGGATCAGGTTCGCACCAGAGCAATTGAAGGGCTGTTGTGGATTGAAACGCCCGCGGGAGGAGTGCCGACCGCTACCTACTATTCCCAATCCGCGGGCGATTTCATGAGCACCGCGCGCCTCAAGGATTCGCTGGACAACAGCCTGGTGAGTGAACACTTGACCGGCGGAGGCATGAAGCAGGCCGATGCGGATGCGGTGCTCAAGGGCGTTGAGATCGAGAGTTTCCAGGTGAAAAAGGACGGCCAGCTGGTCAAGAGCAATGCGTTTGCCTCTTTCTGGAAGGGGTACGTGATGGCCCTGCTGCTCACCATGACCACCATGATCTACGGATTGAATGTGGCTCGCTCCATTGTTCAGGAAAAAACTTCGCGCGTATTCGAGGTGATGCTTGCAACGGTAAAGCCAAGCGACATGCTGGCCGGAAAGCTTGCGGGGGTGGGCGCCGTGGGGCTCACGCAGATTGGCATATGGCTGGTTGCCGCGGCGGTTCTGCTGGGAACACCAATGGCGGCAGCAGCGATGACCGGCGGCTACGCGGTCCACTTCTCATGGGTTGAATGCGTGCTCTTTCCGGTTTACTTCCTGCTTGGCTTCCTGCTATTCAGCTCGCTGTTTGCGGGGCTCGCGGCCACTTGCGAGACTGAGCAGGAACTGCAGATGTACATGCCGCTGGCCGCAGCGCCCACATGGCTCAGCTTTGCCATGATCATGCTCATCATTAACGACTCGAATTCGTTTTGGTCGGTCGCGGCTTCGCTGTTTCCGCCTACCGCGCCCATCGTCATGTTCCTGCGCATGGCATCGCAGACACCGCCGATGTGGCAGTTTGTTGTTTCCATCGGACTGTTGGTTCTCAGCATCTGGGGCACACTGGCGGTCTCGTCGCGGCTTTATCGGGTGGGGATTCTGATGTACGGGAAGCGGGCTACTCTGCCCGAGCTGCTGCGCTGGCTGCGGTACAGCTAGAATCAGACAGTGACCACAAAGCCAAAATTCACCTTGAGCCAACGGCTCTTATTGGCCGTTGTGCCGCGTGTGGTGTGGGCGCTGCTGTGGATTGTCGGGCTTACCTGGCGATTCGAAGAGATCGCAGTAGAGGGTGTGACGCCGATCGTCAACGGCCGCGGCGCGGGACCGCGGATCTTCTGCTTCTGGCATCAATGCGTACTGCCATGCGCAATCTACTATCGCCCTTCCCACGCGGTGATTCTGATCAGCCGCAGCTTCGATGGCGAACTGATTACGCGCATTCTGCTTCAGTTTGGATTCGGCGCCGTGCGGGGGTCCAGTTCTCGCGGCGCGCGAGAAGGATTGCTGGGCCTCAAAGGGGTAATTGAAAGCGGGAATGCGGCGATCTTTACGGCCGATGGCCCACGCGGACCCATCTATCAAACCAAGATGGGACCCATTAAACTTGCGCAGATGACCGGCGCGCCGATCGGTGCCTTTCACCTGGAGCCTGAACATGCGTGGGTCATGCGTTCCTGGGACAGGTTCCTTGTGCCCAAACCTTTCACGCGTATTGTCGTGAGCTGGGCTCAGTGGACGCATGTTCCGACCGATCTTCCAACCGACGATTTCGAGCTGAAGCGCGAAGAGCTGAATGCCGCAATCGAACGCGCTCGGCTCCGGGCCCTTGAATACTTCAAGAAGGCGAAGCCATGAGGGACGCTCGCTTTGGGGTCAACGGTCTTCGCGTTGACGATTTCGACTTCGACTTGCCTGAGGAACTGATCGCGCAAGAGCCTCCCGCCGTGCGTGGGCAAAGCCGAATGCTGGTGATGAATCGTGCGACCGGAGATTTAAAGGACGCGAGCTTCGCCGATTTTCCTTCGCTGCTCAATCCCGGCGATTTGCTGGTGCTCAACGACAGCCGCGTGATTCCCGCGCGTCTCTATGCTCGACGGACCTTGCGGCGCGAACGGGAGAAGCCCACCGGGCGTATTGAGGTAATGCTGACCGAGCCGGCTGGCGAGAACGAATGGCGCGCGCTGGTTCGGCCGGGCAGGAAAGTTGCTATCGGCGAGCGGCTTGTGTTTTCTGCGCCCTCGGGCGAAATCGTGCTTGATGCAGAGGTGCTGGAGCGGGGCCAGTTTGGCGAACGGCTTTTGCGCTTCGAGCCTGCCGAGGATTTTTTTGCCGCGCTTGAAGAAATCGGCCACATGCCGTTGCCGCCCTATATCCGCCGCGACGATGCAGGTGCGGATCGCGAGCGCTATCAGACGGTTTTTTCCCGTGAGCGGGGATCTGTCGCCGCTCCGACAGCCGGACTGCACTTTACGCCGCAGATGCTCGAGGCGCTGGCTGCGAAGGGCATTGAGATTGCGCGCGTCACATTGCACGTGGGGCTTGGCACGTTTGCTCCGTTGCGGGTTGAACGAGTGGACGAGGTGCATCTGCATCGCGAACGCTACACGCTGAGTGGTGCCGCGGCGGACGCGTTGAATCGCGCTGTCCGCGAAGGTCGCCGGATTGTTGCCGTCGGAACCACTGTAGTCCGAACGCTGGAACATTGCGCGGCCCAGGCGGCTAATGGCGATTTGAGACCCCATTCCGGTGAGACGGAAATCTTCATCTCCCCCGGTTACAAATTCCGCGTCGTGGGGGCGCTGCTCACTAATTTTCACCTTCCCCAATCGAGCCTGCTGATGCTTGTGAGCGCTTTTGCCGGGCGCGAAAATGTGCTGGCGACCTATGCACATGCCGTCCGCGAGAAGTACCGGTTTTTCAGCTACGGCGATTGCATGTTTCTCGGCTGAACCGGCGCTGATAGACTTTGTAGCGTGACAAATCAAACTGCGCATCAGGCCAAGCCGCCCGTTTTCCTGCTCGATACCATGTCGTTTATCTTTCGCGCTTACCACGCCATGCAGCGCAGCAGGCCGATGTCTACGCGCGGGGGGCTGCCGACGGCGGCGATCTACGTCTTCGTCAACATGATCAAGAAGCTGCGGCAGGACTTTTCTCCCCTCTATTTTGCCGCGGTCTTCGATATGAGCGGGGAAGTGTTTCGCGACGAGCGCGCGCGCACCATGGGGCCGCTGCGCAAGTGGGACGGCAAGACGCAGAGCTTCATCGACGTGAGCTACGAGGGCTACAAGGCCAACCGCGCCGCCATGCCCGAGGATCTGAGGCGGCAGATTCCGTACATTCGACGGGCGCTTGAGGCGCTGCGCATACCGATCCTTGAATCGGTGGGTTTTGAGGCCGACGACGTGATTGGCACCTTGGCTCGCGAGGCGGCCGAGCAGGAGCACGAAGTCTTCATCGTCTCCGGTGACAAGGACATGATGCAATTGGTCACGCCCAGGGTGAAGATCCTCAATCCGCAGAAAGACAACTTGATCCTCGATCCGGCAAAGGTGGTTGAAGTTCTTGGCGTTCCACCGGAGAAAGTGGTGGACGTGATGGCCCTGCGCGGGGATGCCGTTGACAACATTCCCGGCGCGCCAGGGATTGGCGACAAGGGCAGCGTGGACCTGATTGTGGAATTCGGCAGCGTGGAGGCCGTGCTGGACCGGGCAAGCGAGGTGAAGCGGAAGACTTATCGCGAGTCGCTGGAGCAGAACCGGGCTGCTGTGCTGCTTTCAAAGGAACTGGTCACGATTGACTGCCATGTGCCGCTGCCGCTGGATCTGGCGGGCATGGTGACCCAGCCGCCGGACATCGAGGCTTGCCGCGAGCTCTTCACCGAGCTCGAGTTCACGTCGATGCTGAAGGAGCTTACGCCGGCGGTCGGCGGCGCAGTTGTTGAGTTGATCGACGAGCCAAGCGCCGAGCAGGCGGCCGCTTTTTATGCTTCTGCGAAGCAGCATGGTTTCGCGCTGGCGCTGAATGCGGCTGCCCCCGTCGCTCCCGCCGAGGAAGAAGAGGAAGTGCCGCAGACAATGTCGCTGCTGGATGTGGCTGAAGCTGCGGACAGGCAGGACGGCTTCAACGTAGGGGTTTGCGCGGAGTCGGGCAAGGCTCTACTCCTTTGTCTTACGCCTGTCTTACGCCAGCTGCTGGAAGACGGCGCTGTCCCTAAGTATCTGCATGATTGGAAGTTGGCTCTGCATGTGCTGAGCGGGCAGGGGGTTGAGCTGCGCGGAGCGGTTGAAGACACGATGCTGCTGTCTTACGCGCTGAATCCGACCCACGCGACGCAAGCTCTGGCGGATGTGGCGGCTCGGCACGGACAGCTTGCGCCAACTTCGCTCTCCGCTGCTGCTGCGGCCATTCATTCACTGATTCCGGCGCTGCGGGCGGAAGTGGAAAAGACTGGTGTGACAAAGGTCTATCGGGAGATCGATCTGCCGCTGGCGCCGGTTCTGTTTCGCATGGAGCAGGCCGGGGTACGCATCGACAAAGCGGCGCTGGATGTTCTTTCCAAACGGTTTAGCTTGGAGCTGGAGCGGGTGGGGGAACGCATTTTTGAGCTGGCGGAACGGCGATTTAACGTTAATTCTCCAAAGCAACTGGGTGAAGTGCTTTTTGTCCACCTGAAACTACCGGCGCCGGCGAGTCGAGGAAAGAGCAGGGCGATTTCTACCGCTCAAGACGTGCTGGAGGCCTTGGCGGCACAGCATGACGTTCCGCGGCTGGTGCTCGAATATCGGCACTTGTCCAAGCTCAAGTCTAACTATATAGACGCTTTACCGCTGCTGGCAGACGCGGATTCGCGGGTGCATACGACGTTTCAGGCGGCTGCCACGGCCACGGGGCGGCTCTCTTCGGTGAATCCGAACTTGCAAAATATTCCGATTCGGTCGGAACTGGGACGGGAAATTCGCGCGGCGTTTACGGCATCGCCTGGCACGCAATTGCTCTCTGCGGATTACTCGCAAATTGAACTCCGGCTGCTGGCGCACTTTAGCCAGGACCCGCTCCTGGTGAAAGCTTACGCGGAAGAGATTGATATTCATACGCTTACGGCCAGCGAGGTCTTTGGCGTTCCTATTGAATCGATGGATAAGGAGACGCGCGGGCGGGCGAAAGCCGTGAATTTCGGGATTGTCTATGGGATTTCGGCGTTTGGGCTGGCGGCGCAATTGGGGATTCCGCAGGGGCAGGCTCGGGACTATATCGATCGGTACTTTGCCCGATATGTGGGCGTTAAAGCCTTCATTGAGAAGACCCTGGAGCAGACCCGGCGGGATGGTTCGGTGCGCACACTGTTCGGGCGAATGCGGCCCATTCCGGACATTGAGAGCCGCAACCCGAATCAACGCGGATTCGCTGAACGGACGGCCGTCAACACGCCCCTGCAGGGGACCGCCGCCGACCTGATCAAGCTGGCCATGATTGTGATCGATCGCGAACTGACGCAGCGCAAGCTCAAGACACGCATGGTTTTACAGGTACACGACGAGTTGCTTTTCGAGGTTCCGGCGGAGGAGACCGCGGAGATTACCGCGTTGGTGAAGGCGGAGATGGAAGGGGTTGTGAAGCTGAATGTTCCATTGGTGGCCGACCTGGCGTTTGGGGAGAATTGGCGGGACCTATGAAACAGTGATTAGGGGTTAGTGATTAGTGATTAGGACGAGTCAGATTGTGGTTTTCTGGAGCCAGTAGTGGAAGCCGTCGATGATGGCCATGAGGGCGGCCTGGTTCAGGTCGCTGCTGACGCCGGCGGTGGTCCAGGGTTCGTGGCCTTCGGCGTGGAAGCTTAGAGTTACACGGACGTGGGCGGCGGTGTCGTGGGCGGACACGTCGATGGCAGTGACGCTGAAGCGGCCTAGATGCATTTTTGCGACTGCCGGATACCACTTCTCCAACTCCTGGCGCATGGCTTTGGTGAGCGCGTCGACGGGGCCTGCGCCTTCGGCCCGGGTCGTCGTCACTGCTAAGTTTCCGATGGTTATCAGCATTGATGCTTGAACATATCTGTTTCTGGTCTCGTCGGATTCATCGATGACGCGCCAGCTTTTTACACTGAAGCGATCCGGCAGTGTTCCGAGTACCTTCATGCAGGCCAGGCGGAAGGAGACGTCGCTGGCCGTGAAGCCGCCGCCTTGGATCATGGCCTGGTTGGTGTCAATGAATGCCTGCGCCTGGGTGGAGTCGAGCGGATTGCCAAGCGTTTCAGAGAGCAGAACGATGTTTGCTTTGCCGGATTGCGCATTGACGCCTATGACCGGGTTCGCGCCGACTAAAGCGGGATCGCACCAGAGATAAGCACCGGGATTTTTGCGTTCGCTGCTGCCGTGCATGCCGGCCCAGGTGCCGAAGGCTCCGGTGCCGATGATGGGTGCGCCGTGCGGCACCTCAAGCGAGAAGGCGGCGCAGGCGGAATGGGCCAGGCTTGTAAGTCCTGCCAGGGATTCTGGAGTTACAAAGTTAGCCTCACCTCTTAGTTGCATGCTGCCGATAACTGTAGTTAAATTCACGTTACCGCAGCGCTCGCCGGTGCCCAGAAGGGTGCCTTGTACCTGCACGGCTCCGGCGAGAATGGCCGAGCGGGTGTTGGCGATGCCGAGTCCGCGGTCGGTATGGCCGTGGAATCCTATGCCGGCCTTTGGATAAGTCTTTGTTAGTTCGCCGATAACTTTGCTTACTTCTTCAGGATTTGCGCCGCCGGTTGTGTCGCAGATAACAATTCGACTTACTTGCTGACTAATGCATTGCGCAGTCAGCTGGTGGAAGTAATCGAGGCTACGTTGGTTGAAATCGGGATCGCATGGATTACCGTTTTCGCGGCGGCCGCAGCTGGCGTCCATGCCATGTTCAAAATCCACAATGACTTCGAGGCCGTGGTCCTGAAGGCAGGCGACAGTTTCATACGCCATCAGGAGGTTTTCTTCCGGGGTGGTTTCGAGGGATTTTATGACATCGAGCCGCCTGGATTTTAGAACGAGGACAGCAACGGGTATGCGGTGCTTGCGGGCGACGATGAATTGCACGTCGGGCCACTGCTCGATGCTTGCGCCGCGGCCGCGTGTTCTGCCGAAAAGAGCCAGTTTCATTTGGCCGGTGTCTACCGAGTCGAGAGCGGCGGTTAGGTCGGAGACAAACTGCGTTGCGCCGGCGAAGCCGATCTCCGCGTAGTGGACGCCGAAGGCGGACATGCGCTGCAACAGGCTGACTGCGCTGGGCACCGAGATATCGATATTGGGCTGCTGCATTCCGTCGCGCAGACTGGTTTCAAAGAGCTCGACTTGGCGGGGACTGACTTGCATGATCGGATCGTTTCCTAAGTTGTTTGTTTCGGTTGGTGCTTTGGGCCTTTATCGATGTAACTTCATTGTTTGCTGAGGCATGGGGCGGAATGGGGGGAGGAGTGGGTCATTCGCGGTTGAGAAAGGGTACATCTCTGTAGGATTGACGGGTTGGGAATCGAACGGTCTTGGGATGTCTTGGATGCCATGAATTCATTGTGCACGTTTCAGCGAATGAGAATGCAAAGTTTGGGAAGAAAGTTGAGATTTTTCCTGGGTGTTTAGATTCAGCGAGTTAGCCCGCGTCGCGGGGTAGGGAGTCAGCAAGTCAGCGGGAGGATCACTCCCCGGTCTCAAAGTCGAGACCGGGGGCACCCAGCATAGGTTCGGTGTCGCTCAGTAGGCGGGGTGGGAGAGGCGGTTGGCGTCGGGGACGAGTTCCTCATAGACGGAACGGGGCAGGTTGGTTTGCCAGTGGCCGGAGACTTTGGCGTACGCTGTGACGCCGAAGAAGATGCAGGCGAGGAGCGCTGCCACTACGAGGGGCGAGAGGGCGCGGCGGGTCCAGCGGTTGGAGGGGGCGGTGTTGCGCCAGGGGGGCAGAGAGAATTGCAGGGCATTTTGGGCGGAACAGGCTGCTACACAGGCCATGCAGCCCGTGCATTCGGCGGATCGAACCTGCACAAGTTGGTCGACGGGGAGGTTGGATGGGCAGGCGTGGGCGCACTTTGCGCAGTCGATGCAGGCTTCGGCGTCGCGGCGAATTTTGACCGG
>Ga0182012_10002224_pt1 | contig 21124 bp, 19 predicted proteins | sample 612S2SmetaG_FD_120486 | JGI IMG/M metagenome (GOLD analysis project Ga0182012, IMG submission 120486) | Permafrost microbial communities from Stordalen Mire, Sweden - 612S2S metaG | ecosystem: Environmental > Terrestrial > Soil > Wetlands > Permafrost | place: Sweden: Stordalen | collected... | reverse complement strand
TCGAGCGTGACAACATTGGGATCGAACGATCGCACCAGTTCCAGCGCTTCGTTGCCATTGCGGGCCAGACGGATGTCGAAGTCCCCCTCCTTGAGGAAAAGGTCTTCGAGCAACTTTCGCATCAGGGCCGAATCGTCGGAAATGAGCAGCTTGATCACGGGACCGTCGCGGATGCGTCGAACTCGTCAGGCCTGAAATTGGCGAGCAGGTCGGCTTCGACCTTGTCAAGCAATTGCGCGGGATCGACGAGCAGCACCATTCGCCCCTTGGTTTGCAGATTGATGACCCGGGAGATCAGCCGCATCTGGTCCGGCGACAAGTCGGGCGCAGGCTGGATGGCATCGATCTGCACTTTCATGATCTCGGATACGCTGTCGACCAGGAAACCGGCGGTGACGGCGCCGGTCGCCACCATCAGAATGCGCTGTGATCCCGCTTGTTCCGCCGGGCTCAGATCAAACCGGCGGCGCAGATCGACGATCGGCACCACGCTGCCGCGCCGATTCATCACGCCGTCGACAAAGTCGGGCGCCTTCGGCAGCCGCGTGATGCGATCGGGCCGCCGCGTAATCTCGCGGACCGCCGCGATGGGTATGCCGTAGTCCTGATCACCGACCCGAAAAATGATGAACTGCTCGTCTGCCATGACGTTTGCTTCCGCTTGCGGTTCGGTTTGGTCTGCATGGGCCTCTTGGGCAACCATACGACGAACCAGTTCCGACCGGAAAAGCCGGTCCGGCGACAGCAGCGCGACCAGGCGATGCCCGTCCTCCAGCCGGCAGAGTGAGACAATTTCGGCGTCACCGTCGCCCCGGGTGAGCAAGGCCGGCGCTGGGTCGATGATATCCGGATCGACCCGCAGTATCTCCTTCGTTGCATCGACAACCACGCCGACCGTGGCATCGCCCAGGGACACCACCACGACCTTGCCGCGCGCTCCGCGCCCGTCGTCGGCCGCCATCCCCAGCAGCGCGCGGAGCGACACCAGCGGCAGCAGGCGGTCCTGCAGCGTGATGACGCCCAGTACGGCTGTTTCCGGCCGCGGCAGCGCCGAGATATGGTCCGGCAGGGCAACGATCTTGCGCACGCGGTCGAGCGGAAGCGCATATTCCTGCTCGCCGAGGCGAACGCTCAACAAAGAGATCAGCGCCTGGACCGGCGCTGCGGCCGAGCCGCCGATCGCGACCGGCGACCGAATGGCCGCGCGCGCCGTGGAGACGCCAAGCCGGGCAAACTGCCCGCTCAACAGCCGCGATCGATTCAATACCTTGATCGTGCTCTGGCCTTCCGGGCCCTTGATGGTGCCCTCCAGCAGCGCCGGATCGGTGGTACCGGCGCCGGCCTCGTCGTGTTCCAGGTGGTGCGCGGCAAGCGCCAGCAGGCGGTCGACCCGATCGACGACAAAGCCGACCGCGGCTTCTCCACGCATCACGATCACACGCGTCTGCTCGTCGGCCTGATGGCCCGGCAGCCGCAACAGCGCCCGCAGATCGATGACAGGCAGCACCATCCCGCGCAAATTGGCGAGGCCCAGCAGGCTCGGCGGGACCAGCGGCATATGCGACAGATGCGGCAGCCGGATGATTTCGGCAACGGAAGCCAACTGCAGCGCGAACGGTTCTCCGGCCAGCTGGAAAACCAGGAAATCCTCCGCGGCCACGTCCCCCTCTTCCGCGACACGCGGGACGGCGGCCGCAACACCGGCCGTTTTTCGAGGCTGCTGAAGTCTACCGGCCATCGCGGCGCTGAATGGTTTCCGCAAGCGAGGCGATTTCCTCGATCGCCGCGGCGAGATCCTCCGCGCCCCGAGCCTGCTGCTTGGCCGCCGCCGCGGCCTCAGCCGATGCGCCGGCGGCTTCCTCGGCGACCGAAGCGACCTGCCTGGCGCTTTGAGCGACATCCTTCATCGAGGCAAGAAGGGCTTCGGCGCCGGCGCCGATCTGATCGTAGACGGCGGCTATCTCGGCAACCTCCTTTTGCACGGTGTCAAAGCCTGCCAGCACCGCATCGGTCTTTTGGTTTTCCGCCTCTGCTCCGGCGATCACGCGCTCGAGCTCGCGGCGGACCGCGGCGATTTGACCCTGGATCGCGAGCACGGTGTCGTTGATGCGCGCGGCGTTCTCGCCGGAGTCGCGGGCAAGGCTGCGAATATCCTTGGACACCACGGCGAACCCCTTGCCGAATTCACCGGCGCGCGCCGCCTCGATCGAACCATTCACCGCCAGCATATTGGTTTGAATCGACACGATTCCGATACTGTCAACGATCCTGCTGATATGCCGGCCGACGTTTTCGAGGCCGGCGATCAAGTCCAGACTCTGGCGCGTCGTCTCAATCGACCGCGTCACGCCCTGCGACAGGCCGGCGATCTGCAGCCGGCATTCGCCGAGCATGGCGTCCATCCGCCTGGTCCGTTCCATGGATTTCGCGGCGCTCTCCCGGGAAAATTGCGCGGTCTTCTCGACCTCTGTCATCGCTGCGCTGGCTTGCTGGGTCGCGGCGGCCTGCTGTTGGGCGCCGCGGCTGATCTGATCGACCGCCGTCATGATCTCTGCGGCGGAACCCGACAGTTCCTGAACGGCGGACGAAAGCTGCTCGGCCGCGGAAGCGAGTTGATTGGCGCTGGCATCGCTGGCCGAAATCGACTTGAGATCCACGGCGAGCGAGGCCAGAGATCGGGACGCGGCCTGACTTTCATCAAGGACGCTGGCCTGCTGTTCGACGCTGCGAAGCGCTTCGGCGGAGGCGGCGGCCTGTTGTTCGGCCGCGGACGAAATTATTTCGGCGCCCTTCTGCGCCTCGCGCGCGGCCGATTCGGCCTGCAGTGTTGCTACCGCAATCGACTGGCTGCCTTCCGCCAGGACGCCGACTTCCTTGCGAAGTTCGCCAAGCGCGAGCATCACGGTCTGGCTTTTTTGAGCCTCGCTGGTGGCTATCTCGGCCGCCGTTCGGATGATGGAAGACACCGAACCGACCTGGGTCTCGATCTGTGCGGCGAGATCCTGCACATCGCGCGCACTCTGTTCCGACGTCTCGGCCAGTGCTCGCACTTCATCGGCGACGACCGCGAAACCACGACCGTGATCGCCGGCGCGCGCCGCCTCGATCGCGGCATTGAGCGCAAGCAAGTTGGTCTGGTCGGAGACCTGGCTGACGGTCCTGGTGACGTCCCCGATGCTGGCGGCCTGCTCGCTCAGCTTCGCCATGATCTCGACGGTCCCGGCCTGCCGCGCGCCATTCTGCTTGATATTGCTGGCCCACATTTCGATCTGGTTTGAGGTTTCGATCAGCAGCGCTTCCAGCGCGTCGGTCCGGCGCCGCGCGCCCTCGGAACGGCCGCGCGCCTGCGCCAGCGTTGCCGCCGTAGCCGTGGCGACCGCGAGCGTCTCCTGAGCGGCGCTGGCGGCTTGCTCGGCGCCGCTGGCGATCTGCTCCATGGAACGGCGCAGCTGCTCGGCCGCGGAGGCTGCCTCGGTGGTTCCCGCCGAAAGCTGCTCGGTCGCCGCAGCAATCCGTTCCTCGATTTTCTGCTGGCGGTCGCCGGAAATGTTGCTCGGCCTGGGTTTGCGGCGCTGGGCCGGAATAGACGGGGAACTGGGGGCCGGCTGAACACCGGTCCGGCGATCGGCAGGCCGGCCGGCGCCCAGCGCAGAGGTTTTCATCAGGGATTTTGGACCGCTCGCGGCAAGGGTTTTCGAAGCGGCTGCGGCACCAGCGCCGTTCGCACCGGCTTGCAGCGGATTGCCCACCGCGCTCTGCCGCCGCGGCTTGGCCGCGAACCGCTCAGTCGTCCCCGGCTTTTTCCGCATCGCAGAATCCGTATTCTCGACGATCGCCCGCAAGCGCCGGGCGACCCGAATATCCATTTGACCTCAAAGTGAGCGGTTTGCGCAAGCCGATACAATCGAAACAAGAGTTCCCATGGAACCTCGCTTGGATCAAACTGTAAACGGAGATCGTGGTAGTCATCCAGCCGAGACAGTGAGGGGGACCCAGCAGCCCCCCATTCAGGGATCGGAAAACCAATGACATCCGAGCGTTTGGTGCCCTTGACCGAGATCGAGCGCGACGCCCTCGCCGAGCTGAGCAATATCGCGATGGCCAAGGCTGCCACCAGCCTGCGCAAGATGATCCAGAACGAGGTTCTGCTGGCGGTGCCTTCGGTTGATATTCTGACCAGTGAAGCGGCCGCCAACCTGGTTGCAAAACCTGACAACCCCAAACTGGTCGCGGTGCGCCAGGATTTTGCGGGCCCGTTTAGCGGCCGGGCGCTACTGATCTTTCCGGAAACCAACAGTCTCGAACTGGTGCGCGCGGTAGTCGGTCGGCAACTGGCGCTGGAAGACATCGTGGATCTGGAAGACGAAGCGCTGGCGGAAACCGGCAATATCATTCTCAACAGCTGGGTCGCGACCATCGCAAACCTTCTGAACAGCGCACTGAAAATGTCGCTTCCAATCGTCATCCGAGGCGATGGCAAACGCATGTTCGAGAGCGCAAGCTCGACGCTCGTGCTGTTCTTGCATATCAAGTTCGAGATTCATCAAAAGCAGATTGGCGGCTACGTCGCGCTCTTGATGGACATCCCGTCCATCGACGAACTGCGATCCCTGATCGCGGGCTTTGTCGGATCGCTCACGCAGGACGACGATGCCGAGCCGGCGAAAGGCAAGCCATGACTGGTTGAGCGATTCCGTGAGACCTATCCCGAGCGATGCTCTTTCCCTCCCTCTCCCGCACTTGCGGGGGAGGGTCGGGGTGGGGGCCAACGCGGGTAGTGTGTATGCTGAAACACCCCCACCCCAACCCTCCCCCGCCTAGGCGAAGCGAAGCGCTTCGTCCGGGAGCGGGAGAGGGAGCGCAGCAGCGCAAGCCTCCATATGATGATAACTTCGGAAGCGCCGGTCTAGCTCTAGCCAATCTAATCGTCGCAGCAGGTGGGCTTTACGCCGATACTGTTGATCCGGTCGGGCTTTGCACGCCTCATCCCCCCGTCCGATTATCCCGCGCGGTGCCGATCTCGACCTCGCCCCTGGCCGCCATCTCGGCTTCGACCAGCAACAGATACTGGCGCAGGCCGCGGATGTCGTCGATGGTGCCCTCGGCGCGGCGGTCGGCGGTGAGGTGTTCAAACACATTGTCGCGCGAGGCGCCGGGCACGCCGTCCTTGGACTCGATGCGGGTGGTAACGCGCTGGACGATGCGGTCCCATTTGCGCGCCAGCATCATGAAGGCGCCGATGCCGCCCGAGCGTTTCCAGCTGTTGCCGTAGGACTTTTCCTTGTCCTCGATGGTGGCGATGTCGGCCCGCGCGATCGCCTCGAACTGGTCGAGATAGCCCCGGCCGCTGTCGGCCACATCGGCCTTGGCGCGCGCGGCCATCTCGGCTTCGACCAGCATCAGATAGCGGCGCAGATCCCTGATATCATCGATCAGACCATCGGCGCCGCGGTCGGCCTTGAGGTGCTCGAAAATATCGTACGGGCTGGCGCCGGCTGACGCCGCCGACACCGCGATATCGGTCGAGACGCGCTTTTCGATACGCTCCCATTTGCGTTTCAGCATGTGGAACGTGTCGACGCCGCCGCGCAGTTTCCAGCTATTGCCGTAGGATTTTTCGGACGTCTTCAAACCGCTGATGTCGCTGTCGGCGACCGCGCGCAAGTAACCGAGATAGCTCTTGCCGCGGTCGGCGGCATCATCGCGCGCCTCCAGCAATGCCGCCAGCCGACGCAGCGTGGCGGTGTCGCAGGCCGCGAGCTTTTCCAGCAGCGCCTTGCGTTCGGGGGCGTCATTCATGGAGCATGCCCGAGATCATATCGGGGTCCTCCCGGTCCTCATCCTGAGGAGCATCGCGCAGCGATGCGTCTCGAAGGATGGCCGCAAAGGACGGTGCAAGCGGCCATCCTTCGAGACGCAAGCCTTCGCCCTCCGGGGCGAAGGCTTGCTCCTCAGGATGAGGACCGAGAGCGTGGAAAAGACTGATTTCACGGCATTGCTCAACTAGCCCAGGGACCGCCGCTGCAGCCATTCCCGGGCCGCGCGCTGCCAATCGGTCGCGGCGCAGCGATCGAGCCATTGGCCGGCGGCCTCGCGGTCTTTGCGCTTATAGGCGAGCCAGCTGTTGTGGACGGGGGTGGCGACACGAAGAAAATAGGGATTGCGCCACGTTGTTGCTTCCGCCTCCCATTGCGCGAAACTGAGATCATCCGGCGGGTTTTCGAACCAGCGCACGAGTTCCGCATCGAAATGCAAGGGATCGGCGACCAGCGGATAGACCGACACCTCGCCTTGCACATAGGGATCGCCGCGAAAGCGCGCGGCGATGTCGCTGATCTTGGGCCAGGTGTCGTGATAGGCGTGGTAGCTGTCGCTGACCTGGCGGTAGATGCCGGGCTCGACGCCGATGCGCCCCGCCATGTATTCCAACAGCATCGAGAACTGCACGGCGTTGGCGCCGTAGCAGCCCCAGACGATGTCGTTGGAGCGGTTGGAAATGGTCATGTTGAGCCGGCCGCCGCGGACCTTGAACATCGCCTGGGTGTTGCAGGCGAGATCGCGGCTGTTGACGCCGAGATCGGCCTCGGCGTCCCAGATCTGCAACACCGCGCGCCGGCTGTCGGGATCGGCCCGCAGCAGCTCGACAATGACGCTGAGCTGATCGCTGGACACGCCGCCCGAGGCGGGCTTGAGTAGAAATTGCTGCCGCCAGCGATAGCCATAGGCGGCGTTGAACACCACGCCGTCGTCGGAATATTCCGCCATGCGCGCGTTGAAGCGCGACAGCCAGGCGACGTCGCGGCGGCCCGCCAGCATCCACAGCGCTTCCATCAGATGAAAGAACGGATTGGCGTCGCGCACCGCATCGAACAGCACGCGTTCGCAGCAGCGCTCGTAGACGGTGCAGACCGGCTCGGGATATTCCAGCGTGCCGCCGCCGCGGCTGTCCTGATGCAGCCCGCCCTCCTTCATCAACTGCGCGCCCTTGACGACGGCGTCGTTGACGTTCCTGGCCGTGATCACCTTCATCTGGAGGTCACCTCCAGCGGCAGCTCCGCCTGCAGCGGAGGTGGCGATGGCGACTTGTCGACGGCGGCGTATTTGGAGCGCAGTCGTCCCTGGCCCGCGGCCACCCGCAGCCACTTGTCGGTTTCGCACAGCGAGTGCTCGATCTCGCGCAGTTCCAGCGGCGGGATGAAATCGGGCAGGCTGGTCTTGGACAGCGCCAGCAATTCGCGCATTTCCGCGCAGGCCTGCTCCTGCGACAGCGATTTGCTGTAGGGGCGTCCGTGCAGCCGGTGCAGGCCGCGGATGGCGCCGGGGCCGGCCACCGCCCAGGTGTTGATGTCGGGCGCGTGGCGCAGGTAGCGCGTGTGCCGCAGGTCGGTCACCACCTCATAGGCCATGAAGTCGCCCCAGCCGCGGAACCCGCGCAGCCAGGAATGCACCTCCTGCATGGTCGGCTGCCGGCCGCCGGCGAACAGCGCGGCGAACTCCTCGCGCGCGCGCCACAAGGCGCCGACCACGATTTCGGCGGTATATTCCGGCTTGGCCATCCCGGCATATTCGCCCGATGGCGCGCTGATCATGTAGGCCCCGGTGTAGACCTTTTCACCGCGCCGCTTGCGCGCCTCCAGCGCGCGCTGGATCGATTTCGCATCATAGCCATGCTCGGGAAAACCGACCTCGGCCAGCGTCTCCGGCCAGTTGATCTGGCGCGCCAGGCACATTGCAATCCACAGCTGGGCGTTATCGGCATAGGGATCGCGCCAGTTTTCGCGGAGCCAGATCGTCACCGTGTCGAGTTCCCGGAACACATTGCAGAACCGGAAGTTCTGCATGATCTTGTCGTCGGTCCATGGCGGCGGATCGCCGGCCTGTTTCTTCAGGTAGATGCGGTGGCGCTCGGTGATCCAGGCCCAAAAAGGCGCTGCATTCAGGGTCATGGGTCGCGCTCGATGGTTGCCGGAAGTCGGGGAAACCGCGATTCGGTTAGGCCTTAAAATAGGCATCGCGGCGGGCGATCACCATCGCCAAATCGGACAAATACCTCTTCGCGCTGGTGAAACCTGTGCGTAACGCAGTGAACAACGTCATTCGCCGCAGCCCCGGTCGATGATAGGATTGGCCCCGTTTAGCCGCCATTTGGCACCGCTATTGCACGGCCAGCGAGCAAGCCATCCGCCTGCCGCGCTTACGGCGACACCGAGGATGGCGCCGTCACAACGACCCAATCTCGGAGATCCCTGATGCGCGTGTTCGTCCTGCTGGTCGCCTTCCTGATCGCTCTCGCCGCCCCCGCCTTTGCCACCGACGACGTCGCCAGCGCGCAGAGCGTGATCCGCTCGCAGGTCGAAGCGTTCGGCCATGACGATGCCGCCACCGCCTACTCCTATGCCGCACCCGGCATCCAGGGCATGTTCCCGCAGGCCGACATCTTCCTGTCGATGGTCCGCAACCAATACGGCCCGGTCTATCGGCATAAGAGTTTCGAGTTCGGCGAAGCCAAAGTCGCCGACGGCAAGATCGCGCAGCAGGTTCATATCATCGACGCCGATGGCGTGCCCTGGGAAGCGCTGTACACGCTGGAGCAGGAGCCCGACGGCAGCCTCAAGATCAGCGGCTGCGTTCTGCTCAAGGCCGGCCAGGCGGTGTGAGGCACTCCTCAAACCCCGCATCGACATTGAACTAACTTGGCGGCTGAATCGACCAAGCAGGCAAGACCGCCATTGTTCGCGGCAATGAACCCGCGTCGAAATAGCGTGATATTGTAAGCTGAAGACATTTTCATGCTCTTCACGGCAGCAGCGCCGTGCCGGGTCAAGCTTTTGCAATCCCAGCAAGGGAGCCCTACCATGATCGGACGTCCAAGGGAACGACGCGTGCATCTGGCGGATCGGCTGGCCGGCAAGGGACCCCGCAAGCTGCTGGCATGTGACGGCGGCGGTATCCGCGGCGTGCTTTCGCTGATGGTGCTGGCCCGGATCGAGAAATTGCTGATCGAGGAAAGCGGACGGGCGGATTACCGGCTCGCCGACTATTTCGACTATGTGGCCGGCACCAGCACCGGCGGCATCATCGCCGCCGGCATCGCGATGGGCATGTCGGTCCAGGAAATTCTCGACTTTTATGTCAACCATGGCGCCCAGATGTTCGACAAAGCGAGCATCTTTCGGCGGCTGCAGACCAAGTTCGAAAGCGAACCGCTGGCCTTGGAGTTGCAGGAGGTGTTCGGCAAGGCGACCACCCTCGGCGCCCCGGAGCTCGAGTCGCTGCTGCTGCTGGTGATGCGCAACGCGACCACCGACTCGCCCTGGCCGATCTCGAACAATCCCTTCGCCAAATATAACGCCGCGGCACATCCCGCCTGCAACTTGAAGATCCCATTGTGGCAGTTGGTTCGCGCGAGCACGGCAGCTCCGACCTATTTCCCGCCGGAAGTGATCGACTGCGGCGGCAAACCCTTCATCTTCGTCGATGGTGGCGTCACCATGTACAACAATCCGACTTTTCAAATGTTTCTGATGGCCACCGTCGACCGCTACTGGGTCAACGCGCCGTCGGAAAGGCGCGGCTGGCAGACCGGCACTGACCAGATGCTGATCGTGTCGGTCGGCACCGGCACCAGCGCCGGGGAAAACTACAGTCTGCAACCGGACGAGATGAACCTGCTGTTCAATGCGACCACGATCCCCTCCGCGCTGATGTACGCGGCACTCAACGAACAGGATCTGCTTTGCCGGGTGTTCGGGGACTGCGTCGCAGGCTCGCTGCTGGACCGTGAACTCGACACCATGATGCCGTCGCGGGGACCGTTGAGCACAAAACTGTTCCGCTACGCGCGCTACAATGCCGAACTTACCGCCGAAGGCCTGAAGGCATTGGGCTGCGGCGATATCGACCCGACACGTGTCAGGAAGATGGACTCGGTCGCATCGATTGCGGACCTGCAACGGATCGGAACGGCGGTCGCGGCGCAAAAGGTCGACCGCGGGCACCTCAATTTCGAGGTGTTCAAGCCTTGACCACGCGCATACCCCTGCGGATTACGCGAGCAACCCCTTCAGCCGGCCAACGACCGCCTGAAGACGCGCGCGCGCGGCCTCGTCCTTGACATGGTTGGCGCTGGCTTCGAGGTCACGCATCGTCGAGTTGAGCTTCCACGCCGCCGGTCCGTCCGCGATGACCTCGTCGGATAGTTCTTCGGCCTTGTCGGCATCGCCGGCATCGAAGGCCGCGCCGAGCAAGGTGGCGCGAAGCCATTCGTCGCCCACATTGCGTCGCTTGGCCCGTTCGCAGGCGGCGATCACGAGCCGCAAAACGTTCTGCGCCCGCTCCTCGTCGCCGCGGCGATCGCGCTGGCGATAAAGCCGCGGCAGGTTGCTGGAACAATAATAGGCGTTGAGGTCGAGCTCCATTCCCCGCTCGTAGCTCTCGATCGCCTTGGCAAGATATTGCTGCCGCTCGCCGGCCGTGGCGGTGGCGGAGTTGACCAGGCGCTTGTAGCGGCCGCCCAGCAAGCCGAGCCGCTCCGGCGTGGGGCCGATGGTGGCGATCAGGGTTTCAAGTTCGGCGATCGATTGCGTTACGTTGCCGGTCTGTGAGACCGCGAACGCCAGTTGCTCCCTCACCTCCGCCTGCGCCCTGAACTCTTTGGGCAGCGTTTGCGCGAAGTCGATGACGACAGTCCAGTCGGCGGGCGCACTGGCGGCATCGCGCAGCAGCTCCAGCAGCCCCCGGGCGACCGGATAAATCATCGGCGGGACGCCATCGCTGGCGGCCAGCGCCTTGGCGCGCGCCATCCGTTCGATCGCCGGGGCCGCGCGAACGGCGCGCAGACGGGTCTGAAAGGCGGCGAGTTCCGCCATCTGATCCTTCATGGTCGAGGCGGCCGCCGCCTCAACGTTAGAGGGATAGCCCGGGATCGACTGGTACATGGGGGAGGTGCCGTCCGACATTCCCCCGATCTTGTCCTTGATGGCGGCCTGAAACGCGAGCACAGTCGGCTCGGTCATATCTCCCTCGGGCAGCGGGTAGGTGATGGTTCGCATCTGCGCGACATCGAACAGCCGCCTGGACCAGTCTGCTGCGAACAGCACGCAGCCGGTTTCCTTGGCGGCGTGGCGGATGCCGACTTCGTAATAGACATTGCCGTTGGGGATCGTCATGTCGGCCAATACCAGATCGGCAAAATACAACCGCTCCAGCATCTGGGTGATGATCAGGGCGCCGTTGTCCTGATCCGCCCGCACCGGCTGGTAGCCGAGCGCCTCGATGACCGGAACGTAGCCGCGGTCCCACAAGGCATTAAAATCGATCTCCGCGGGCCCCTTGCCGGCCTCGGCCTGGGTGGCTTTGCGGCCGTACGGCATGATCATGAAGCAAAGCGGTTTCGGCATGCCGCGGATCCCTTCAGCCCCAGAGCTCCCTGGTGTCCAGCCAGTAGATGCGATCGCTTTTTCGCCTGGCCGCTTCCATCAGGTGCCGCGTCCCTCCCGGTCCATCGCCGCCCTGCCCATCCCATAGACAGATAAAGGCGATCTTCTCCGGCCCGAAGCGCGCCGCCTGCTCCAGCATCCAGCTATTATTACGCTCGTACGGATCTTCGCCCGATCGCAACGGGCCGAGCTCGTCAGGCATGATGTGCATCGTTGCCCTCGACTTCGCCGCCGTGAAGCGATCATGCCAATTTGCGTTGGCGAAGTCGACGGAATTTGCCAGGAATGTCGGCTGATCGAAGGGAATGTAGAACTCGAGCCGCGTCCCCCTGGCGAGACAGGCCTCGGCAAAGATCAGATCGCCGCCGCAGGCCCCGCCACAGATCGAAAGATCGCCCGGACCGGCGCCGATCCGAGCGAGTGTGTCGACGATCGCCTGCCTGGCGACCTTCTCCTTGTCGGGTGGAAATCGCGGCTGCTTGCGACCGGGCGCATCGATCATATGGCCGCTGAACAGCAGCACGTTGCGGGGTATCATCGCGTTATCCTCTGCCGGTATCGCTGGACCTTTCGAGTTTTTCAGGAGCAATGACGGACCGTCATATCATGCCGGCCATGGCAGATCGCCTCACGCCAGCACCAGCCGCGAGCGCGCCCGGACCAACAACGCCACCATGATGGCGATGTTCAACGCATTCCATGCCAGCCCGTTCAAAAATGCCGCGGCGTAGGAGCCGGCGGCATCGAAGATCACGCCCGACACCCAGCCGCCGAACGACATCCCGACCACCGAGGCCATGATCACGATCCCGACCCGGGTCGCCGCTTCCCGCGCCGGCATCGATTCGCGAACAATGATGGCGTAGCTCGGCACGATGCCGCCCTGGAACAGGCCGAACATCGCCGAGATCAGATAGAGCGAGGTCAGGCCGTCGAAAAACAGGTAGAACAACAGCGCCAGGCCCTGCGCCACCGAACCGATCAGCAGCGTGCGGATACCGCCGATGCGGTCGGCGAGAAAGCCCGAGCCGATCCGGCTGACCACGCCGAATGCCATCATCAGCGACAGCATTTCGGCGCCGCGCGCCACGCCATAGCCGAGATCGCCGCAATAGGCGACGATGTGGACCTGCGGCATCGCCATCGCCACGCAGCAGGAAATGCTGGCCATGCACAGCAACGCCGTCAGGGTATTGGTCGAGAGCTTCAGATCGATCCGCGGTGGCGGCGCCTGGTCATGATTTCGCACCTCGGCGCCGCCGATCTGGACACGCAGCAGCAGCAGCACGGATGACATCGCCACGACGCAGACGATGCCGATGGCGGTATGGGTCGAGCGCCAGCCGAGCGATGAAACCCCCCAATTGACCAGCGGCGGCCAGACCGTGCCGCCGATATAATTGCCGCTGGCGACGATGGTCACCGCCAGGCCGCGATAACGTTCGAACCAGTGCGAGGCCTCGGCCATCAGCGGCGCGAAGGTCGCCGATGTGCCGAGCCCGATCACCAGCGAGACGGCGATGAATTGCCACAGCGTCGTCGACAGCCCGGCCAGGACATAGCCGATCCCGAGCAGCGCGATGCTGACCGCCATCGCGGGCACGATGCCGAAGCGATCGGTGATCCGCCCGATGGCGACGCCACCGAGGCCAAAGCCCGCCATGGTGAACGTAAAGGCCAGCGACACCGCGCCTCGGGTCGCGCCGAATTCCGCCTGCACCACCGGCAGCACCACCACCACCGACCACATGCCGGCGCTGCCGATCGAGGCGATCACCACCGCCAAACCCAGCCGCATCCACGCCGGAGCGGAGTCCGGGGCGAAGGCGACGGCGGATCTGGAATGGAAGGGCGCGTGCACGGGCGACAACTTCGTCGTCTCTCACCCGGGGGTCAAGCAGCATGGCGCGATAATGGGCATGCAGGAGCAGTGCAACAAAACCGGCGGAATATGCCGCTTACCCCACGAACTTCCCGCAATAGCCGGCGAACAGCGCGCCACGTTAACGCTTTACTAACCATAGACCGGGCAAAAATTGCCCAGTGAAGTCGAGTGACGTCGAACGCGTGAACCGGGAGTACCCGTGGACGCCAGTGCGGTGCCTCACTTTCGAAACGGTGGTCCTTCGGCCGCCGTGCAGTCGTTTGGCGCCCGCGACCGGCATGCGCGGGGGGAAGCAGCAACCATGGTCGATGTCACGGCAGCTCAAGGCGCGAACGCGCCGGGCATCGGATTTCCCGGCTTTGGCGAAATCCTCCAGATCCTGAAGCGCGGCGATCTGGCGCTGGCATTCGGCATCCTCACCATCCTGGTGGTGCTGATCCTGCCGCTGCCGTCGATCGTGCTCGACCTGTTCCTGGCGATCTCGATCACGCTGTCGATCCTGATCCTGATGACGTCGCTGTTCATCCAGGCGCCGCTGGAATTCTCGTCGTTCCCGACCATCCTGCTGATTTCGACCATGCTGCGGCTGTCGCTGAACCTGGCGTCAACCCGGCTGATCCTGTCGCGCGGCCACGAGGGCACCGCCGCGGCCGGCCACGTCATCGAGGCGTTCGGCAATTTCGTGATGGGCGGCAATTTCGTGATCGGAATTATCGTCTTCGCCATCCTGGTGATCGTCAATTTCGTCGTCATCACCAAGGGCTCGGGGCGCATCGCCGAAGTGGCCGCCCGCTTCCATCTCGACGCCATGCCGGGCAAGCAGATGGCGATCGACGCCGATCTCTCCGCCGGCCTGATCGACGAGAAGGCCGCCAAGGAGCGCCGCAAGGCGCTGGAGGACGAAAGCGGCTTCTTCGGCGCCATGGACGGCGCCTCGAAATTCGTGCGCGGCGACGCGGTCGCGGGCCTCTTGGTGGTGTTCATCAACATCATCGGCGGCATCATTATCGGCGTCGCCCAGCAGGGCCTCAGTTTCGGCGAAGCCGCCCACTCCTACACGCTGCTCACCGTCGGCGACGGCCTGGTGACGCAGGTGCCGGCCCTGATCGTGTCGACCGCGGCGGGTCTGTTGGTCTCCAAGGCGGGCGTCAGCGGCGCTGCCGACAAGGCGCTGATGAAGCAGCTGTCCGGCTATCCGCAGGCGCTCGGCATGTCGGCCGGCGTGATGCTGGTGCTGGCGATGCTGCCGGGTATTCCGATGCTGCCATTCCTCGCGCTCGGCGGCGGCGCCGCGGCGCTGGCGTTTTCGGCGCGCAAAAACAATCGTGTCACCAAGGCGGCCGAGGCCGCCGCCGCGGCGGCTCCGGCCGCGGCCGCGGCCGCCGCCAGCGCTGCGGACGAGCCGATCTCCACCGCGCTGAAGATCGACGATCTCAAGATCGAGCTTGGCTATGCGCTGTTGCCGCTGGTCAACGGCCCGGACGGCACCGATCGCCTGACCGAGCAGATCAAGGCGCTGCGCCGGTCGCTGGCCATCGAGATGGGCTTCGTGATGCCGGCAGTCCGCATCCTGGACAATGTCCAGCTCGAGGCGAACACCTACATCATCAAGATCAAGGAAGTGGATGCCGGCACCGGGCGGATCTGGCCGAACCAGTTCATGGTCATGGACCCCGGCGGCGGCCAGGTCGGGATACCCGGCATTCACACCACCGAGCCGACCTTCGGGCTGCCGGCGACGTGGGTCGACGCGGCGCTGAAGGAGGAAGCTTCGCTGAAGGGCTATACGGTGGTGGATTCGGCCACCGTGCTCTCGACCCATCTCACCGAACTGCTCAAGAACAACATGTCGGACCTGTTGTCTTACGGCGAGGTGCAGAAACTCTTGAAGGATCTGCCGAAGGAACAGGGCGAACTGACCAAGGATATCGTGCCGAGCCTGATCACGATCTCAGGCATCCAGCGCGTGCTGCAGCTATTGCTCGCCGAACGGATCTCAATCCGCGACCTTTCGACCATTCTCGAAGGCATCGCCGACGCGCTGGCGTTTTCGCGCAACCCCGCCACCGTGGTCGAACATGTTCGTGCCCGGCTGGCGCGCCAGATTTGCGCCCAGAACACCTCGGTCAACGGCTATCTGCCGCTGATCGCGCTGTCGGCAAAATGGGAACAGGCCTTCGCGGAATCGCTGGTCGGCCAGGGCGACGAACGAAGCCTCGCCATGCAACCGTCCAAGCTTTCCGAATTCATGACCGTGGTGCGTGACCGCTTCGAGCAGGCGGCCCGCGAAGGCGAGGCGCCGGTGCTGGTGACCTCGGCGGCGATCCGGCCGTTCGTGCGTTCGCTGGTCGAGCGCTTCCGGCAGCAGACCACGGTGCTGTCGCAGGCGGAAATCCATCCCCGCGCGCGGCTGAAGACGGTCGGGAGCGTCTGATCGCCGGCTGGCGCGAGTTTATCTCACTTGCAACCGTCAGGACCATGGCCGTCCGCAAGACGGGCCTTTCGCAGCTTCCCGATTCAACTCCAGGCTGGGTCTTTCTCGTCACAGGCAAATTTTTAATTAATTCCAGCCGATTTGAACCGATTTTGCGTCGGACCCAGGCTGATTTCCAAAATATCTGGCAAGCCTATGTAATAACTGATTAATTGCTAGTATTTGAACGCTTTAGACGATTCTCCGATCGCAGCCGATCAAGTCTTATCACTGCCTTGTGATCGCCTCTTTGGAACCGAATACCGAAATCCTAAGTTTACGACCACGAGATGTTGAACCTGACGGCGGAACGGCCCGACACATCCGCAAGTAGCAGGAAGGCGGCAGGAGGCTTCCATGAACCACTCGATCTACAGCGCGGATCGCTCGACCCACCTCAAGATCGTGGTTGTGGCACTTGTCGCCGGCATTGCCGTCGCAGGCTTCGGCATCACCGCCCGTAATACGTCGAGCGACTACGTCCAAAGCGCGCACGTCATCAAGGCCGGCAAGCCGGTGGCGATCAGCAGTTCGGGCGCATCAGTGGTCCGCTAAAGGAATTCAAGGAATTCACGTGGCTCTTTAAACGCCCCCCAAAGTCGCCTCGTGGATATGTAGAAGACCCCAGTACCCCAAGTCGACACCCCCAAGTCGACGACCGAAAACGCCCGCTCCCCACGGGCGTTTTCTTTTTTGGGGGGCCGAATACCATCGATCTCGCCTCGCTGCTGCTTCGGCGGCGCCATCAGGGCGGGCTGCGACGTCCGGATGAGCAGCAAACGTAGAGCTTGCATGAACCTCCTCGTGCGGCTTTCGAGAGCGCGGCCCTGATCCCAAAAAAGGGCTCTTGCATTACTCCCCCTGGCTCACGTGCCCGAGCCGTGTTCCTGTTCGGCTTTGCCAAGAACGATAAGGACGACATTTCGGACGATGAGTTGGCCGCGTTGCGGAAGGCAGCACGGGAAATGCTGAATTGGTCGGACGAAGACGTTGAGGCTTTGGTGTCTGGCGGAAAATGGAAGGAGGTAAAGTCCGATGGTTAAAACCTACAAAAGCAAAATTCTGGCGGCGGTTCACGAAGCCATGCAGGACGCGAACGATGTCGGCGTGATCGACAAACAGACGATGCGCGAATTCGATGAGTCATGCCTGACCCACGTCGAGAAGCTGTCGGCTAGGGATGTCTTGGCATTGCGTGAGCGCGAAGACGTCAGCCAAGCGGTCATGGCGCGTTACCTGAATGTTGCGGTAAAGCTGGTCGGGGAATGGGAACGGGGCGAAAAACGGCCTTCGGGTCCGTCGCTTAAGTTGCTGGCTTTGGTGAAGGCAAAGGGATTGCAAGCCATCCTCTGACCTACCGCCTGGGCGAGGCGGCGGAAGCGGCGGGCGGAACGGCCTCGATGAGCTTGCCGGCAAATACCGGCGAGGAGTGCGGCAGGCCGTCCGGCGATCCGCCCGCCTGCTCGATCGTCACCGCATAGGTCGCATTGTCGATGATGTCGGTATCGTAGGACGCCAGCACCGCACGGGCGGTAAAGTCGCCGTTGCCGATCACGCCGAGCGAACGCGGCCGGGGCAGCCGGTCGGAGATCAGCCAGAGTTCATAGCTTTTGCCGGGTTCACCCGCGGCAGTGACCTTGCGAACCGTGAACTCCTTGGTGGCGCCGTCAACCGTCAGGATGAAGGCGGGAGATCCACTGTCGCGCTGCAAAACCGCGACGTATTGCGCGGACGGCGGCGTCGGAGCCGGCGGGCTCTTGACCTCGACCACACGAATCCTGGGCTTGGGGCGCAACTGGTCGGGAAGCAGATCGGGCTGGTAGATCCCAACCGCGATGATGGCGGCAAGCGCGGCTGCGATCGCGCTCATGGCGACCGCGACGCCGCGCCAGCGCCGGGTCCGGGACGACAAGTCGATCACGCTGGCGGTGTCAGGGGCGACGGCCGGCTCCACGGCCGCCGCAGGCTCCATGACCACGGCAGGCTCCATGGCCAAGGCAGGCTCCACGACCGTGGCGGGCGCGGTGTCGAGATCTGGCGCATCCGGTGGCGGCAACGGCGGCTGCGGCAGTACCGGCGGCGCCTGCGGCTCGGAAAGTCTGACCTCGGTTCTGATCTTTTCCCAGACCTCCGGCCGAGGCTCGACCGACCCGACCATCTGGTTCAGGACACCCAGCCTGAATTGCCACGCCTGCACCATGACCGTGAAGTCGGAGTCGACGGCCATCATCGCCTCGACCTGCTTGCGCTCGTCGGCATCGAGCGTGCCGAGGGCATATTCCGCGGCGAGCGCGATATGGTCTTCGCTATAAGCCATCATCTAAAGTCCAAGGCACTCCCTGATATCCAGCATGCTGCGACGGAGCCAGGTCTTCACCGTATTCACCGGCGCCTCGAACTGCGCCGCCAGCTGCTCACGGCTCCAACCATTGTAATAGGCCAAAAGCACGAGCTTTTGCCGATCCGGCTCCAGGCGGCCGACGCATTCCAGCAACCGCTTCAATTCCTCCGTCATCTCCCGGCGCGCCAGCGGATCCGGGCTGTCGGCCGCAACCTCCATGGCCGCCGGCTCGTCTTCGATCGAGACCTCGCTGCGCTTGCGCACGACATCGATGGCCCGGTTGCGGGCGATCGACGCCATCCACGTGATCGGCGAGGACAAATCGGGATTGAACTGCCCGGCACTGTTCCAGATCTTGACGTAGGCCTCCTGAATGACTTCCTCCGCCAGGTCCTGTCGACGCAAGATACGAAGCACCACGCCATAGAGTTTCGCCCGCGTCGCGGCATAAAGGCGCTCAAAAGCCGCCTCGTCGCCCTTGGCGACGGCGGCAACGAGCCAGACCAACTCAGCCGGCGTCAACATTCAGCGTCCCCAAAACCGCGATTCCCCAAAGCCTTTGTACACCAGAGCGGGCAGCCCAGAGCTCTATCATACCTTGCGCGAAACCAGTCCACCACGTCAGGGATCGTCAACCCCTTAGGAGGACGAAAAAACCCGGACCTTCCGGGCCCGGGCTTTGATCGTATCTGGCACGCAATCGAGCAGCAGACGTCAGGCTACAGCGCCGATCCGGCTGCGCATCAGGCCGATGCTGTCGAGATCGGCCTGTTCGCGGGCGCTTTCCTCAGCCCGTTCGCGCGCCTGGTCGCGCTCGTCCAGGAGTTCGACCTTTTTGAGTTCGTCGAAGGCTTCACTCAACTGGCTCTTGGCGTCTTCCAGCTGAATCTTCAACTCGTCGGCCGAGCGGGTAAGGTTTTCCCGGCGCTGGATCGCGGCCTTGGCATAGGTCGGGTAGGCGAAGTGCGAGGGGTCGTTGATCCCGGCACGCTCCTGCTCGCTCTGAATCTCGCGCTCCAGGTCGACCGTCATGCGCTGGAAATCCGCAATCATGCTTTCGATCTGGACCACCCTCCGGCGCTTTTCGTCGACCTGAAACTTTTTCAGGCGGATCAGGGTTTCACGTGACTTCATCGACTCATACTCCCCAGAAGTCCCGATCTGAACGCGGGACAGAGCCGGCCCACCACCCCAAGGGTCATATGACGGGTCATACGAAGGGTCGCACCGGCATCGTTAATCGTGTAGCTGGGATCATGGCCTGACAAAGTTAGCGTTCCGTTTCTAAATACCTAGGGATTTGCCAGGATTTGCTCAAGTTGCCGGTAGCCCTCATTCAAACCGGTGACCTCGTCCTTGGCCTGCCGCAGGAAGCCCTCGAGCGGTTCATGCAGCCGAATGGCCTGGTCGACCTCCGGGCTCGACCCCGCGCGATAGGCACCGAGCCGGATCAGCTCTTCCATGTCGGCATAGGTAGCCATCACCTGGCGCGCCCGCGCGATGACCGGCAAATAGGCCGGATCGGCGGATTTCGGCATGGTGCGCGACACCGATTTGAGTATGTTGATGGCCGGAAAACGCCCGCGTTCGGCGATCGCGCGCTCCATCACCACATGGCCGTCCAGGATACCGCGGACCGCGTCCGCAATCGGTTCGTTGTGGTCATCGCCGTCCACCAGCACGGTGAAGATCCCGGTGATGGAGCCGACGCCGGTGCCCGGACCGGCGCGCTCCAGAAGCTTCGGCAATTCGGTGAACACGGTCGGCGTATAGCCCTTGGCGGTCGGCGGCTCGCCCGCCGAAAGGCCGATTTCACGCTGCGACATGGCAAAGCGCGTTACCGAATCCATCAGGCACAGCACGTTCTTGTCTTCATCCCGGAAGTATTCCGCGATCGCCAGGGTCAGGTAAGCCGCCTGCCGCCGCATCAAGGCGGGTTCGTCGGATGTCGCCACCACCACCACCGAACGCGTCAGGCCCTCTTCGCCGAGATCGTCCTGCAGGAATTCCTGAACCTCGCGGCCGCGTTCGCCGACCAGGCCGATCACCGTGATATCGGCGTCGACATTGCGTGCCAGCATCGACAACAGCACCGACTTGCCGACGCCGGAGCCCGCGAAGATGCCAAGCCGCTGGCCGCGGCAGCAGGTCAGAAAGGTATTGAGCGATCTCACGCCGAGATCGAGTGCGGCGCCGACGCGCTTGCGCGAATGCGCCGGAGGCGGCGAACTGCGATAGGGGATCGGCGAGGTGCCCTGCGGCAGCGGCCCCTTGCCGTCGATCGGCTCACCCATCGCGTTAAGGACGCGGCCGAGCCACGAGGGCGACGGCCGCACCTGGCTGGCGGCGTTGGCGATCACCGCGCGGCAGCCGCGGCGGACGCCTTCGAGGCCAGCGAACGGCATCACCACCGCGTTGTTGCCGTTAAAGCCGATCACCTCCGAGGGGATAAAGCGGTCGCCGCCGGTCTCGATGATGATGCGGGCGCCGACCGACATGGCGTGGATCGGGCCGGCGATCTCGACCATCAGGCCGCGAACACCGACCACGCGGCCATAAATATTGACGCCGTCGATGTCGCTGATCTGCTCGGCCAGCGCCTTCATTGCGAAAACCTTAAGTTCTCACCGGCTTCATCCTGGTTCTTAACTTCGTGTTTACTCGCATCGTTAATCATTGCGTCACTGTCTTTGATGACTGAGAGCGCTTGTCCATCAGAAGGATGGCCGAGTCGTATGAGTCGGTTAGGCCCGCCTCTTAATCTGGAACCTGAACGAAAGCGGATACAAATAACTGCTACTGCGCAATACCTTAGGGCGATTCGATAAAAATTGCACTGATAGATCTTGCGAACATGAATCAGTTTTTGTTAACCATATGTCGTCAGGATCCGAATCAGTTGTTCAAAGGCGTTTTGAGTGCCGCAAGTGCGGCCGACCTGACGCCCGGAGCGGCGACTATAGGGGACTGGCATGCGCGTATTGCTG
>Ga0182012_10002222_pt1 | contig 21133 bp, 18 predicted proteins | sample 612S2SmetaG_FD_120486 | JGI IMG/M metagenome (GOLD analysis project Ga0182012, IMG submission 120486) | Permafrost microbial communities from Stordalen Mire, Sweden - 612S2S metaG | ecosystem: Environmental > Terrestrial > Soil > Wetlands > Permafrost | place: Sweden: Stordalen | collected... | reverse complement strand
TCGATCGACGAGGCGCTGATCGACTACATGTCGCGCCGAAAAGCATCGTTCCCCGACTCGAACGTTTGACGGTCAAAATCGACATCCAGACCCGCGACGCATTTTCCCGGGCTACCTCCATCGGCCCGCCGCTGAAACACCGCTAGCGCGCGGCAAAATCGGAGCGCCGGGCGCCCCGCAATAAGCAACCGGCCGCCAAAGTCACCCGCCGGGAACGCCTCGATCTAGCGGTCAATGGGCCTTCGCACCCCATTGGCTGCTGAACTGTAACTTTTTCGCCGCCCGCGACGAACTTAACTCTCGTACGGAGCCCGGGACGCCGAGAGCGTCCGAACCCAATCAAATGATATGCAATGGAGAAACACCGATGATCCCGAAGCTTCATTTATCAAGGCAATGGCGGACGGGTACGCTGCTGGCCGCAGCGCTGTTCGCATCGACTCTGGCGGCGGCGGCCGAGCCTTCGCGGCCGCTGCTCGTTCTCACGAGCACCAACGATGCCAATAGCAACAGCGTGGCGGTCTTCGCGCTGACCGGATCCGATCTCACGCTGACACAGACCCTGCCTACCGGCGGCATCGGGGGTGCTTCGGGGAACGGGGGCATTTTGCAGTTCAAGGATGGCGCCGGAGCCGTTGCGAATTTCGGTTCCAATACGGTCACCCGGCTGAGGAGAGCAGACGACTCGATCAGCGTCGATGGCACGATCAATTTGTCGCCCGATTGTGTGCATCCGGATTCCGTCGCCCTCGCGCACGATCATCTATTTATCGTCGGGGAGAACTGTGCGGAGAGCCATGCGTGGCCCGAAGGCTACAGCGAGACTGGTTCTGGAGTGATAAAGCTCTCGGATCCCACCGCGGGTCAAATCGCCGTGGGCAAGACCTGGGCGGCGGTCACGCTGAAATCCGGGTCGCTCTTGCAGCTGCCCCTGTCGCGATGGGGTGGCCTGAGCGGCCGGTCAACGTCGATCACGCTGCCAGGTGATGCGAGCACGGTCCCTCTCGGAGCTGCGTTCTGGGACGACACGCTGGGCTTCGACCCCGCGCACAGCGTCGACAGTTTCGCCCTGGTTACCTCACAGGGCCAGGTCTACCCGGTCGCCGGACCTACGCCGGTGTTCCCCTCGAACGCGCCGTGCTGGCTGGCCAAAGGGCGTGGAAACATCTGGTACACGGGCAACTCGCCGGGCCAGGCGATCTCCATATTCTTCAGCGATGGCCAGGGCGGGGTGTTTTACAAGTCGGTTCCGGTGCCGGGGGTGGTCACCGACTTGAGCACATCGCGCGATGGCCGCTGGCTGGCTGCGATCTATACGGCTGAGGGCTCCGGATACGTCACCGTGTTCTCGGTCGACGATCAGGGCGACCTCACGCACGTCGCCACCTCCAGTCCCATCGGTGCGGCATCTTTCAGTGGTGTTGCCATCAGTCAGTGAAGCGATTCTTCTCTCCGCGAGCCCGGCGGGACGCTCCCGCCGGGGCTCCTCGGTCTACCAACGCAACAGTCGCGGGCCGAGACAGGCGCCCAGCCCCGCAGGAATGAGCATACCCAAAAGATACCAAGTGGCGAAGAACGGAGGCGCCAGCTCGGGGCAATGCAAGGTATAGACGAGCGCGCCTGCGGCGCCGGCGGCGAAGCCCGCCGCCGCACCGGCCAGCCGCAACCGCGTCGGCGCGACTCCCCGCAAAGCCCAGATCAAAGCAACGAGCAATGGCGCCGCCAGAAGGGTGATCAACCACGGGCACGCGAGCGCGGTGTGACCCAGGATGAGTGCAACCCGATCGCGCGCCGGCGCGTGGAACAATACGACGATGGCCAACAGCCACATCCCAATCACCGGGAGTGCGAGGCCCAGGGGCACGAGCGATAGTCGGGCTCCGGGTCGCCCAAGGCGGCCGACCGCCACGAGCGCCAACAGCGCGAGGCTTGCGCAATAGCCAGCCCTGACCCAAAACATCCCGATGAGCGTCTCGCGGGGCAACTCGGAGTTGAACCGCAACACTGCGGCTAGCAACAGCACTGACACCATCATTCCCGCCGCCCACGACACCAGCAATCGTCGGCGCACCTGCCGCACATCGACGGGCTCCACTCGAGCTGCCAGGAGCGCGACCAGGTGCTCTGTCCTCACGCCATGCTCCGAAGCTTCGCCGCCAGCGCCTTGATTCCCCGATGAATCCCCACTTTCACGGCGGATTCGGACAGGCCCGTGCGTCTCGCGGCATCGCTCACCGAAGCTCCCTCGAGCTTCACGCACAGTATCGGTAGCCGCTGGCGATGCGGCAGCAGCTGGAGGAGCTTCTCGATGTCGTGACGGGCCTCCGCCGCCTCATGGTCGACCGTCGTGAATATCATGTCGTCATAGAAGGGATCATGGACCGCCTCACGGCGCTCGCGGCGGCGATGCAGGTCAGCGAGCTTGTAGCGGGCGATTGCCTGGACCCAGGGTGTCAGAGGTTGCGTAGGATCATACGTATGACGTTGATTGTGAATGGCCAGGAGCAGCTCCTGCAGAAGATCCTCGACCTCGTCGGGCAGGCTTCCAAGCCGTCGGCGCAAGTAGGCGCGTAGATGAGCGCTGAGCCCCTCCAAAAAAAGTCGATAAGTCGCGGCGTCGCCGGAAAGGCCCTGGACGAGCAATGCCTTGAGATGATCCTCCCGCAAATGATCCCGCCTTGGTAGTCAATTCGCCGCCGGCCCCCCGCTGGTTACAAGACCGTCGGACGTCCTTCGTTATTTCAGCGGTGCCGGCCGATGCTCGGGGTGCTTTGCGCCGCACTCGCGCCGTCACCGGCGCCAGCGCTTTGGGGTGATAGGGTCGGCGTCGAAACAATATTGCGTCGCAGCATCTGCCGCAAACCGCGGCGGTTCAGATCGGCTTCGACGGATCGACGCGTCGCGAGCGCCGTCCGCGCGTCTCGGTCTGCATCGTGGATTCCTTCGGGGGCGGCAAGTCGACCGCCTTGCGCAGGTTCGGATGGGGTGCGGTCTTGTGCGGAATCGCCATCGCCTCGACGAAGTGGTGCTGGAAGCGCGGTTCGATCGCAGTCTCGACCTTCTCGATGCGCCGCACGAGATTTTCGATGACGGGGCGCGATTTGGCATCCAGCAGCGCAATTCGCGCCCCGGTCCCGGCGGCATTGCCCGCCGAGCGCACCTGCGCGAGATCGCAATCCGGCACCATGCCGAGCACCATCGCATACTTCACGTCGATGTGGCTGCCGAAGGCGCCGGCAAGCCGGATGCGATCGAGCTTCTCGATGCCGAGGCGATCCATGAGAAGCGCGATGCCCGCATAGAGCGCGGCTTTGGCGAGCTGGATCGCGCGCACGTCGTTCTGCGTGATCTTCATCTCCACGACTTCGGAGTCCGCTGCCTGACGGTGCAGAACGTACGCGAAGGTGCGTCCGTTCTCGACGATGCGTGAGGAACGCACGGCCAGGCGGCCGTCGAGCACGCCGTCCTGATTGATCACGCCGGCGAGGTACATCTCGGCGATGACTTCGATGATGCCCGAGCCGCACACCCCGGTGATCCCGATGCCCGCGATGGACTTCTCGAATCCGGGGTCATCCGACCACAGATCCGAACCGATCACCTTGAAGCGCGGCTCGAGGGTGTCCAAGTCGATGCGCACGCGCTCGATCGCTCCCGGGGCCGCGCGCTGCCCGCAGCTGATTTGCGCACCCTCGAAGGCCGGACCCGTCGGGCTCGAACAGGCCACCAGCCTCTGATGGTTCCCGAGCACGATCTCCGCATTGGTGCCGACATCGACCAGCAGCGTCATCTCCGGACCGAGATCCGGACGCTCGGACAGCACCACCCCCGCCGCGTCGGCGCCGACGTGGCCGGCAATGCACGGCAGCACGTAGGCACGGGCGTTGCGGTGCAATTTCAAGTCCAGCACGTTCGCCCGCAGCGTCAACGATTGATCGGTGGCGAGCGCGAACGGTGCCCCGCCGAGCTCCACGGGGTCGATGCCGAGCAACAGGTGATGCATGATCGGGTTGCCGACCAGCGTGGCCTCCAGGATGTCCTCGTGCGAGACGCCGGCGCTCTTGGCCACATCGGATGCCAGGCCGTTGAGCGCCTCGCGCACCGCAGCCGTCATGAGCGCCGCGCCGCCCGGATTCATCATGGAATACGACACGCGGCTCATCAGATCCTCGCCGAAGCGGATCTGCGGGTTCATCACGCCGGCGGAAGCAACCACCTCGCCCGAGGTGAGATCGCACAGGTGTGCGGCGATCGTGGTGGAGCCGATGTCCACCGCCAGCCCCAGGGCGGTCTCATGCAAGCCGGGCCAGACGCCGATAATTTGCTTCTCGCCGTGGACCGCGACCGTCACCTGCCAGCTGCCGGCGCGCAACGCGGGCTGCAGCATCTGAAGCACGGACAAATCGCAGGTCAGATCCTTGAGGCTCCACTCCTGTTCCAGGGCATCGAACAGCCGGCGCAGATCCCCGGACGGGTCGTGCATGTCCGGTTCCCTCACCTGCACGTAGTGCAGGCGCACGACGGGATTGAGCTCGATCGAGCGCGCGTCGGCCTCCTTGCGCACCACCTGCCGGTGCACCTGGCTGCTCGCGGGCACGTCGATCACGACATCCGCGAGCACTCGCGCGGAACACGAGAGCCGCCGACCCGGGGCCAGCGGCTGGCGCCTCGAATAGCGGGTCTCGGGCTCCGAGAACGGCGACAAGCTCGCGCTCGAGGAGGACACACCGTGCTTGGCGAACTCCCCTTCCGCAACCAGCACCTGGCAGCGGCCGCATAGTCCGCGGCCTCCGCACACCGAGTCCACGTCGACCCCGAGGCTTCGGGCCGCCTGCAGCAACGGAGTGCCCACGGGGAAGTTGCCCCGCTTGCCGGAGGGCATGAACACCACGAGAGGATCGCGAACCGTCATACAGTGGCGCCGGGTGCGCGGCTCTTCAGGCCGGCCTGCGCCGATGGCCGCCTTCGCGGCGTCCGCGCGGCCCTTCGCCGGGCGGTGTCCCGGGAGCGGCGGCGGGCGGCGCCTCGCGGAAGCGCCGGATCCAGCGCGCGCAATCCGGATCGTGGCCGAGCATCACATCCCCGCCCATGATGGCCTTCACCACCTCGACGTGCAGCGGATTGGTGATCGCCGAGGTCATTCCGGCGGCCATGGCCATCGTCAGGAATGCCGAATTGATGCCGTCGCGGTTGGGCAATCCGAAGCTCACGTTCGATGCACCGCAGGAAGTGTTCACCTTGAGCTCGGTCCGCAGGCGGTGAACCAGCCGCATCACCTGAACTCCGGCCCGGTTGATGGCGCCGATCGGCATCACCAGCGGGTCCACCACGACGTCGCTTGCGGGAATGCCGTAATCCATGGCGCGCTCGACGATCTTCTTCGCCACCGCGAAGCGCACGTCGGGGTCCTCGGAGATTCCCGTCTCGTCGTTCGAGATCGCGATCACCGCGGCACCGTGCTTCTTCACCAGCGGCAATACCGATTCGAGGCGCTCGTCCTCGCCGGTCACGGAGTTCACCAGCGCCTTGCCCTTGTACACGGCAAGCCCTGCCTCGAGCGCGGCAACGATCGAGGAGTCGATGGACAAGGGCACGTCGGTGATCGATTGAACCAGCTGGATGGCGCGTGCGAGGATCGCCGGCTCATCGGCGAGCGGTATTCCGGCATTCACGTCCAGCATGTGCGCGCCGGCCTCGACCTGGGCGCGCGCATCGGCCTCGACCCGGCTGAAGTCGCCGGCGGCCATTTCCGCGGCCAGGATCTTGCGGCCCGTGGGATTGATGCGCTCGCCGATGATGACGAACGGGCGATCGAAGCCGATGACGACTTCCTTGGTCGCGGAACTGATGACGGTATCGGTCATTTTAGGCGGTCCTTTGAGACACTGGAGGGGCTTCGTCGCGCCCGGGATACCAGGGCGAGCGCCCCTGGAGAACTTGCGACCGGTCGACGATCTCGGCGACGGTTTCTTCCTGACGGTACGCCATGACGTGCACGCCGTGGATGCCGCGAATCTCGCGGATCGCCTGGATCAGCTCGATGCAGATCTCGCGGCCCTCGCGCGCCTGGTCCTTGGCGCCCGCGAGACGCGCGATGAGGGCATCGGGCACGTGCATGCCGGGAACGTTCTTGCGCATCCATTCCGCCGTCTTCGCCGAGCGCAGCGGCCCGACGCCGGCCAGGATGAACACCTTGCCGGCGAGCCCGAGACGCTCGACCTGGTCCATGAAGCCCTTGAGCAGCGCGATATCGTAGCAATACTGGGTCTGGATGAACTGCGCGCCCGCCGCCACCTTTTTGGCGAGCCGCAGCGCGCGCCAGTCGTGCGGCAATCCCGAGGGATTCTCGGCGGCGCCGAAAAATACCCGCGGCGCAAACGTGATCTTGCGGCCGCTCTGAAAGTGATGATCGTCGCGAAGCGTGCGCGCGATATCGAGCAGCGAGACGCAATCCAGATCGAACACGGGCTTTGCCTGCGGGTGATCGCCCGCCTGCACGCCGTCGCCGGTGAGGCAAAGCATGTTGCATACGCCCATCGCCGCACCGCCCAGGATATCGCCCTGAATGGCGATGCGGTTCTTGTCGCGGCAGGAAATCTGCATGATCGGCGCGTACCCGACGCGCGTGAGCAGCGCACACACGGCGATGCTCGACATATGGCAGTTGGCGCCGCTGCCGTCGGTGGCGTTGATCGCATCGACATAGCCGTCGAACACGCGGGCCCGCTTGTACACGTCCTCGGGGTCCGCGGAGTCCGGCGGCGCGAGCTCGGTGGTCACCGCGAACCACCCCGCGCGCAGCACGCGCTCGAACCGCCCGGGCGAGGTGTGGCCCGGAAGAATCGGCAGCGGGTAGCCGGGAACCGGCTCGTCGTCGAACCTCATTTCGCACCCGGCACGGGCTTGGCGGCCGGCTCGGGATTGAGCTCGCGCACCACGCGCAGCCAGGAGGATCGGCCCTTGAGGCGTTGATCGACGGCGAATTGAAGCTTGCTCATCGATGCGATACCGTCGGGAATGCGTTGGCTGCCGCGGTATGCCTCGACCCAGACGCAGCGCATCTCCGGCTTGACCTCGCAATGACCGTTGTCGCGCACCCCGCCGCACGGCCCATTGCGCAGGGTCTTCGGGCAGTTCATCGGGCATGACATCCCGGTCGAGCTCAACACGCACTGACCGCACATCTGGCAGTCGAACAGCGCGCCCTTGACGGCCCGCTCGACCGCCGCGACCGGACGCTCCATGCGCTCGTATCCCAGCGTCTTGAACAGCGGGTGCATGCGATTGAGCACGCGCTCGAAGCCTCGATAGAACGCATTCATGCCCCGCGCATGGCGCACGGACCAAAGGCGCACGCCGTACATCAGGAACCCTCGGGGCCGGAAGCGGGCGCTGCGAGGCCTTTCGCCCGGATCAGCCGCTCGAGATCCTCGTCGCTGAATTGCGCTTCGAGCTTGGCGGCCTCGGCGCTGGCCTCGGCCCGCAGATCCTCCCCGCAGGGCCGCGGCGGGCTGCGCTGCCAATCGGCGAGATACGCATCGGAGCTGCCCTTGCCCGCACGCATGGCGGCGCGGTCCACGGCCTCCTGAAAACGTTGCGACAGCTGCACCTTGGCGGTTTCGCGGCCTCGCTTGACGATCACCTGAGCGGGAATGTCGCGCCAGGAGATGATGATCAGCGATGCCACGTCACGGCCTCCGCGTCGCGCCGGATCTCGGCTCCCCGGGCATCGTCGCGCCCGACGGCAGACTTGAGCGCGGTCTCCAGATTGCCGTATCCGGTCTCACGATATTCGAACCCGAGGCCCATGCGGTCCGCGACCGCCTTTGCCTGATCGACGGACCCGGGTTTGGGCGATTGGGCCAGATAGACCAGCTTCTTGTAGTGGCCGAAGTAGGTCGAGAACAGCTCCGGATGGCGGTCGAGCCCCAGCCCCTCGATCACCAGGCGGTCGAAATGCCGCAATAGAAAGTCCGTCAAATAGAACGTCCCGAGCTCGGCTTCGGCCAGCGCCGCGAAGACGGGCCCCGTGGCGAAGAACTCGTAGCAATGGGCGCCGGGAATGCGTTCGACGCCCTCCTCTTTCAGCACCGCATCGAGAAGGCCGCCCGTTCCGCAATCCGCGTAGGCAACGAAGATCGAGCGGTAATGACATCGTGAGGATTGAATCAACGCGCGCACGGCCGCGGGAATGCGCTCGGGCCGGTTGTGAAGCTCCGCGGGCAGGCAGCGCACGTCCACGTGCTCCCAGCCGTTCGCACGCCGCAGCGCCGTAATCTCGTGGGCCAGCGCGCCGCAGGCGATGATCAGCATGCCCTGACCCCTGGTAGGCACGGCGCTCACGTGAGGTTCAGTGAACCGCTGCGGAGCGCTTCGCGGCCAGCAGCCCCTTGGCGGTTTCCACGGCCACCGCGGCGTCGCGGCAGTACGCATCGGCGCCCACGGCCTTGCCGAACTCCTCGTTGAGCGGCGCACCGCCGACCAGCACGATGAAGTCGTTGCGGATGCCGCGCTCCTTCAAGGTGTCGATCACCACTTTCATGTACGGCATCGTGGTGGTGAGAAGCGCCGACATGCCGAGGATATCCGGCTTGTGCTGCTCGAGCGCGGCCAGGTATTTCTCGACCGGATTGTTGATGCCGAGGTCGATGACTTCGAAGCCCGCTCCCTCGAGCATCATCGAGACCAGGTTCTTGCCGATGTCGTGAATGTCGCCCTTGACGGTCCCGATCACGATCTTGCCGATGGGCTCGACGCCGGTCTCCGCGAGCAGGGGCCGCAGGATCTCCATGCCGCCCTTCATTGAATTCGCGGCCAGCAGCACCTCGGGCACGAACAGGATGCCGTCGCGAAAGTCGATGCCGACGATGCGCATGCCTTCCACCAGTGCGTCGTTGAGAACCTTCTCCGCGGACCAGCCACGCTTCAGGAAAATATGCGTGGCCTGCTCGACCTCGGGCTTCAGGCCGTTGTACAGGTCGTCGTGCACCTGTTCGGTGAGCTCTTCGTCATTGAGCGAGTTCAGGTCGAACTCGGCTTCGCTCGGCTCTGACATCTGGGTAACTCCAAGGTTATTTTACGAGCAGCAACGGCGGCTTAGGCGCTTAGACAGCGCGCCATGTTAAGTCCCCGCTGCCGGAGGGACTTGTGATATCGCGACGGTGGCGTGTCCGGAAGCGACATCATCGGTTCAAGCGAGACGGCGCGCAAGCGGCTCAAGTTATCGGCGGCGCGCCGCCCTCTTCGGTCCTCTTGGCCACGTACGCATCGAGCGCCTCGACCACCGCCGGCTCGCGTGCCGGTGCGACATAACGCGCCAGCGTGCCCTGCCAGATGCCGGTGGCTCGCTCGGTGGCCGTCTTGCCGCCATCCTCCAGCCAGCTGCCGAAATTGCGCCAATCGGATACGAGCGGCGCGTAAAACGCGCTGCGGTAGCGCTCCATGGTGTGCGCACAGCCGAAGAAATGGCCGCCGGGGCCCACTTCCGCGACCGCCTCCAGGGCAATGTCGGCGGGACCGCCACCCACCGGCTGAAACACCTCGGCAAACATTTGCAGCATCTCGATGTCCAGAATGAATTTCTCGTACGAGGTGGTGAGGCCGCTCTCCAGCCAGCCGGCCGCGTGCAATACGAAGTTGCAGCCGCCGAACAGCGCCCCCCAGAGGCTCATCTGCGACTCGTAGGCCGACTGGGCATCCGGGGTGTTCGATGCGGTCGCGTTCGAGGAGCGCCACGGCAAGCCCAGGAACCGCGCGAGCTGTCCCGCTCCGAAGGCCGCCTTCACGTACTCCGGCGTGCCGAAAGCGGGCGATCCCGATTTCATGTCGACGTTCGAGGTAAAGCTGCCGTAGACGATGGGCGCCCCGGGCCGGACGATCTGCGCGAGCGTCAATCCCGCCAGGCATTCCGCATGCGCCAGGGTCAGCGCTCCCGCAATGGTCACGGGCGCCATCGCCCCGGCGAGGGTGAACGGCGTGATGATGAGCACCTGCCCAGCGAGGGCGAAATCGATGATCCCGTCCGCCATGGGCACGTCGAGCTGCAGCGGCGAATTGGTGTTGATGATGGTGTACACGTACGGCCGCGAGCGGAACTCCTCGGGGGATATCCCGTGCGCCAGCCGGATGAGCTCGAAGTTGTCGGCAACCTGGCCGTGGCCGCGCGAAAAGATGAACGGGATCTTATCGGTCAGCATGAGCTGGGCGCGCGTGACGTGCAGGTGACGGAACTGCACCGGCACATCCTGCGGCTCGGTCGCGCCGCCGAGCACGTGGATCACCTCGAAGCTCTGGCAGAGCTTCATCAGGTTGCAGAAGTCCTCGAACGTTCCCGCTCGCCGGCCGCGCGCCGTATCCATGATGTTGGGCGGACCCGAGGTGGGTGCGAACGCGACGCATCCGTTCGACAGCGGCACGTGGCGCCCGGGATCGACCGCGTGCAGCGTCACCTCTTTGGGCGTGGTCGCGAGCGCGGCGCTCACCAGCCCGCGGTCGAGGCGCACCATTTGCGTGGTCTCGTCCACCAGGGCGCCGGCGTTCGCATAACGGACCCGGGCATCCGCCGACAGCACCTTCATTCCCTGGGTCTCGAGCAAGGAAAGAGCCGCCTCGTGCATGGCGCCCACTTGATCGTCCGAGAACACCTTCATGGGCGTGAACGGATTGCGCAGGTGCCGATAGGGCAGCGTACGGTCGAAGACCGCGTGGCTGACTTCCGCATTGCCCGGGCGGCGGCGGCCGCGTCGTGCGCTGGTCTCGTCGGGGGATTTCATGCAGCAGGGGCTCTTCTGGTCGGGGGAGGCGAGATCCCCGGGTTCGCGTGTATCAAGCGTGGGCAATTATAAGGAACAACACCCCGCGCCGCGTCGTGATGCGCCGCTATTCCACGCGCGCCGCGATACATTTTTTCGATATGCCTCCCGGGACGGCATGCGTTAATGCGATACGACGGGCCTGCCGACGGCCGTGGACCGCACCAGAGCCTCCGCCAGGTAGTCGGTTCCGGGGCCCACCTGCGCCCGCTTCTCCATCACCTCGGTGTCGACGTGCGGGTCTTGGGCGCCCGCGCGACGCGCCGCATCGAGCGCCAGCAGGCGCGAGATGCGATGCGCATGCTCGAGCGCGGGCTCGGGCTCGGGGTAGTCGCGGCTGCCCGCGGGATCGTGAACTCGAAACACCTTGAACGTAGGCTGATTGACGAGAATTTCGATGGTCTGCGAGACGACGCCCGCGACGGCCCCCACGGCGTTGCAGACCGACGCATGCGTCGGGATCGAGAGCGGCGAGCTCAAGCGCAGGGCGACCTCGGGATAATACGCACCCACCGGAGCGCCGATCGCGACCAGCGGCCGCGCAAGCCCGAGGCTCGCCCCAAGCAGGTTCGAGAAGCGCCGTCCGGCGCAGACGGCCTCCATCAGCCGCTCGCCGAGCAGGCCGAAACCCGCCGCGCTCGCCTCGAGTCCCGGATCGTTCGCGAGCGCGGCGGCCAGCAGCACTCGCACGGTCTCGCGCACGACGTGCTCATGCGTGCGTTCGCACATCTCGATGGCGGATACCGCCGCCGCCGCCGCCCGGCCGTTGCGCTCCTCGATCGCCAGGATGCGCGCCCCGCATTCCGCGGCTTCGCGGCTCCACCCCTCCTGACGGCCGAGCACATGCATGGCATCGCTCGGCGTGAAGCCGGCGATGGTCGCGAGGCCCGCGTCTGCGAGGCGTCGCAACGCTTCGAGGCCCGAGCCATTGCGCACGATGGCCGATACCTGGCGGGGCTCGCGAGCCAGCGCCTCCCATACCCTTTTCTCCGTCGCCGAAAGATGCGCCGGTGCGTCCCGATCGGGATTGCGGAACGCGAATTGGGTCGCGAACTCCGGCAGATGCGACAGCTCCGCCAAGCAGCGCAGTTCCTCGAGCGTCCGCGGAAATGTGTGCGCCAGCAACGAGAGCGGCATCGCCTTGCGCGGGCCGACTTTGATCCGCATCTGGCGGTCGAACAGCACTTCGCTGTCTCCTCCCAGGCCGCTGGTGCGGACATCGACCGCCTCCACCATGGTGCGCCAGCCGCCGACCAGAGCGCCTTCCGCCCGGATGGCCGGACGGCCATTCGACACCACGGCGATGTCGGTCGTCGTGCCCCCCATGTCCGAGACGACGAAATCGCCGATGCCGGTGAGAAACCCGGCGCCGACCACGCTCGCGGCAGGCCCGGACAAAATCGTCTCCACGGGATATTCGAGCGCCACGTCGGCTCTCATCAGCGAGCCGTCGCCCTTGACGATCATGAGCGGCGCATCGATCGTTTCCTCGACGAGCACGTGGGACAGAGCCTCTATCAAATGCCGGATCTGCGGTGTGAGGCGGGCATTGAGCACGGCCGTCAACGCGCGGCGCGGGGCATCGAGCTTCGAGCTCAACTCATGGGCGCAGGTGACCGGCTTTTTCGACAATTGCCGCACGATCTGGCGCGCACGCAGTTCGTGTGCCGGGTTGCGCACGGAAAAATTCGCCGCCACCGCGTACGCCTCGACCCGCGAATCGTGCGCGGCGACGGCGGCGTCGATCGCCGCTTCGTCGAGCGGGATCAGCTCCTCGCCGGTGGCCGCGTGGCCGCCCCGGATCCTCACCACGGCGCCCGTCCCGCGCTTGCCGATCCCCGAGCGCTCGGTCATGGCGTCGTCGAAGCCGATCAGCAGGGTGCACACCGGGCTGAACCGATTCTCGACCACCGCGTTAGTCGCAAGCGTCGTCGACACGGAGACCAGGCTCACATCGCCGCGCCTCGCATCGGATGGGAGCTCCTCGAGCACGGCACGAATCGCCTTGCCGATCCCGATCGCCAGGTTCCAGGGTGTGGTGAGCGCCTTGGCGCTTGCAATGACGCGGCGTCCGCCGGCGAGCAGCACCGCATCGGTGAACGTGCCTCCGGTGTCGAGACCCAACCAAAGACCCTCGACCGGGCCCGCCGAAATATTCGCACTCATCGCATGGATGCTCCACCTTCCGGCATCACCGCCGGGGCGGGTAACATACCACTGTTGACTGCGTCCTCAATCCGGAAGCCGCGCACCTCGCGTCTCGTGTCCGAACGGCAGGACGGCGAGTCCGATGAGGAATGCGATGGCGGTGGCGGCCACGGGAACGCCCACACTGCCGTAGCTGTGCACTCCGGCGCCGATCAGAAAGTTGACCCCCGCCCCGATGAAGCGGCCGAACGAAGTGACGAACGCGAACGCCGTCGCACGCACGGCCGTCGAATACTGCTCAGGCAGCCACAGGCTGTAGATTGCGAAATTGCCGCCGAAGAATCCCAGCGGGAACAGGCTCGCGATGAACAGCGAGAGTGCGTTGTCCCCCGCATAGAACGCCCATCCGAAGGACAGCCAGATGCAGATCGCCATGCCGACGAAGAACAGCGCGAGCGTCGCGCGCCTGCCGACCCGCTCCGCGAGCACCGGCACGGCGAGGCACCCGAGGCAGGTGCCGATCGACAACAGGCCGGTGCCGAAGGATGCGAGCCGCACCGCCTCGGGCGCGCTGTGGCCCGAGTGCTTGGCGAGGGTGATGATCGCCGACGGCTCGTACACCGCGCCGGCCCAGAGGCCGATGATCGAGATGGTGACCAGGGCGGCGTTCACGAGCGTACGGCGACGGTAGGTCGCGCGGAAAATTTCCCTGAGGGGCGCATGGGGCGCGGGAAGCTCGGAGGCCTTGACCCATCGGTCCGGCTCGCGCAGCTTCGACAGCATGTAGAGCGACAGCAGAACAGGCGCGCCTCCGCACAGGAACATGACCCGCCATCCATAGCTCGCGCCGAGGGTGAAGTTGAGCGCCGCGGCGAGAAAAAATCCCGCGTAGTACCCCGTCTGCAGATATCCCGCACCCATCTTCCGGCGCGACTCGGGCCAGACCTCGGCCACGTAGGTGCCGGCCAGCGCCCACTCGCCCCCGATGCCCACGCCCGCCAGAAAACGGAACACCCCGAGCTGCCAGACATTCTGCGAGAGAGCGGCGGCGCCCGTGAACAGCGCATAGCATGCGACCGAGGCGGCCAACGTCCGAGTCCTTCCCCATCGATCGGCCAGCGGCCCCCATACCAACGAGGAGCCCCATCCCGCCAGAAACACGGCGAACAGCACGGAGCCCGCGAAGGCCACATGGCTCGGCGACCCATCCATCCCGGATTTGGGCAGGAGCTCCGTCAGCGCCGGCGCGAGGACCAATGCGAAGATGAAGGAGTCCATGCCGTCGAGCGTCCAGCCCAGCCAGGCCGCCCAGAATCCGCGCACCTGCGCAGCCGTCAACGGCGGACCTTTGGATGCCATGCGTCCCACTCCCCTTCGATACCCCGGTACTTTAGCGCGGAATCATGCTCGCGCCGCCGCGGTCGCCCCGATACCCACGGGCGATCCGATAGTAATATCGGCGGATCACATCGTTTCCGCGCACCAGCACCCCCTCTTGAACGGGGTTTATCCGCTCGACGGCGGCCGCCACGCGATCCGACTCCAGGTCGTCGGGTTTCCAGGCAACCAACACGAGATCCCTGCCTTCCTCGGCGGCCGGCGGAAACCAGCGCTCGTACATCAGCCCGACCTGCCCGAATAAATGCCCGCTCGAGGTGCGGCCGACCCCCCGGGCCCGATCGGGCGCGTAAAAGGCAAGCTCGCTTGCGATGGCATAGCGGTCCATGCCGACGACGAGCGGAGCGTGGCCGGTCTCCTGCTCCACGCGACCCGCAATCGCATCCACCTGGATACCGAGCTCGCGCCAGCCGACAGGCACGAGTTCCGCGTGCCTGCCATATCCCACGCCGGGTATGCCCCAGGTCAGATCGTACAACCCCGCTCCATAGACCAGAAGCAGCACGATCAGTGTCGGAACCCAGGAGCCGCGAAGCAGGGCGCGGAAGCCGGCAGCGCTGCCCGGGGCGCCCTCGACGATGCCGCACGCGAGCAGGGGCACGGCGGCGATCAACGGCGCGCCGGTCCAATCCAACTTCACTTCATGCCGCAGACTGAACACCACGAACACCGCCAGCGGCGTGAGGGTGGCCACCTGCAGGAATCGCCAGCCGCGATGACGACCCTCTTCCTCACCCGGCGCGGACTCGCGGCGGGGCGATGCGCGCGCGAGCGCCTGCGCGGCGGCGGCAATCCCGGTCGGCGTCAACAGGACGACGACGGAGGCGATGAGCTTGTGCAGCGCGAACTGCGGCCGGTCCGCCAGGCGACGCGAGGTTTGAAAGAGAAAGGACACCCATTCGTTGCGGGCATTCCATATGAGCACCGGCGAGAACACGGCCAACGCCAGGACGGCGGCTCCATACGGCTCGGGGCGGCGCAGCCACCGCCGCGCCATTGGGTCGACGATCGCGAAGATGAAGGCGGATAGGGCCACGAGCACGATGGTGTACTTGGAAAGAAGTCCCATGCCGAGACAAAGCCCCGCACCCCACCACGCCTCCCGGCGGCCCGCGACCAGCGCGCGTTCCAGGAAATACAACGAGGCCGCCCATGCCGCCATCAGCGGTGCGTCCGGCGTGATCAACAGGCCGGTGAGAAAGAAAAATGGCAGCGTCTGCATGAGCACCACCGCGACGAGGGCACTCGCCCGGCCGAACACATTGCGGGTCAGCCGGTAAACAAAGAACGTGGCGATCCCGCCCATGCAAATCGCGCCGAATCGCACGCCGAATTCTCCGCTGCCGAAGATCCGGGTTCCCGCGGCGATCAACCACGCGACCATCGGTGGATGATCGAGGTAGCCGATATCCAGATGCCGTGCGTAGTTCCAGTAATAGGTCTCCTCCGGCATGAGCTCCACCCATCCGCCGTAGACCAGGCGAAGGGCAGACGCCACGACGACCATGCCGATTGCTCCGCTCTCCCATCCGGCGCCGCCGCCCAGTCGCCACGTTCGATACGGCGTACAGTACGCGTAAGCGGCGCGCAGCATGACCGCGGTGGCGATGGCCGCGATCACGATGGCGGCGCGGCCCAGCCCTTCCGAGATCGACACCATCAGCACGCCGCTGCGCACGAAGAACGCGAGCGTCGTCACCACCACCAGATGCAAGACCAGGGGACCGCTCCCCCGGGACGACTTTGGCAGATAGCCCGGCAGATAACCCGGCAGATAGCCGAGCGCCACCGCCGCCGCGAAGGAAAGGATCTGGGCGCGCGCCGGCGATGCGCCGCCGGGCCCGATGACGAGCAGATACACGACGACGTCGAGGGCGGGAGCGAGGAACTGGCGGAGCAGCGAGCGCATAAGGGCGCTAACGGTATCCCAACCGCTCGGAGCGAGTCGAGCAGGTTGCGCGTCCGCGCTGCCGAGGCGTCGCGCCGGAGCCGCTTTTAGCTCTGCGGGTCGGCGGACGACACCACTGTCGGCGCGTCCTCCCATCCGCCGCCGAGCGCCTTGTAGAGCTTCACCAGATCGGTGCTCTCCGTCGACTCAGCCTGCACCAATTGCTCGCGCGCCTGGGCCGCCTGAAGCTGGACGGTCAGCACCGTGATATAGGTGATGACCCCGTGACGGTAGGCGTCCAATTGAACCTCGACCGAGCGCTGGTCGGCACCGACGGTGTCCTTGAGTGCGGCGACCCGCGCGGCGTCCTGGGTCAGATTGCTGAGGCCGTCCTCCACCTCCTGCAGCGCTCCGAGCACCGTCTGGCGATAATTGAGCGCCGCCTCCGCCGCCTGCGCCCGCGACAGACGCACGTTCGCGACCAGCGCGCCCCCGTGGAAAATCGGCACCGAGACCGTCGGGCCGAAAGTGTAGAAATGGCTCGACCAATCGAACAGATACCGGGTGCCGAGGTTGCGCAGACCCAAGGTGCCGGCGAGGGACACGTCCGGATACAGCGAGGCAACGGAGACGCCGACCTCCGCGGTGGCTGCATGCAGTACGGTCTCGGCGTTGCGGATGTCGGGCCGCCGGCGGGCAAGCGTGGATGGCACTCCGACCGGAATCGACTGCGGAATCGCCGGCAGCTGTCCCGGGGCGTCGAATTGCGCGTCCAGCGCCTCCGGGTGCTGCCCTGTCAACACCGCGAGCGCGTGCTTGCAGCTCGAAATCGTTTGCTCGTAGGCCGGAAGCTCGGCTTCGAGGCTGGTGAGCTGGGCCCGCGCGGAATCGACATCCGGCTCGCCGGCGAGGCCGTGCTCGTGCCGGTTCTGGGTCAAGTCGGCGATCTCGCGCTGCGCGGCGATGAGTTCGAGCGTGACCGCCTTTGAGACCTGCGCCGCGCGCAGCTGAAGGTAGGTTTGCGCGACTTCCGCTTCGAGTGAGATCAGCAAGTCGTTCCTCGACTCGATCGCACCGGCGCTCTGGGCGCCCGCCGCCTCGACCTCGCGGCGCACCTTGCCGAACAGATCGATCTCCCACGACGCGTCGAATCCGAGCTGATAGAGATTGACGGGCTGCTCGAGCGCCCCGATCAGCTGCTGTGCCTCGGCCGAGGAGGTGGGACCGGAATTGCCGATGCCTTTGCTCTTGAGGATTCCCGCCAATCCGAATTGCTCGCGGTTGTACGATGCGGATGCGTTCAGGCTCGGCAGGCCTTGCGCGCGCGCCGACTGCACCTGAATGCGCGCCTCGACGATCCTCAAGTACGCCACCTTGAGATTGAGATTTCCCGCCGTGGCTTGATCGACCAGCTTGTCGAGTTCCGCGTCGTGAAACTCGTGCCACCAGAACGAGGCGGGTTCCTGCGCTCCCGCCGCGTCGGCCCCGCTGGGCGCACCCGAGTAATGGTCCGGCACGGGCTCGTGAGGCGGCTGAAAATTGGGTCCCACCTTGCATGCCTGGACCAGCAAGGCGGCCAGCACCGCCGGGGCCATGGCGCGGGTGGTGCGGAGGGCGCGGGGGGCGCGGGGGGCGCGCATCAGTGAGCCGCTCCGGGGCCGCCCGCCTTCTTGACCGGCGAGAAAAAGAACGTGAACGGAACGAAGCCGAATGCCAGCAGCGCACAATAAAGAAACACGTCCTTGTACGCCAGGAGCCCGGCCTGCGCGATCAGGGTCTGATAGGTCTGCCCCAGTGCGCTCTGCGCGGAGGCCGCCGCGGTGGACCCTAGGTGTTGAATCGCGTTCGAGAGCTGCGTGATGGTGGCGCGAAAATTCGAATTGGCGTTCGTCATGTGATAAGACAGATAGGCCATGTGCACCTGGGTCCGCGACGTGATCATGGCAGTGGAGACGGAGATGCCCACGGAGCCCGCGACGTTGCGGAACATCGTGAACAGCGCGGTCGCGTCTCCCTGCAGTTGACGCGACACGGTCTGGTAGGTGAGCACGCTCAGCGGCACGAACAGGAAGCCGATTCCCAGCGATTGCCCGATGCGTATCCACACCAGATGCGTGAAATCGATGTTCGGCGCAATTTGGCGCGAGTAGAGCATGGAGCTCCCGAGCACGATGAACCCGGCGGTGACGATGAAACGCGTCTGCACGTGCGGCATCACCAGCGACAGCACTGGAATGAGGAAGATCACGGCGAGCGCGCCGGGACTCATCACCAGACCCGCCAACAGGGCCGTGTAACCGAGGTGCTGTTGAGCAAGTTGCGGGAGGATCACGGCGCTGCCGTAGAGAAGCACGGCGAAGCACGCAATGGCGATGGACCCCAGCGCGAAATTTCGATCCTTGAAAACCCGCAGATCCACCACCGGCTTGCGGGTATACAGCAGCCACGCGATAGCCGTGGCCACACCCACGGCGGCCAGGATGGCGAAGGTTCGGATGGCATTCGATGAAAACCAGTCATCGTCCTCGCCCCGGTCCAGCATGATCTGAAAGCACGCGAACGTGATGGCGATGAGACTGATCCCGATGTAATCGATCGACACCCTGGATTTGGCCTTGGCCCATGGCGGGTCTTCCACCAGGCTGATCACCGCGAAAGTGGTGAGCACGCCGATGGGCACGTTGATGAAGAACACCCAACGCCAGCTGTAGTTGTCCGTGATCCAGCCGCCCAGCGTCGGACCCAGAATCGGAGCCACGACCGTGGCGACCGCTGTCAGCGCGAATGCCCGGCCCCTCTGCGCCGGCGGAAACGTGTCCAGGATGATGGATTGTTGGTTGGGCTGAAGACCGCCCCCGAAAAAGCCCTGCAACACCCGGAAGATGACCAGCTGTGTCAGGTTCGTGGCAATGCCGCAGAGAAAGGAGCATACGGTGAACGCGGCGATGCAAATGACGAAGTAGCGCTTGCGCCCGATGAGGCGGCCGAAAAACGCCGAAATGGGGAGCACGATGCTGTTCGCGACGAGATAGGAAGTGAGCGCCCAGGTCGCTTCGTCATAGCTCGCGGACAGCGTCCCCGCGATGTGCGGCAGCGAGACATTGACGATGGTGGTGTCCAGGACCTCCATGAACGCAGCCAGCGTCACGGTTACGGCGATCAACCAGCGATTCGACGACGGTTGCCAGTCGGAATCGGTCACGGGAAGTGCACCACCGGGGACACCGACAATCCGAGCGGCAGGGGGCGATCCGGGTCCAGGCCACGGTCGATGATGATCTTCACCGGAATGCGCTGCACGATCTTGACGAAGTTTCCGGTGGCATTCTCCGCGGGGAACGCCGAGAAACGCGAGCCGCTGCCATATTGGATGCTCTGCACGTAGCCCGACAGATTGTAGCCGGAATAGGCATCGATCTCGATGTCCACCCGGTCGCCCGGCCGCATGCGCCCGATCTGCGATTCCTTGAAATTCGCGGTAATCCAGACCTCGGGAGTCACGATCAGGAACATCGTGGCGCCGGCCGTCACATAATCGCCCAGCTGGACGCTGCGTTGAGTGACGAAGCCATCCGAGGGCGCGCGGATTTCCGTGTAGCTCAGATTGAGATTGGCCTGGGCCAGTTGAGCTTCGGCCTGTTTCACCTGGGCGTCGCGTTCCGCCACGGTCGAGGCGGCCTGACGAATCTGCTCGGGCACCAGGCGCGCCACCTGCACCTGGGCCTTCGCGCTTTTCAGATTGGCGGCAGAATTCAGCTGCTGGCTGGTGGAGGCATCGATGTTCTCCTGGGTCGTGGCCCGTTTGTCGACTTCGTGCTGCCTCGCATACTGACGCTGGGCCTGCTCGAGCGAGGCGGCGGCTGCCTGCTGCTGGGCCTCCGCGCTCATGAGTTGCGCGGGATATTGGACCCGGGCAATGCGCAACGCTTCCTGCGCAGACTGAAGTTGTGCCCTGGCCAGCGCCAGCGACGCTTCCGCTTGGGCTTGGGCGGTCAAATAATCGCGGGGATCGATGCGCACGAGCAGCTCGCCCTTCTTCACGTGCGTGTTGTCGTTGACCCCGAGCTGGATCACGTACCCGGACACCTTGGGAACCATGGTGACGACGTTGCCGTCGGTATAGGCGTCGTCGGTAGTGACCTCGTTGCGCCTCGCGAACCAGAAGAAGAACCCCACGATCGCGAGCACCACCACGACGACGGCGACAATGATCAGCGGCTTCTTGCTGCGCGGCTTGCCGGCGTCCTTCCCGTGCTCTTCACCATCGTCTTGGTCGTGCCCCTTGCCCTTCTCGTCCTTGCCGTCCTCGTCACGGCCGCCGGCTCCACGAGATCCCTCATCCTCAGACGCCATAACGAATCCTCGATACTATAAATGCGGCCCCCGCAGGCGCAACGTGCCGCAACGCCGGCTGCGGACGGGTGGAGTTTATGAACACGGTAGGAAAGAGCCGGGGCTGCTTTGCTATTGAGCGGGGTTTTATACCGTTCGAGGCAGGCGGGGCTGTCATCGAAGGTAATGGTTCATTGAGGGAATGCACCTACAGAAGTGCGGCATAACAGACTCAGTGCAAGGGGATGAAACCATACGACTTGAACATCTGCGCGCCCGCGGGACTCGCGATGAATGCGGCGAATTTGGCCGCCCCGGGTTGCGCCACGCGGGTGAGCGCCAAGGGATAGATGATGGGCTGGTGGCTGTCGGCGGGGAACACATCGATCACCCTCACCTTCTTGTCGACCAATGCATCCGTCTCGTAGACGATGCCCAACGGCGCCTCGCCGCGATCCACGAAGGTCAGCGCGGCGCGAACGCTATCGGCACGGACGATCCGATCCTTGACATCCTTCCACACCCCGAGCTTCGTCAACGCCGATTGCGCGTGCCG
>Ga0182012_10002221_pt1 | contig 21135 bp, 17 predicted proteins | sample 612S2SmetaG_FD_120486 | JGI IMG/M metagenome (GOLD analysis project Ga0182012, IMG submission 120486) | Permafrost microbial communities from Stordalen Mire, Sweden - 612S2S metaG | ecosystem: Environmental > Terrestrial > Soil > Wetlands > Permafrost | place: Sweden: Stordalen | collected... | reverse complement strand
GCCATCGGCGTTTCACGAGAACGGTGCAGTGACGCCGAGGAGTTCCACGCTCGAAGACTACGAGCAGCGGTGGTAGCGATTCCGCGCAGGTCTGACACTGACGTGACTGGGACGGTCCGCCGCCACGTCATGGGCACTTGACGGCGTGCGAGAAATCTGTCATGGTGCTGTACGCACTGCAAACATTAGTTCGCAATGCGCACGTGAGTTGATCGGGGGAGGACCACGGTGGACGTTGATCGCAGTCCGTCCGCGAGCGACCACGTACGACACGAAAGGGGAAGCAGTATGGATCAACCGTTAGGGGGGCTCAACGCGGGCAAGGCGTGGCGCGTGTGGGTAACGCGCCATCCCGTGGGTGCAGCGATGTGGGCGGGACTCGTTGGTGGACAGATCGCCACGCTCTGGGGAATCTGGCTGCCGGGGGTCGGACTTCCGGCGCTGGACTGGCCGCTGACCAATGGCGTCACGATCGATCCGAAGGGCTCGTTCGTCGCACAGTTCGCCATCGGGGGGCTGTTTCACGCGCTGGACTGCCTGTTGTTCGCGCTGGTGTTCGCGCTCTTTGTCTTCCCGCTGGTCGGCAAGGTCGTGACGCCGGGGATGAACATGTTGAAGGCGCTCGGATTCTCGGTCGTCCTCGCCACGATTTCGGCGGCATTCCTCGTGCCGTTCGTGTACTACAAGGGCTACCACGTGGGCTTTGGTGGCGTGCACTACGGAGGTTGGAAGTTGGTCTTCGCCATCTACCTTTGGCACCTGCTCTACGGCGTCAACCTGGGTGCGTTCTACAACCCGCTCGCCCTGGACGATCCTCTCTTGAAGAGCGCGTCGATGGCGAGTTAGAGGTCGCTCTCGCGGCCGGGACTTCCCCTAAGACACCTACGTGATCAGGGGGAGTTTCGGCCGCGAGCGAGCTCGTTCGAATGACGTCGAACGGATCGATCCACTGGTCAGGCTGGCGTTAACGCTTGGACAGCGTGGAGTTCACGCGCTCGGTCGTGGCGAGCAACTGGGGCAGGAGTTCCTCGCGGAGCTCCTTTAAGGTTGTGCGGGCCACGTGGGTCGAGATGTTCATCGCCGCCACGGTGCGACCCGACCAGTCCCTGATCGGTGCGGCGATGGAACGTAGCCCCACTTCAAGCTCCTGATCGTTCATGGCCCAACCACGCTTACGTACTTTGGCGAGCTCGGCGACGATGTCGTTCTCACTGGTGAGGGAGAACTTCGTGTGCTTGACGAGCGGCGTGCTCTTGAGGTGTTGTCGCTGCTCCTCCTCGGGCATCGAGGCGAGGAGGACGCGGCCCATCGACGTGCAGTAGGCCGGCATGCGGTTGCCCACGCTGATTGACACCGTCATGATTCGCGATGTCGCGACTCGACAGACGTAGACAACGTCGCCTTCGTCGAGGACCGACACCGACACCGACTCCTTGACGACACCGCTGAGTTCTTCAATGAAAGGCTCGACGATCCGGCGGAAGGGTAGCGAGGAGAGGTAGGAGTAGCCAATGTCCAAGATGTGGGGTTTCAGATAAAAGTTTCTACCCTCGACGCCGACGTAGTTGAGTTGCTCTAACGTGAAGAGCAATCGACGGCACGCGGCCCGGCTGTAGCCGGTGCGGCGAGCGACCTCGCTGAGTGTCTGTTGCGGGGCGTCTTCGTCGAAGGATCGAATGACGACGAGTCCGCGCTCCAGAGACTGGACAAAATCTCGATGCTTTTCTTCCACGAGCTACCCCAAATCCTTACCGACGACCTTAACGAACAACTGTGCGCAACACGAACAAATCAACTTGAGTGGAGATTTCCAGGGGAGCGACCGGGCGAACTTTGGGGAGTGACTTGACGCAGGGGCCGCGACCTGAAAGCCTGTGTACGCAGAGCACACTTCAGTGCGCTATGCGAACTTTTATATCTATCGTATCGGGGGGATTATGGATATGCAACACGACGCAGCCGAAGTGGAAGCTTCGGAGTCCGATCAAGGATCGAAGGGCGTGCTCGACAGCGGACTTTCGCGTCGATCCGTGCTGATGGGCGGACTCGCGGCGGTGTCCATTCCACTGACGCACTCGTTCTCCTTGAAGCGCGAAGAGGAAATCAAGAAGGTGGGACGCACCATCAAGTTCGGCTACGTCTCGCCCGAAACTGGTCCGCTCGCCGCCTTTGGGGCAGCTGACGCGTTCGTCATTGGCAATCTCAAAACACTCCTTGGCAAGGGCGTCATCATCGACGGCGTTCGCCACCCGATCGAGGTCATCGTCAAGGACAGTCAGTCGACGGACGCGACGGCCGCTTCCGTCGCCGACGATCTCATCAAGAGCGACAAGATCGACATCATGCTGGTCTCGTCCACGCCAGATACTACGAACCCCGTGGCCGACGCCTGCGAGACGAACCGAGTTCCCTGCATCAGTACGGTCGCCCCGTGGCAGTCGTGGTTCTTCGGCCGCGGCGCCATGCCGAAGACCGTCTACAAGTACACGTACCACTTCTTCTGGGGACTCGAAGACATCGAAGCGGTCTACTCGGACATCTGGGCGGCGGTACCGACCAATAAGAGCATCGGTGGACTCTGGCCGAACGACAGTGACGGTCAAGCCTTCGCCGCCGAAGCGACGGGCTTCCCGGCGTTTATCAAAACGCTCAACGGCTACTCCGTCACGCCGAGCGGGCTCTACCCGGACCTCACGACGGACTTCACCTCGCAGATCTCCTTGTTCAAGTCGAACAACTGCCAGATCTTGACCGGTGTGCCGATCCCGCCAGACTTCACCACCTTCTACCAGCAGGCCGCCCAGCAGGGATACCAGCCGAAGGTGGCAACCATCGCGAAGGCCATGTTGTTTCCCAGCGCCGCCCAGGCGCTGGGTTCCTTAGCCGAGAACGTGAGCACCGAATACTGGTGGGGTCCCACCCACCCTTTCAAGAGCTCGCTCACCCACGAATCGTGCGCGTCGCTCGCGGCCAAGTACGAATCGGTCACCAAGCAGCAGTGGACCCAGCCCATCGGCTTCGTGCACGCGCTCTTTGAGGTCGCGATCGCCACGCTGAAGAAGTCCGGCACCGTCGGTAACGCCTCAGCGTTCGTTAAGGCGCTCTCCACGTTGGAGCTCGACACGATCGTCGGACCGCTCAACTGGGCGAAGGGCCCGGTGCCCAACGTCACCAAGACTCCGCTCGTCGGCGGTCAGTGGCGTTCGTCCTCGAGTGCCAAGTCGGGTTACGACCTGCTCATCGTCACTAACACCGGTCACACCAACATTCCCTTGGAAAGCACACCACAGGTGATCACAGCTTCTTGACGAACGGTTCGCTCATCCCCCACAACCTCTTCGAAGCCAGAAACATCGTGAAACGAATTGGCACCGTCGTCATCGCCGACGGCGTCGACATCCAGGTCCCGGCGGGATCGATCGTAGGAATGATCGGTCCCAACGGAGCGGGCAAGACGACCATGCTGGGCATCTTCTCGGGCAGCGTGAAGGCCCAGAGTGGAACCGTCGTCTTCCAGGACCAGGACGTCACCTCCCTCGGAACAGCGAAGCGAGCCCGACTCGGGATTGGACGAACGTTTCAGATTCCGCGACCCTTCGACAAGCTCACGGTCTTCGAGCACGCGTTACTGGCCGTGCAGCAAGCTCGAAAGGTTTCGACGAGCGAGTCACACGAGCGGGCGATATTGGCCATCGAACGTTGCGGATTGATCAAGTTGGTCAACACCGTCGGGGGCGACCTGCGACTTCTCGACCGGAAGCGACTGGAGATGGCTCGGGCGGTGGCGTTGGATCCGTCGCTGGTGCTCTTAGACGAGGTCGCGGGGGGTCTTAACAATGCGGAAGTTGGCCAACTCATTGAGATCGTCTTGTCCCTGCGAGACGAGGGCATCTCATTTTTGTGGGTCGAGCACGTCATACGAGCCCTCAACGCGACGGCGGACCGCATCGTCTGTCTCAGCGGCGGGCGGCTCATCGCCGAAGGAAGCCCCGCTGAGGTGTTAGAGCATCCCGCCGTCATCGAGAGTTACTTCGGCAGTCCGGCGTTCATGAGCACCGCCTCATGACGATGTTGCGCTTAGAAGGGGTGACGGCCAACTACGGCCATCTCCGGGCACTCGAAGAGATGAGCCTCAGCCTGGACGAGGGCGAAATCTTGGCCGTCCTCGGGGCGAACGGTGCGGGTAAGTCGACCCTGTTGTCACTGATCTCTGGCGAACTCAAGCCGTCCAATGGCAAGGTCTTCTTCAACGAGGTTGACATCACCCACCTTGATCCGTACCGGCGCGTGCGACAGGGCATCGCGCTGGTACCCGAGGGCCGCCACCTCTTCGCGTCGCTCACGGTGGAAGAGAACCTGCTAGTCGGCGGGTCCACGCGTCGGGCCGGGTCGTGGTCGCTCGACGCGGTCTACGAGCTCTTTCCCTTCATCAAAGAACGGCGCCGCAGTCGTGGCGGGCAACTCTCGGGCGGGGAGCAGCAGGCGGTCGCCATCGGTCGGGCCCTGATGTCCAATCCCGCTTTGTTACTCCTCGACGAAGTCAGTTTGGGACTTGCGCCGGTCATCGTGCGTGATCTCTACGTGGGTCTTCGCGCCGTGGCGAATGAGGGCACCACGCTGCTCGTGGTCGAACAAGACCTCACCGAGGCGCTCGGCGTGGCGAACCAGGTCTTGTGCCTGCTCGATGGTCGAGTCGTGCTGACGGGCTCTCCGCAAACCCTCAGCCAGAGTCAGATGATGAACGCGTACTTCGGCGACGGGGAACGCGCTCGAACCCCGGGGGACCGCTGATGGTGTGGACCAACGCCGTCGTGCAAGGTCTCCTGCTCGGAGGGCTCTACGCGCTCTTTTCCGTCGGTTTGTCGCTGATGTTCGGTGTCATGCGCTTCGTCAATCTGGCGCACGGTGACTTCTCCGTGCTCGCGGCCTACGCCGCCTACGTGCTCGTCGAGCACGCGGGTGGCACCCCGCTGTGGACGTTCGCCGCGGTGATCCCGCTGGCGGCGGCGGTGGGTTTTGTGCTGCAACGTTTCATCCTCGACCGCGCGCTGGCGGCGGGGGACCTCTCGCCACTCCTGGTGACCTTTGGACTCAGCATCGTGATCCAAAGCGCGCTGCAACAGGGCTTCGGCGCGAACAACTTGAGTCTGTTCCTCGGCCCCCTCTCGTACCAGAGTTGGAAGATCACCAACACGCTCTACCTCGGCCGGCTCGAGGTGATCGTCTTCGTCGTCGCGGTCGCGCTGATCTCGGGCCTCCAGTTGTTCCTCGCGCGCACCCAACCCGGGCGCCTGCTCAGGGCCACGGCCGACAACCCCCGCGCCGCAGCCCTGAGTGGCGTCAACCCGCGCCGCGTGCGCGCGCTCGCCACCGCCATCGCCCTCGCCACGGTGGCCATCGGCGGGCTCTTCCTCGCGATGCGCACGTCCTTCACCCCGACCTCCGGGTCCAACGACCTGATCTTCGCCTTCGAAGCGGTGATCATCGGGGGTTTGGGCAGTCTCTGGGGGACGCTGCTCGGGGGACTCATCCTCGGCGTGGCCCAGACCGTCGGCAGTCAGATAAATCCGGCCGACGGCGTCTTGGCGGGCCATCTCGTCTTCCTCGCGGTGCTCGCGTACCGGCCACAGGGAATCCTCTCGCAGCGGAGTCTGGCGTAGTGAGCGTGCTCGAGGCCCCCGCGCGCACCGCCGCCACGGTGAATCGATACTCGCGCATTTCACTCGGCGCGCTATGGAGTGGCGTCGCGGTGGCGGCGCTGCTCGTCGTGGCGCCAGCGTTCATCGGTGAATCGTCCATTAATCAGTTGACGCAGTTCTTCTCGTTCCTCATTTTGGCCATTGGGTGGAACGTCCTCGCGGGATATGGCGGCATGGTCAGCATCGGGCAGCAGGCGTACTTGGGCGTCGCCTCCTACGCGGTCCTCTATCTCTCACTTCACGGAGTCCTGTCGTGGTGGGCCGCGCCGATCGCTATTGCCTTCTGTGGTGTTCTGAGCATTCCGATCTCGTATCTCGCCTTTCGCCTTCGCGGCAGTTTCTTCGCCATCGGCACGTGGGTGATCGCCGAGGTCTGCCTCTTGGTCGTCGCGCAAATCGAGAGCCTGGGTGGTGGGGCGGGGGCGTCGCTCAACGATCTCAATCGATTCAGCCCGCACACCGCGGGCGACGTGACCTACTGGGTGGGCCTCGCCATCGTCATCGCTTCGCTGGTGTCCGTGGCGCTCCTGCTGCGCAGTCGAGTCGGCCTCGCGCTCATGTCCATCAGAGACGACGAGCTCGCTGCGGAAGCGACGGGCGTCAACGTCACGCGCATCAAGCGAATCGCCTACGTGCTCTCGGCGACGATCTGCGCGGGCGCCGGGGTGTTGCTCATCCTTTCGAACCTGGAGGTCCAACCAAACTCCTCCTTCAGCGTGCAGTATTCGGCCTTCATGATCTTCATGGTGCTCGTGGGCGGCATGGGGACCTTCGAAGGGCCGATCATCGGGGCCATCGTGTTCTACGCCCTGCAGCAGTGGCTGGCCGCGAACGGCGCCTGGTATCTGATTATCCTCGGCGCCGTCGCCATCGCGGTCACCCTCTGGCTGCCGCGAGGCGTCTGGGGCACGGTCGATCCCCACAACCGACGCTCCCTCGTTCCGCTTCGCCATCGGGTGACGGTCGCGTCACACCTAGAGTCCGAGGAGTAGTGACCACGTGCCCGCGCCATCGCTCACCCAACAGCGGCGCACCCGCGTGGCGTTCACCTTCACCCCGCGTACGACATCGAGTATGGAATTGAACCGAGAAAAGGAGCAACACAATGGCTGAATACCAAACCGTCTACGGTAGCCTCGACAACTTCACGAAGGGTGGTGTTGAGGTCATCAATGACGACCCCAAGAACTACGTCTTCTCGAACATGTTCGACGTGGCCAGTCGCTCGAAGCCGTGGGAGAAAGTCGCCATCGGCAAGAACCTCGAGTACGTGGTCGAGTGCATCCGCGCCGAAGGCGTCTCCGAATGGCGGGTGACGCCTCACGACGAGTTCGCCCTCGTGGTCGACGGCGAGGTCGTGATCGACCTCATCGATCCTTCGTCGCCGCTCGTCGATCCAGACGCCTCGGGTTCTCGAGCGCTCGCCGGCGAACCCGAAGGTAAGAAGATGGGTCGCGTCACCGCCGGGCACGGCCATATGACGTTGCTGCCCGCCGGACGTTGTTACAGAATGAGCGCGAGTTCACCTTCGGTCGTCTTACTGCAAACCATCCACGGGCCCGACACGATCGAGCGCTGGGCCGAGATCTGTCAGAAATACTAAGGAAAAGGAGAACATCATGACTGACGTAACCGACGTAACGGTACTGAGTGGAGAGGCCAACGAGCACGGCTACAAGCCCTTCTCGATCGGCGAGTTCAACTTCTCACGCGACGAGCACTTCGTGCACGTCACGTGGCCCTCGGGCACCCACGTCACCGCGGCGGAGCCGTTCCTCAAGGCGCTGATGCGTGACGTCGCCTGGAACTTCTTCTACGGCACCGTGAACTTTGACGCGGTCCTGGGTACGACGAATCACTACGGCAACGTCGACCTCTTCGCGGGACGCTTCAATGAGGCCTACCGCAAAGCCGAGCTCGACCATATGGAGAACTTCCCCCACGACGAGATCAAAGCCACGTTCACCGCCATGCTGAGCGACTGGACGAACGCGACATTTGACCCCTTCGCCGCGCCCATGGAGACTGGTTCGGCCTACGGGGCGAAGTCGGGCAACAACGACGCCGCGGTCACCAGAACGCGCGTGACGGCCAAGCGAATGGTGGGCATGCCCGATGACGAGCCGCTACGCACCGACGAGTCGGGCTACCCCGTGAACCGTGCCTTTCACGACGTCGACCAGAGTCAACCAGTCGTCGAGGTGGAGCCCGGGTACGAGAACGAGGTGTCGGCGTACAACTTCTTCGCGTATCTCTCGCGCAGCGACGTGACGTGGAACCCGTCGGTCGTCTCGGTGTGCAAAGACAGCCTGTACTGCCCAACGACCGAGGAGTTCATCCTGCCGATTATCCACGGCAACGACCGCGTCGAGTGGTTCATCCAGCTGAGCGACGAGATCATCTGGGAAGTCGAGGACCTCAAGACCGGTACGCCCAGAGCCAAGGTCGTGATGAAGGCGGGGGACTGTGCGTCGATGCCCGCCGACATCCGCCACCGCGGCTACTCGCCGAAGCGTTCGATGCTGCTCGTGTGGGAGAACAACTCGCCGGCGATCCCGGACATGATCGCTCGCGGCGAGGCATCGGTCGTTCCGGTCAAGTTTTGAGTCCGGCGTGTTGACCCGCGGGCTGTTCATTGACGGTGAGTTCGTCGACGCCGCCGACGGCGCGACAATCGACGTCCTCAACCCCCACGACGGATCGTTGCTGGCCGTCGTGGCCGAGGGTCGTGAACGCGACGTCGACGTAGCGGTCGACGCGGCCCAACGCGCCTTTCCCGCGTGGTCGGGACTGCCGGCGAGCGAGCGGGGTCGGATCCTCTTGCGCCTGGCCGACATCATCGAAGCTAACGCGGAAGAACTCGCGCTCTTAGAGTCCACCGACACCGGTCATCCGCTGCGCGACACTCGGATGCTGGACGTGCCGAGAACCGTCGCGACGTTTCGCTACTTCGGCGGCATGGCGGACAAGTACGAGGGCACCGTGCCGCCCGTTGAGAAGGGCTTCCTCAACCTCGTCACTCACGAACCCATCGGCGTGGTTGGTCAAATCGTGCCGTGGAACTTCCCCCTGATGTTCTGTGGATGGAAGCTCGGTCCGGCGCTGGCGGCGGGCAACACGGTCGTGATGAAACCCTCGGAGTTGGTGCCGCTTTCCACGTTGCGACTCTGTGAGCTCATTGACGAGGCGGGCATCCCACCCGGTGTCGTGAACGTCGTCCCGGGATACGGCGCCGTCGCGGGCGCGCGCCTGGCGTCGCACGAGGGCGTGGGCAAGATCAGTTTCACCGGATCGACCGTCACGGGACGAGCCATCGTCGCGATGTCGGCGGGCAATCTCAAGCGGGTCCAACTCGAGCTCGGAGGAAAGGGCGCGAACATCGTCTTTGACGACGCCAATCTCGCGGCCGCGGTCAACGGCGCCGCGTTCGCCATCTTCCACAATCAGGGCCAGGCCTGCATCGCGGGCTCGCGCATCATCCTGCACCAGAACATCGCCGAGGAGTTCCTCGATCGCTTCGTCGAACTCGCCGCGTCCATCAGAGTCGGTGCACCCCTCGAAGCCGGCACCGAAATGGGCCCGCTGACCTCGGCGCTGCACCGCCAGCGAGTGCTCGACTACGTCGAGGTCGCCCGCGCCGAGGGCGGCGAGGTGCTGACCGGTGGGGCCGCTCCGGACGATGCGAATCTCAAGGACGGTTACTACGTCCTCCCGACGGTGGTGCGGGCCCGGCCCGAGGATCGGGTCAGCCAAGAAGAGGTCTTCGGTCCCTTCGCGACGGTCGCGGTGTTCAACTCCGACGACGAGGCGGTCACTATCGCGAACTCGACCCAGTACGGACTGGGCAATGGGCTGTGGACCAACGACCTGTCAAGGGCGCACCGTGTCGCGAAGGCCCTGCGCAGTGGCATGGTGTGGGTCAACAGCTACAAGCGCGTCAGCCCGGGCTCACCCTTCGGCGGGGTCGGCCAGTCTGGTTACGGCCGAGAGATGGGCTTTGAAGCGATGCACGAGTACACCCAGACCAAGTCGACGTGGATTAACGTGGACGCGAATCTGCCGGCGTGGTACCCGAGGAACCAGTGAACGCACGGCCCCTGACGCTCTCGGACGCCGTCGCGGAGTTCGTGCACGACGGTGACACGGTCGCGCTCGAGGGGTTCACGCACCTCATTCCCTTCGCCGCGGGGCACGAGATCATTCGTCAGGGACGACGCGACTTGACACTGGTGCGAATGACGCCCGACATCATCTACGACCAGCTCATCGGGATGGGCTGCGTGTCGAAACTCATCTTCTCCTGGGCCGGGAACCCCGGGGCCGGCTCCCTGCACCGATTCCGCGACGCGGTAGAGAATGGTTACCCCCATCCCCTGGAGATCGAAGAGCACAGTCACGCGGGCATGGCGGTGCGCTACCAGGCGTCCGCGTCGGGCCTGCCCTTTGGCGTGTTGCGCGGCTACGCCGGGACGGACCTCTCACAGCTCAGTCCGACCATTCGCTGGATCACCTGCCCCTTCACCGGCGAGGAACTCGCCGCCGTGCCGGCGCTCTCGATCGACGTCAGCGTGATCTGTGCCCAGCAGGCCGACCGACGGGGCAACGTCATGATGTGGGGTATCACCGGCGTGCAAAAAGAGGCCGTCCTCTCGGCGAAACACTCCGTCGTCCTCGTAGAAGAAATCGTCGACGACTTCACCCCGCACGTCAACGCTGTGGTACTGCCGTCGTGGACCATCGACGCGGTCAGCGTCGTACCGTCTGGTTCATATCCCTCCTACTCCGAGGACTACTCCGAGCGGGCGAACGACTTCTACGCGCAGTGGGAGGGCATCAGTCGAGATCGTGTGGCGTTTCACGCGTGGATGACGAACCACGTGCTCGAGACGAAGGATCACGCGGCCTTCATGGAGTCGCTCACCGCGATCGGGGTGACGACGTGACCGAGGTCGCCGAGATCGACACCGCCCTCGAGTGGACGAGTGACGAGATCATGACGGTCGTGGCGGCCCGAGAGTTGACCGGCGAGATGGTGTGCTTCGTCGGCATCGGCCTGCCGAGCAAGGCGGCGATCCTGGCTCGAGCGACGCACGCGCCCAACGTCACCCTGGTCTACGAGTCCGGGTGCATCGGCGCCAAACCTGATCGTCTGCCGCCGTCCATTGGCGACGGCGTCTTGAGTCGAACTGCGGACGCGGTGGTCTCGGTGCCGGAGATCTTCTCCTACTGGCTGCAGGCCGGTCGGATCGACGTCGGATTCCTCGGGGCGGCGCAAGTCGACAAGCGGGGCAACATCAACACCACGGCCGTCGGAGAGTACGACCGACCGACGGTTCGCCTCCCCGGTGCGGGCGGCGCTCCGGAGATCACCACGTCGTGCGGCACGGTCATCATCACCCTTCGACACAGCGCGAGAGCGTTCGTCGAAAAACTGGACTTCGTGACGTCGGTGGGGCATTTCGAAGATGAGGAGTTGGAACGTCAGCGCGCACGACACGGCCACGGACCACAGGTCATCGTCACCGACCTGTGCGTCCTTCGCTACCAGCCCTCATCGCGGGAGTTCGAGGTGACCTCGCTGCACCCGGGCGTCTCGGTTGAAGACGTCCTCGCTCAGACCGGCTGGCCGGTGATCATCAGTGACGACCTCGAAGAGACGGCGCCGCCTACCAAGGAGGAGCTGGCCGCGCTGCGTCGATTCTCCGAGTCGTCGGCACACTCGCGATGATCTCATTCACCTACGACGCGTTGTCGAACCGAGTGGTCTTCGGGATTGGCAGTCGACGCAGTGTTCGAGAAGAGGTCGAGCGGCTCGGCGCGACGCGAGTGCTGCTCATTGCGGACCCGCACGACCACGAGCGATCGAACGAGATAGCCGACTACCTCGGTGACCGGTGTGTCGCGCTCTTTAGTGACGTCGCGCAACACGTGCCGGTAGAGAAGGCCGCGCTCGTTCGGGCGCTGGCGGACGACGTGGGCGCGGACGTCACCGTCACCTTCGGTGGCGGATCGGCGACGGGATTTGGCAAAGCCATCGGACTCAGTCACCACCTCCCACAGATCTGCATTCCCACCACGTACGCCGGTTCGGAACAGACGCCGATATGGGGGATGACGAGCGGACAGGACAAGCAGACCGGGCGCGACCTCGCCGCACTCCCCAAAGTCGTTCTCTACGACCCGGAGCTGACGTTGGCGCTGCCGGTGGCGATCGCGGGGCCGAGCGGCGTGAACGCCCTCGCGCACGCGATCGAAGGGTTGTATAGCCCGGGAGCGAATCCCATCTCGTCGGTCGTAGCGTTCGAGTCAATTCGCGTCCTGGTCAACCATCTGCCCCAGCTGGTGGAGCGACCCTCCGACATGGATGAGCGATCGAGCGTGCTCTACGGCGCCTACCTCGCGGGCGCCGTACTGGCCGTCACGGGCACGGCGCTGCATCACAAGATCTGTCACGTGCTCGGGGGGCTCTACGGGCTCGACCACGGACAGATGAACGCGGTGATCTTGCCCTACGCCCTCCACTTCAACGCACCGGCGATTCCCGCGATCTATGAACGTCTGAACGACGTGCTCGAGGGGGATGCGGCCGGAAAGGTCTACGACCTCGTCGCGACCCTCGGTGCACCACAGGATCTGGCCAGCATCGGGTTTCCCGACGATGGCGTCGACGTCGCGGCTCCGTTGATCGTCAAGGCGGCGGCGGGCAACGTGCGTCCCATCGACGAAGAACAGGCGCGGGACTTGCTCCGCTCGGCCGTGTCGGGTCAACGACCATCGTGACGTCGTCATTCATCGTCGACGCCGTTCGCACGCCGCTCGGGCGAATTGGCGGCGCGCTGGCCACCGTGCGACCAGACGACCTCGCCGCGACCGTGCTCTCCAGCGTCGTCGAGAGGAACGAGACGCTCGATCCCGCGGACATCGACGACGTGGTGCTCGGCAACTCCAACGGTGCGGGTGAAGAGAACCGCAACGTCGCACGGATGGCCCTGTTACTCGCGGGCTATCCGGTGAGCGTGCCCGGGACGACGGTGAATCGGCTTTGTGGCTCCGGTTTGGAAGCCGTCAACCAGGCGAGTCGGGCCATTGAAGTCGGCGACGCCGAGATCGTCGTCGCGGGCGGCGTCGAGTCGATGACTCGGGCTCCCTACGTGGTGCAGAAGGCGGAGCGCCCGTTCCCCCGTGAGCATTCGCAGATGTATTCGACCACGCTCGGGTGGCGTATGGAGAATCCACTCTTGCCCGCCCAGTGGAGAGTGCCGCTGGGCGAGGGCGCGGAGATTCTCGTTGACGAGTTCGCCATCTCTCGCGACGAGCAAGACGAGTTTGCGCTTCGGAGCCACCATCGCGCACAACGCGCGTGGGAGGAGGGCTACTTCGAAGAGGAGATCGTCCTCGTACCGGAGACGACGCTCACGATCGACGAGTCAATACGTCTTGACTCCACGATCGATCGACTTTCGGCACTGTTTCCAGTGTTTCGACCCTCCGGATCGGTGACCGCCGGCAATTCGTCGCCCATGAATGACGGTGCCGCAGCCCTCTTACTCATGAGCGAGCGCGCCGTCACGACGAGCGGCGCAGCGCCCATGGCGAGAATCGCCAGTCGTGGCGTGAGTGGCATTGAACCCCATCGCTACGGACTGGGGCCGGTGGAAGCGGCCGAGACGGCCCTACGGCGAGCGGGGATCAGTTGGGGCGACCTGCGTGTGGTCGAACTCAACGAAGCGTTCGCGGCGCAGGCGTTGGCGTGCCTGAAGGCGTGGCCCGAGTTGGACCCGACCATCGTGAACCCCCGTGGCGGGGCGATCGCCATCGGTCACCCCATCGGGGCGTCCGGAGCGCGAATCCTGACCACGCTGGCGCACGAGCTTCGCCGTCTGGGTGGCGGGTGGGGACTCGCGACGATGTGCATCGGCGTGGGCCAAGGCATCGCCGTCGTCCTCGACGCGCGTTAGGTCGGTAGTGAGAAAGTGGGCAGCGTGAGCGATCAGGAGTCCGAGCAGGTCCTCTTAGAACAGGTGCTCGACAGTTTCGACGAGTCCGCCAACCCCCGTTTAGTCGAGGTAGTGCGAGCGGCCGTCCGGCACCTTCACGCGTTCGTCGAGGAGACGGGCCTCACGCGCGAAGAGTGGATGACGGGCATCGAGTTCCTCACCGACACCGGGAAGAAGTCCGTCGACTCCCGTCAGGAGTTCATCCTCCTCTCCGACACGCTCGGGGTGTCGATGCTCGTCGAAATCGTGAATCAAATGGCTACCGACGTGGCGACTGATGCCACGGTCCTTGGCCCGTTCTACGTGCCCGACGCCCCACTGATGGAGATGAACGCCTTCATCGGTAGAGAGGGTGACGACGTCGCTCCGCTCACCTTGGCGGGGACCGTTCGCAGCGCAAAGGGGGGAGTCCTTGACGGCGCGGTGATTGAAGTGTGGCAGGTCGCGCCGAACGGGCTCTACGACGTCCAAGACGCGAAAGGCGTATTTCCCAACTTTCGTGCGACGTTTCGAACCGGAGCCGACGGGACGTTCTCGCTCAGGACCTCTCGACCGATCGACTATCAGATTCCCACCGACGGTCCGGTGGGCACCATGTTGAAGGCGACCGGACGAGACTCCTGGCGGGCCGCGCATACGCACTTTCGCGTCTCGTGTGACAGCTACAAGACCGTGGTCACCCACGTCTTTGACGCCTCGTCGCCTCGTCTGCACTCCGACGCCGTCTTTGGAGTGAGGGAGTCGCTCGTCGTGGACATGAGCGGTCCCACCGCCACCTTTGACGTCACGCTCGATGAAGTGTGAGATCGCGCAACTCCCGACCTCGCGACGCTCATCGCCGTTGAAGGGGTGTTCGATATGACCGGTCCCGCTGGTGAGGAGTCCCGATCCGACGATCGTGCGCGTGGGGAGCGAATCTCCCTGCCTGAGGCGAGCGCCATGACCGAAGATCAACGACAGTGTGCCGACGCGCTCATCCGTGGTCCGAGGAAGGGTGTCGTGGGTCCGTTTATCCCACTGCTCCAGACTCCCCGGCTGCTCAATCTGATGGAGCCCCTAGGGGCAGAGCTGCGATTCCACGGACGATTGGAGGACCGGATCCGAGAGTTGGTGGTGTTGGCCGTCGCGCGCCATACCTCGAACCAGTTCGAGTGGACCGTGCACGTTCCCCTCGCCGTTGAAGCGGGGGTATCGCGGAACACCATTTCGGCGGTCTTAGAACGTCGAGTCCCCGCGGGTGGTCCCGAGGACGAGTCACTCGCTCTGGAGTTTGCGAATACTCTCATGAGCGACCACGCGGTCCCTGACTCGCTCTACGACGGAGTTCACGCGACCTTTGGCGATGAGGGAACTGTCGAGCTGTCCGCGCTGATTGGCTACTTCGTGACGGTGTGTTGGATCATGAACGTGGCGCGTACCCACTCCGAAGAAGATCCCGAACTCGGCATCGTGCGACCATTGGCGTAGGCGACAGTGGAACGAGCGACCACGCGCCGCTCCCTTTGGTGGACGTTCCGAGCACCACCACCGCAGCGGTGAGGTGGTGCGTGACGCATCTGCCGACAACGCCACCGCTGGTCGCGCCAGCAGCTTGCGCGAGGGTCACCCCAGTACGTTCGTTCGATCACGGTCACTTAGTGATACTCAAACATTGATCTCCCCTCGGACGAGATCGAGGTCAACCGAGTTGTGACGAAATAGCGAAGAACGAGTGATAGCGGTGACAGGATTGATGGCGAGAGCACTGGCGCCGCCTCGTTGTGCCAAGTCATTGGGTTCCTTCCGATGAGCAGTCAGTTAGGAAATCGATGATTGATTCCCCTACAACGGCTGATGAGCCACGTATCCCCGCGGCGATTATCGAAGCGCCCCGTGCGGGATCGAGGCCAGCGCTCGTGAGCGCGACGTCGTCTGTTACCCCCCGAGTCCTCGCACCGTGGATCTATCTCGGCGTCAACGTGCCGCTGGTGGTGGCCATTTTCGCCCTGCCGGCGTACCACGTCTATCTCTGGGGAACGATGGGCGTCGGCTCGGCGGTGGCCGTCGCTGTCGGGGTCCTACGTAACCGACCCACACGGCCCGCCGCCTGGGTCGTGGTGGCGCTCGGCGTGGCGACGTTCGCCTCGGGCGATATCTCCTACGACGTGCTGACGGAGTTCCTGCACGAGCAGAACCCTTATCCGTCCATCGCCGACGTGTTTTATCTCGCGACGTACGTGCTGCTCGCTGCGGGCTTGATCATGATGGTTCGATCGCGCCGACGTCGTGACAGCGATTCCGGTGCGGCCCTGGACGCCCTCATCATCACCTCGGGTATCGGCGCGCTGTCGTGGATCTACTTGATCCAGCCCTACGCCTACGCGACCGACTTGGGGATGCTGTCGAAGTTAACGTCGATCGCTTATCCCTTGGGTGACATCTTGCTCCTGGTCGTGCTCTTGCGACTGGTGTTCGGCGGCGGGACCCGCAATCCGTCGGTCCGTCTCTTGGTGGCGGGTGCCGTGGGCATGTTTGGTGCCGACTGCATCTACGGTTGGATCCAGTTACACGGTTCGTGGAAGGTCGGCGGCCCGACCGACGTGGGCTGGGTGCTGTTTTACCTGTGCTGGGCGGCGGCCGCTCTGCATCCCGCCATGCGCGACTTGACCATCGAGCGGCCCTGGCGGGCTCGCCATCTCAGTCTGCCGACGCTGGCGGTGCTCTGCGTGTCCGCGCTGATTGCTCCACTCGCTCTCGTATTTCGTCAAGCCACGGGTTTCCACAACGACGGGATCATCCTTGCGACCGTCTCCGCGGCCGGCTTCATCCTCGTCATTCTTCGCTTGATCGGCCTCGTGCGGGCCCAAGGTGTCGACGCGCGCCGAGAACAGGCCCTACGGGAGTTCTCTCAGTATCTCGTCACGGCGAGCGACCGTTCAGGGGTGTGGAATGCGGGCGTCGAGGCCGTAGTGAGGATTCGCGCGTCGGGCGTCATGGGCTGTGTCGTCATCACCTCCGGGTCCAGCCGGGCGGAGATCGTCGCGGCGACGTGGCCCGAGTTCGTGGGTGCGAAGGTCAAAGTGACCGAACCCGACAAGCGAAGTGACCTGCGCACGCTCGCGCTGGTCGGTGGTCTCACAATCGGGGGTACGCCCGCCTCGACGATCTGGACGCAGTTGAGATCACCCGAGGGCCACCGCACGCAAGAACGGATCCTCCTCGCCCACGATCGCCCGTTGCCCATTGACCTCAGGGCAATCCTCGACAGTGTCGCCAGTCAACTCTTCTTGGCACTGGAGCGCGTCGAATTGACTCGCGAGGTCGACACGGCGAGAAACGATCGACGATTCCAGGCCATGGTGAAATACTCCTCGGACATGATTACGTTGCTGGGCCCCGACTTGCGCGTCTTCTATCAGAGTCAGTCCATAAACGAGATCCTGGGCCGAGCACCCGAGGAGATCATTGGACTGTCCCTAGAGGACCTCGTCCACCCCGACGAGGTGGAAACCGCCCAAGCCCAGGTTGCGAAAGTGCTCGGCGGAGGATTGGGCAGCACGTCCACGTGTGAGTTTCGAATCTCCCATCACGATGGTCAGTGGCGAACGCTCAACGTCGTCATCACCAACCTCTTAGAAGAGCCCGACGTCGAGGCCGTGGTGCTCAATAGTCGTGACATGACCGCGCGTCACGCGTTGGAGCAAGAGCTCAACCACCAGGCGTTTCACGACACGCTGACCGGCCTCGCGAACCGGTCGCTGTTCATCGACCGACTCACCCACGCCATGGACCAGGACGGTCGTGAGCAGAACCCCGTCGCGGTGCTGTTCTTGGACCTCGACGAATTCAAGGCCGTCAACGACAGCTTCGGTCACCCCGCGGGCGACGACTTATTGGTGGAAGTGGCTCGTCGTATCCGTTCCGCGACTCGCCCAGGCGACACCGTCGCGCGCTTCGGCGGGGACGAGTTCGCGGTCCTGGTGGAGTCGGGCACCATGCCCGGCGCTGCTCAATCGGCGGCCCAAGGAATCATTGACGTGCTGACGCCAAGTTTTCGACTCCAATCCAGCGATCTCGTGGTGCGCGCGAGCGTTGGCATCGCCATTGCCCATCGACCACAAGAGAGCCCCGACGATCTACTCCGCGACGCGGACCTCGCGATGTACGTCGCGAAACGCAACGGCAAGGGTCGCTTCGAGATGTACCGCCCGAAGATGCACGAGGACGCACTTCGTCTCTTAGAGACCGAGGTGGGCATCCGAGAGGGACTCGACGCCGGTCAGTTCGAAGTGTTCTATCAGCCGATCGTCAACGCCCATAGTGGCCAACTCACCGCCGCCGAGGCACTCGTACGGTGGCATCATCCGTCGAGGGGCCTCCTAATGCCATTGGAGTTCATCGGGGTCGCCGAGGACACTGGTCTGATCATCCCCCTCGGCGCGTACGTGCTCAGCGCCGCGACGCGCCAGGTGCAGGCGTGGAAGCAAGCCGGCGTCGTCGACGAGGCGTTCTACGTCAGCGTCAATCTCTCCACTCATCAACTCCGTGAGTCCGACCTGGTGGACAGTGTCGCTCGGGCCCTCGACGACTCGGGCCTTCCCCCTCGGGCGCTCGTCCTGGAGGTGACCGAAAGTGGTTTGATCGAGAGCTTGGCGGTGACGGTCCCTCGACTCCTGGCGCTCCGTTCACTCGGGGTGCGCCTCGCTATCGACGACTTCGGCACTGGATACTCGTCGCTGAGCTACCTCTCGGATCTTCCGGTCAACTTCGTCAAGATCGACAAGTCATTCGTCGATCGCATCACCGTGGGCACGGAAGGTTCGGCGGTCGTGCGAGGGATCATCGATCTCAGTCGCGCGATGGGCTTCACCTGCATCGCGGAGGGAGTCGAGCGAGAGGACCAACGCCGCATCCTGGACGAACTCGGCTGCTCGTACCTCCAGGGCTACCTCTTCGGCCGACCGGCGAACGGCGTCGACGCCGTCCGGGGGTTCAAGAACCTACGACCGGGCATTTCGCCGATCCTCATCGGCCGTCCCTAGTCGCCAGTGCGGTCGAGGGACGGCACCTCACGCCGGGGGCGTCGCGTGGTTCGCGAGCGCGACCCCGCGGGTAGGCTCCATTCGACGAAGCTCAACGCTCGTTTCGTCGTAGCTGCTCAGGACCGCGGTGGCTTCTGCTAAGTGTGGCAGGAGCGAGTTAGCCGGGCGCCCGTGGCGCATGACCTCAAGATGAAGGACCAGTGACCAAGAGCGGTCGTTGGCCACGCTACGTCGCGTCGCTGACCGCGATCTCTTTGCTGTTGGTCGTCCTCATGGCGGTGAGTACCATCGTGCTCGCCACGAACCAAGTGACTGGTGACGTCAACAAGCAGGTGAGTTCTACCGCCTCGGTGAGCGCCGTCGTCGTCGGACAGAAGCTCTCGGACTTGGTGACGCTCGTGAAGAGTGACGCCACGCGTTCCTCGCTCGCCGGCGACCTCACCTCGGGCGCGTCGAACAACACTCAGGTGGAGACGAACCTGGCCACCCTCGCCCACGCGTTCCCCGGAGTGTCCGCCTCCTTCGTCGTGACGCTCCAGGGGACGTCGAGTTTCGTCTATCCCCGTGAGCCCGCGATCATCGGCACCAGCTTCGCGTACCGGGACTGGTACAAGGGACTCGTCGCGTCGGGCCAGCCCTACGTCTCCAGCGCCATCGTCACCCACGAGGTGGGAAGTCCCCTCGCGGTGACGATCACCGCCTACATCAAAAACTCCGACGGACAACGGGTGGCCATTCTGGGTGTGGAGTACGGACTCGCCGCCATCACGGCCTTCGCCCGCCACGTCGGTCAAGCCCAGGGGATCACCCTCACGGTGACCGACGGTGCGGGAACGTCGTTGACCGCCGGGGGTGCCCACGGACTCGTCTCACTCGCGCGAGATCCCCGGGTGCGTGACGCGTTGAGCGGCCACGAGGGCCTCCTCACCTTTGCACCGACCGTGGCGGGAGGTGCGCGCGGCCCGACCGAGATTTCGGCCTACGCACCAATCACCGCTCCTCACTGGGCCGTGGTGGCGTCCGTGCCACACAGCGTGGCCTTCGCCGCCTTGAATCGACTGAAGAAAACCGTGCTGGTCAGCGCGCTCGTACTCATCTTGATCCTCCTCGCCGTTGGACTCACGATTCTGCTCACGGGTCGACGCCGTCGGGAGGCCGAGTTTCAGCTTCAGCAGCGTGATCGCGAGATGGTGCGCGTACTGGAGTCGATCGACGAGGCCTTCGTCTCCATCACCGCCGAGGGCGAGATCACCGCCTGGAATCACCGGGCCGAGACGCTCTGCGGGTGGTCGGCGTCCGCCGTCCTGGGCAAGAGTCTGGCGGAGTGCGTCATCGCCCCCGAACACCGAGCGGAGTTCACCTCCGACCTCGCCCAGTACCGAAGCGGTGCCCTGTCGGCCCTCGTGGGCAAACGACTCGAAATGACGGTGCTGCACCGCGACGGACAGCACGTTCCCGTCGAATTGGGCGTGTGGGCGCTGGACGACCAGACGGGCTTCAGCCTCTTTATGCACGACATCACCCCTCGCCGCGACGCCCAAGCGGCCCTCACCGCCGCGAGGGACGAGGCGGCCGCGACTGCCTCACTGCTCGCTTCCATCGTTGACTCGACGGTGGACGCGATCATCGGCAAGCAACTCGACGGGACGATTACGAGCTGGAACCGTGGCGCGGAACGAATGTACGGGCACCGGGCGAAGGACGTGATCGGTGAGAACGTGGCGATGCTCTTCGCGTCGGACCGACTCGACGAACTCGACGAGGCACTCCTGCGCGTGCGCACCGGCGACGTCGTCGAGCAGTACGACACCCAGCGTCTGCGAAAGGACGGCACGGCACTCGACGTCTCGGTGACGATCGCGCCGATCGTTGACGCGTCGGGGGACGTCACTGGCGCTTCGGTCATGGCTCGAGACATCACCCAGCGTCTCGCCTTCGAGCGCGAGCGACTCACGCTCGAGGCGCGACTCAATCAGTCCGAACGCCTAGAGAGCATGGGTCGACTCGCCGGCGGCATCGCGCACGACTTCAATAACTTGCTCGGGGTCATCTTGAACTACGCCACGTTCGTCAGCGAGGAACTCGATGACGAAATGGCCGCCCTCGCGGACCTAGAGCACATTCGTACCGCGGCCGAACGCGCCAGCGCCCTCACCCGTCAACTCCTGGCGTTCGCTCGCAAGGAAGTGATGCAACCGAGGGTGCTTGATCTCAACGACGTGGTGAACGGCGTCGAAGATCTGTTGCGACGTACCATCAACGAGCAGGTGGAGCTGACCTTTACCTTGGCGCCAGACCTCTGGCACATCGAAGCCGACCCGGGTCGCATCGAACAGGTGTTGGTCAATCTCGTGATCAACGCGCGCGACGCGATGCCCGAGGGTGGCAAGTTGATCATCGACACCAAGAACGTCGACG
>Ga0182012_10002220_pt1 | contig 21142 bp, 18 predicted proteins | sample 612S2SmetaG_FD_120486 | JGI IMG/M metagenome (GOLD analysis project Ga0182012, IMG submission 120486) | Permafrost microbial communities from Stordalen Mire, Sweden - 612S2S metaG | ecosystem: Environmental > Terrestrial > Soil > Wetlands > Permafrost | place: Sweden: Stordalen | collected... | reverse complement strand
CTAGAATACTTCATTGTCGGCCGAGCCTGACATCGGGCGCGGCAAGAGTCGCGTCCGAGCCGTCATCGGAGGAGGGCGCTTCCTGCGCGATACCCGGAAACCACCCCCAGCCAGCGCCCGCCGTCGGCGGAGTGGCGGTTTTTTTTGGCGAGCGCCGCTTCCGTGTGCTCCGGCAATGTACACCTGGGGATAAGCTTTCATGGGTATTCCCGGGATGTGGACTTATGAGACCGATATCACGGGCAGGCCGGCGGCCTTCCATGCCGCTATGCCACCACCGAGGTGCGCGGCATGCTTTTGTCCCCCATCCAGGCGCTGCTCCGCAGCTCTGAGGGATCGCTTGCCGCTGCCACAGTGAAATACGATTCGCCGAACTCCATCGTCCGGCAGCATGGCCGCATCGAAGGTCGATAGCGGGAACAGCAGTGCGCCGGCAATGCGCTCCGAGGCGAACTCGGCCGGCTCACGCACATCGATGAGCACTATGCGGTGTGCCTGCAAAAGGCGCGAGACCTCGGTGGGGTCGAGGGTTTCAATGGTCGATTTCGAGTGGGTCACGGGTTGCTCCTCTTGCGTGTCGGCCGCCGGGCGGGGGGCGCGATAGGTTTGCAGAACAGTCGATACATCAAGACGGCCAAGGCTTTGGCCTCGGGCGCCAATAATCGATAGAGCATGGAACGGCCCTCCCGGCGTCGTCCGATCAATTCGTGAGCCTCGAGGATGGCGGCCTGCTGCGATAGCGCGGGCGGGGACAGATGCGACTGGCGCGCCAACTCGCTCGCGGATAGCTCGCGCTCGATCAAGGCGCAGATGATCCTCAGCCGCCCCGGGTGTGCGATGGTCTTCAAGAATCCGGCCGCGCGCTCGGCGGACTCGTCCTGAGGGTCGAGGAGAGGCATCATGGGAGATGCTCGTTTTTTCGGGGAGTCAGCCATCACGAAATGTCGGAGCGGTCGGCCGGACGATCCGCGGCGTGTTTGTCGGCGTCCAGTGGGATCACCATGGCAGCTCGAAGTTGTGTGAGGTGCGCACAATACGATTCTTGCAGAATTTCGCAAGTATGCAATAACAATGATGCGCTGCGCGCGGCTAAGTAAATGTACGTAGTAAATGTACGTAGATGGTGAGATATTTCCCCTCGCGCGCCGCGCAAGGGGTGCGCCAGCGTACAGAACGAATGGCCGCGTTATGCTCAACTGCAGGTCGCGGAACCCGGAGGAGGGGACCATGGGTGTGCTAGTCCGCCAAGGGGCGCCGAGGTTCTAAGGTGTGTATGCAATCCCATGGGGTGTGCAATGAAAATGATAATCGGCGTTCTGGCGGCGGCATGGTTGTTGACTGGTTGCGCGAGTAGCGTCACTCACGACGACAGCCCCGGAGCCAACAATCGGGATGCGCGTACGGGCTTGTGCGACGATGCGACACCACCTCCCTGCGGTGGTGTTAGAGATTAACGAGAGCCGATGGCGCAGCCGTGCGCCGTGCGAACATTGTCTAGGGCGCCCAGCTGCCCCATTTAAATCCGGACTCGGAAGAGCAGGAGTAGCAGGGAGCTTGCAACGGCTGCGGCGCGTACAGCCCATTGGCTACCGCCATCGGATCGGGATCCGCCGAGGCGTCGAAGTGCGAGAACACTCGCAATCCAAAATTGGGGGTGTACATATCGGATACGTAATCGCGGCCGGCGCATGCACTAAGGAGACCGACGGACACCAAAGAGGCGCCTTGGATGCAACGGCGAAAGGAGCGCATGACACCCTCCAAAAAAAGCACGCGAACGACACCGCGAGTGCAAGTCACCGTAGCATCCTTCACCCAATCGATCAAGAAATGCTCGCGCTCATCACCAAACACGTGACATTCAAACTGTTGAAAATAATATCAAGTGATGCGCCCGCAGCAATCCTCCGCACAAGGGGGAGATATGCGTGGCGAGGTGCTCCGCCGACGGCGCCCGCACGATGGAGCTGTATCGGGTCGCGCCGGGCGAGATCTGCGCCGTGTCGGCGAAGCCGTCCGATCATGGGGGCGCTGCGCCGTCCATCCGCTTGAACACCATGGGAGGCAGGCGCAGCACGATGCGCAGGGTGGTCCCCTGGCCCGGCACGCTGTCGATGTTCAACTGGGCGCCTATCAGCTCCGCCTGCTCGCGCAAGCCCACGATGCCGTAGTGGCCGGGCCGGGACTGCTGCGGATCGAAGCCGATGCCGTTGTCCTCGATGCGCAGTTCCAAGGACGACTCGTCGATCGATCGCAACCGCATCCTGACCGTGGTCCCCCTGGCGTGGCGTTCGATGTTGCGCAATGCCTCGCCTACCATCCGCAGTATCGTCTCGGCGCGCTCATCGCCGAAGCGGGCGGCGCTCGCGTCTGCCTGAAAATCGCCGACCAATCCGGTGAGATTCAAAAAGCGCTCGAACATTTCGCCAAGTGCGGGTCCCAGACCCGTCTCGCGGACCGCAGAGGAGCGCATTTGCGTAATCGCGCGGCGCGCCTCCTGCAGCCCCTCCTGGGCGACCTGCTCGGCGCGTGCGAGCTCCTTGGTCAAAGCCTGGGGATCCCGGCTTTGAAGTTTTCGCAGGAACCGAATTTCGCTCAAAATCGCCATCATGGAATGCGCGAGCGTATCGTGAAGATCGCGAGCGATGGTCAAGCGCTCGCGCACGATGGCAGCATACCGGGACTCGTCGGCGAGGCGCTCCACTTCACGGGTGCGGACGGCAACCCGGCGTTCGAGCTCATTGCGCTCCAGGGCCAGCTCGTGAAGAAGAGCGGCAAACGCCTGACCGAGACGCGCCACCTCGTCGGCGCCGTTGGGAACCTCGATCCGCGAGGTGGAATCCTGACCCACGTTGGTCACGGAGACTGCCAGTTGCTTGAGCCGCCGGGTGAGGTGTCGCGCCCCGATGGTGCCCAGAACGGCGGTGAGGAGGCCCAGGCACAGCGATACCCACAGAATCTGCAGCGCCAACGCATCGGCGCGTTGAAATACCCTTTCGTTCGGCTCGTTGAGTTGCACCCGCCATCCGAGACCGGTGATTTCATCGGAGCCCGCGAGGGCAGAGCGCGCGACGAGCACGCGCCGCCCATCCGGCAGCCGTTCGAATCGGGGGAGGGCATTGCCGCCCGCCGCCTCAGATCCGGCAACGCTGGGGTCGTTTTCGACGGGCACTCCCGGCCAGGGCTTTCCCAAAAGATGCGCGGGGCCCACGAGGACCAGGCCGGCCTTGTCGATCACGCAAATTTCCGTGGTGGTTCGCGGATCGGGCTCATCCGTGAGCCGCTCCGGGTGATGCGCGGCCCTGCGCCAGCGAACGTGCGTGATAATGACTCCCGCAGGGGAATTCGACCCGTCCTCGACGGGTATCGCGAGATCGCCGAGATTGGCGGAGGCTTCCGAGGTCACGGAGTCGGAGCGATGGAATTCGCCGGCGACACCGAGCCACGGAGCTCGTATCCCGGACGAAAACCAGGGAGCTGCCGCGACCTCGGAACCGATGGCCTGCGCGTGTTGGGAGGCGACGATCATCCCCTTGGCATCGGCCGCAGCAATCCAATCGAGGCTCGGGTAGGCCGCAGTGAGCTCTTCGAAGACAGCGGGCAAATTGTCCGCGCGTTTTCCGGTCGCCTGGGCCATCGCACCCGCTGCGCGAACCGCGCCGAGACGGGCTGCCATCGCCTGGCCCAAATCGGAGCCCAGCTGATCGGTTTCCAGGGCCAGGCGGCGGATGTGCTGCTCCAATACGCTCCTGCGGGAGATGCTTCCGACCCAGATCGCGGCGGCGATCGAGAATGTTGCGGCCAGGGCCACGATCAGCCATATGGCTGCGGCGCCGAAACTGCGCCGCGGGTCAACGCCGGCAAGTATTGCCCGCAGTTTGTCGCGAAGGGCGGGGTGGGCCATTCAGGTCATTACAACTGGTGACTAAAGTCACTTCCAATTCGCTCGTCGGGAGTCGCATGATGAGTCATAGGGCCACGCGGAGGCAGCGAAATGTTCGTACGCAATTCTAGCAAGGTCGCAATGGCGGTGACGCGCCCGATTTTTTCCGGCACCCCTGGTTGCGCGGTCCGCAACCTTCCATGAGCGCCGGTGAGCGAATGGACAATTCCGTCATTCGCATCGTCATTGCCGAGGACCAAGCCTTGGTGCGTCGGGGGGCGGCGATCTTATTGTCGATGCAGCCCGACATGGAAGTGGTGGGACAGGCACGCAACGGAGTCGAGGCGGTCGAGCTCGCTCAGCTTCTGCTCCCGGATGTCGTCCTCATGGACCTGCACATGCCTCTGAAGGGCGGCGTGGCCGCGACTCGCGAGATCACGAAAGCCCACCCTGGAACGCAGATCCTGGTTCTAACGACTTTGGATGACGATGAGACCGTATTTGAAGCCGTGCGTGCCGGCGCCCAGGCCTATCTGCTCAAGGACGCCAGCGAGGAGGAGCTGCTGGAAACCATCCGGGCACTGAGGCGGGGCGAGTCGCGATTGACGCCGCAAATCGCGCGAAAGGTGATGGACCAGTTCAGGAGCCTCGCAATCGCCCACGCCGACTCCCCGGGCTCCGCGCCGGCCGAAGCTGCGGATGCCGCCCGGCCGGCGGCGGGCAGGCCCGGCGCCGAGCCGTTGAGCGAGAAGGAAGGGAAACTCCTGGAACTCATTGCCGAGGGCATGACCAATCGACAGATCGCCGCCACCTTGTCGCTCGCCGAGGGCACGGTCAAGAACTACATCAGCCGCATCATGGAGAAGCTGCACGCCAATACGCGGACCGAGCTGGCGATGATGACGAGACGGCAACCCCGATCCGAGTGATCTTCACGAGGACATGAGAAGCAAGGAGTGACTTTAGTCACCATCAGGGTGTGACGAAAGTCACTTCAAGTCGTGACTTTCGGCCCCTGATTTTGGGCGCCGCGCTCGGCTACAGTGTCCGCATCGAAAAGAGGGCTCTGGATGTCCGTTGTCGAAACCGCCCTGAAGCGACCCTATACGGTCGTTGCCGTGCTGATTCTGATCACGCTCATGGGAATCGGCGCCGGACTGCGCATGCCCGTCGACATTTTTCCGGAAATCGACATTCCGGTGGTGGCGGTCGTATGGACCTACAACGGCATGAGCGCCACCGACATCCAAAACCGCATCCTCACCCTGCATGAGCGCCAGCTTGCCTCCTTGGTGGACGATATTTCGCGCATCGAAGCCGTGAGCTACCAGGGCGTCGGGGTCGAGAAAATTTATCTGCATGAGGGGGCGGATGTGACCCGGGCGGTGTCGCAGCTGGCGAGCAGCGCTCTCGTGGTCCTCAAGTACATGCCGCCGAACATCACTCCGCCGCTGGTGCTGCGGTATGGGGCCACCGACGTCCCGATCATCCAGCTCAGCTTGTCCAGCAAGTCATTGCCGGATACCGAGCTCAACGATCTCGGTCAGAACATCATCCGGCCCGCCCTGGCGGTGGTTCACGGGGCGGAGGTTCCCTATCCCTACGGTGGAAAGCCGCGCGTCATCATGGCGGACTTGGACATGCAGGCGCTGCAGGCGCGAGGATTGTCCCCGGCGGATGTAAGCGCGGCATTGCAGCGGCAAAACGTCATTCTGCCGGCCGGCGACGTGAAGATCGGGGACAAGGACTACACCCTGGCGATGAACAATTCGCCCGACGTACTCGAGACCATCAACGCATTCCCCATCAAGCAGATCGATGGGCGGACCGTGTTTATGCGGGACGTGGCGCATGTGCACGACGGCTTCCAGGTGCAGACCAACTCCGTATCGGTCAACGGGACCCCCGGCGCCTTGATGACCATCCGCAAGACGGGCGGCGTGTCGACATTGGCGGTCATCGATGGTGTCCGCGCGGCCTTGACCGACATCAAGAAGGTGTTGCCCGCCGATGTGTCGATCAAGGCGCTCTTCGACCAGTCGATATTCGTGAGGGCGGCGCTGCACAGCGTCATGCTCAGCGCCGCGATGGCGGCCGGGCTGACCGCCCTCGTCATCATCCTCTTTCTCGGAAACATACGCCTGTCGTTGATCATTCTTGCGGCGATTCCCCTGTCCATCATCACCGCCGTGCTCTTCATCAAGCTCACCGGTCAAACCCTCAATACCATGACGCTCGGCGGATTCGCGCTCGCGATCGGTATTCTCGTGGACAACGGCACGGTGGTGATCGAAAACATCGAGCGGCACGTGGCCATGCGCGAGCCGCTGCATCAGGCAATCGTGGCGGGAGCGAGTGAAGTGGCGATCCCGACGTTCCTCTCGACGTTGTGCATCTGCATAGTTTTCGTGCCGGTGTTCCTGCTGCAAGGCACCGCCAAGTATCTGTTTTCGCCGCTCTCGCTGTCGGTCATCGGCGCGCTGCTCGCGAGCCTTGCGCTATCGTTTACGATGGTGCCGGTGCTGTTCAATTACCTGATGCGCGGGGCGGTGCACGAGTTCGCCGAGGAGAGCGCGCACCCTGAACGGTCGGGCGCGGCACGCAAGAATGTGCTGGTCCGGTTCCAAGCGGGGTTCGAGCGAGGGTTCGAGCGGTTCAGGGAGCGCTATCGGGACACGGTGTCGTGGGCGCTGTCGCAGGCGCGCCTGACGGTCGTGGCGTTCATCGGCCTCATCATCGTCTCGGCCCTATTGTTCCCGTTTCTCGGACGCGATTTTTTTCCGCAGGTGGACGCCGGCCAGATGCGGCTGCATGTCCGCGCCCCGCCGGGCACGCGCCTGGAGAGAACTCAGCAATACTTTGCGGACGTCGAGGCGCAGATCCGCAAATTGGTGGGTAACGATCAGATCGATGTCATGCTCGACAATATCGGCCTGCCTTACAGCGGCATCAACATCGCCTTGAGCGACTCCGCGACCGTGGGTCCGATGGACGGAGAGATCCTGATCTCGCTCAACGAGAAGCATGAGCCGACGGCCAGGCTCATTGCCATGTTGAGGCGCGAGCTGCCCAAGCGCTTCGCCGAGCTGCAGTTTTTCTTCCAGCCCGCCGATATCGTCGATCAGGTGCTCAACTTCGGCCAGCCCGCTCCCATCGATGTGCGCATTTCCGGCCCGAACCAGGAGGAGGCGTTCGCGCTGGCCTCAAGGATCGCGCGCTCCCTGACGCAGGTCGCGGGAGTCGTGGATTCGCACGTGTTCCAAGTTCCGAATGCGCCGGCCCTGACGGTCGATATGGATCGCACGCTCGCCACCCAGATCGGGGTGACCCAGCAGGAGGCGGCCGAGAATGTCTTGGTGGCCACCAACTCGAGCGCCCAGACGGCGCCGAATTTTTGGGTGGATCCGCGCAACAGCGTCAGCTACCCGTTGGTGGTTCAGGTGCCCACCTACCGCATCAAGTCTTCCCAGGATCTGGAGACGTTGCCGGTCACTTCGAGCGGAGGGACGGATGCCGGCCAGCTGTTGATGAACCTCGCTTCCTTCGGCCGTGAATCCCTGCCCTTGGTGGCCTCCCAGCTCAACATCCGCCCGGTGTTCGACGTGCATGCGGATGTGCAGGGTCGGGACTTGTATTCGGCGGCCTTGGACATCGACAAGGTGCTCAAGGCAAATCGTCCGGACGCGTCGAAGGCGCTCACGGTGACGCTCAGCGGTCAGGTGGAAACGATGCGCGAAAGCTATACCGGGCTGTTCACCGGCATCGCACTGGCGATCATCCTGGTGTACCTGTTTCTCGTCATGAACTTCCAGAGCTGGATCGATCCGCTGATCGTTCTCATGGCGGTGCCGTTTGCCCTCGGCGGTGTGCTGTGGATGCTGTTTTTGTCGCAGACCCCCATGAGTGTTCCTGCGCTCATGGGCACGCTCATGTGCATCGGCCTCACGACGGCCAACAGCATTCTGGTGGTCAGCTTCGCCAATCAGCGCATGGCGGCAGGCGATGATCCCCTGCGTGCGGCGATTTCCGCCGGCTATACACGGCTGCGCCCCGTCCTGATGACGGCGGGCGCGATGATCCTGGGCATGGTGCCGATGGCGCTGGGCATCGGCGAGGGTGGTGAGCAAAACGCTCCCCTCGGGAGGGCCGTGATCGGCGGCCTTTTGTTCGCGACGCTCGCGACATTGATCTTTGTGCCGACCATGTACCGCTTGTTGCGTCGTCAGCGGAGTCCTGTCGTTGATTCTCACCCCGCAGGTAGTGCCCATGCAATCGCGTGACCCGCAAGACGAAGCGTCGCCCCCCATGAGCTCACGCCCCTCGCATGGCGAATATCCGGATCAGGTGTCGCGGGACGAGGGCGATGTGGTGTCGACGAACTTTTCGTCGGATACCGGCAGGCGCACCAAGCGCGGAGTGGGGATCGCGGTCATCGTGCTGGCCGTCCTGTTCGTCATGGTCAGCATTGCCCGGCTGCTGCATGCCCACTCGGTGGCCAAGGCGGGCGAGGCGGCCTTTTCCACCCCGCCGCCGGTCGACACCGTCATCGCGAAGCCGGCCAATGTGGGTCAGGACCTCGTGCTTCCCGGCGAGACGGCCGCGTGGTACGAATCGACGATCTACGCACGCGTCAATGGCTACGTATCCAAGTGGTCGGTCGATATCGGCGATCACGTGCAGAAGGGCCAGGTGCTCGCGGTGATCGAAACGCCGGAACTCGATGCGGAGCTCCAGGCGGCGCGCGCGCAGCTGAAGTCATCGCAAGCCCAGGTCCTCGCCCGCCAGGCCGAAGCCGAATACAGCCGGACGACCAATGAGCGCTGGCGCGATTCGCCCAAGGGAGTCGTGTCGGAGCAGGAACGCGAGTCGAAGAAGGCCGATTACCAAAGCGCGGTCGCGCAGCTCTACGCCGCCGAGGCGCAGGTCAACCTCGACAAGTCCAGGGTGGACCAATACACGGCACTCGCGGAATTCAAGCAAGTGAAGGCGCCCTTCGACGGAACCATCACCGAACGCAAGATCGATGTGGGCAACCTGGTGACGGCAGGAAGCGGATCCACGACGACACCCATGTATCGCATGGCGCAGACCGATCCTCTGCGCATCTTCGTCGAGGTCCCGCAGAGCGCGGCCGGAGAACTGATGAACAGCGGCGTGCCGGCCGAGATACGCGCCACCGGCGTGGTGGGGGACGTATTTTCGGGAAAAATCGCGCGATCTGCGGAATCCATGAATCCGCAGGCGCGCACGATGAAGGTGGAGGTGGACATGCCCAATGCCGACCACAAGCTCGTGCCCGGCATGTACGTCGACGTTGCGTTCAACCTGCCTGCCCGGGGTCTGGTGGAGGTTCCGGCGGCGGCCCTCATATTCCGATCTTCGGGCACGCAGGTCGCGCACGTGGATGACAACGACAAGGTCGCGTTCCAAAACGTGTCCATCGCCCGGGACAATGGCAGTCTGGTGGAATTGTCGTCGGGGGTGAAGCCCGGCGACCGATTGGTGCTCAACATCAGCAGTCAAATCGCCGCCGGCCAGACGGTAGTGGTGGACGAGCGAGCTGCCGAGAAGCCGCCCCTGGGCGCCGGGCGATGAGCGGGCAGCCGACATGAAGCTGCGCACTCTTCTGCTCGTCGTGGGATCGGTGTCGGCGCTGGTCGCGTGTGCGGCCGGTCCGCGATATCGACCCCCAAAGCCGGACGAGCCGGCCGCGTTCGCGGCACAACTCAACCCGGCGACTCCCTCCGGGGCAGCGAACGGTGCGGCGGCCACGCCGCCCGTGCAATTGGCGACATGGTGGAGGGCGCTCAACGATGAGGAGCTGAATTCGCTGGTCGATCGGGCGGTGAAATCGAACCTCGATCTGCGAATTGCGCTCGACCGCCTGCAGCAGGCACGCGCCTATGAAGCCGTGGTGATCGGTTACGCGTTGCCGGAGGTCGATGCGAGCGGCGGCGCCGGGCGCGGCACCGGCAGCGACCTGACCAAGGGTCGGGCCGCGCAGGCATTGAGGTCTGCCGATAACGGGGCGGGGCTCGAGCACATCAATACGATAGTCGGGTTCGATGCGACCTGGGAGCTCGATCTGTTCGGCAAGTTCCGCCGCGAGTTCCAGGCGGTGCGGGCGGAAACGGATGCCGTGCGCGCCGCCCGCTACGATGTGCTGACCTCGGTGATCGGGAACGTGGTGCAGGCCTATGTGGACCTGCGCGGATTCCAGGTGCGCGCCGGAATATTGCACCACGCGAGCGACGTGCTGCGCGAGTCGCTGAGTATCGTCAACATCCGCTATGAGCGGGGCATCACCAATGAGCTCGACGTGGCACTCGCAAGGCGCGAGCTGGCCACGTTGGAGGGCGAGATCGCCCCGGTCGAAGCGCAGGTCAAGGCCGCGCAATATACGCTCGCCGTGCTGATCGGCGAATATCCGGAGCAGATGGTGGAGGAACTCGCCAAGCCGGATCTGATCCCCACCATGCCGGCCCCGGCTCCTCCGGGAACGCCGATCGAGCTGCTGAAGCGGCGTCCCGACATCCAACAGGCCGAGCGGGAGTTGGCGGCCGCGACGGCACGGATCGGTGTCGCGACGGCCAACCTCTTTCCGGACGTGACGGTGAGTGCGGCCATCGGCAGTCAGGGTCAAGGCTGGGGCACCGCGCCGGCCGTGAACAAGCATATCTGGTCGTTCGGGCCGGGGGCGATTTGGCCATTGCTCGATTTCGGGGCGCTGGATGCGCAGGTCGAAGTGGCGGACTACGACGCGCAGGCCAGTCTGGCGAATTATCGCAAGACCATATTGACCGCCGTCGAACAGGTGGATTCGTCGCTCGATGCCTATCAGGCGCAGCAATACCGGATGGACAAGCTCAGCGAAGCGATGGCGGCGGGACAACGGGCGGTGGATCTCGCAACCGCGCGATACAACCGCGGCCTCACCGATTTTCTGAACGTGGTGGATGCGGAGCGCCAGTTCTACGATCTGCAGGAGCAATACGCCGAGGCGCAAGTCAGCCAAGGAGAAGAGTTCGTGCAGCTCTACAAGAGCCTCGGCGGCGGCTGGCAGGATTATCAAGCGGTGCCGAAGATCCGGCTTCCGAAGCCTGCGATAGTTGCGGCATTCCGCAGTGTGCTGTCCGGAAATGGACCTTGATGCATCACAAGCCCGGCAAAGGCGGAACCGCACGCGTCAGGAGCGGGTCAAATCGATCATGAATCCAAACACGCGATCATCTGCCGGGGTGTCGGTTGGAGCGCTCGCGAGGTGTCATGTGACTATGAGAAATTCGATGCGCTCCGCGGCGCTATGCATCTGCCTCGCGGCGATGTCGGGGTGCGCCGCGTTCGGGAAGTGCGGACTGAGCGAGTGCTCCGGCGACGCCCAGATCAGCGCCGAGGTTCGAGGTCTGCTTGCCGAGAGCCCCGCACTCGAAGCGCCCAATCGGGTCAGCGTGCAGACCCTCCACGGGGTGGTCTACTTGAGGGGGATCGTTTCCACCCCCTACCAGATTGCCGAGGCCGGCAGCATCGCCGCGCGCGTGGTAAGCGCGAGCCGCGTGCAAAACTTGTTGTCCATCCAGAATTCCCGCTGAACCCTGAGCGAGCGGGGTCGTGGGATCCGATGCGACTCGGGGTGTTGTAAACACGCCATGAACGGGCTGTCGATTGTGACAGCGCCGGCCAGATCGTTATTGCATCGCAGCAATTGAGGCGCGAAGCTGATTTTCGCGGGCCAACAAGGCTGCTGATACGCGCCAACCCTCCCAGTCCGAGCTTCCTCATCCTGTCGCGTAGAAGGCAGCCGTGTAATACAGATGTAATATTCGTGGACAATCATAGGTTCTTAGGCCAGGAATTCACTGTTGGCTAAACGCAACGATGCGCAAAAAAGTTATCTCAGCCCAGAACCAATCAAGAGCGAATGAATCTGAATGGCTGACTTGACAGGCAAAGCGGCAAACGTCGCGACGACCTGACCCAATCGGCCGAGACTTGGTGTAACGGTTCGACATTGCTGCCGCCGTACCACCTGTCACAGAAACGCAACAATCAATCATTAGCAATGGAGTTCAAAGTGAGGAATCACAATCCAATCATCGCCGCTGCGATGAAACTCAACCAAGGCGCCGGCCGCCGCGGCTTTTCTTATCTGGGGGGAAGCCTCCTGGCGGGTGCGCTGCTGGTGGCTGGAAGCGCGCAAGCGCAGACCACCTCGCCGACCGCCGCTCCGGCTCCGACCGATGAGAGCCTCACCTGGCACGGCATCACGCTCTACGGCATCGTGGACATGGACTTTCAGTACGAAACCCATGGCGCGCCGTTGAGCAATTACTTCATCTCGGGCGGCTCGGACATCGTGCAGAAGAACAGCAACAATCCCGTGTCCGGCTTCACGTCGAACGGCATGAGCCAGTCGCGAGTCGGACTGCAGGGCAAAGAGCCGCTGCACTTCGGGGATTGGTCCGGCGTCTTCAAGCTCGAGACTTATTTCAATCCCGCCTCGGGACAGATCACCGACGCACTCAAATCGGTGACTCAGAACAACGGCCGCGCGCTCGATGCCCAGAGCACGAACATCGATTCGAGTATTGCGGGACAGCCCTTCGAGCAGGCCTTCGTCGGTATCAGCTCTCCCACCTGGGGAACGTTTACCTTCGGCCGGCAGAACTCGACGCTCGCCGATCTCATCGCCAAGTACGATCCGCAACAGACCTCGTATGCGTTCTCGCTGCTCGGCCTGTCCGGTACGCCGGCGGGCGGCGGCGATACGCAGGATCGGCGCTTGGACAGCTCGATCAAGTATGACGGCCATTTCTTCGACATCGTGCACTTCGGCGCCATCTACAAGACCCAGAATTCCTCGGCGGCGAACTATGCGACCGGTGGCACCGGCGAAGCCTTCTCCGCCATCGAGGCGGCAGTGGGCGCGGAGTATGCGGGTGCATCGGTGGATGTGTTCTACACCAAGATTCGCGATGCGGTCTCGGCGGGAACATTGAACACCGAGCAGCTGGCAGGCTTGGCGCTGTTGAACCTCTCGTCCAACAATTCGGTCTCCGGCACGATTTCCGACAACGCCTCCTACGGCGCCATGGCCTCGTACTCCCTCGCCCCGGTGCTGCCCGTGGTGCCCGCGACGGTCTACGCCGGCTTCCAGCACATCACCTACATGAACCCCTCGATCGATCTGGCTCCCGGGTTCGACGATATCGGCGGGTATGTGCTCGGCGCGGTGAACAACACGGCTTACGCCAAGGGCGACAAGCAGCTGAACGTGTACTGGGCCGGCGCTCGGTACTCGGTGACCCCGCAATTCACCGCCGCGATCGCCTACTATGGCGAGAAGCAATTCGCCTACGCGAGCGGGAAGGATGCAGGCTGCTCGACGGTGGTGGCCGGCTCGTGCAGCGGAAACTTCAATGCGGTGTCCGTGTCGCTCGACTACCACTTCACCAAGCGCTTCGACACCTACGCGGGCGCCATGTGGTCGAACGTGTCGCATGGCCTGGCGAACGGGTATCTCAACACGACCATGATCGACCCGACGGTGGGCGCGCGCTTCTCGTTCTAATCGATCGATTCGATCGAGTGTTCAGGGTCTCCACGACCGAATCGCGGCCGTGGAGACCCGACTTCCGGGCGTCGCTCCCGCGCGCCCCTATCCAGGCTCGACGCTGGCGGGTCGCCGGGGTTCCGTATAAATTGTCGTTCACCTGGGTCGCTCGCCCGTCACCGAGAGAGCTCCGTCCATGAAGGGTGCCCAAAAGAAAAATAAGGCCAGCTGGTGGTACCTGCTGTTCCTCGTCCAGGTTGCCGTCATCCTTTGGCCGCCGCTCTACAACAAGGTCGAGCCCACGCTGCTCGGATTGCCGTTCTTTTACTGGTTTCAGCTTCTGTGGGTCATCGTCAGCGCCGTGTTCACCGGCGTGGTGTACTGGGCAACCCGGGATTGAGACGACGCCGGCCGGCTGGGAGGGGGTAGGGTGCCTGAGATCAATTGGACTGCGCTGGCAGTATTCATTCTGCTGTTCGGCTTCATCACCTGGCTCGGCTTTGCCGCCGCCCGCTGGCGCAAGGGCGATCTCGATCTGCTGCACGAGTGGGGGCTCGGCGGGCGCCGCTTTGGCACCCTGGTGACCTGGTTTTTGGTGGGCGGCGACATCTACACCGCCTATACGTTCATCGCCGTTCCCGCGCTGGCGTTCGGCACCGGTGCGATCGCCTTCTTTGCGGTTCCGTACACCATCATCATTTATCCCCTGCTGTTTCTGATCTTTCCCAGACTATGGAACGTCTGCCACAAGCATGGCTACATCACGGCGGCCGATTTCGTCCGCGGTCGATTCGGCAACCGGTGGCTCGCACTGGCAGTCACCGTCACCGGCATCGTGGCAACGCTGCCGTACATCGCGCTGCAGCTGGTCGGCATCCAGGTCGTGGTCGGGGCGCTCGGCGTGACGGGCTCAGGCATCGCCGCCGATCTGCCGCTCATCATCGCCTTCGGCGTGCTCGCCGCGTTCACGTATTCGAGCGGACTTCGCGCCCCCGCGTCGATCGCCATCGTCAAGGACGTCCTGATCTACGTCGCGACCTTCGCCATCATCATCGTCGTGCCGCTGAAACTCGGCGGTTTCGGCAAAATATTTGCCGCGGTGCCACCCAGCAAGCTGCTGCTGGCCGTTCCGGGCGACCACACGACCGGCGCCTATTCAGGTTACGCCACGCTCGCACTCGGCTCCGCGCTCGCCTTGTTCCTGTATCCCCATTCCATGACCGCCATCCTGAGCGCCAACTCCGGACATGCCATTCGCCGCAACGCGGCGATTCTGCCCGGCTACTCGTTCATGCTGGGGCTGCTCGCCATGATCGGCTTGTTCGTGATCGCGGCGGGAATCGCGGACATGCCGGCTTATGCCCACGGATTCAAGCAATACGGCAGCAACTTCGCCGTGCCGGCGCTCATCTTGCAGATGTTCCCCTCCTGGTTCGTCGGCGTGGTATTCGCCGCCATAGCCATCGGAGCCCTGGTGCCGGCGGCCATCATGTCGATTGCGGTGGCCAATCTCTACACGCGCAACATCCACCGCGAGTTCGTCAATCGCAATCCGACCAACAAGCAGGAGGCGCAGATGGCGAAATGGGTGTCGCTCATCGCCAAACTGGGCGCCCTCATATTCATCTTGTTCGTACCGACGAAGTACGCCATTCAATTGCAGTTGCTCGGCGGGATCTGGATCATTCAGACGCTGCCGGCCGTCATGCTCGGTGTCTATACACGTTGGTTCAACGCCTGGGCCCTGCTCGTGGGTTGGGCGGTCGGAACGGCTGCGGGCACCGCGATGGCGGTGGCATCGAAGCTCACGCCCACCTTTGCGCTGACCGTGGGCGGGCATACCTTCCCGGGCTATTCCGCCCTCTACACGGTGGCCCTGAACCTGCTGCTCGCCGTGGTGCTCACGCCCGTGTTCAACGGCATGAGGGGGCCCGGCGCGCCGGCGGATGCGACCATTCCGGCGGATTATTTCGCCGAATAAGTCGCGATTGTCATAAAAATGTCACAATCCATCCCGACAATTCGCGCAGGTTTTGACGGCCGGTAATCCGATCGCGCCGCATCGACTCGGAGCCCATCTTATGAAGATATTTTCGCGAATTGCTCTCGCCGCGGCCTGCTTGGGCCTCGCCGTTGCCGCGGCCGCCGCCACCGACATCTCCGGAGCCGGGGCGACGTTTCCTTATCCGATCTATGCCAAATGGGCCGACGCCTACAAGAAGCTGACGGGCGTAGGCCTCAATTACCAATCCATCGGGTCGGGGGGCGGCATCAAGCAAATCAAGGCCAAGACGGTGACCTTCGGCGCATCCGACATGCCCCTGAAGCCCGAGGACTTGAAGGCCGCCGGACTACTGCAGTTTCCGATGATCATCGGCGGCGTGGTGCCGGTGGTGAACGTCAAAGGCGTGGGACCGGGCCAGTTGCACCTCGACGGAGCCACCATTGCGGCGATCTACCTCGGCGACATCACCAAGTGGGATGACCCGCAGATCAAGCGCCTGAACCCGAAACTGGCGCTGCCGGGCTCGGCGATCGCTCCGGTGTACCGATCCGACGGCTCGGGCACCAATTTCCTGTTCTCCGACTATCTGTCGAAGTCGAGCCCGAAATTCGCTTCGACAATCGGCGCGAACTCTTCGGTTCAATGGCCCATCGGAATCGGTGCGAAGGGTAACGAGGGCGTCGCCAACATGACCACGCAGACCGATGGCGCCATCGGTTACGTGGAATATGCGTACGCCAAACAAAACAAGATGTCGTTCACGTCGCTCACCAACAAGTCCGGCGGGGTGGTCTCACCCAATGCCGAATCGTTTCAGGCGGCCGCCGCCAATGCGGACTGGTCGAAAGCCGATTCCTATTATCTGATCCTCACCGACCAGGCGGGTGCGAAGAGCTGGCCGATCACGGGCGCGAGCTTCATCCTGGTTTACCGCCAGCCGAGCGACCCTGTCCAGGTCGGCGAAGCGCTCAAGTTTTTCGCCTGGGCCTACAAGGACGGTGCCGCCATGGCATCGGAGCTGGACTATGTGCCGCTGCCGGCTGCGCTGGTCGAGCAGGTGAAGAAGACCTGGCGCACCGACATCAGCGCCGGCGGCAAACCGGTGTGGAGCGGCCCATGAGTTCACCGAGGTTGCGGCCGAAAGCGGGCGCGAGCTAGTATCGCTGCCCGCGCCCGACAATCGAGCCGGTAGGTCAAGGGCACACTCGAAGGGCGAAACCTAAACTGTGGCGATCATTGACCCGAGGCACGCCGCCAAGCAGCTGATCCTCGAGAGAGTATTCCGGTCAGCCACGTTGGGAGCGGCGATCCTCGTCCTCGTGATTCTGGGCGGAGTCGCGATATCGCTGCTGCACGGGTCGTGGCCCGCGCTGTCCCACTTCGGCCTGCGCTTCGTCACGCGCGAGATCTGGAACCCGGTTACGGAGCAATTCGGCGCGCTGTCCGCGATCTACGGGACCATCGTCACTTCGGCCATTGCCATGGCGCTCGCCGTGCCGGTGGGGTTCGGTATCGCGCTCTTCCTGACGGAGCTTTGCCCCGCGGTGTTGAAGCGCCCCATCGGCGTCGCGGTCGAACTGTTGGCCGCGGTGCCGAGCATCATCTTCGGCATCTGGGGATTGTTCGTGCTGGCCCCCGTGCTGCAGCGTCACGTGCAGCCGTGGTTGATCGATCACGTGGGACCGCTACCGGGCATCGGCAAGCTCTTCCTGGGGCCGCCCTACGGCATCGGCATCCTCACCGCGGGATTCGTGCTGGCCATCATGGTGTTGCCGTTCATCGCGGCCACCATGCGCGACGTGTTCGATACGGTCCCGCCCATGCTGAAGGAGTCGGGATACGGTCTCGGCGCCACGACCTGGGAGGTCATCTGGAAGGTGGTCGTGCCGCATTCTCGTGTCGGCATCGTCGGCGGCGTCATGCTGGGCCTCGGCAGGGCACTCGGAGAGACCATGGCGGTGACCTTCGTGATCGGCAACGCCCACCGCATCTCAACCTCGATCCTCGCGCCGGGCACCACGATCTCGTCGGCCATCGCGAACGAATTCACCGAGGCCGTGGGCGATCTGTACACTTCGTCGCTGATTGCATTGGGGTTGCTGCTGTTTCTGATCACCTTCTCGGTGATCGCGGCGGCTCAAGCGATGTTGCGGCGGCTCGAGCGCCGGGCGGCCTTGTGAGGCCACGCGTAAATCGGAGCGAAGCATGAACCGCCGCGCGCTCCGCAAGGCCAAGAACGGCGCATTCCTGGCATTGTCCCTGATCGCGACCTTGGCGGGCCTCGCCTGCCTCGCCGCCATTCTGTGGACGCTCATTTCGCACGGCATCGCCGGCATGTCGTGGCATTTGTTCACCGAGATGACGCCGCCGCCGGGCAGCCAGGGCGGGTTGCTCAATGCGCTGTACGGCAGCGCGGTGATGACGCTGCTCGGCATCTTGATCGGCTCTCCGATCGGCGTGCTGGCCGGCACGTACCTCGCCGAATACGGGCGGCAGTCCCGGCTCTCCACGATGATCCGTTTCATCAACGACGTGCTGCTGAGCGCGCCGTCCATCATCATCGGGTTGTTCGTGTACGAGATCATCGTGGTCCGCATGGGGCATTTCTCGGCGCTCGCCGGCGCGCTGTCGCTGGCGATTCTCGCGATACCGATCACGCTCCGGACCACGGAGGACATGCTGAATCTCGTGCCCGTGGGCATGAAGGATTCGTCCGCGGCACTGGGCGCGTATCCCTGGCGCACCACGCTCAGCATCCTGTATCCGGCCGCCCGCTCGGGGATCGTGACCGGACTGCTGCTGGCGATCGCCCGCATCAGCGGCGAGACCGCACCGCTGCTGTTCACCGCGCTCAACAACCAGTTCTGGAGCAACAACCTCGATGCGCCGATGGCGAATCTGCCCGTCGTGATATTCCAGTTCGCCCTGAGCCCGTACAAGGATTGGCAGGATCTGGCGTGGGCCGGCGCGCTCATCATCACGGCGACGATCCTCGTCCTGAGCATCTCGGCGCGGATACTGCTTGCGCTGCTGCAGTCGAGAGGCGGAGGGGGCGGCCGATGATTCCGTCCTCGAAGCCGCCGCGGCACTTGAAGACGCGCGTCCCGCCCTCGACTCCGTCCGTGCCCGTCGAGACGGGTCCGCCGATGATCGAGATCCGCAAGCTCAATTTCTATTATGGCGCCCTGCAGGCATTGCGCGACATCGATACGAATTTCGCCGACCGCACCATCACGGCGCTCATCGGCCCGTCGGGCTGCGGAAAGTCGACTCTGCTCCGCGTTCTCAACCGAATGTATGCGCTCTATCCGAAGCAGCGCGCCGAGGGCGAGGTGCTGATCGGAGGCCGCGACATCCTGGGCGCCAACGTCGATGTCGCGGAGCTTCGATACCGCGTCGGCATGGTGTTCCAGAAGCCGACGCCGTTTCCCATGTCCGTATTCGAAAACGTGGCCTTCGGCCTGCGGCTTGCCGGCGGTATGCGCAGCGCGGAGCTCAAGGTGCGCGTCGAATCGGCCTTGCGGGACGCGGCGATTTGGGACGAGATCAAGGACAAGCTGAACGCCGACGGCCGCAGCCTCTCCGGCGGACAGCAGCAGAGACTTTGCATCGCCCGGACCATCGCCGTGCAGCCCGAGGTGCTCCTGCTCGACGAGCCCACGGCCGCGCTCGATCCCATCTCGACCTTGAAGGTCGAGGAAACGCTGCAGGCGTTGCGCGAAAAGTATTGTATCGTCATAGTGACGCATAACCTGCAGCAGGCGGCGCGCGTGTCGAACGTCACCGGATTCATGTACCTGGGCGAGCTCGTGGAGATCGGTCCCTCGAAGGAGATCTTCACGGCGCCCAGGAACCGCAAGACCGACGATTACATCACCGGACGATTCGGGTGACCGGATGAAAGCGGCGGAGAACTCGTTGAACGTCAGCCTTGCGGGGCCGCCCGAAGCCCCGCGTCGCATGCCGGGTTCCCGGGACACCATCCAGGATCCGGTCATGAGCACGTGGCAGGTCAACGTGCATTACGGGGACAAGCGTGCGGTGCGGGACGTGAGCCTGGACATCGGGCGCAATCAGGTGCTGGCGCTGATCGGGCCGTCGGGCTGCGGCAAGTCGACGTTCTTGAGGTGCCTCAACCGCATGAACGACACCATCGTGAGCGCCCGGGTCGACGGCAAGATCACGCTCGATGGGCAGGATATCTACGACCGCAAGCACGACGTCGCGCAGCTTCGCGCGCGTGTCGGGATCGTGTTCCAGAAGCCGACGCCGTTCCCGAACTCCATCTATGCGAATGTGGCGTATGGCCCCCGCATCCACGGGTTGACCAAGCACCGCGCCGACCTGGACGAGCTGGTGGCGACCAGCCTGCAGCGCGCCGGGCTCTGGGAGGAGGTGAAGGATCGGCTTTCGCAGCCCGGCACGAGCCTGTCGGGCGGACAACAGCAGCGCCTCTGCATCGCGCGTACCATCGCCGTCAATCCCGAGGTCATCCTCATGGACGAGCCCACGTCCGCGCTCGATCCGATCGCAAGCGCGAGGATCGAGGATCTGATCGACGAATTGCGCGAGAACTACGCAATTGTCATCGTCACCCATAACATGCAGCAGGCGGCGCGCGTCTCGCAGCGCACGGCGTATTTTCATCTGGGCGATCTGGTGGAAGTCGGGCCGACGGATCTGGTGTTCACGAATCCGCAGCAGAGGCTTACCGAGGACTACATTACAGGGCGATTCGGCTGAGCTTTGCGCCGGGGCGCCTTGCCCGATGAGATGCCGTCCGGTGGGAGGGCCGGATTGGGCAGGCATTTTCCGGACCGCCGTGAATCCTTCCCTGGAGGCTTCGGGGCAAACATCCATGCACGGATTTCGCGCCGAGTCAGGGGGTCGTTTTTGATTTTGGCAGTAACCGACTACGGGAAGATCGAAGGCATCTCCACTTCCTACCTGTTACAAGTCGGAGCGCAGCGATATTCGGGGCCTGGCACTCTGGAGGCGCTACATGAAAGGCTTCACTTTTCGCTCGATGCTGGTAGCTCTGTCCGTTGCCTTTGTCGGCGTTGGCTCCGTTATGGCCGATATTCCGGCGGGCTGGCTGATTGCCGGGAGCGCTCCAAAAGATTATGAGTTTTCCCGCGACGGGACCACCGCGGCAAGCGGCAAATTCAGTGCCTCGATCACTGCCAAGTCTGGTGCGAGTGGTTTTGGAACCTTAATGCAGATTATCGGCGCCGATAACTATCGGCGCGCTCGATGGAAGTTGTCGGGTTACCTGAAGACCGAGAATGCTACTCGTGCGCAGATGTGGATGCGGGTAGACGGACCTGACCACAAAATCGTGTCGTTCGACAATATGGATTCCCGGCCGGTCACAGGCACAACCGGGTGGACCCGTTATGAAATTGTCCTCAATGTTCCCGCCGATGGGGTGGATATCGCCTTTGGCTTCTTTCTGGCGCAAGCAGGGAAAGTGTGGGGCGACAACTTTAGACTCGAGAAGATCGAGTCTACGGTCCCCGTCACATCCCCGCCCCCGCCCCCGCCGGAGCCGAGCAGACCAAAAGCGCCCGTTAATACGGACTTCGAGAACTGAGGCGCCCGCTGGGGCGCGGCGGTTTGGCGATAATGTGACGTCTGGTGGGAGGGCCCAATCCGGCCATCACTACGGCGGCTCCTGGACCAGCGGGGCGTCTCTAGCGATGCG
>Ga0182012_10002219_pt1 | contig 21143 bp, 19 predicted proteins | sample 612S2SmetaG_FD_120486 | JGI IMG/M metagenome (GOLD analysis project Ga0182012, IMG submission 120486) | Permafrost microbial communities from Stordalen Mire, Sweden - 612S2S metaG | ecosystem: Environmental > Terrestrial > Soil > Wetlands > Permafrost | place: Sweden: Stordalen | collected... | reverse complement strand
AGCGGCATCAGCGCGATCTCATGCAAGCGTTCCTGCACATGATGCGCGACAAAACTGGGTTTCTTGAATTCTTGACCGAGGCGGAGGCCATAATGCGCTCCTTGCAAACCGGCAGTTACGAAGACTTAGCCCACGTCAAGCGTTTAATCCACACACTCAAGGGCAACTCGGCCATCTTTGGTATGCGCGGCGTTTCCGAGATATGTCACTCCATCGAAAATAAGATGTCCGAGAAGGACTCGGCTCCCACCGCGCAAGAGCTGGCAGAACTGGCCGAGGCATGGGAGAGACTCCGTTCCGACATTGCCACACTCATGGGCGAAGCCCGCGAGAAAAATATCGAGATTGACGACGCAGAGTACAACGCCATCCTGATTGCGCTACGTGCCAGCGTGGACCTGAAGACCTTGGAGTCGATGATCGAATCGTGGCGGCTCGAGCCCGCAGGGAAACGGCTACTGCGAATCGAACAACAAATCAAAGTTATCGCGCAGCGCATGGGGAAGAGCAATGTCAAGGTGTTGATCGAGCCCAATGATCTGCGCTTTGATAGCGAAAGGTTCGCGCCTTTTTGGTCGGCGTTCATACACGTTCTGCGAAACACGGTTGACCATGGGATCGAGAAACCCGAAGACCGCCAGAAACGTGGGAAGCCTGAACAGTCGGTGATTAAGGTGAGTACGGCGATTAGAGGCGATCGTTTTTTGGTGACGGTTCAAGACGATGGGCCGGGCGTTGATTGGGAGCGCTTGCGGACGAAGGCAGCGGCACTTGGGATCGCAGGCATTGCAAATATGAAGTCTGCCGAACTACTTTGCGTTCCGGGCTTGAGTGCTAAGGACGACATAACTGAGTTATCCGGCAGGGGCGTTGGAATGTCAGCGCTGGCTGACGCCTGTCAGCCGCTCAACGGCACGATTGAGGTGGAATCGGAGCGCGGTGTTGGCACTCGCATCACGTTTGCATTCCCGAAAGATAAAAGTGTTTATGAAGGTCATGCAGCGCTTCTCAAATCCGCTGCACACTGATTGAGAATAAGGACGAAAGGCGAAAAGGTAGACAAAAATGGCGAAGACAATTCTGGTCGTAGATGACTCGGGTACGGTAAGGCAGCAGGTTGCGATGGCTTTAAAGCAGGCCGGTTTTGAGACGACGGAAGCGGCCGATGGGCGTGAAGGACTAGCAGTAATAGAAACCAACCGGAATATCGACATGGTGTTCTGCGATGTGAGCATGCCCGATATGAGCGGTTTGGAGATGGTGGAGCAGGTTAAGAGCAAACCGGAACACAAGGCTCTACCCATCATCATGCTGACAACGGAAGGTCAGCCGTCGATGATCAAAAGAGCGAAGGAGGCAGGTGCAGCCGGCTGGATTGTCAAGCCTTTCAATGAGAGCCAATTGGTTCAAACGGCGAAGCACCTGACTAAGGGGTAACGTTAGCGATTTGGGTCAAAGCGATGTAGCCGAAAAGCGCGTCGGACTGGCCCTGCGTGGCGAAAACCAGTTTGGAAATGCGGATATAAAAAGAACTGTCTTAGGAGAACCCCAAAATGAAACTAGCAGATACAACCCGGCACTCATTCTTGAATGACTTATTCCTCGAGGCAGCTCTTGAACTGCTCTCGGCGTATGGAATGCCAGCCAACGTAATCACCGAACGCGAAACAACAAAGACCGCCGGCGGCAAACCAAATTATGCGTCAGTACTGGGGGCCACGGACGAGGGCATTTCGCTCGTCGCAGTCCTCATGGCGGATCGTGAACTCCTCCTCCGCATGCATCCTCTTCGCAATCCAAATGCTTCGGAAGAATCCCTGCAAGACTGGTGCCGCGAGTTAGTGAACCAGTTGGTTGGGCGCGCGAAGAACAAACTAATGGTTAAGTGCGGCATCGCCCTCCAATCGGGAATATCCAAGCTACTCTGCGACACGGACGTAAGAGACTTGATCATGCCGGATTTTACGGTTAGTCATAACGCTATTGGCGTAGAAAATGGGATCCTCTTGTTTTCTCTGGCCACAATTCTCGAAGACGAGACAAAACTGGTGGAGAAAGTATGGAGCCACGCAGAAAAAGTGCTTCTTGAGGGGTCGGTTACCTACTTCTGAGGTACTGGTCGATGCGTTGGCTCGTTGCGCTTTTGATTGTCGCGACGGCGCTTGTGTGCGCTATGCAGGTTAGAAGTCTATCCATCGGCAAAGATTCGATTCCGTCATCAGCGCTGGCCCAGACCTATATCAGTACGCCTAGGGAGGCTCCCTTGCAGCTTCCAATCCTCAACACCGCAAACGGCAGCGCCTTCGGGCCCGAACGCTGGCGAGGCCACTGGAGCATTGTATTTTTTGGTTTCACCGCATGTCCCCTTGTGTGTCCCAAGACCTTGTCAATTCTGTCGGCTGTCGCTCATACTCCTACTAGTGGAGTCGCAAGCGGAAGCACTCTCCCCGTGTTCGCTTCAATCGATCCTGTGCATGACACTCCACCGCGGATCGCGGCGTATTTGAGTCACTTCGATCAACACATTGTTGGTCTGACAGGAAGCACAGCGGACGTAGACCGTTTTACTCAGGAAGTGGGAGCTGGATATAAGCAGCTTGGTTCTTCCTTTGACCATTCGACATCACTTTTTGTCATTGATCCCAACGGGCGGCTCGCAGGGATATTATTGCGCCCAAACCAACCATCGCAAATTGTTGCCGACCTGACGAAACTCCGCGAGGTCTATGCTCAGAGTGAAGCCCATTAGGGATAGGCTCTGGATCGTGTGCGTTCTTGTGTCCTGTTGGGCGTTGATCGCAACGATAGGATTGGCTTCTCTGTCGGTGAAGCATCTGGCAGCGCTCCCAGAACCCGGTGATGTTGGGCGGCTCAGCCGCTCTTTAATGAAACTACGACGAAACTCCAAAAGTAGTTTTTGGGTTCACATTATTTACGGGGAATGCTCTTGTTCCAGATCGCTTTTGACGCATCTGATCGCACGAGGCCGGTTTCGAGACGCGGAGGAGTTGATCCTGTTCGTGGGCTCGGACCCAGGCAACCGGGAGACAGCTTTGCGTGCAGGATTTGGTTTCCAAAACATCTCCGATTCAGATCTCATTTCGCGCTTTGGGGTAGAGGCTGCACCCGTTTTAGTGATTTTTAATAGCAATGGTGAGCTGCGCTATGCTGGCGGCTACTATAACCATCCGGCCACCATCAGGCCGCTTGATGAGCAAATCCATGGACAACTGGAGGCGGGTAAAGTAACGGCAGCCCTCCCCGTTTTTGGCTGTGCCGTGAGTCTTCGCCTGCAAAGATCGCTCGATCCGCTTCGCAGAACGTTCTCTCAGTAAGCCCGGGTTGGGCCCCGCGAGGGAGGCTCTCCGGAAGGCAACGTTCGCCTATGCTGACGCGCACGCTTCCGGCTTGTATTCGGAAAATTCGAGCTCAAGCCGTAATCCTCTTCGAATCCGCATGCCAGAACACCTGCTTTTTCTGGAAGTAGGATTCGTTGGCCATGTGGCAGGCCAGGGCGGCGTGGTGGCCGAACACCGCGTCTTCCGCCACGGGTTTCCGGGTCTTAGTTGCTTCAAAGAAGTTCCACAAGTGCGGTTTTAGGTCGTCCCAGTCCGGTCCTTGAATCAAGGTCTCCGAGGTAGATGTGGCTTTTCCAGCATCGGGGTTTTCGGCCTCCCACTGCCGCACGTATTCTTCGCGCATCTTCTCGGGGAAGCCTCCCGAGTAATAACTCGGCCCGTCGTCCTTACCGGTTTGGGGCATATACCGCAGACTGTTGCCCTGCGCCTCCAGAACGCCTTTGGGACCAAGAAAGCGCGCCATCTCTGGGGTCTCCGAACCCAAATTCAGCCGCACATAAACAGGAATGCCATGATAATCAAACAGCACAGCGTGGGTGTCCGGCATATTGCGCCCATCCTTCCAACGGAAAATCCCACCCAAAGCCGAAGCGGATTGCGGCGCTTCATTCCAGCCCAAGGTATACAGCATGCCGCTGATGAGATGGACCATCAAATCGCCGCCGACTCCCGTGCCGTATTCCCGCCAACAGCGCCAGCGCGCGAACCGTTCGGCACTAAACGGAATCTTTGGCGCATCGTTCAGCCAGGTATCCCAATCCAAATTCTGCGGCGACAAACCGGGTGGCGGCGGATATTCCCAAGCCCCGGTTGGACTGTTGCGCCCCAAGCTTAGCTCCACCATTTCTACATCGCCAATGGCGCCATCGTGATACATCTGGCGGGCCTTGGCGCACAGGGCCGAACTGACACGTTGCGAGCCGATCTGCACAATCCGCTTATTTCTCTCGGCTGCGTCGATCATCGCGAATCCCTGCTCCGCCGTGTGCGTCATTGGCTTCTCGCAGTAGACATCTTTCCGTGCGTTACAGGCGTCGACGACCACGCGCATGTGCCAGTGATCTGGAACTGCGGCGAGTATGCAATCGACATCTTTGCGCTCAAGCAACTCGTGGTAACGGCGTGTTGTGAAAAGATTCGGGTTGCCGGTAATCTCCTTTGCCAACAGGTGACGGCCATCATACAAATCAGCCGCGCCTACGCACTCTACTCCCGGCAAGGCAATGGCATTAGAAAGGACGCCTGAGCCCTCCATACCAACCCCAATAATGCCGAAGCGAATTTTATCGCCCTCAGTCTGGGCGGCACTGCTAGAGCCGAGGCTCAATGCGGAAAGGGCCAAGCCGCCAACCTGAAGAAAATCACGACGTGGTAAGTTCGTTGTCTTCATATCCTCTAATCTCGCACCGACCGAGCGGCAGTCTTGCTGTGTCGCACGCGCTTGAACACCGCGGAAAAGATCAGAACCAAAAGCAAGAGCATGAAAAGGATAGTGGCGTGTTGCCGGATGTATCGCGCCACAACTGGTGTGCTTCCTCCTGCCGCATGTAAAGCCCAACATAAGGCGAAGCAGGAAATGGTTGTTCCTAGGAAAGTGTAGCTCAGAAACGGGGCAACCGACATGTTGGCCAGGCCCGCGGGAAAGCCCGACATGCTTTTGACTCCAGGAATGAACCGGCAAACAAAAACGGCTGCGCTGCCATAACGCCGGTAGAAATTTTCGAAGCGATTTCCGTTTTGCGGGTTTGACCCAAGTTTTCGGGCAAGCGGCCCAAGAATCGACCCAGCGCCAAATCTACCGGCGCAATACTGTGCAAACTGACCAACCGTCTCTCCCGCTACAGCGACCAGCGCCGCGATCCACCATTGCGGTGAAACCAGGAAGCGTAGCAGCAAAACGAGTGCAGCAGATCCGAGCGCCGGAAGCCCAAGATTAGAGGCCAGCGTCACAACAAATACACCCAAGTAACCAGCTTGATCGACCCAAGCTTCGAAATTCGTAAGGGGCGAGTTCACTTGTTACCTGCCAGCGTATCAAGCGAACCCACCTGCGGGCGACTCGAAGCCGCCCTTGCCGAACCATTTCAAATCGTCATTTACGATTGCGAAGAACGAAGCCAATCGCCATAGACCCGAAAAACAACAGACTCACCGCCGACGGCTCCGGGATTGCCACTACCGACACGTTGTCTAGTTCGAAGTAACTGTTATCGTTCGAGCCGAGAAACTTCAATAGCGTGGCGCTGCTAGTCGCGTCGAATGCATACTGATAGTGAATGAAATTCTGATTGGGCGAGTCAGTAAACGAGAACGCTGTAACATTACCCACGGAAACAACAAAACTATTGATGGGAGAGAGTCCGCCGTTGTCGTTGGCCAAATCAAAGCTCAACAGATAATCTTGATTTACCGTGGTGGCCAATGTTTGCGAGATAGACGCACCGCCATCGGCGGCTGTGCTTCCGAAGTAGGCTGCCCAGAGTCCGTCAGTCGCTTGGCCGTACTTTGTTCCCGTCTGCCCGCTACTATCGACGAAGGTGGAGATGTCGCCGAGGAAGGTTTGCCAGCCTTGAAAGCTGCCGATTCCCAAAGTGCCTTGTTCAAAGCTGCCATTTGTAACGAGATTGACGCCGGCGGCGCTCGCCGTTCCGCACACAATCGTTACAGCCGCAAGAGTTAACCAAATAGTACTTTTCATGTTGATACCTTATCTGGAAATTTAATAGCCGTAACAGGTCTTCAGACCGCTGTAAGTGTAGTAATGACTGGTTGTGCCAGCCAAATAGCGCGCGGGCTCGCAGCTCGCCGGGAAATCGGTTTCTTGCTCGTTGTAATACATCTTTACCAAAAGCGTTGAGCCATTACTGAAAAAATCCCATTGAATGTTGCCGGCAAGAGGTGCATTGTCTTCACCGCGCCACGGATTGTTATCCCACGTGTATGCGCCGGCTTCCGGGACAGAAATGGAAGCAGTGGGTAACCCTAACTTTTCCTGGAATGGGATCATGATCTCGGCATGAGTGAAACGCAATTTTGCCGCATGGGACAAGTTACCAGCTGCGATGGCATTTGCCTCAGCGAAGAAATCGTCCAATAAGGACTTGCTCATCTCATAGGTGATGGGCGCTTCTTCGGTAATAGATGGACCCTTCTGATAGAAGTCTTGAACATCGGAAAGATAGCCGAACGTAGGGAGCGTGCCGGGAGGAAAATACTTGCCCATGTTCACCGGAACTTCATTGACCATCGCTGGAGTGATCGAATACACATCGTAGAGTGACATCACGGCATCTACGACGTTGGCAATTGTAGTCGTTCCGTCGCCTGTGATCGTAGTGGTGAATAGGCCATCCGCGGATGTGAAAGTAAATGAGCCTGTATTGGCAAAGCTGATAGCGCCGCTATCAAGCAAACTTACGAAGGCTGGAGTGAACAGGCCATACATGACAGTGTGCGCTACCGCGTAGGAAGTGGTGCTGTAAACAATGCTGTTCACTTTGTTTAACATCGTTGGGTCGGAAGCGAGAAAGGTCTGATACTGGAGGCTGTATTGATAGGTGGGGTAATAAGGATCTGAAGTCGCAGGTAGATCCGTCTTGGCGTTTAGTTTATGGAAATACAATTGGAATCGATTAATGCCTGCCGCTTGCGCAACGGGCTTAGACACTGGATAAGCCGTCAAGGCGGGACTCTGCACGATCAGCGGTGCAATCCCGGGCAGGGCTGCTTTGAGTGACGCGGTAAAGAAATTCGAACTGTCGATGGCGCGGTTCACGCCAGATGTGGAGACAACCAACTGGCGAGGCGCAGTTGACGCATTGGCAAGTACGTTCGCGAAAAGTGTTGGAAGGCGACTAGCTAGGCGTTGGGCCAATTGTGTATGTTCGGCGATACCGACCAGAGTCAAATTGCCATAGCCTGGCGCAGTGATACCCGGCACCCCGTAGCCCGGCAGAGCATTGGCTTGGATAACGCGGAGCAAATCCGGACCGAGCCGCGCGCCGGCCTTAGTGACTCCACCTCGAGCCTGCGCCGCCAGCCACAGATTATAGAGGGCGATGTCGTTCGAAGGACTAGAGAGTCCGCGCGATCCATGCCGAGCAACGGTTTGCACATATATCGGCGAAAAACCAGGAGGTGCCGCTTCGTAAGTGGATTGACTCTGCTGCGGAGAGTATGGCGCCTTGCTCCCAAGGTACAAGCCTGTGTCGGCTAGACCAAACGTCGATGTTACTAGGCAAATATAAATTGCGGCAAGACCGCGAAGAAGAGCGCGCGGTTTCGATTCAAGTCTGCTCATATGGCTAAATTTTCGTCTGACCGGATTGCTAAAGTTTAAGCCGTGCTCGTTACAGAGAGATTTCAGGTTAATGAAATGTTATTTGGAGCAAATCCATCACAGAACAGCGACATCGATGCGACGATATTAAGTTGCAATGATCCCGCGAAACAACGAAGCCTTCCAGCTAAAAGCACTCATCGTCGATGACGAACTTAATGACTCCACGTCATGGGGGCGGGCCTCGCGTTCGCTTGTCGCCGAAATGAAAGCACGCCACATTGAAGTAGTAACTTCGATTTCGCCGGAAGACGGCGAAGCAATTGTCACTTCCGATGCCGGGCTGAACGCGATTCTGATCGACTGGAGTTTCGACAACGATGACGCGAAGACCCATGCCAAAGCTCGTAAGCTGCTAGAGCACGTGCGTGCCCGCTACGCCCGCATCCCTGTGTTCTTGATGGCGGAACGCGATGAAGCCAGCAGCATTCCACTGGAAGTAATGCAGATGGCCGACGAGTTTATCTGGACCTTAGAAGATACTGCATCGTTTATCGCTGGCCGGGTTTTGGCCGCTATCTTGCGGTACCGCGAGTTAGTGTTGGGGCCGATGACATCGGCGCTGTTTAAGTTTGCCGGAACTTTTGAATACTCGTGGCACACACCGGGCCATAGCGGCGGCACAGCTTTTCTGAAGGCGCCCGCCGGCCGTGCATTCTATGACTACTTCGGCGAAAACTTGCTGCGATCGGACCTTTCGATCAGCGTGGCGGAACTCGGTTCGCTCCTTGACCATTCCGGCCCTATTGGAGAGAGCGAGAAATATGCCGCGCGCGTCTTCGGCGCACATCGAACGTATTGCGTAACGAATGGCACCTCTACTTCAAACCGAATCATTCTGAACGCCTCGGTGGCGCGTGATCAAATTGTGCTTTGCGACCGCAACTGCCATAAATCAATCGAACATAGCTTGACGCTAACCGGCGGCATACCCGTCTATCTCTTGCCGGCGCGCAATGGTTACGGCATCATCGGCCCTATTCGGTCCGACTTACTGACAAAGGACAGCGTCGAGGCGGCAATCGCCGCCAACCCATTAGTTAAGCACGCGCACAATCAAAAACCCGTGCACTGCGTTATTACTAACTCTACCTACGACGGCCTTTGCTCGAAAGTAACTCGGATTACGGAATTGCTCGATCCGGTGGCGGACCGAATCCACTTTGACGAAGCCTGGTACGCTTATGCCCGCTTCAACCCGTTGTATGCGGAACGCTACGCCATGCACGGCGATCCAGCGGCGCACACCGGGCCCACTATTTTTGCCACGCACTCAACGCACAAAGTGCTGGCCGCCCTGTCGCAAGCATCGTTCATACACGTTCGAGAGGGCCGCAATCCTATTGGACACGACAGGCTCAACGAAGCGTTCATGATGCACAGTTCCACCTCACCGCTATATACGATCATCGCCTCGAACGACACAGCCACAGCGATGATGGACGGAGCGCACGGTGCGCACCTCACCACCGAGGCCATTCAGGAAGCAGTTGGTTTCCGGCAGATGATTGGACGAATTCGCAAGCAATTCGCGGCGCGCGGAGAGTGGTTTTTCCAAACCTGGAACGCGCATTCGGTGCGGGAGACTCAGTCCGACCAAAGCATTCCCTTCGAAGAAGCGTCCGAGGATTCGCTCGTTTTCCGGGCGGATCCGTGGATCTTACGCCCGCAAGACGCTTGGCACGGATTTAGAGGTCTTGAGGACGGCTACGCGATGCTCGACCCAATCAAAGTGTCGGTGATTACGCCCGGCGTTCGCGCCGACGGCTCTATGGAGGACTGGGGCATCCCCGCGAAGATAGTAACCGCCTACCTTGACAACGAGGGGATCCAGGTGGAGAAGACTACAGACTATACGATTCTGTTTTTATTCACAATCGGCATCACAAAAGGGAAATGGGGGACGTTGGTGAATGCCTTACTCGACTTCAAAAGGGATTTCGACGCAAACTTAGCGCTGGATAGAGCCATTCCCCACTTAGTGGCGCAATCGCCACAGCGTTATGCGAAGCTCGGACTGCGCGACCTGGCCCAGCAGATGCATAAGCAAATTCAGGCGTCCCAGCAGATGCGGTGGCAAGCGCGCGCAGTAACGGAACTTCCCCATTTAGTCATAAGGCCTGCCGATGCTTATCAACACTTAGTAAGAAATGAAGTTGAGTTACTGCCACTCGCAGAAATGAATAATAGAACCGTGGCGACTGGCGTTGTGCCTTATCCGCCAGGCATTCCGCTCTTGATGCCTGGCGAGAGCGCGGGCGCTCAAGACGGGCCCCACCTTCATTACTTACGGACGTTAGAGGATTGGGATCGGAGTTTTCCAGGATTCGAGTATGAGACGCATGGGGTAGATAATGAACGCGGGCATTATCGGGTCTGGTGTTTGACGGAGAAGAAATAACGGCCGGATCGCATTAATGCGACCCGGCCGAAAGAGTGACTGAACTACGGGAGAGTGGTAGTGCTTGTGGAAAGTACGGCGTGACCAATGGTGCGGTACGAACTGATGTCGCCCGAATACGCCGAATCATAGCCGGCAAACGTCAAATTGAGGCTGTTCGGGCTCGCCCACGTTGCTTGCGGATTGTAAACGCGACCGGTGAACCAGAGTTGCGTCGCGCCCAGCACCGGAGTGGTAGCTGGAATAGTAGCGGTCGTAACAGGGTCGGTAGTCGGAGACACCGAAGCAATTGGGTTATCGATGTTGTTATAAATCGTCCAACTTGTTAGGTTGGACGATTCGGCATAAAGGATGGCGTGAAACGCGTCGGAGTCACCGTCCAAACAATTGCCGCCACCGAAGAACAAGCCCCATTTGCCGCTTGGCAGTTTAATTAGAGAACCGTTCGGCGCAACGTAACGAACTGCATGCAGTGAAACGGTGGTTGGGTCGTTCAGCCCGCTGACGGGACCAAGATCTGTCCAGTGCACGCCGTCGGTAGAAGTGGCCATTCGCACGATTGATGTATCGTGATTCGCTGCACCGCCACTTGAGCTCAGGCCGCACTGCTGAGAAGCGGGGAAGGCGAAGTCGCCATTCAGAGTCTTATCGATGTAGAGAATCTTCAGCGGAAATACATTGGGAACCTGCGCCAAAATGCCATCTGGGTCGATCAGACCGGTGGTTTCCGTTGCAGTCGGAATTGTCGTGCTGACTGAGGTTGTTCCGAGCACGTTAATTTCGTCGAAGCGCCAGTTGCCTGAAGTGTTGTTGATCACAACGGCACTATTCGTGCCTAGAGTCGCGGCGGTGTAGGTCGGCGCGCCAGTGCCCGTATAAGTGGGGTCGTAGGCCGACACTAAGCGAACGCCAAAGTTTGGATTGTTATCAACAGAGTGAATGCCGAGCGCCGGAAAGTTAATGCTGATCTGGTTAGAATAGCCACCACCAGATTGAGCCACTTGCACCGGACCCACGTTTGTCCAGGTGGAACCGTCGGTACTGTACTGTGCTTGAAGATCGCGTACGCCCTGCGCGGTTGTGTACCAGTCGTACTGGAAAACGATGTTGTAGTAACCAAGAGTGCTGACATTGAACTGCGCGCCTTGTGTATATTGGGGTGCGGCAGTGTTCCAGCCGTTGCCAGTGTTAGGACCGTTGTCACCGCTTGTTCCGCGAATGCGCCAAGCCAATGCAGTAGCACTCGGATCGGTACCGCCGGTGGTGACAGTCAAGTCATCGGCCGTTACGCTGCCCGTGTAAGTGTGCGAACCGGTTACGTAAGAATAACTGTTGGTCATACCGAGGGAGATCGCGGTTCCGGAACCAATCGAAGGCGCCGGACTATTGGTGAGCGTTCCGGAAGCGTAGTTCGAGAAATCCCAACGAGTGATGGTTTGCGAAGTTGGAGGAATATTACCTATTTCCATGTTGGCGGGTAGTCCATTGAACGGTGCTCCTGCTTTTGGAGTCAGTGTGTGAGTGACTAAGCCATCGAAATCGACGTGGCCGTTTCGGCGGTCGAGAAGGTATATGAAACCAGCGCCACCGAAGCTTAGGACGTATGGGTGGCCCAGGCCATCGTCGGTGCCAGAGCCGTTCTTGTCGGTGGTTGGGCAACCTGTCGTCAGATTTTCGATCATCTGTTCGAAATTCCAGGTATTGCCGCCGTCGGTGGAGGTGGCCGCAACGGCAGCTTCATCCACATTCCGCGGGCGGTAGTCGAAGTAGCCTTGCAAGTTCGAACCGCGTCCGGTAACCAGTGGCACATAATAAGGCTGCATTGGGTTTAAGACGGACGCTGCATTCATGATGGGAGTGCCTGAGGAGCAATACGGCGTTGTTCCCGTTACGGGTCCGCCCGACGTAGTTGAACCAGTATTTGAGGCAGGTGTATATGGCCCACCTTGCGCCACAGTCCAGGGGCCGCCGCTGATGGTCGGAATGGTTGGAGTGCCACCGGGAGTGGCGTTGGTCCAGGTAGCAACCTGTTGAGCGTTCATCGGAAGCGCAGCAATCATCGCCGCACACAATCCGAGTGTGAGAAGTCCAGTCTTCATGATGTTTTCCTTTATACGTGGGAAGTCAGATCTTACGCCGGCGCAGTAGAGAGAGGCCTGCCAGACCAAGCGCCATGATTGAGATGGTTGCGGGCTCGGGAGTCGCAACCGGGGAGATGTCTAGAGTGATTGGACCTGTCTCCACTGAGCCGTAATAGTTTTGAATCACATTAAAATCAAGCGAGCCGCTGGCTAGCAATGAATTAATTGTGGCCACCTGTCCACTCGTAAGTGTGTAAGACCATGCCGTAGGATTTCCCGACTGGCTCCCCGCGTCGCAAGCCAATGTTGGCGTCCCAGTTGAGGCAATGTTTGGCGTATCGCAGGCGGCGACTTGAATGGCGGTTCCATCTATGTAATAGTCACTGTCGGCGGTTACGTTTGTGGTTCCCGGAACATCGTTGTTGCCGAAGGTTCCGGAAATCGTCACTTTGCCGATCGCAAAACCAGTGGGTATAGTAAATGAAAAGTTACCAAGGTTCGTTAGCGCTGTTGGATAATTTCCGCTGAAGTTTGGTGCTTCGTCGAATAGGCCGATGGTGGATGTGATTTCGGCCTGTGAGGTAGAGCTAAAGCCGAAGAAGAGTGTAACCGCGAGTACCGCTGTGGAGAGTATTGGTTTAGTCATAGACGGAACATGTGCCTCCGAACGAGGCTCAAATGTCTTCGATTCTAACGTATGAAGTTGTCGACGACAAAGCCTGTCATCGACAATTCACACGAATTCCAATTGACCTGTAAATACTCCGAGCCCCACGCGAAAGGGAATATCGAGAACTCGTTCGAACAAGGGGCCTAGGCGAGAGCTTTTCCGTACAACGCTAGCAATCGGCTCCATGCTTTTTCAGCCTGCGCTTCGTTGTAGACGTGGGAATCTGGAGGGCACCAACCGTGCGCCGAGCCGGCGTACACTTCAATTTCCGCAGTTAGTCCCGCCTGGGCAAATGTCTCTTTCATGACATCTTTCTCCTTCGGGGAACGAGCATCGTCACTGGCGGCAATCGCCACTAAGAATTGCGCCTTGCTCTTCGAAGCTTCCAGGTGCGGGCTACTCGTGTTATCGGTGACGAGTCCGCCGCCGTGGAATGAAGCGACCGCTCCCACGCGATCAGGCATTGCGGCGGCGGTCCGAAACGCCATAGGGCCACCCATGCAATAGCCCTGCGTGCCAATCTTGCGACTCTTCGAAACGGAAGGCTGCTCGTCCAGCCAAGCTACAAAAGCCTTGGCGTCCGTCATATGGGTCTTTTCGCTTAGCGTCTTGGCGAGCGGCATCACTTCCTGAATTGGCGTCGCCGCACCAGCACTGGCGGTTGGGGCTTTCTGCGAGCGATAAAACGGATTTACCACCAGCACTGCGTAACCTGATTCCGCCAGCCGCTTACCCATTTGGCGGAAAGCTGGCCGCAACCCAAAAATGTCGGGCCACACCAGGACGCCGGCAGTTGCGCCGCTTGCCGGGTGAACAAAGTAACAGTCCGCGGTGCCATCGGGTGTAGTTATATTAACGTCCGATTCGGTGACCGCGGCCGCGTTTGCAACCTGAGGCAACATCATGGCAATTCCCGCTCCCAACATCTTGCCGAATTGCTTGCGAGTTACTAAGCCGAGTTTCTCGTACTCTTCTCGATCACTATCGAAATGGTCTTGATCACACATATATACGCTCCCTGGATAAAGCCCGGCGAAACTCTCAAAAGCACGCCTACGGGAATAGTGTACTCAGCCGAGATTCACGCGCTATCCCCTTGAGCCGCTCGCTACAATCTAAATGAGGAGAAGTGCCCGCCGTGCTCATAGAACTTCCCGATCAATTTGGCCCCGCAATTAGGATGCAAGCTAATGCACATGGCGTTTCGCCTGATGGATACGTACTCGAAGTCCTTAAGCGCGATCTTGCGGCAGTACTTGAGGGTCAAACTGCAACCGTTCCGTTTAAGACCGGCCGCGGCATCCTCGCCCAATATGGTCCGGCGCCGTCGGCAGAGGATATCGACAGCAACCGCGCTGAGATGTTTCAGACATTTGACGAACACTTTTGACGATCGCGGGCATTGCCGACACTCATACTGCAGTTTGGCATCTCTTTGACGATCCCAGGCTTTCAATGTCGGCGAAAGCCTTCATCGACGAAGCAGCGGCGGCTCGCCAAAAGATAGCCGTGGCGTCCATAACTCTCGCTGAGCTGGTTTATTTGGCTGAAAAGAACCGCTTGCCTTTCGAGGCATATGAGGGATTGAAACAAGCCCTTGTAGATCCAGAGCATGTATTCACCGAAGCAGTTCTTACCGCCTCTATTGTCGAATCGATGCGTAGAGTTCTTCGGGCAGAAGTGCCGGACATGCCTGATCGTATCGTCGCGGCGACGGCCTTGTATTTCGATGTGCCAGTGATTAGTCGTGACCGAAAGATCCGCGGCTCCAAGCTCACAACAATTTGGCACGCCGTGCCCTCACATCTCAACCATCGAATCGTAAAATGAAGTCGGGAATGAGCAACCTCTATGCCCGCTCGGAACTGCTTCACCAGCGCCAAGCGTGGAAATCTGCCGGCAAGAAAGTCGTCTTCACTAATGGCTGTTACGACATTCTGCATCCGGGCCACATCCGGACGCTCGAACGCGCTCGTTCACTTGGCGATGTTTTGATTCTCGCTCTGAATACCGACGCCAGCGTGCAACGCATGAAAGGTCCTACCCGGCCTTTCTTCGATGAACAAACGCGCGCGGCACTGGCTTTGCATTTGGAAGCCATAGACGCAGTCACACTTTTCGATGAAGACACTCCGCGCGAATTGATCGCTTCCCTTCTCCCCGATGTTCTGGTAAAGGGAGCGGATTGGGCGCACTTCGTCGCGGGACGCGAGGAAGTAGAAGCCGCCGGTGGCATCGTTCATACGCTGCCGCTCGAACCCGGGTTCTCCACCACCAACATCGTTGAGCAGTTGCTGGCCACCAAATCGTGATACACCCTGCCACTCGCGAACTTCTGCAATCGGCTGCCCGGCAGCACGATTTTCAGGCTCTCCTCCAAAAATTGACACGCGGGGAACGCGGACCCTTTGCCGTCTCTGGCCTGGTCAACACTGCCAAAGCCTTGTATTTAGTGCTGCTCTATCAAGCGACAGAGAAGCCGCTATTCGTGATCGTCGACGGCAACAAGCAAGCTGAAACGCTGCTTACCGCCGTTGAGGTTTTTTACGAAATACTTTTAGAAGGGCGCGAACTGCCTCCACCGCACATCATTCCAGCCCTCGACGTGCTGCCGCATCAACGCTTATCGCCCCACAATGAGATCGAAGAAAAGCGCGCGGTCGGTCTATGGCGGCTATCCTCTCATCGCATCCCTATAACGATTGCGCCCATTGCTTCGGCACTTCTGCGCACAGAATCGCCCGAGTTCTACCGCCAGCTTGCCCTCGTCCTGCGCACGGGCGAAGAAATTCCGCTCGATGAATTGGTGCAGCACTTAGACAGTATCGGTTATGAAAAGCGTGAACCCGTTGAAATGGTGGGCGAATACTCCATTCGCGGCGGCATCTTCGACGTGTTTCCCGCTGAAGCCGACCGGCCCGTTCGTGTGGAATTCTTCGGCGATACAATCGAGTCCATTCGCCAGTTCGATGTGGAATCACAGCGCAGTGTACTGAAAGTTACGTCGGCTGCTTTGTTGCCGCTCGCCGAATATCCGCGCTCGCGTTCACTGCTTCGACAATTGGCCGAAGCCGCTGAACAGGCCGATCTGGAATTATCGAATCCTGGCGAGGTGTTTCCTGGTTGGGAATTTCTCATCCCGTTAGTGCGTCCGCGTTCCCACAACTTGCTATCACTCAGCCGCGATGCGCTCGTTGTTCTCGATGAGCCCAGCGCCATCACCTCGGCAGCTGAACGCCTCTGGCTTCGTTTAGACAATCCAGATCGCCCGGCACAGATTGAGCCTGAAAAAAATTTCCTTCGATGGGAAGAGTTAAACGCTGCGATTCAAGACCGTACTTCTGTGTCCTTTCAGCAACTGGAATTAATCACCGCAAATGCGCTGGCTGCCGACAGCACGTTCTACATTCCAACTCGGCAATCGTTGACCTTTCAAGGCAACATGCCGGTGGCTGTAGCCGAAGCAAAGAATCTGATTCAAGCTGGTCATAGAGTCGCTTTCTTTGCTGCTTCGGTAGGCGAAGTGGAACGCCTCGCCGACGTACTTCAGGAATACTCAGTGCCTTATCAACTTGGGCTTGAGTCCACAGTCGGTGCGCGGCCGTCGTTGGTTGAACGTTCTTATCATGCCGGTGCGGTCTCCAGTGCTTATCTAATTAAGGGCGCCATTCAACGCGGCGCAGTGCTGCACGATTCACTCATCGCGATTCTCGGCTCCGAAGATCTGTTTGAGACTTCCGATCTGATCGCTCGTCAGCCAACCAAATCTCAGCTGGCGGCTTTTGCGGCCGATATCGCCGATCTCAAGCCTGGCGATTTTGTGGTTCATGCCACTCACGGTGTCGGCTGTTTTCTCGGAATCAAGGAACTCGCGCAGGGCGATCAAAAGGGCGACTTCATGCTCATTGAATACGCCGCCGATTCCAAGCTTTATGTCCCGCTAACTCGCCTCGACCTGGTGCAGAAGTACCGCGGCGCTGGTGAAGCTAAACCGCATCTCGACCGTCTTGGTGGCGTCACTTGGGAGAAAACCAAGTCGCGCGTTAAGGCCAAGATGCGCGATATGGCGGATGAGTTGTTGAAGCTATACGCGCAGCGCCGCATGGCCAAGGGCTTTGCTTTCTCGCCCGACAGCAACTGGCAGCGCGAATTCGAAGATGCTTTCGAATACACTTCCACGAAAGATCAACTCACTGCCGTCAGCCACATTAAAGGCGATATGGAAAGCGAGCAGCCAATGGACCGCCTGCTCTGCGGTGACGTAGGTTTCGGCAAAACCGAAGTCGCCATGCGGGCGGCATTCAAAGCCCTGGGCGATGGTAAACAAGTTGCGGTGCTCGCTCCCACCACAGTTCTGGCCTTCCAGCATTACGAAACATTCAGACGCCGCTTTGCCTCCTTTCCTGTGCGGATTGAACTGGCCAGCCGCTTCCGTTCCGCCAAAGAAGTGAAAGCGACGCTTGAGGAACTTGCGGCCGGTAAGGTCGACGTTTTGATTGGCACTCACCGGCTGCTCTCAGCCGACGTGGTGTTTTACGACCTCGGCTTACTCGTGGTCGACGAAGAACAGCGTTTTGGCGTGAAACATAAAGAACGTTTAAAACAAATGCGCCACAACGTGGACGTGCTCACCATGAGCGCTACGCCCATCCCACGAACTCTGCATATGTCGTTGCTCGGTTTGCGCGACATGTCGGTCTTAGAAACGCCACCGAAAGACCGCTTGGCCATCAATACCGTGGTCGCGCACTTCAATCCTGACCTGGTGAAAACCGCCATTGAGCAGGAATTGGCGCGCCAGGGGCAGGTCTACTTTGTGCATAACCGCATTGACACGATCTTCATGCGCGCGGCCTCCATTCAGGAATTGATCCCCAATTGCCGCATTGGCGTAGGCCACGGCCAAATGGGCGAAGCCGAACTGGAAAAGGTTCTGCTTGGCTTCATGAAGCACGAATACGATGTTTTTGTCTGCACCACAATTGTTGAAAACGGCCTCGATATTCCACTTGCAAACACCATCATCATCGAGAATGCCGAGCGCTACGGTTTAAGCGAGTTGTATCAATTGCGCGGGCGCGTAGGCCGTTCAAACAGACGCGCATACGCATATTTGTTGGTCCCCGCCGATACCCAACTCAGCGAGGTCGCCCGCAAACGCTTGGCCGCATTAAAAGAGTTCAGCGATCTAGGTGCTGGCTTCAAAATCGCCGCGCTCGATCTGGAACTCCGCGGTGCTGGCAATCTTTTGGGCGGCGAGCAGCACGGTCATATTGAAGCCGTCGGCTACGACACGTATGTTCGCTTGCTCGAAGAAACGGTGAAAGAGCTCAAGGGCGAAGAAGTACCGCTGGAAATTCACTCAACTTTAAACCTCGGTCTTGATATTCGCATTCCGCCCGAATACATTTCTGACGAAGCCCAACGTTTGCGCTCCTACAAACGCATTGCCGACGCCAAAGACGAAGACCAAGCGAAACGCATTGCCGAAGAATTAGCAGACCGTTATGGCCCCGCACCCTTGGAAGTTTCGAATCTTCTTCGCTTTTCACTTCTGAAAACTATGGCGCAGCGGGCGGGCGTGGAGTCTATTGACCGTCGTCAAGGGTTCGCCAATGTCAAATTCCACCAGCAATCGAAGATCGACCCACTCAAGTTAATGCAACTGGTGCGCAACACTGCGGGTGCGCAGTTCACACCCGCTGGGGTGCTGAAATGGCCGCTTAAGGCGTACACCAATCCAGAGGATTTGATCGACGATCTCCGCCACATGCTAGTAGAACTGACCGAGGAAGCCCCGGTCCCGGTACGCAGTTGAGAGAGCCTTTGGAAACCTAGTCGCCTTCCGCTCCGTCACTTGTCATAATGTAAGGGAACAAATATGAAAGCTGTTTTAGTTGCACTTGCGGCCAGTTTCTTGTCAATGGCCGCCGATATCCCGCCAGCCAATACGCCTATTGTTGTCGATCAGATTGTGGCCAAAGTCAATGGCGATATCGTCAGCCAAGACGAGTTGCAACGCTTGACTCGCGAAAAGACCCAAGAATTGAAGACTCAAGGCGCTACCGGACTCCAATTGCAACATGCCGTTGAAGAAACGCAGAAGAATTTGCTGCGCGACCGGATTGACCAACTCCTCTTGGTGCAAAAGGGCAAAGAGCTCAACATCAATGTAGATTCGGAAATCAGCAAATACCTTGCCAGCTTACGGCGTCAGTCCGGCATCACCGATGAGGAAAAGTTCCGCGATTATGTGCGCCAGCAATCGGGCATGAGTTACGAAGATTTTCAGGCAGAAGCAAAGAACAGCGCGCTCACCCGCGAGGTTATTGGTTCTGAAGTGGGGCGTCGCATTCACATCACCGAACAAGAGATCCAAGATTACTACGACAAGCACAAGGACGACTTCATACGTGACGAGAAAGTCTATCTCAGCGAAATTTTGATTTCAACGCAGGGCAAAGACGCCGCTGGTATTGCGGCTGCTGAGAAGAAAGCCAAACAGATCGCCGACGACGCCAGCAAGGGCCAGCGGTTTTCGGATTTGGCTCGCGACAACTCCGACGCCGCGACCGCAAAAGACGGTGGTTCGCTGGGTGGCTATAAAAAAGGCGACCTTACCAAAGAGATTGAGACCGCCGTTTGGGACCTGCCCAAAGGTGCGGTGGCAAAGCCGATCAAGCTAGCCAATGGCTTTGAGATCTTCAAGGTCGAAGACCACACCAAGCAAGGGTTGGCCCCGCTCGCCGACGTGAAGAGCGACATTGAGAACATTCTTTACGGCCCGAAGATGCAGCCGAGAATCCGCGAGTACCTAACAACATTGCGCCAGCAGGCCTTTCTCCAAATCAAGCCCGGTTTCGTTGATACCGGAGCTGCGCCGGGTATGGATACCAAATGGCAAGATCCCGCCGTGTTGAAGCCCCAGACAGTGAAGAAAGCCGATGTGGAACAGAAGACGCGCATGAAGCGGCTGCTGTGGACAATTCCTGTTCCAGGCACGTCAGTCGACGTCAGCGGAAAGAGTAGCTCGCGCTAACGATTCATGAAGTCTCCCTTAGTAGGGACGCTCCCTGTAAACGAGCCCGTTACGGTTCAATTGCTGGTTCTGTCCAAAGAAATTCGCCAGAAGAAAACCGGCGAACCGTATTTATCGCTGCACTTGGCCGACCGCACTGGCGAAATCGAAGCCAAGATGTGGGACAACGTTACCGAGGTGATGGACACTTTTGACCGCGATCAATTCGTCAAGGTGAAAGGGATCGTTCAGGTTTACCAGAACCGTTCGCAGTTGACCATTCACAAGCTGCGAAAACTAGAAGAGCACGAAGTCGATTTCGCCGATTATTTTCCAAGTTCAGAGCGCGACCCCGAGGAAATGTTTACGGAGTTGCGCAGCATTGTCAACGGGTTTAGCAACAAGCATTTGCAGGCGTTGTTGAATTCCGTGCTTGACGATGCGCCGTTGGCCGCCATGTTCAAGATGGCGCCCGCAGCCAAGACAATCCACCATGCGTATCGCGGCGGACTCCTCGAACACGTCCTTTCGTTGTGTGCGCTAGCTCGCATGACTGCTGCGCATTACAAAACGATCGATCTTGATCTACTCTTGACTGGTGTGATTCTTCACGATATCGGCAAAGTGGAAGAGCTCTCGTATGCTCGCGGATTTTCCTATAGCGCCGACGGCCAGTTGCTCGGCCACATCATCTTAGGCCTGCGCTTAATGCACGCTAAGTTCCAGAAGTTACCCGATTTTCCCGCGAAGTTGCGCACCCTGATCGAACATATGATCGTGAGCCATCACGGCGAGTTGGAATTCGGGTCGCCGAAAGTGCCGATCTTTGCTGAAGCTGTCTTGCTCCATCATCTCGACAATATGGATTCCAAGATGGATGCTGTGCGTGGCGCCTTGCAACGAGACCGTTCGGTAGAAGGTGAATTTACCGGATGGATTGCGCCGCTGGAACGCGTGTTGCTCAAGAAAGATCGCTATCTGGAAGAAGCGCCTACGGCAGCACCTGTGGCCGCTGTTACGAAGTCGGAACCCGAAAATCGGCTACCAGCACCACCTCCGCCGCCCGCGCCACCTAAACCCGCGTACAAACCGCCCCAGAATTCTCTTTTTGCGGAAAAGCTGCAAGCTGTGCTTGAACCGCAGAAATGAAACCGGGTGCTAACATTGAGAGTTGTCAGGCTCCGGGCTTCGTGCAATGGGCGGTCGCAAACCCCGCTAGGTCCGGAAGGAAGCAACGGTAGTGATTTAGCACGTGTGCCGCGGATCACCCGGGGT
>Ga0182012_10002218_pt1 | contig 21149 bp, 24 predicted proteins | sample 612S2SmetaG_FD_120486 | JGI IMG/M metagenome (GOLD analysis project Ga0182012, IMG submission 120486) | Permafrost microbial communities from Stordalen Mire, Sweden - 612S2S metaG | ecosystem: Environmental > Terrestrial > Soil > Wetlands > Permafrost | place: Sweden: Stordalen | collected... | reverse complement strand
TTCAGCGCCGTCGTCTAGCCTGCGAGGTATTCGCTCACGAAGATCAATCCGCCCTGCGAACCGTCGCCTGCCTGACGCTGCCGCGTCCACCGCATCTCATCCCGCGTTTCCTGACGATCGCGAAGCGCCCCTCTTTGTGGGATGAGACAAAACAGTGATTAAACCGTTTCGCACCAAAGGGGAACATAAATATTTTTTGTTTGAGGGATTGACAACCCCGAAATGCCCGCTCCAGTCCGTCGGGCTATAAGTCCTTTCGTCGACACGCTGGATTTCGCCGCCAAGGCCTACAGGGACGCTCTTGTGATCGAAGGCGGCATTCTCAGGGATCAATGCGCCGCCCTCTACTACCGGCCCTGGGACAAGATCCCTCAAGCCGATCACGCCGAAGCCGCAGCCCGGCGGCGAGAGTGACGTTGAGACAATCTTACTTAAGGCCTTGGGTCTCGAGTTTTGCACTCACGCGAACGCGAAGTAAGCGGTCTCCGGATTGGTCTCGAACCTCGATGGCGCGATCGAGCTGGCTTACTGGACCGATGCCATGCCGGACCATTTCCGTTGCGATCTGATTTGCCTCGACTGCGGCGGCTTGAGGGTTCTCAAACATCTCACCTTCTTCGTCTCGATGGATGCCGCTTTCGTCATGAATATCAAAGTAGAACCGAGGCATGGTTGCGGCCTTTCCTGTATGCACCACGTCCACCTTGGGTGAATGGCCTCGAACAAGGCCCGTTCCCTGCCTTTATGGGCCGAACCTAATTATGTCGGCGGTTGCAGTTCCCGGCGACCAGCCAAGGGTGAGTTCCGGGACCAGACATTCTCGACACCTAAAGTTGGTTGCACTTCGAGCATGGGAACTCGCGGAGACGTGCTTGGTGGAACCCATCACGATCCTCGCCATGCCGGTGCAAAGTCAGCCCTTTCCCGCAGATCAGGTCCGGTTCCACGGCCGCCAGTGGGTGGGGCGAACGGCGATGCTTTCGGCGGATTCCGCCTTGGTCCAGCCGTGCGACGCTCGGTGGCACGGAAATACCAGCGCGTGCGGACCCTCGCTGTCGATCACGGCAAGCTCGATCTCGATGTCGAACGGCGCGGTGCTGATGCATTGCCACATGCCGGTTTTTGTAGCCCTCCCGCAGACTGCCACATTGATCTATCGCAGGTCGGCCGGCTGAAGATGGCCGGGTCGCTGTCGCCGGCACAAAAATCGTTTTCGTCGCCCGCGCACCGGACTAGGATTGGCCATTCGCCGGAGCCATCATCGATGGACAAGACCGTTGCCGAACTGAACATCGAGCATTATCGCAAGCTGCTGGCGTCCCCCGACTTGGACGAGACCAAGCGGAGGACCGTCGAGAGCCTGCTCGCGGCAGAGGAAGCCAAGCTGGCGCAGATCAAGGCCGAGCGGGCGGCCGCCATGATCTCGTCCAAACGGAAATAACTCTGGGAGTCGGATTGATCCAGCACGCGGCGAGAGGTCGCCGCTGGCGAAGAAACCGTTCCTTGGAAAACCGCTGCTGAGCACGACAGCCTTGGGGTTCGTGCTCGTCTGGTCAAGCACCTGGTATCGTGGTAGGCACTGAAATGCAGTTTCGAGTGAGCCCCCATGTCGTGTAAAGTCAGCCATCGTCCGCTATCTATATTTCTGGTCGAGGACGAAACCTTGATCCAGATGATGGTTGCCGACATGATCGTAGAATTGGGTCACACCGTTGCAGCCGAAGCAAGCAACCTCGCAAAGGCTTTGAGCCTGGCGCAAACCGCCCGCTTTGATGTTGCGATACTGGATATCAACTTGAACGGCCAGCGGATTGACCCGGTCGCAGAGGCTATTTCACTTCGCCAGCTGCCCTTTATCTTTGCCAGCGGTTATGGCGAGGCCGGTCGCACAGAACGCTTTCGCCAAAGCCCAACGCTGCAGAAGCCATTTAATTTATCACAGCTCGCAGAAGCCATTGAAGCCGCTACGATCAGCGCCAAAGAGGGAGCATCACTGAAAGAGGGTTAGACTTGACTGAAGGGGTCGAACATCGCGATCAAGATCCCGCGCAATTTCTGAGCTAAGCCGTGGTGGAGGCTTCATCCGCCGAAGAGGCGTTTCGGCTGATCCGCAATGGCGCCCGCCCCGATGTCCTGGTGACGGATCATCTGATGCCGGGCATGAATGGTACGGACCTTGCCAGGATCGTGCGATCGGAGAGACCTGGCATGCGAGTGCTGCTGGTCTCCGGCATGCGGAGGATGATGGCCTCACACCAGACTTGCCTCGGCTCACCGAACCGTTTCGAAGTGACGAACTCGCCCACAGTTTAGCCGGATAAGCAGCGCAACGACCGTTCTGCGATGGCCCCTCTTACGCAGATCGCTCTGCAACAACCCGGATGACGTAAAGCGGGTTTTTGAATTCGTCCGTTACCTCGAGACGCAAATCTCGCCCCGGTCGAAGGCTGCCATCGATCTCTTGCATCAGCTTGCCGATGATTTGGGTCGCTTCCCGCCAAGCCGCATGCTTGTCTGAAAGTTCTTCGCCCTCGTTATCGAGACTTAAGCGCTCATGTCGGACATTGAAAAAATACTTGGGCATGGAAGCAAAACAGCTCCACCAATAGAAGGTTCCGGGACCTTCACTTCTACACTTCTTCCCCACTTGCCGTCCTATAGCTTCATGCACTGCACAAGACGCGCGGAGCCGCAGAACTCTTTTCGTCTTTCCCGGGCCCCAGTCAGAGCGCAAGCCACGCTTAATATCGAAGAGGCCGCCCCTCGGACGGCCTCTTGAGGAATAAGATGGCTCGGAGTGCCTAGGAGTCCGCGCCAACCGAACCGTCCTGTATGAGTTTCCAGCGACCCTTCGGCAGGAAACTATTTAGCTGATTTACCGAAACTTGTTTTTGATTTAGCGCAAAGCCTGTCATCGCGGGTGAGCGGCATCGAACGCGCTGAAACTGGTGACGGCGAGAATACGAAGCCGCCAAGACGACGGCAGCATCCAGAAAATTACCTGCTGTCTCGCACTGGCGGGGTCAAGCCTGGCCGATGCCTAAAGCATGACCATCGGAAAAATCAGCGCGGCGAGCCCAGGCGCGCCGGATGCACCCGGCAACTTCCAAGGCGGGCAAGCGTTGAAGCCACATGGCAAAAGCATCGCGCCCTCCCTGGAAACGTCCCAATCCTCGCCAGCGGGCGGGTCAGCCAGCACGGCATTTGTCACCGGCGAAGAAAATGGCCGCAAAGAAGAGCGCGCAACGCGCCGGCCGCCCCTACCCCAACCTCGTGGACAATATGCGCATGTCAGGGAAGACGGTGAAAAAGCCGACCCGGCGTGCAAGAAGGGTTCGCAAGAAGAGCGCGAAGAAACCCACGCTGAAACGTTCTTCGATGCAAGGCGAGAGGGATCCCCGGGCGGACTAACGGCAGCCGGTCGAAAGGCTTTCGCGCGCTCGCAAGGCGCGCATCTGCGGCCCGGTGTTACCAAGAAAATGTCGGAGGTGACACCGGAGGAGATGCGCCGCAAGGGGAGCTGGGCTGTTCGCTTTTACGGACGCAAGGAATTACCACCGCTGCTGAATGGCCAGGGCCGTCCAACCCGATATGCGCTCTCCGCGCACGCCTGGGGAGAGCCGGTGCCGCGGACCGTCACCGCCGCGCGCCGCATAGCCGCGAAGGGTAAAGGTCTGCTCGCGCGCTATCGCCGGATCACCAAAGACTAAAGACATCCCGCGTCGCTAAGCCTGCGCGAGTTCCATGATCGTCCGAGAGAGCGTTTCAAACGCATAAGGCTTCAGCAGGTACTTGGCACCGGCCGGCAGGTCGTCGGCTCGGAACGTCGTTTGACCGGATGCGGCAAGAATTTTTACAGGCGGCCACCGAGTCCGGACCATGTGGGCCAATCGCAATCCATCAATCGCGCCGGGCATTCGGATATCAGTAAACAGGACATGGACATCGTCTCGCACTTCCAGAATCGCAATAGCCTCGTCTCCATTTGCTGCCTCCACCACGTCAAAGCCAGCGTCTTCGACGATCGCGACGGCCTGCCACCTAAGGAGCACTTCGTCTTCGACGATAAGAACGACAGGTCGGTTGCTCGCAGCATGCGCCATGGTTTCGACCCATCGATGGAGACTTTGGCGTATGGCCCTTTTTTAAACCGGAGCTAGCGCAGGGCCGCTTCACATGGCTCTCTGTCCAATTACCGGACCAACGGGCCGGATAGCTGATCGTTCCGGCTTTGACTGGCTAGAATTTAATTCTCGGAAAGACTCCTCCGCTGCAACATCTGGCTCGTAGAAAAACATTTGCCCCGCGTTCCGCATTGCAGCGGGAACCCGTAAAGCAAGCGGCTCCAAAAATATTGCCCTCCGGAAAAAACCGGGCTTAGATAGTCCCGGGCAGGGTTCGCTTGGAGGAGGTAACGGTGAATCCCAGAGCGGCAGTTTTTCAACCGGAATTGATCGAATTGATGAAGGCGGTGCTCGAGGATGCCGCAGCCATGCTTCCGGAGGCGAAGCGCACATCGGCGATGAAAGCTGAAATCGCTTCGCAGATACTTGCCTGCGCGGCAACTGGCGAGCGTGATCCGATCGTGCTGAAAATGGCTGCGCTTGCCGTCGTTGACAAAGGCCCACATTATTCGCACGCGATCTCAGCCGAGCGCCGGCTGGTCTGAGTCCTCACGCGTTTGAGCTCTTTGGGAAAGGCTGTGCTGAGGCCCCTCTCCGGGTAGACGGTCTCCGAAGCTGGCTGGAAGAAGTGGCATGTTCCTACGTCCCGAACGTCTGCCATTCCGCCGGAGGCTCGACCGGCTGCACTTCGATTACCATTGCGACGGCGCAGACTTATCTGACTCGACCCGGATCGAGATGGCGGACCTCAATCTTGCGATCAATGCGCAGGACACCATGGCAAACCGCGGGGTCTCATGATCAGCGCCACGAGCGCAAAAAGAAAGCCCCTTCGCGGGGCTTTCTTGCTATCGACCGTCATCACCGTCAGGCCGCGGACGCTTTGGCATTGACGCCCTTGCGCAGCGCCACCGTGCTGAGTTTGGTGTTTGCCGCCTTCTCTTCATTGAGATTTGTGGTCAGCAGCCGGACCACGTCCTCGTGACCAAGTTGTTCGGCCCAGGCGATCAGGGTTCCGTATCTGGAAATCTCGTAGTGCTCCACAGCCTGCGCATTGGCGACGATCGCGGCGTCGAGCACGGCCTTATCCCCGATTTCGCCGGCGGTCTCATCAGCTTCCTTGATAATCCCGTCAATCGCCGGACAATCTACCCCTTCGGACTTTCGGCCAAGCTTCGCGAACACCTTATCAAGCCGTTCGATCTGGTTCTTGGTGTCCTGCAAATGAGACGTCAGGCCGGCCTTCAGGTCCGCGTTGGTGGCCTTGTCGGCCATCTTCGGGATCGCCTTTGTCAGCTGTTGCTCGGCATAATAGATGTCCTGCAACTGATGCAGGAACAGGTCTTCCATCGTCTTGATGTCTTGGGTGAAAATTCCCATCGTCGTTCTCCTATTCCATAGGAGGGTAAACGCGCAATCTGTTCTCCTGTTCCGAACGCTGCTTGCTTCGCCCCATCGGTTACGCAGCTCAGCCAATAAACATCTGCCATCGGAGGGCCAGAGCCTCCGACCGATGGGTTTAGTTCGGTGGTTCCAGGTCCTTGGATGCGAGATATCGTCTAATTTCGTCGAGCTTTTGAGACTTGAGCGCGCGCTGCGGATCCTGTGCCGGCGCGGCCGGATTGAATTTGCTCGCTGCAATCTCTTTCAGCTCATCAGCGGTGAGATACGTTGATGGTGGGCGGCGCGACATAACGGTTCCCCTTGTAAAAGGGGAAAAATGCATATGGGAGTTCTCGGTTCCGGCTGAGGAACAATACATTTACCGAAGATGTGAGGAGCCGGACCCCGAAGCCTTTGGGAGCGGAAATCTCTGACCCAGATCAACGTGCCGTCGATGGATCGCGGCGGAGGAAACCAAGGCCGCTGGAGCGAGACTGGTCGTAGTTCGGAACGAACGACGTTCGAGCCATTGAAAAGACGGCTGCTTGCGATCCATTAACCTTACCTCTTAACTATTCATTAATTATGTCTTTGCGGGCGCAAACAGGCCGGCCTAGCGTGCGTTGGCGGTGCTTGTTAACCTATCAACTGGTGCGTGACATGACGTATAGAATGTACGGAGCGTTGATCGCCTTGCTCGGCGCGACCGCGCTGATGCTCAACCCGGAGCCGACGTTGGCCAGGTCGGGAGCCCCGCCTCAAGCGTCGATGCATTCGATCTCCCACCGGCTCGCCGCCAAGCCCCTCAGGCATCATGGCAGAAACGAAATCGGGGTGTTCTGGCCGGGAGAGGGGGACTTCGGCTACGCGCCCTCGATTGACGAACCTCTGGCCGGTACGCCAACAGGCGACGTCCATTACACCTATGACGTTCCCTGGGATTGGGCGCATCGACTTCCGCCTCCTGGTCACTTCTACGGGGCGAGCTGCCCTACCGAGGCCGTGAAGGTTGCGGGACGTAACGGCACCGAGCGAACCGTCAATGTCACGCGGTGCTACTACTAAGCAGGATCCGGATCACCGAAGCGACCTCCGGGATTTTATAAGTTCCCGCCCTTGCTGCATTTCGCGGAGCTCACGCGGGCTGCCGGCTAAGGTCCACCAACCGCGCGCTCTCCGCGCCTGCGCTCGACCGTAATCTCCGCCAGAATCGACATCGCGATTTCCTCCGGCGTGATGGCGCCCAAGTCGAGGCCGGCCGGTGCCTTGACGCGGTCGATCGCGGCGGCATCGATGCCTTGGGCGACCAGCTTTTGGCGGAGCGCCGCCATCTTGCGCCGGCTGCCGACGAAAGCGTGGTACGGCGCCTCGGTCGAAACCGCAGCCCGCAAGGCGGCTTCGTCGCCTTTGCCTTGGGTCGATACCACGATGAAACGCCGGGTCTGATTGAGTTCGCCGAGCGCATAGCCATCGATCAGCACGTCGGCCTCGGGGGTGTCCACAAGATCGGCGGACGGCGCCGCCACCGTGACGTGATAGCCCAGCACCCGGGCCTGCGCCGCCAGCGACAGCGCCACTGGGCTTCCGCCCAGGATGACCAGCGCGGGATGCGGCAGCACCGGTTCGACAAAGATGTCCATGGTGCCTTTGCTCGGGCACATGTTTTCCGCGAACCGCACGCCGTCGCGATTCTCGCCGGGCTTGACGCCGAGTTCGGCGAGCAGATTTTCCGGCAGCACCGAGACCATGCGCGGCTCGCCGTCGGCGAGCGCGTCGCGGGCGGCCTTGAGCACCGCGCCGCGGGCGCAGCCGCCGCCGATCCAGCCTGCCGCGATGGTGCCGTCGGGCCGGATGATCGCCTTGGCGCCGGCCTTCGCCGCGGTCACCGATACCGTGCGCACCACGGTAGCAAGAACAAAAGCCTGTTCGGCGGCCGTGAGCCGGGCCACCAGATCCATCACTTCGACATGTCTGGTCATGTAAGGCGCTCCCTTCGACGGCTTCCGTCCACCTCTGCCGCTCTTGTCCGCCGAAGCCCGCCTTCGGGCGAAGGCGGATGCGGGAGAGGGAGCGCACTTCCGTCGTGGCTACATGTTCGATCCAATTTCATCTCATCCATTTCAGAGCCGCGCCAGATAGGGTTCGAGCGCCGCAAGGCTTTGCAGCGTGTTGGCGGGCGCGTAGAGATCGACATGGGGTAGAGCGGCCTTGATGCCGGCGGCCTCGGGCCGATAGCCCTGCCACGCCATCATCGGATTGAGCCAGATGATGCGCCGGCAGCGTCTGGCCAACGCCGCCATCTCGCGGCCAAGCAGCGCGGCATCGCCGGTCTCGTAGCCGTCGGATACGATCATCACGCAACAGCGCGAATGCAGCACGCGCGCGGCATGCCAGCGATTGAAGGTCTGCAGACTTTCGCCGATCCTGGTGCCGCCGCCCGCGCCCTGCGCCATGACCGACAGCCGGTCGAGCGCGCGCGCGGCATCCTTTTCCTTCATGGCGTCGGAGACGTAAGCCAGCCTGGTGTGGAACAGAAAGGCCTCGGCCTCGCGGAATTCATCGAGCACGCCGTGAATGAAGCGCAGGAACACCCCGGTATAGAGGCTCATCGAGCCGGAGGCGTCGAGCAGAACCACCAGCCGCAAGGGTTTTGGCTTGCGCTGCCGCCTGACGAGGCTGATCGGTACCCCGCCATGACTGATGTTGCCATGGATCGTCCTGCGCAGGTCGAGCCGGTAGCCGCGCCGCCGCGTCAGATCGCGCCGCGTCAGCCGCGTTCGCAGGCTCTTGGCAAGCTGTGCGGCGGCTGCATGGGCCTGCTCGATCTGTCCGGGGTCGGCCATCTTGCGGAAATCGATTTCGGCGAGATTGTCGGCGCGCGAGGCGCCTTCCCGCCGGCCCTCGCCACCGCCCTGCTCCGGCGCGTCGTCGGCCGACGGCAGCTGGTCGGTGGCGGCTTCGCTGCCGACCGGCTCGGAGTTTCGGTCCTGCAGGCTTTTCAGTGACGGGCTGTTGGCCGCCTTGGTCGAGCCGATGGTGAGGGATCGCGACCGCACCCGCTTGCCGAGCCAGAAGGCATCGAACAGCCCATCGAACTTCTCCCAATCGGTTTTGCGCGCCGAGAACAGATGCTTGAACGCGCTGCGCAGCAGCGAAGGCTTTTCGACATAGCCCGCCGCCATCAAAGCGGCGGCGTCGCGGCCCTCGTGCAGGCCGACGGCAAAACCAGCGTCGCGCAGGGTTTTGAGAAACCCGGCGAGCTTGGTCGAGACCAGCCGGGAAACCTCGTCGATCTCAGGATATCCGGGCGTGGTGCCGCAACAGCTCATGCGACCTTCCCCAATAACCTTGCCGTCACTTCAGGTTTGAAACGCGCGCGGTCCTCGTGGGTCTTGAGCAGGCACATCAAGGTGTCGTGAATTGTTTCGGGCGCCTCCTGCAGGTCGCGCACGCCGATCCCGACCAGCGCCGCCGCCCAGTCCAGCGTCTCGGCGACACCAGGAACCTTGCGCAGTTCCTCCTTGCGGATGCTTTCCACCATGCGCGCGATCTGCAGCGACAGCGAGGCGCCGGCGCCCGATATCCGCGCCATGATGATGCGGGCTTCGCGATCGACGTCCGGATAATCGACGTAGTGGTAGAGGCAGCGCCGGCGCAGCGCGTCGGAGAGCTCGCGGGTGCCATTCGAGGTCAGCACCACGTGCGGGATGGTAGTGGCCGAAATCGTTCCGAGCTCGGGAATCGAGACCTGGAAATCCGACAGCAGCTCGAGCAGGAAGGCCTCGAACTCGTCATCGGCGCGGTCGATTTCGTCGATCAGGAGTACCGGCGGCGTGTCGCGCCGGATCGCGGCCAATAGCGGCCGTTCCAAAAGGTACTTTTCCGAAAAGATCTGATCCTCGATCGCGTCGGCATCGCCGCCGCGATGGGCCTGGATCGCAAGCAGCTGGCGCTGGTAGTTCCATTCATAGAGCGCGGCCGACTGGTCCAGCCCCTCATAGCACTGCAGCCGGATCAGTTCGGTCGCGTGCACGGCGGCAAGGGCCTTTGCCACTTCGGTCTTGCCGACGCCCGCCTCGCCTTCCAACAGCAGCGGGCGCCGCAGGAGTTGCATCAGCGAGATCGCGGTCGCCAATTCGCCGTCGGCAATGTAGCCGCTGGCGGCCAGCGCTTGCGCGATTTCCTCGCGGTCTTTCATGGCCAGAGCGCTATTTGTCGTCATTGCGAGGAGCGAAGCGACGAAGCAATCCAGCTTCTTTCTTTGATAAGAAAGCTGGATTGCTTCGCTGCGCTCGCAATGACGAAGGAGTCATGTTACGCGAATACTCCCAGATTCTTTGCCGCCCGCCAGTTGCGCCAGTAGTCGTGCGGCATCTGGATGTGCGTCGAGCCCAGGAACGCGAAGGCGTCGTTGACGGCGTTGGAGAACGCCGGCACGCCGCCTACATTGGGACTCTCGCCGACGCCCTTGGCGCCGATCGGGTGATGCGGCGATGGCGTTACCGTGAAGTCGGTCTCCCAGTGCGGTGTCTCCACCGCAGTCGGCATGAAGAAATCCATGAACGAGCCGGTCACCACATTGCCGGTCTCGTCGTAACGGATTTCCTGGCCCATGGCGATCGCAAAGGCTTCGGTCAGTCCGCCATGGACCTGGCCCTCGATGATCATCGGGTTGATACGGGTACCGCAATCGTCGAGCGCGTAGAAGCGCTTGATCTTGTAGACCCCGGTATCGACGTCGATGGTCATGACACAGATATAGGCGCCGAACGGATAGGTCATGTTGGGCGGATCGTAGTAGCTCACCGCCTCCAGGCCGGGCTCCATGCCCGGCGGCACCGAGTTATAGGCCGCCCAGCAGATATCCTTCATCGACAGGGTCTTCTCCGGCAATCCCTTGACCCGGAAACCGTCGATGTCCCATTCGAGATCATCTTCGTGCACTTCGAGCTTGTAGGCGGCGATCATCTGCGCCTTGGCCTTGATCTTGCGCGCCGCCATCGCGATCGCAGCCCCCGCCACCGGCGTCGAACGCGACCCGTAGGTGCCGAGCCCGTAGGGCGCGGTATCGGTATTGCCTTCCTCGACCATGATATTGTCGGCGGGGATGCCGATCTCGGTGGCGATGATCTGTGCCCAGGTGGTCTCGTGGCCCTGGCCCTGGCTCTTGGAACCGACCCGGGCGATACCCGCGCCAGTCGGATGCAGGCGGATTTCGCAGGAATCGAACATCGCAATCCCGAGGATATCGCAGTTCTTCGACGGCCCGGCGCCGACGATCTCGGTGAAGAACGACACGCCGATGCCCATGATCTCGCGGGTCTCGCCGCGTTTGAAGGCCAAGCGCTGTTCGGCCTGCTGCTTGCGCAAACCGGCATAGTCGACCGCCTCCATCATCTTCTTCATGGCGGTGTGATAGTCGCCGGAATCATATTCCCATCCCAACGCGGAGTGATAGGGAAACTGCTCCGCTCGGACGAAGTTCTTCAACCGCAACTCGGCCGGATCCACGCCCAGTTTCTGCGCCAGGATGTCCATGCCGCGCTCGATGCAGTAGGCCGCCTCGGTAACCCGGAACGAGCAGCGATAGGCGACGCCGCCCGGCGCCTTGTTGGTGTAGATGCCGTCGACCGACAGATGCGCGACCGGAAAGTCGTAGGAGCCGGTGACGATGTTGAAGAAGCCGGCCGGCCATTTCGAGGGGTCGGCGCAGGCGTCGAAGGCGCCGTGATCGGCCAGCACATGGACCCGCAGGCCCGTCACCTTGCCCTCCTTGGTCGCCGCGATCTCGGTGGTCATGTGGTAGTCGCGGGCGAACGAGGTCGCGGTCAGGTTCTCGATGCGGTCCTCGACCCATTTGACGGGTTTGCCGGTGACGATCGAGGCTACCGCGGCGCAGATGTAGCCGGGGTAAGCGCCGACCTTGTTGCCGAAGCCGCCGCCGATGTCGGGCGAGATCACGTGGATCTTGTGCTCGGGAATCTTCGCGATCAGCGCCACCACGGTGCGGATGACATGCGGCGCCTGGAAGGTGCCCCAGATCGTCAATTCGCCCTTGATCTTGTCGAACGAGCAGACGCACTGGCAGGTCTCCAGCGGCGAGGGATGGGTGCGGTGGTAGGAGATCATCTCCTTGATCGTGACGTCGGCCTTGCGGAACGCCGCGTCGGTCAGGTCCTTATCGCCGACGGTCCATTCGAAGATGTGGTTGTGATGCTTGCGCGGACCGTGCGCGCCGGTGGTCTTGCCGGCGAGATCCTCGCGCAGCACCGGGGCATCAGGGTCCATGGCCTTGAACGGATCGATCACGACCGGCAGCGATTCATATTCCACCACCACCTTGTTGATGCCGTCATCGGCGGCATAGCGGTCGGTGGCGACCACGAAGGCGACCTCCTGGTTCTGGAACAGCACCTTGCCGTCGGCCAGTACCATCTGCACGTCGCCGGCCAAGGTCGGCATCCAGGCCAGGTTGACGGTTTTCAGCGTCTCGGCCGTGATGACAGCCAATACCCCGGGCACCTTCAGGGCCTCTTCCGAGTTGATTGATTTGATCCGCGCATGCGCATGGGGCGATCTGACGAAATCGCCGTGCAGCATGCCCGGCAGCTTGACGTCGTCGACATAATTGCCCCTGCCCTGCGTGAAGCGGATGTCTTCGACGCGCTTGCGCTTGCAGCCCATGCCTTCGAGGGCCGCGGTGCGTTGTTCCCGCGTGGGAGTCATGTCGTTCATTCCGCAGCCTCCTTGAATTCCACGCCATTGATCTTGTCGGCGGCGTACTGGATTGCCCTGACGATGTTCTGATAGCCGGTGCAGCGGCAGAAATTGCCGGAAATGCCGATGCGGATTTCTTCCTCCGAGGGCCGCGGATTCTCCTGCAGCAGCCGCTGCGCGCGCACGATCATGCCGGGCGTGCAGAAGCCGCATTGCAGGCCGTGCATCATGCGGAAACCTTCCTGCAGCGCCGACAGCGAGCCATCGGCATTGGCGACGCCCTCGATCGTCATGATCTCGGAACCTTCGGCCTGCACCGCGAACACGGTGCAGCTCTTCACCGACATGCCGTCGAGATCGACGGTGCAGGCGCCGCAATGGGTGGTCTCGCAGCCGATATGGGTGCCGGTGAGCGAAAGGTTCTCGCGCAGGAAATGCACCAGCAGCGTGCGCGGTTCGACAAGGCCTTCGACCTCGGCGCCGTTCACTTTCATGGTCACATGGGTCTTTGCCATTCTTTATCCTCCACGGGATTGCGTTACCGAAGTTCGGACCTCATCCTGAGGAGCATCGCGAAGCGATGCGTCTCGAAGGATGGCCCCGGGTGACGACAGCAGCGCAAGCCGCCATCCTTCGAGACGCGCGCGAAAGGTGCGCGCTCCTCAGGATGAGGTCCGCGAGTGCTGCGGCGTATTGGTCTCATGAAAACCATGCAGTTAGCTCGCACGCGAGGCCGCGCGGGTGAGCGCCCGCGTCACCATGATGCCGCCGACATGCTTGCGATATTCCACGGGTCCGCGGGCATCGGCGGCCGGCGACATGATCGCCACCGCCGCCGCGGCGGCGTTTTTCAATGTCGCCGCATCGAGGCTGGTCCCGATCACGGCTTTCGCTGCGTCAGCGGCGAGCAGCGGGGTTTCGTGCAGATTGGTGAGGCCGATCGCGCAGGTTACAACCTTGCCGCCCGCCATCGTCAGCACCACCGCGGCCGCCGCCGTGGCGTAATCGCCGACCTTGCGTTTGAGTTTCTCATAGGCGTAGCCGTGGCCGGCCGCGGGCAGGGGAATTGAAATCGAGGTCAGGATTTCACCGGGCTCGAGCGCGGTAAAATAGGCGCCCTGATAAAATTCAGAGGCCGCGACGTCGCGACCGCCCGCGCTTCCTTCGAGCCGGTAGCTCGCGCCCAGCGTCAGCATCAGCGCCGGCATGTCGTTGCCGGGATCGCCATTGGCGACATTGCCGCCGATGGTGCCGCGGTAGCGCACCTGCGGATCGGCGATCAGGGCTGCGGTTTCGTGCAGGATCGGCAGCGATTTGCCGAGCTCTGCCGACCCCAGCAGTTCGTGCTGGGTGGTCATGGCGCCGATCACGATTCGGTCACCCTCGCGCCGGATTCCCTTCAGGCCGTCGATGCCATGCAGATCGACCAGATGTTCGGGGGTGGCGAGCCGGAGCTTCATCATCGGCACCAGACTATGGCCACCGGCCAAGGGTCGAGCTTCTTCGCCGAACGTCGCCAGCAGCTTGACCGCGTCGGCCAGCGTAGCCGGCCGGTGATAGTTGAACGGGCCAGGAATCATGGCGTCCTCCTTTGTTCCGCCGTCTTGTTTTCAGGCGTTCGTCGCAGGCTGTTGCGGGAATGTTTCACAGGCAAGGCGGAGACCTCCATTGGGTCACGGAGCGAGCGAGATTCACACGAATGACGGGATTGTTCGCACGAGATGCGTCAGGTATAGCGACCTAATGCAGGGATAGCCGTTCGATTTCAGGCCCGGCGCTTGGCGACGAGGCCGAGTCGCGCCTTGACCTCGGCGATCTTGGCGCGGCTGACAGGCACGCGATGTGGCGATGGGCCATCGAGCTCGATCACCGCGCCGTCGCCCTCCCTGCGAACGAAGCTGATATGGGAGATGGCGACAATATGGCTGCGGTGCACCCGCAGGAACAGGCCGGGGTCGAGCTGCGCTTCCGCTTCGGAGATCGACCACGGGCACATCCGCTCGCGGGTGCCGTCATGTACCCGGGTGTAATGGGCATCCGCCCGCACGCTCCGTATTTCCGTGGTCTCGATGAAATGGATGCCATCGGCGCCTTCGATCGGGAGCCGCGGCGCGGGCGCGGCACGGGGCGGCTGCCCGAGGCCGCCGAGCGGCGCCGACATCGGTCGCGGGAAAGAAGTGGCAGCACCTGCCGCGGCGGATAGCAACGGCGGCGCGACGACGCCGGGGACTTCCACCAACGCGCTCGCGCCCTCTGCCGGCGTCGACGTCTGCCGGCGCGGATCGGGCACCAGCGACAACAGAAAGCCGGCCGCGATGACGAAGCAGAGCACGGCCACGACCAGGGAGAGCGTTTGCTGCGATGCCGCCAATGTTCCCAAATGCCCGGCCGGAGGCGTCGCGCAAGCCACGAAATGCATGCCGTACATCGCGGTGTAGTGCATGCCCGATACGGCGATGCCGAACGCGATCGAACTCGCGATCAGCCGGATGCCGTCCTGCCGCGCGAGAAATGCGCGCAGGCCGCCATAGGCCGCGACGATCGCCACCGCGACCGAGAGGGCGACCATCGGGGCATCATGCTCAACGGCAAAATTGCCGGCCAGGCCGTGAATGCCGACATAATGCATGCTGGCGATGCCGGCGCCCAGCAGCACCGCCGCAGAGATCACGCGGCGCTGCGACGGTTCGCCGATGCTGACAAAGGACAGCGAGATGCCGACGACCAGCGCGCAGATCAGGAAGGATACCACCGTGGGCAGCACGAGATAGACCGTATCCGCCGGTAACGGCGCCGCCAGCATGCCGACGAAGTGCATGGTCCAGATGCCGATCGCAAGAAAGGACGCGGCGCCGGCAAGCAGCGCACGACGGCCGGCGCCGGACGTTCCGCGGATCCGCGCCGCGAGCCCAAAACCGGTGTAACCTCCCAGGATCGCGACCGCCACCGAGAGCGCGACAAGGGCGGGATCGTGTCCAACGAACATGATCGTTTCGGCCGTCCGTCGCCACGGGCGTGCCTCCTCCCAGCGCCGAGTTTATAGGCGCGGCGGTGGAAATGACAATCGACGGTTCGAACGCCGAGCCCATGCGGCTAAACGTGCGATGACATGAAACCAATCGTTTCCGAGCGTTGCTCTCTCGCTCCCTCTCCCGCTCTTCGCGGACGAGGGTTGGGGTGGGGGCAGACGCGGGAGGTGTGCAGAGGGAGCGCAGCGGCTACACGATCCCGGCCGCGACCTGCCCTCGCAGCCGTTCCAGACTGAGCAGGGTATTGGCGCAGGCCTCCGCGACTTCGACGCCCTTGGTCGCAAAGTGCTTGCGGAAGAACTCGAAATGCGCCGCGCTTTCGTGGAACTGCTGCGGCGTCAATACCGCGGAGAATATCGGCACCTCGGTTCGCAACTGCACATCCATCAGTGCCTTGATCACGGTGTCCGCGACAAATTCGTGCCGGTAGATGCCGCCATCGACCACGAGTCCCGCCGCGACGATCGCCGTGTAGCGCCTTGTCTTGGCGAGCAACTGGGCGTGCAGCGGGATTTCGAACGAACCCGGCACCTCGAACAGATCGATCTGCGCGCGCGTAATGTTGCGCGCCTCGATCTCGGCGAGGAAGGCGATGCGGCATTCCTCCACCACCTCGCGGTGCCAGCAGGACTGCACGAAAGCGATCCGCTGCGGCTTTGCGAATCGCGGGTGGACGCGGACCGCGGGAGGATCAACCCCTGGCGCGGCGCGCTTGACTTCGTCGGAGTGTTTGACGTCGGGAGCATCTTGCAGCATCTGATTCATGGCTTTCCTCTTTCAGGACCAGAATCAGGGCACACGGAACGGCGCGCCGCGCGAACTGCACGGCTGCCGCGACCGTTCTCTTTCATCCGGACTTTAACCGTCGGCCTCGGAATCGCACCGAATCTGCTGACCCTTGCTTTGGTCCCTCAAGACCCAGGCAAGGCGCTCGCGGGCTTGGGCTTGTTAAACCCTTACCGCCGGTGGGGAATTTCACCCCGCCCTGAGAACATCGGCCGCCCGGATTGGGCGGTCGGATCAAGTATGCCCAAGCCGTGCGCCGGCAGCAAGCCGCTTTGCAATCGGGAATTCGCATGCGCACCATGATCCAGAGGCGAGTTCTGGGAGCAAATCCTGGAACCGGGGCCTGACCGGGAAGATGAAGCGTCAAGGGCGGGCCGATTCTGCTCGTTGCGGGCGAATGTGCCGCGCCGGACTCGCCTATGGCGAATCCGATTCCGGTTTGTTCTCGCGCCAAAAGTTAACGCCTGACATCAGCTGTGGACGGACCGCGCTTTGCCTGTGGATGGCCCGGGGGTACCGTTGCGCGGATTCCGCAAATCACATCACTTGATCCCGGCAGGCTCCGGACCATCAGGGGATTGCAGTTGGCAGCGGCGCGTCATAGCCATGTTGGTGTATCGGCGCGTGTCGGCCTGCTGCGTGCGTATCAACCATCGTGATTGTTGTTGCAAAGGCAAGGTCGAGACGGCATGTCCCTCCTCGAAGGCATTATCGATTCCCGGAACAATCCGCTCGCGGTGGTCGAGGATATCGCCGCCGATCATAACTGGTCCTTCGAGCGCTCCGGCGAAGACGAGGTCACGATCGTCTCCAAGGGCGATTGGACCGACTACCAGCTTTCCTTTACCTGGATGACCGAGATCGAGGCGCTGCATCTGGCCTGCGCTTTCGACATGAAAATCCCCGGTCCGCGCAGGCCCGAGGTGCAGCGGCTGATCGCGGGCATCAACGAGCAATTGTGGATCGGGCATTTCGATATCTGGAGCCACACCGGCATGATCATGTACCGGCAGGCGCTGGTGCTGCCGGGCGGCCTCACCGCGTCGACCGCGCAATGCGAGAGCATGCTGGTCGGCGCCATCCATGCCTGCGAGCGCTATTATCCGGCGTTCCAGTTCGTCGTCTGGGCCGGCAAATCAGCCACCGAGGCCATGAGCGCGGCGATGTTCGACACCGAGGGTGAGGCGTAAGGCGCTTCAAGTGCTGACCATATCGAAGCTTGCGATGCTGCGCTCCCTCTCCCGCGCGTCTATCGCGCAGGGGAGGGTTGGGGTGATAGCGCTGGGTAAAGGCTTTGCTCGGTCGCGTAGGGTGGGAAGGCGCGCTTTGCGCCGTGCCCACCATACCGAGCGCAGAGAAACGGTGGGCACGCCATCGCCCGCGCGTTCGCGCGGCCCGATGGCTTTGCCCACCCTACAACTGATTTCGCTTAAGGAGTGAGAGGCCAACGCTCGTGGCCTGAAACGATTGGTTTCGTAGAAGCGATGTTCTAGAATCGCCTGTGGCTATGGGTCCCGGCTTTCACGAGGACGACGGGATCATTTGTGGTGACGCCTTTGGCAAGCAACGACACGCTGCAACACATCAGCGGCACCATCCTGCTCGCCGGCGCGGGCAAGATGGGCGGCGCGATGCTGTCGGGCTGGCTGGCGCAAGGGCTCGATGCGACGCGCGTGGCGGTGATGGAGCCGCATCCGTCCGATGAAATCCGCGTACTCGTTTCAAAAGGAATTCGTCTCAATCCATCGCCCGGCGATCTCGGCGGCGTGGCCTCACTCGTGGTCGCACTGAAGCCGCAGACCTTTCGCGACGCGGGTCCCGGCCTGAAAGCCTTTGCGGGCTCTTCCACGCTGGTGCTCTCGATCATGGCCGGCACCCCGATCGCTGCAATCGAACAGGCCTGTGGCGGCAGCGTGGTCCGTGCCATGCCCAACACGCCGGCCGCAATCGGCCGCGGCATCACGGTCGCGGTCGCGGCGAAACGGGTCAGCGCTGCGCAGCGCGCGGCGGCCGACGCGCTGTTGCGCGCCACCGGGTCGGTGGAGTGGATCGACGATGAGACATTGATGGACGCGGTGACCGCGGTGTCGGGGTCCGGGCCGGCTTACGTTTTTCTGCTGGCCGAGGAACTGGCGCGGGCCGGCGTCGCCGCCGGCCTGCCGGCAGCGCTGGCCGAGAAACTGGCGCGAGAGACGGTCGCGGGCTCCGGCGAATTGCTGCACCGCTCGGACTTCCCTGCCGCGACGCTGCGCCAGAACGTCACCTCGCCCGGCGGCACCACGGCCGCGGCGCTGGGCGTGTTGATGGCACCTGACGGCCTGCAGCAGATCATGACGCGCGCCGTCGCGGAGGCGACCCGACGATCGAGGGAGCTTTCGAAGTAGGTTTCGCCGCCGGTTCAGGTTGTCCCCAGACGCTGGGTGAAACTCGCCAGGTTGACCAGGCCGCGGGCGTGGCGGCCTTCGCCAATGCGGCGCTTGTCGTCGAAGGCTTCAACCTCGAAACGGATCAGCCGCCGCTCCACCGCGACCACCCGCGCCGTGGTCCGGACCGTAGCGCCGGCCGGCGTCGCCGCGAGGTGACGGATATCGACCTCGGTGCCGACGGTGATCCAGCCCGGCTCCAGATCGGCGTTGATGGCGTCACCGGAGGCCATCTCCATCTCCAGGATCATCATCGGGGTCGCATAGACCATCGGCATGCCCTGGACAAAATACCCGACGGTGCGCTCGGGCGGCACGACCAGCGTGCGCTCCGCGCTCATGCCGATCCTGATGACGTCGCGTGCATCCATGGATGATCCCTGAGGGTCGTTCTGGGGCGCGAGTGAAACGAGCGAACCCGGAATCTCGATGATCCGGGTTTGCGCTGCGCGCGCCCCGGAATGACGATGCTGAAAATCCTAAAGCGAGCGTATATGCGCTGCCGCCCTACTTCTTCTGCTCCGCCGCCCGCTCCACGAACGTCTTGCCGCCCTTCATCTTGTGGGACAGCGGCGCCTCGTTGATCTGGATCACGACGGCATCGGCATCGACGCCAAGGTTCTTCACCAGCGCCTGGGTGATGTCGCGCATCATGCCGGCCTTCTGCTCATCGGTGCGGCCGGCCGCCATGCTCACGGTAATTTCAGGCATACCCGTCTCCTCATTCATTTTCTTTCGTCATGGCCGGGCCTGCCCCGACCATCCACGACCTTGCCTATCAAACAAGACGTGGAGGCCCGGCACAAGGCCGGGCATGACGCCCGGGCAAATAGCTATCCCCATTTCACCCCATGCCGCGCCAGCACCTCGCGCACTTTAGCGAGCAGTTTGTCTTCGCCGCAGGAAAATTGCGCCGGGCGGCTCTCGCGCCACTCCTGGTTCGAGGCGATGGCGGCGGCGGCTTTCGCGCCCTCGATCAGATCCTTGATCTGCACCTCACCGCGCGCCTTTTCATCACTCCCCTGAATGATCACGCAAGGCGAATTGCGCCGGTCGGCATATTTGAGCTGGTTGCCCATATTCTTCGGGTTGCCGAGATAGAGCTCGGCGCGAATCCCGGCGCCGCGCAAGGCCGCGACCATCTTCTGATAGTCGGCGACGCGATCGCGGTCGAATACGGTAACGACGACGGGACCGAATTCAGGCGTGGTGTCGATCTTCCCCAGCATCGTCAGCGCCGCCTGCAGCCGCGACACCCCGATCGAAAAACCGGTCGCCGGCACCGGCTCGCCGCGAAAGCGCGAGACCAAGCCGTCATAGCGGCCGCCGCCTCCGACCGAGCCGAAGCGGACCGGGCGGCCTTTTTCGTCCTTGGTCTCCAGTGTCAGTTCGACCTCGTAGACCGGACCGGTGTAGTATTCGAGACCGCGGACCACGGAAGGATCGATCACGATACGGTCAGAACCGTATCCGGAAGCAGAAACAAGCCTGGCGATTTCTTCCAACTCTTCACGACCCTCTTGACCGATTTTGCTGTCACGGAGTCGCAAATCCATTTGCGCGGCTTTCTCCTCGGCATCCTTTACTTGTTCGATGACGCTGATCACCAGCACAATATCGGCAGCACCCAGTCCGGCTCCCTTGGTAAAATCGCCGGACTCATCTTTGCGACCATCGCCGAGCAACTGCTGGACGCCGGAAATGCCCAGCCGATCCAACTTATCGATCGCCCGCATGATGGTCAGCCATTGCACATCATCGGTTATACCGATTGCGTCTCGCACCCCATCAAGCACCTTCCGGTTATTCACCTTCACTACGTAGCTGCCGCGCGGGATGCCCAGCGCTTCCATCGTATCGGCCGCCATCATGCACATCTCGGCATCGGCGGCGGGCGAGGCGGAGCCCACGGTATCGGCGTCGAACTGCATGAACTGGCGGAAGCGACCGGGGCCCGGCTTCTCGTTGCGATAGACATAGCCGGCGCGGTAGCTGCGATAGGGCTTTGGCAGACTATCAAAATTCTCCGCGACATAGCGCGCCAGCGGCGCGGTGAGGTCGTAGCGCAAGCTGATCCACTGCTCGTCGTCATCCTGGAAGGAAAACACGCCCTCATTGGGACGGTCCTGGTCGGGCAGGAACTTGCCGAGCGCATCGGTGAATTCGAAGGCCGGGGTCTCCACCGGCTCAAAGCCATAACGCTCATAGACCTCGCGGATCTTTTCGACCATGGCACGGGTCGCCGCGATCTCGGCAGGGCCGCGGTCGGCGAGCCCGCGCGGCAGGCGGGCTTTCAGTTTCTGCGGTTTTTTCGGTTTCTCTGCCATGGGCGGGGTTGGTATCAGCGCCAGCGCGGCGCGGCAATCTCTTACCTCGCCCGCTCTCGCCCGGCGAAGCCTTGGCGTAGCCGGGTGCGGGGCGAGGGAGTGAAACAGCGTCCGCTCCTCACGTGAAGCGGCCCCGCCTGGTCTCAAAGGAATCCCGCCCTTCGTTAGGTCTACGCAATCCTGCGCACCCAGCCTTCGCTGTCGGCGACATCGCCGCGCTGGATACCGACGAGCCGAGCTTTCAGCGCTGATGTGATCGGGCCGCCCGCGCCGTCGCCGATGACGATATCGCCGTCGGCGCTCTTGATCTTGCCGATCGCCGAGACCACCGCGGCCGTCCCGCAGGCGAACGCCTCGCGC
>Ga0182012_10002217_pt1 | contig 21151 bp, 16 predicted proteins | sample 612S2SmetaG_FD_120486 | JGI IMG/M metagenome (GOLD analysis project Ga0182012, IMG submission 120486) | Permafrost microbial communities from Stordalen Mire, Sweden - 612S2S metaG | ecosystem: Environmental > Terrestrial > Soil > Wetlands > Permafrost | place: Sweden: Stordalen | collected... | reverse complement strand
TTTCCTGGAGAGACCGACGCCGAGTTTGAAGAGACACTGGCGATGGTGCGCGCGCTTCCCTTCTGCTATCTTCACCTGTTCCCGTTTTCGCCGCGGCCGGGGACGCGCGGATGGGCGCTGCATGCGGAGCATCCCGTGGCTCAGCAGTTGGTGGACGAGCGCATGGCTGCTCTGAGAGCGCTGGCTCTCGAAAAGACCAGAGCACATCGCATGCGATTTATTGGACGAACGATTGGCGCGATTACGCTGCATACCCCGGCGGCGCTTGCGGCAAAGGGACGAACAGCCGCGCTGACAGAAAACTTTCTGCCTGTCGAGCTTGCCGCTGCTCCTCGGAACATGAGGCCCATGGCCGCGAATCAGCTGCTCAATGTGCGCATCAGCGCAATCAAGGTCGACGGCACTCTTGAGGCCACCGCAGGCCGGATTGAACCGCCGTTGCGCCTCCCGATGCGGCACGAGGCAGACCCAGTCCTTGGCTAGCCTTTATTCAGTTGAGCCGAGCCAATGCTATACTCAGGGTGCGCTCGTCTACCTGCGGCGATTCGGGGAGCCCCCGATTGCGGGCAGCAGCGACATTTGGAGGAGTACCATCGCACTCGACAAACGTTCGGCTAAGTCTTTTATCCGCATTAACGACCGGATCCGCACACGCGAAATCCGCGTGATTGACGAAAACGGTGAACAGCTGGGCATCCTGCCGCCCTTTGAGGCGTTGAAGATTGCCCGCGAACGGGGTCTGGATCTCGTTGAAGTGTCACCCAACGCGGTTCCGCCGGTCTGCCGCATCCAGGATTACGGGCGCTTCCTTTACGAGAAAGAAAAGAGCGAGCGCGCCGCCCGCAAAAAGCAGAAGGTGATTGTGGTGAAGGAGGTCAAGTTCTCCGTTACCGTGGATGAGCACGACTACCAGACCAAGAAGAATCAGGCAGTGAAGTTCCTGGCCGGCGGCGATAAGGTGAAGGCCAGCCTGCGCTTCCGCGGTCGTCAGATGGCCCATCGCGAGTTGGGTTACGCGATTGTCAACCGGCTGATTCAGGACATTGGCGATGCGGGCATTGTGGAATTCATGCCGCGCATGGAAGGAACCATTCTGCATGCGATTCTTGCCCCGTCAAAGAAGCAGGAAGCGCCCAAGCCCAAGCCAGCAACTGCGCCACAAGCAGACGCCGAGGCGGCGCAGGCGTAAACAGTTTGCAGTTTTGATTGCAGAAAGGCCGCTCGCTTGAGCGGCCTTTGCTTTTGGCTGCGCATGATGCGGGGCCGCGGAGGTTTTACAACTACAAGTTCGAGTGGTTATAACTTGAGTGCCGGCCGATGAGTGGCGACGCATGCGCGCAAATTGTTTTGCCGGGAGGATGCCTTGATGAGCCGGAGTGAAATAATCCTATTAGCGATGACAGCCTTGACCACTACGATGCTGGCGCAGAGTTCCACAATGGTGGCGCAGGGTTCGGGCTGGCCTCCGCCGGCAGGGCATATGACCATGCCCATTTGGCCGGGAGCTGCGCCGGGAGCGCCTTCGAATCTCCCGCCGGAATCGGACATGACTACGGCCAAGGACAACCTTATAGCCGGTCGTCCGCTGATCCGAGTGGGCAACGTAGTGACGCCAACGGTCACGCTCTACAAAGCCAAGGGAGCAGGCAGCGCGCCGGGCCCGGCGATCGTGGTTTTTCCCGGTGGCGGCTATAACATTCTGGCCATCGATCTTGAAGGCACGGAAGTGTGCGATTGGCTGACCGGGGCGGGCGTGAATTGCGTGCTGCTGAAATATCGTGTGCCCGGCACTGGGCCTTATCCAAAATCGAGCGCGGCGTTGCAGGACGCGCAACGCGCCATGGGACTTGTGCGGTTGCATGCGGCCGAGTGGGGCATCGATCCGAATCGGGTTGGGGTGCTGGGATTCTCGGCGGGCGGGCATCTGTCAGCGGCCATCAGCAACATTTATGACAAGCGGCTCTACGATCCGATTGATGACGCAGACAAGCTGAGTTGCCGGCCGGATTTTTCCGTTGTGGTGTATCCCGGGTATCTGGCAAACGCCGATCAGAATTTTGCGCCGAATCCGGAGATTCATCCTACGGCTAATACGCCGCCGACATTCGTTGTGCAAGCCGAAGACGATCCGGTGCACGTGGAGAATGCGGTGGTCTACTACATGCAGTTGAAGAGTGCAAAGGTTCCGGCGGAACTGCATGTGTATGCGCAGGGCGGACATGGCTACGGACTTAGGCGCACCGCGCTTCCCGTGACCACCTGGCCCGACGAAGCAGAGAAGTGGCTGCGGACCATCAAGGTGCTCGCGAACGAATAGAATCGCAGTATGCAGTTCGCTGTTTTGACCATCTCCGACCGCTGTTCGCAGGGCCTGCTTGAAGACACTGCCGGGCCGGCGACGGTTGCGCTGCTGAGACAGCACTGGCCCGACGCGGAGATCGCGACGGCGCTGTTGGCCGACGATGAAGTTGCAATCGCGGACAAGCTCAAGGAATTTTGCGCGGCGGGCGCATCGCTGGTGCTGACCGTGGGTGGAACGGGCATGGGCCCGCGCGACCGCACTCCTGAAGCAACGCTGCGAGTGATCGATCGTGAAGCGCCGGGCCTGGCCGAGGCCATGCGCTCCCGGGGCGCTGAAAGTAATCCGTACGCATGGCTTTCCCGCGGGATCGCAGGGATGAACAAAGAGACTTTGATCGTGAATCTGCCGGGAAGCAGGCGCGGGGCCGAGGAAGGTCTCGCCGCTATTGTTGCTCTGCTGCGGCACGGAATTGAAGTGGCGAGTGGGGGACAGGAGCATCCGTAGCGGCCGCACCAACCGGCCCAGCCCCTCAAGTGAATCGAATTATCGGTGGAGTCACCGGCCTTTTTGATCTGGCCGGCGGCGGGGAAACGGTTTCCAGAAAGCCTGGAATCCTTCGGCTTCAACCGCCCCTGGGGAGCAGCCGTCTGCCAGCTATACAGCATAATCAGAGCCTTTACGCGCGATTCTTCCCTGCCAATCCGCTTTAGAAACACCGGGAACAGCGTACAATCATCTTGCAAATGAGCGCCGCCAAGGTCACTTCAAAAAAGAAGCAATCCAATCGACGTCATTCTTCCGTGAGCATCCGCGATGTAGCCAAACGTGCGGGTGTTTCCATCGCCACCGTGTCGCGCGCAGTGAACGGGATCACCACGGTCGATGCAGAACTGGCAAAGCGCGTGTGGAAGGCCGTGGAGGAGGTGGGCTATGTTCCCAATCCGCAGGCGCGCGCGCTAGTGTCAGGCCGGAGCCGCATCCTTGGCCTGATTGTTTCTGAAATCACAAATCCTTTCTTCCCGGAGCTGGTGCAGGAGTTTGAGAACCTGGCCGTTGCCCAAGGCTATGAAGTGATGATCGGTTCCACCAACTACGAGCCGGCGCGCACCGAGTCGCTGATTCGCCGCATGCTGCAACGCAACGTGGACGGCGTGGCCGTGATGACCTTTGGCATTGAAGAAGAGCTCGTCAAGAAGCTGGTGGAGAGCGAGTTCCCGATGGTGTTTGTGGATCAAGGACCGAAGCTACCGAATATTCGCGTGCTGAAGGTGAATTACGGCGAAGGCATTCGCGGGGCTGTGCAACACCTGGCGGCGCTCGGTCATCGTTCGATCGCGTTTATCACCGGCCCGCTTCGGCTGCGCTCCGCCTTGGCGAGGCGCGATGCATTTCTTGAGTCGATGACCGAACTCGGGCTCACCGCGCCTGAAGGCCACATTGTGGAAGGCGACCACACCATGGAAGGCGGCATGGCGGCCATCGAGCTGATCGCCGCACACGATCAATTGCCCACCGCCGTTGTCTGCTCCAACGACATGACGGCCATCGGAGTTCTGCATGGGCTCTACCGCACGACGCACAAGGTGCCGAACGACATTTCCGTGGTGGGATTCGACGATATCCACCTGGCGCAGTTCATGCTGCCGCCGCTGACCACCGTGCAGATGTCGTGCAAGCAACTGGCGACCGCAGCCGTGCAGGCGCTGCGCGCGGGCATTGAGCCCGACCATCCCAAGGCCGCGCAGCGCGAATGGCACGTTCCTACGCAGTTGGTTGTACGCCAGTCCACGGCATTTCCGCGTGGCTCGCTTCCGGCACTCAAAAAGAAAGCTCCCGCTCATCGGGCTGAGGCGGCCGCAAAATAGGACGAGAAGCGGGTACGGACTGGCGGGCAGTTTGTCGCAGACTTCTAGCGCTCGCCGAAGCGCCAGGAGATGGAACCGCCGATCCACGACACCATGCGCACGCCGACGGCCTGTTCGTTGGTCCCGCAGTCAAAGTCGCTGTAGGCGCCGGTTGGGCCCGAGCCCGGAGCACAATAGGGCGTTTGCAAAAGAGTCCAACCTGGATTCAAGCTCTCGGTCGTCTGGCCCGTGTAGCCTCGCGCAAGTTCGCCATTTGCGCCAAGCTCCAGCCGGCCATTGAAAAATGGACGCACTGCCGCCATGCGGAGTTCGCCTACGGGGACGGCCTCGTACTGGGCCGGATGCTGCGCATTGCCCAGGTCAAGCAACTTGTGGCCCACATACTCATACTCGCCGCGGCCGAGCAGGCCGAAGGGCAACTTGTCGAGCGTGGTTAATGCGTCGAAGATGGTGCGGGGTGCTTCAGGAACCACGGTGCCGGGAATGCCGTTGAACGCGGCAAGGCGAGCATCCGCCTTTGAAAAGACACCCTGCAATGTGCCGAAGCTGAACTGGTGTCGCGCATTTATGGTTAGAAACTTGAGTGTGCCCGGTCCGAGGTCTTCGGCCGATCCGTTGTCAGGATCGATTTTGGCTAAAGTGGCCGTCATGGTTGTGCGGCTCACCGTGACGCGAACATCGGTTCCGGTGAAGGCTTTCTCGAGCACCAGTTGCAGGTCATGTGAGCGTTCGAAAGGATTGGCGAGCGCGCTGGCTCCGGTTCCTGTAACCGATGGAGCGAGATTGATACGCGGGTCCTCGGTGAAGAATGCCTGTCCCATGCTGAAAGAGGCTGATGGGAGCCAGCGCCCGGCGACCATACCGGCCGGCGTCCATGTGACTGTTGCTTTGGGACTTTCAAAACTGTTCCACTCGACGAACGAATAGGCGGAGCGGAATTTGTCCACGTTCCTCATCTCGACGGAATCGTGGCGCAGACCGGCATAGAAGCGCAGATGCCGGCCGAGATCGCCGTGCAAGGCGACATACGGAGCCAACTCGCGCAGGGTGACGTTGTTGCCCAGGACGGGCACGAATGTGCCAAAGCTTTGGATGCCGGCGGAAAGATAGTGGTCGAGATCGTCGTTGTGAATGTCGTCCTGGTTGTAGAGAAGGCCAGCCATGGCTTCGAGCGATGGCTTGAAGGTGTGCGTCTCGCGGGCTTCAGCGCCTTCGACAGTGCGAAATTCGCTCTGGCGGATGAGGCCTTCGCCGAAGTTCGAGAACAGGGCCAGATTGTAGGAGCGAAAGTAGCCGGAGAATGAGGCTACGTCGCGCGCACCAGCCTTCCATTGGTCGTCCGCGGCTAGCAGGCCGGTGTGCGTCTGGTCCTGCTGTCGCGGGTCGAGCGTGTCATTGACCTGGATGCCGTAGCCGATGGGGACCAGGTTGCCTTCGTGGGAGTGCCCCCAATATCCGATGCTCAGCAACGTGATCTGGTGGCTGCCGGCGTCAATGGAGCGCATGGCATTCCACTTAAATTGTTTGCGATGCTCGAGCGTGCGCATCAGGCCATTGCCGTAATTAGCCTCAAAGGCAATCCACTCTTTTTTGTTCGGGTCGGAAGGCGCGAAGCCGGCAGACAGGTCGGCGTCGCGATAGTCGCCGGTGAGGGTGAGGAAGGTACCGATCCTCGGGCGCAGGCTGTAGGTGGCCGACCTGTTGAGGGCATGATTGCCTTCAAGCACGTTGAACGCTCCGCCATCCGTGGCCACGCTGCCGAGGGCCGCGGAGATGTATATGTTGGGGTCGGCGTATCCATTGCCGTGAGCGTTGGCGGAAAGGTTGTTGGGAACCAGGAAGCCGCCGACAGCGATGTACTGGCCGATGGGTTCGCCGTGGTCGCCTGCCACACCCGGTACAAAGTACTGCGGCGCCTTGATGCCTCCGGCCGCCGTCTCAATGGGCATGCCTGGAATGGAGATGGGCGCGCCGGGCCGGCCGGGATTGGCGTCAAGCAATTCTTCGCGCACCATGATCTTCTGGCCCGGGTCGGGCGAGTCTAATGCGACATCGCTGACATCGGCCGCAACCACAACCTCTTCAACCACCGCGTTCAGGCTTTCGAGTTGCAGCGTGAGGCTTGCGGCATTGGGGCCAAGCTGAACCTGGCGCGCAATGGACGCAAAACCAGCGGCGTGGACATGCACGGTGTATGCGCCCGAGTCGGCCAGGGCTGCGGAGAATGTGCCGTCGGCTGCGGTTGTGACTACGTGTTTGATCCCTGAGGCCGAATCGAGCTCGACACGGGCCGCGGGCACCGGTCTCGCTGCCGGGTCGAGCACGCTGCCCGCGACGCGAACTTCGGAGGTCTGCGCCGGGGAGGCGATGGCAGAAACAAGGACACACAGGGCGAGTATTACGATTGCAAAATTCGTGCTACCCGTGGCTGTGATTCTAGACATCGATCCGACCGCTCTCCGCTTTAAAGCTTGTGATTGTGCTTATGGCCGTGGTCATGCGTGTGGCTGTGCGCAGGTTCGATTTGATGCGCGGGGACGGTCATCACGAGGCGGCCGTGCTGCACGCCCTTGAGGCCGATTAGGCGGTCGGCAAACTGCTCAACACGTGCCGACTTGCCATGAACGATGAGCACCTCGAGGCAGGATTCGTGGTCAAGGTGCGCGTGGCTGGTGGACACGACAAGGTCGTGATTGTCGTGCTGGACTTCAGTCAATTTTTCTGAAACGCCATGAGAGTGGTGATCGTAGATGAGTGTGACGGTGCCCACCACCGTGGCATCGGGCGCTGCCGTCTGCTCGGTGACCAGACGGTCTCTGATCAAATCGCGAAATGCCTCGGAACGGTTGGTATATCCGCGCCGTGCGATGGAGCGGTCAAACCGCTTGAGAAGGTCGGAATCGAGCGCAATACCGATTCTGCTGAGAACGCCCATGCGTGCTCCTCCACGAACACTCGACTCTCCAGAGGAAATGCCAGAATAGCACGAAAACAAAAATCATGCTACGCGGCAAAGGAGCATGGTTTCCGCCGAAAACGTAAAAGGGTTGGCGTCGCGGCGCTTTGACAGCGCGCAACTGACGGCGAGGGTGGAGACGAGCGCGCTTACCGATCCGCATCTGCGCGAGGACTGGAGAGCGAACATCGATCGCATCCTGCTGGATTCAACCCAACCGATTGACAGGGTGAAATTATCTTACGAGTTTGCCCGCGGACAGGGCGCCCGGCCTTTGTTCTGTCCCACTCATCGCAAAAACCGCGATGGATGGGGCACGGGACATCTTCTTGAGATGAGCGAAAGGAAACTGCATTTCCTTCAACTACGATTGGCACAAAATCATACGCAAGAAAACGACCGGGTGGATTTTCGAGTCCCATGAAGGCTCGAAAATCCACCCGGTTGTTTTGCCTCGCGTGGAAGTGAATGGGTTCGGTATCGCCGTCTACTGCGGAGTTACCAGTTGATGGGCAATGGCGAATAACGCGAGCTCGAGGCGAGTGGAGACGCCGGTCTTGTCAAAGATGTTCGACAGGTGGCGCTTGACGGTCTCTTCGCTCAGGTTGAACTGCTTGGCGATGTCGCGGTTGCTGCAGCCTTCAACGATGCAGCCCACGACTTCAAGCTCACGGGGCGTGAGGCCGTAGGTTTTGTGCTGCGGCACGGCAGCCTGCTGCATAAGGTCATGCAGGGCCGAAACCAGGTTGACGACGCGCTTGCCGCCGATCCAATAGTCGCCGGTGGAGACGGTGCGGATGGCAGTTTGCAGGTGGCTGGCGAGGGCATCTTTGAGCACGATGCCGCGCGCGCCGATGTGCAGCGCCTCAATAATCTGCTGGGTGGTGATGGTGGAGGTGAGCAGCAGGATTTTTACCGTCGCCGTGCCATTCATGATGGCGCGCATGGCTTCAAGGCCGGGAAGGCGGGGCATCTGCACGTCGAGCAGCAGAATATCGGGCTGCAATTCGAGAGTCTGGGTGATGGCCTCGTCGCCATCGGAGGCTTCGCCGACGACCTCAAATCCATCTTTCAGGACGAGCATATTGCGCACGCCGATACGCACGACAGGGTGATCGTCTGCCAACACGATTCGAATTGGGCGTTCCATCGTTACGGCAAGCCTCCTCTAGAAGGCCAAAAAATCAAGCCTTAAAGTCTGCCTCCAGCATACGCTCCAGGTTTCGTGCAGCGGCGCGCAAATCACCGAGCAAAGCCATGCTGTTATCCAGGTGGTTACTGTCTGCGTCAAAGGTTAATTCTTCAAATACGGCCCCGATGCGGGCTGCCTGCAGGGCACCAGCCATGCCGCAGCCGCCTTTGATAGCGTGGCCAATGCGGCGAACTTCAGCCGCGTCGCCCCTGGCAATGGCCGCCTCAAGCGATTGCGCGCGCTTGCCCAGGTCTGCCACCACGGCCACATAGATCTCGCGCATGGCCGGCTCGGGCATCATGCCCCGGAATTGCGCCAGGGTGTCGGAGCTGATGACCGGCACCGACGGATCGAGCCGCGAGGTGGCCGGCTCGGCGCTGCCCAAACTGCGGCCTTCAAGCAGCTTTGCGAGCGTCTCGACGTCAAAGGGCTTGGCCAGAAAGCCGTCGGCTGCCGCCGCCACATCCTCCGGCGGATTGCTGCCGCTAATCGCGTAAATCGGCGCTGGGGTGCGCGTGCGCAGCGCCGCAATCAACTGGACCCCGCTCAAGCCCGGCATCTGGGCGTCCATCAGGATGGCGTCTGGAGAAAAATCCTTGCCGCCCAGCATCTCGAGCGCAACGGTTCCGTCCACCGCCGTATGTACGGTGTAGCCGTTCATGGTGAGGACTGTCGCGGTCACTTCCCGGCTGACCAGATCGTCGTCGATCAGGAACAGAACGGGAGCTTTACGCCGCGCATCGAAATTAAGCATGAATTCTAGTGTGCATCGCGACAGCGGGATGCAAGCAAAATTCTGACCTCGGGGTATCCATCTTGAACACGCGCCCGGAGAGGCTGACCTTCCGCCCAAATTGGCCTTAGTGGGCCGAGCCTGCCTGCACCTCGCCAGCCGGCAAGCCCAGCGAGGCGGCCGGCGGCAGATCCTTTCCGTTGCCCAAAAGGCGGCTTGCCTCCTGAAACGTCTCGGAGCGCAGTTGCCACTTCTGGATGGCGAGGTCGTAGCGCACCGTGACATTGTTGAGCCAGTAGGGCCGGTTCTCGCCGAGCCAGACCTGGGAGTACTCCGTCTTGAGCGCCGAATAGGCATCGCGCAAGTCCTCGCAGCGGCCATTGTTGCCTGCAATCTCGCTGAGAGTGTTTGAGGTTTCATCGCTACGCGACTTGTCGTGTTGATTGGCGACGGCCTGTGCATAGGAGGCGGCGATTTCCTGGGCCAGCTGAAACTTCATCCCAATCAGGTCGAGCCGGCGCGCGCCCAGGTCCATGGCGGTGAGCGCATCCTTCTCCTTCAAACCCGGGTTTGCGGCTCTGGCCTGGGCCAGCAGCACAACAGCGTGCTCGGCATGCAGGCGCAGGTCCGCAGCCTGCGGCAACAGCTTCGCCGAGACCTCCTGCCCCTGAGCGCTCCACGGGTCAAGCCAGAAGACCGAGTCGCTGCTCAACCGCACATCAGCGTTCGCCAGCACTTCGTTGGCGGCCATCAGTTCCTTTTCCGCCTCGTTCACCTTTCCGCTCACGTCGCCATGGAAGACCACACCGTAGGCGTCCTGGTAATCGGGAATGGGGCTCTCGCCTGCCTGCCACGAAGCCACCGGGCCAAACAGCACCCCGTACCAATTCTGATTGAAGAGACCCTCGCCGTCGTCGTTCCACACGGTATTGATAGTCCCGGTGGATCCAAGCCGCTGTCCGTCGCGGACGAAGCCCTGAATATTCCAGAGGGCCGTGTGCGCCTGCGGATAGACTTCGTTCCAGTTGGCGTCACCCGGAGCTACCCAGGTCTCAATGCCGGCCTTGGCAAACGGCTCAATCATCTTGTCGAAGCCGGTGGTGCTCCAGTAGTTCCAGGGGACGGCGATCATGTCTTTGGGCAGGCCTGCCACGGCGTCAGGGTCAGTGCCGCCAATGTCGCCCCAGAACAGCAGGCGGCGGTTCAAGGGCGCCAGTTCATCGTGAATCTGCTTGAGGAAGGCGACGTAGACGATCCCGCGCCCCTGCGTCTGCACCTGGTCGCGCGTGCGGCCTGCGCCCAGGTCCCAGGTCTCGTCGGCGCCGATGTGCATAAAGGGCGATGGAAACTCCGCGGCAATCTGGGTGAACCAGTCCTTGATGAGGGGCAGGGTGGCCGCCTGGCCCGGAGCTAGCACATGGCCGTGGGGGGTCTCGGCCGCATCCTGGTACACCTCGTACTTGAGCACATGGTGCAGATGGCCGAAGGCCTCCTGCTCGGGCAGAATGGTGACGTGATAGGGACGCGCGTAGGCCACCAGTTCTTTGGCCTCCTCGGGCGTGAGCGCGCCGCCGGGAGGCGCAGACATGGGCTCGTTTGGATACAGCAGCGTGTGCTCGAAGTAAGGCGAATAGATGTTGGCTTTGAAGGCCGCAAAGACGCGTACCTGGTGCTTTTGAAACTCGAGCGTGGGCACGGGGCCGCGCGACAGATCGTCCTGCACGCCGCGATAGCGCATAGCCGGCCAGTCGCGCACGGTGCCCGTGGGCAGGACCCGCTCCGCATCAGGCAAAGGAAGCAACTGCTTGAAGGTCTGCACGCCGTAGAAGATGCCCGATCCTGAAGCCGCGACAATCGAAGCCTGGTGCGGCTCAATCACGAGGACGTATCCTTCGGCTTCCATCGCCGGGTCGAAGGTGAGGTTGGTGCGCGCCAACAGCGCCCTGGCCGCCACGCTGTCGGTCCTGAGAAGGACTACCCGGAAGATTGCCGTGGGCCTGGCAGCCGCTTCGGCTTTGGCGGCAAGCTGTTTAAGAGCCGCCTCAAGATCCCGGGCCGCGAACTGGTCGTCTTCGTTCTGGCCCGGCACGCTAACCTGCACAGTGCCGATGGGCGTGGGGTCGCCGAAATGTGCTTCACGGGGGGCAGGCAGCAGGTGAATCTGGGCCATGGACCGAGTGGAAACACCGATGAGCACGACGAGCAAACTAAACAGGGCAACCCGAAATAGAGAATGGGAAGAAAAATGGCTGTGATGCGACATCCGGCCCACCTTCAGCTCAAGGAAATGAGCATTTGTATTCGATGCGATCATTGTAGATCAGCAGCAGACCCTGCTACCTTGACTGAAAACGGAATCAACCGCTCCAGCCGCCGGTTCCCGTGGCTGCGAGGTACGGTGCACAAGCGAAAGGCGCTCTGAATGAACGGAAACAGTTTGATGGATCTGCCGGGGAACACCGGCGACGCAGCCATTCGCCGATATAACGCCTTTCTGCTGCTGGTGGCTGGGCTGGGAGGCCTGCTGTACGGCATCGACGTAGGCATTATTGGCGGAGCGCTTCCCTACCTGAATGCCACGTCGAATTTGACCACGGCCCAGCTCTCGGAAATTGTGGCGGCTGTGCTGCTGGGCAGCGTCTTCTCCACGCTGTTCGCTGGGATGCTTGCCGACTGGATGGGCCGCAAGCCGCTGATGGTTCTGAGCGGGCTCACTTTTGCTGTGAGCATTCCCATCATCGCTCTGTCGTCAGGATTCGGGCCGCTGTTTTTCGGGCGGCTTCTGCAGGGCGTGAGCGGTGGGCTGATCGGTGTGGTGGTGCCGCTCTACCTGGCCGAGTGCCTGCGCGCTTCGAATCGTGGCAAGGGCACGGCGATCTTCCAATGGCTGCTGACCTTCGGCATTGTGGCGGCGGCGCTGGTGGGCATGTACTTCAGCTACCAGGTGGCGGCGGTGGAGAGATTGGGCGATGCCGCCGCGCTGTTTCACTTCAAGGACCATGCCTGGCGCGCGATCTTCTGGGTGTCGCTGCCGCCGGGAATTCTGTTTGTGCTGGGCAGCCTGCTGGTGACCGAGTCGCCACGCTGGTTGTTCCGCCGCGGTGCCAAAGACAAGGCGCAAAAGGCGCTGCTGCGCTCGCGCAGCCACGAAGATGCAGCTCTTGAAATGGAGGAGATGAACTCCGTTGAGCAGAGCGCGAGCAAGAAGCTCAATCAGAAGATCGGGGACTCGCTGCTGCAGCGGAAGTACCTGATCCCGTTTCTGCTGGCCTGCGTGATTCTGGCCTGCAACACGGCCACCGGCGTGAATTCGATGATCGGCTACAACGTGAGCATCCTGATGCAGAGCGGGCTGAGCGACCTGAGCGCTCACTGGGGCTACGTGATCTTTACGGCCATGAACTTTACGATGACCGCGGTGGGCATGACGCTCGTCGATCGCAAGGGCCGTAAGTTTCTGTTCATCCTGGGGACCAGCGGGATTATTGTGGCACTGGTGACGGTGGGCACGCTGTTTCTGCGCACGGAGAAAGTGAGCGTGGATGCGCGCGACGTGGTGCAGCAAATGGTCGGGCCGGGTCAGAATCTGACTCTGCATTTCGACCAGGCTGCCGCCGCAAAGCTGCTTGCGGCTTCGGGCGATGGCGGCGGGCAGATTGGGGCGGATCGCGCTTCGCTCGCGATTATTTATTCGTACGGCGACTATACGGCGGCGACGACGTTTGTGCGCTCGGACGATGCTGCCGCTGCACCCATCTCCATCACGCGGGACACGGCGGTTCCTTCCAATCGAATCCAGTCGCTGTTTACCAATCCGTTTGCCGATCTCAACGCTGCGCAGACCGCGCCGCTGGTGATCCAGAAGGCGCTGATCGGGCGCGTGCCTGAGGCTAGCCACGGCTGGCTGGTGGCGATCGGCCTCTACATGTTCATGGCGTTCTATGCGCTGGGGCCGGGCGTGTGCGTGTGGCTGGCGCTGAGCGAGCTGATGCCCACGCGCATCCGCTCGAATGGGATGAGCATTGCGCTCGTGCTGAACCAGCTTGTGTCGACGACGCTGGCCGGCATCTTTTTGCCCTTCGTGAGCAAGCACGGCTACTCGTCCATGTTCTTCCTGTTCGCGAGCTTCACGGTGGTGTATTTCATCGTGACGGCATTCTTCCTGCCTGAAACGAAGGGCAAGACGCTGGAGGAGATTGAAGCGCACTTTGAAGGGCACGCAGCAAGCTAGAGCGAAACATCCCTCTGGGGCTAAAGCCCAATTCTTTTTGTGGTCCGCATTTTGGCGCAGCTAAAGCCGCGCCCTTTCAAAGCCCGATCAATGCAACCAGTTCTGGAGCGATGAAGTGGAAAAGCGAACGGCGCGGAGGAAGATTTCTCCGCGCCGGGTTTGGTGCAACGCTTTGACCGCTCTTAGTTGCGGCTGCGCATCTTGGACAACAGGCGAAGAATTTCAAGGTAGAGCCAGACCAGCGTGACCATGATGCCGAAGGCGCCGTACCACTCCATGTAGCGGGGAGCGCCGTACTGGACACCCTGCTCGATAAAGTCGAAATCAAGCACGAGGTTGAGCGCGGCAATGGCAACCACGATCAAACTGAAGCCGATGCCGATGATGCCGTTCCCGTTGACGCTCATGAATTGCACGCCGAAGAAGCCGAGGATCATTTCGAGCATGTAAAACACAAAGATGCCGCCGGTGGCCGCAATGATGCCGAGGCGGAACTTCTGCGTGACCTGGATCCATCCGGAGCGATAAGCGATGAGCAGGACAAACAGCGTGCCGAAGGTGAGGCTAACGGCCTGAATCGCGATGCCGGGATAGCGCAGTTCCAGCATTGCGGATAAGCCGCCGAGCACCAGCCCTTCAAGCAGCGCATAGATCGGCGCCGTCACCGGCGACCACTGCTTCTTGAACGTGGTGACCATGGCGACGATGAAACCGCCGATCAGCCCGAGCATCATCAGCGGCGCCACATTCGTGATGTCGCGGTCAGGCAGAAACATGTGCCATGTCCACGCGGCCGTAGCAATGGAACAAAGCAGCAGGAGGCCGGTCTTGTTGACCGTTCCGTTCAGGGTCATCCGGTCCTGGACGTCAATCAAGCTGCCGGGTTGCGCGGCAAGATTCGAGAACGTATTTTGGCCCAGCGCCGGATTCGAAGTCTTGAAGAGTGCCATTGAATTGTCTCCGTGTGCTCAAAGCAGGTGCCAGGTTGAGTGAGATTGCAGCCTCGCGGATGAGCTTCCTCTGTGATTTTAGACGCTCCAGCACCTCATTTTGATGCATTGCGTTACACCAGGGGGTCTCGGTTGCCCGGGCGGTTGACTTCCATCTGGAAATACCGGCCCGGGTGCGGTAAAGTGGACGCCAATGAATCCAGACACGCCAGGCAGTCTTGAAGAGCAGGTGCGTGAGCTGCGTTTGCGCTTGACGCGGATTGAAGAGGCGCTGCACAACCAGGGCATTCTCTCCCAGCAGTGGCGGCCCGCTGCAGGAGAGGATCTTTCCGCGGTGCCTCCGGTGGCCCCGGCTGATGCCGTTACTCCGGCGCAAGAGGCGGCAGAGGCGCCGCCGCCGGCACTGGCGGAAGCTCTTCCCCCGCGACCGCTCTTTGCCGGCTCCGGTTCAGCGCCGCTTGAGGCTCAAGGCTCGCTGGAAAGCCGGATCGGCTCGCAGTGGTTTAACCGCGTGGGCATTCTCGCCGTGCTCATCGGCATGGCGTGGTTTCTCAAGTTCGCCATCGATAACCACTGGATCGGGCCGCTGGGCCGGGTGCTGATCGGCCTGGTTGCCGGAGGGGCTCTCATCGCTTGGTCAGAGCGCTTCCGCAACCATGGATATGCCCTGTTCTCTTATTCGCTGAAGGCCATCGGCAGCGGCGTCCTTTATCTGTCGCTCTGGGCCGCATTCTCGCTCTTTCACCTGGTGCCTTCCGGCGTGGCATTCGCCGCTATGATCGCAATAACGGCATTCAACGCGTACATGGCATGGGCGCAGGATGCGGAACTGCTTGCCCTCTACGCAATCGTAGGCGGCCTCTCAACACCGCTACTGCTCTCCACCGGCGGAAATCACGAGATCACGCTGTTCACTTATCTGCTGCTGCTCGATATCGCTGTGCTTGTGCTGGTTTGCCTTCGGCCCTGGTCGCGGCTACTCTTCGGGGCGTTTGTGGGAACGGTGCTGTTCATCACCGCATGGTGGTTCGAGTTTTACTCGGACGAACAAGTGTTGCGAACCGCACTTTTCGTGGGCTGCTTCTTCCTGATCTTTGCGTTGGCTCCGCGGCTGGTCGAGACAAGAGAGCAGGACGGCGGACACTTGAATGTGTGGGACAGCCTGGCGCTGGTAATCGTCCCTGTAGCCAACGCCGCTCTTGGATTCCTGGCTTACTACGCAATGCTTGACCGGCCCGAGGCGGATTGGGCTCAACCGTGGCTTGCGGTCGCTTTTGCCGCGTTCTATCTGCTGCTGCTGCGCCTGCCGGCGCAAGGAAGATTGAAGGCAAGCTCGGAGCTGCTGTCGGCGCTTCATCTGTCGGCAGCCGTGGTCTTTCTCACCATTGCCATTCCGCTGAAAGCGAGCGGACGCTGGATCACGATCGGCTGGCTTGTGGAAGGCGCGGCACTGTTGTGGGTGGCAGTGCGCACGCGCATGCGGCTGTTGCGCGCGCTGGCTGTGCTTTGCCTGGTTCTGGGACTCGGTGCTCTGGTCACCATCAATCCTTCGGCTGCTGCAACGCCCATCTTCAACCAGCGCTTCGGCGCTTATTGCGTGGCTATCGCTGTGTTCGCGCTCGCGGCGTGGCTGGGGGCACCGGAACCAGCAGACCCGGCCGGCGAAACGTTAGTTTCTTCGCCTGCGCTTGCAGCGCTCGCTGTGCTTGCCGTTAACGCGCTCATTCTTGTCGCCGTGAGCCTCGAGATTCATAGTTACTGGTGGTTCCTGCGCTGGCGCGGCGACTGGAACTTGTTTGAGAATTATCGGATCGATGCGCAGTTCACCTACTCGGCATGGTTCATGCTGTTCGGCGCAATCCTGCTGGCCGTGGGTTTTTGGCGGCGATCGGCGTTTCTGCGCTGGCAGGCTTTGCTGCTGATTGCCGTCTCCATTGGAAAGGTGTTTCTTGTGGACATGAGCGAGTTGAGCCAGGGCTACCGCATCCTCAGCTTCCTGGGGCTGGGCGTGCTGCTGCTGGGCGTGAGTTATATCTACCAGCGCGACCTGCTCAATCTTCGCGGCCAGCACACGCCGGAAACCGGGCACGGCGCGGATCAGGAAAACTCATGAGACTGGCTTTCGCTCTGCTTCTGCTGCTTGCCAGCACCGCATCTCCCGAGATCCGGTATTTTCGTTACGAGCGCCCCGTCGAGAATGTGGGACAAAAATCCGGCCAGGTGTGCCTCCGGATCGACGCCGGGATTTTTGCGAACGCATCTCCCGGCCTGGCTGATCTCCGTCTCTATCACGACCAGACTGAGAACCCCTACGTCATTCGCGTAGCGCGAGCCGTCGAGGGCTCGGAAAAATCCATCGCGGTGCTGAACCTGGGCACGCGGGGCGGGCGCACTGTGTTCGATGCCAGGATGTCGGGCGCAGACTTCAGCGACGTGCAACTTGATGTCGAGGCAAAGGACTTCATCGCAACGGTCGCGGTATCCGGCAGCAGCGCCCTGGCCGGCAGCGCGCAAACAAAACTCGGTTCGTTCACGATCTTCGATCTCGCCCGCCAGAGGCTCGGTCGAAGCACCGTTCTTCATCTGCCGGAATCGGAATTTGCTTTTTTGCACTTCAGCATCAACGGCCCGCTTGTGCCCGCGGACATTACCGGCCTCTCGGTCGAGCGTCTCCCTTCAAACCAGCCCGCCTACGAGACAGTAACGGAGTCAGCGCAGGTTTCACAGAAGGGCCACTCGTCTATTGTTGAGATTAACGTCCCCGCGCATACGCCCGTAGAGCGCGTGACCTTTGCGCCGGGCCCTGCCCCCGCGCTCTTTTCAAGAGACGTGACCATCAGTGTCGTGCCCGTCAATATTGCGAGAGGACCTGCGCCCGCGTCCGATCAGTCTGCGCCACCGGCGCCCACTGTCAGCTCTGGCAATTTGTTGCGAGTGCACAGCGATCAGGACGGCCACCGCATCGACGAAGAGCGCCTCGCAATCGACGCGCCCGCTCTCGACTTTGACACGCCGACCAAATGGACCATCAGCATCGACAACGGCGACGACGCGCCCTTGAGCCTTTCGTCCGTGAAGCTCGAGATGCTCGAGCGCAGGCTTTGCTTCGAGTCCGTCGCAAATGCCGCTTACACGCTCTACTACGGAGATTCCGCGCTCGCCTTTCCGCGCTACGACTACGCCACTCTCTTCGCCCCGCAAGCCACTGCTGTGGCGGGCACGCTGGGACCCGAGCAGGCGAACCCCGCTTACCAGGCGCGGCCCGACGATCGCCCATTCACCGAGAGGCATCCTGCGCTGATGTGGGTGGCGTTGATTGCAGTCATCGCGCTGCTGGGTAGTGTGGCCCTGCGCTCGCCAAGAGCACCCTCAAGCCAGAATTCCTAATCGCCATCGGTAATCCTGCGCCACACGCCGGCGGGCGCCATCACGCTGGGTGTTGAGAAGTCGATTCTGCTTCGTGGCAGGACGACAAGATCGACGCGGCGATTCTGCGCGCGGCCTTCGGCCGTATCGTTGCTCGCCACCGGATGGAACTGCGCGTAGCCCGCGGCGGAGAGCCGGCCGGCGGGCAAGGCGTCGAGTTGAAGCAGCAGCCGCGCGATACTGGTGGCGCGTGCCGTGGAAAGCTCCCAGTTGGAGTCGAAGGCGCTGGTGTGAATGGGCACGTTGTCGGTGTGGCCTTCGATGCGCAGATCGTAGCCTGTAGGCCTGAGTGAAGCGGCAATGGCGCGCAGCGTGCCCATGGTCTGCGGCTTGGGCGTGGCCGAGCCGGAATCAAAAAAGCCTGCCTCGCGCAGGCTGATCACAAGGCCGTCGCGCCCCATCTGGATGGAGACCGTATGCGTGGCTACCTGGTTCGAGAGCGTTTGATCGAGCTGGCGCTTCATGTTTTCGAGGTCGCCCTTGACCCTGGCGGGAGAAAGCACATCTTCGCCCATGACAATGTTCATGGGGATTGCCGGCGCTTCACGGCCGTCGGCCTCGGCATTCACGCCCCTGCGGCGCAGCGCATCGGGGAAGATGCCAAGCGAACGGAAGGCCGAATCAATGGACTGCGACACCTGCACCTGTTTTTTCTGGTCAGCCTTGGCGAAGGCGTACAGAACGACGAAGAAGCCGAAGAGCAAGGTGATGAAGTCGGCATAGGAAACGAGCCACCGGTCCTGGCTCACACGCGATCTGGGCACGCGCGCATTCATGCGGCGCTCCCTTTCTTCTCCTGGCCATCTTCGTCCACAAATCCAGCCAGCTTGATCTCAAGCATGCGCGGATTCATGCCTTCCAGAATCGAGATTACGCCCTCGAGCATCATCTCCCGCCTGCGATGTCCATCGCGGATGCGAATGCGCATTTTTCCGGCGAAGGGCAGAAAGAACAGGTTGGCAATACCGACGCCGTAGATGGTGGCCACAAAGGCCACGGCGATTCCGCGGCCCACTTCAGAAATATTGTCGAGATGCTGCATGACCTGGATGAGGCCCAGCACTGCTCCGAGAATGCCGATGGTGGGCGAGAAGCCGCCTGCCGACTCGAAGACCGCGGGCAACCGTTCTTCGTTCTCGGTAGTGGAGTCAAGGCTCACGCGCATGATTTTGCGGAGCTCCGCCGGCTCTGTTCCATCCACGGCCAGCATGAGAGCACGCTTCAGGAAAGGATCATCAAGGGTTGAGAGGTCCGCGTCCAGCGAGACCACTCCGCTGCGCCGCGCCTTGTTGGCAAAGCCCACGAGCTGGCCGATCAATTGAGCATCCTGCTTGCGCGGCGCCGCGAAGATGTGCGCCATCCCTGAGAAGGCCGCGACCACCGTGGTGAGCGGAAACTGCAGCAGGACTGCGCCCATGGTGCCGCCAAACACAATCAGCGCGGCCGTGGGTTGCAGAATCTGGCCCAGGTTGCCGCCTTCAATCAACAATCCGGCAACAATGCCGACGATGGCCAGGACCACTCCGCCAATGCTTGCCTTATCCATTCAATACACCTCTAGAAATAGAGCGGGAGGTTTTGAGGTCTATGCTTGCTCGTCTGGTTCGGGCCGCTTGAGAGTGGGCGCGGGTGCAAGCTGGCCCGACACCTCAAGGCTGGCCAATGCGGCAACCTGCTGCAGCGGTCCGAAGTCGGGCAGGCGCCGCGCCACACTTGCCAGCAGGCGCGCGCGGTAGGCCAGAACCCGCTCGACAACCTCAGCCGTACTCTCACGCACAATCAGCTTCTCTCCATTTATCAATGTGAGCATGGTGTCAGGTGAGGCTTCAGCCGCTTTGATCAGATCGCTGTTGAGAACTATTGGGTTGCCGTTGAGCCGCGTTAACTCGATCATGAGGGTGAAGCTCCTTTGGTGGAGTTATCGGCGAGTGGCGGCAAAAGTTAAAAAATTAGAACAAACTTTCCTCAAGTGTCCTCGGACGGGACACAAATGCGGGGGGCGTAAAGTCGCCGGAGGGTGGGCCGAAAAAGGGGCCAGATGCGACGGTACGTGCACCGCAAACAGCGACCCAGGGTTAAACAAAAAAATGGGGGCGTTTGCGGGAATCGGCTGTAAATCAACGCATCTAACAAGGAGAACCCCATGTCCCTGGGTGTCTTAAATAACATTTCAGCGATCTATGCAGAAAATAACCTGAACAACACCAGCAACAGCCTTTCGAAGACGCTTCAGCAGTTGTCTTCCGGCTCCAAGATCAACTCGGGCTCGGACGACTCGGCCGGCCTTTCACTGGTTGACGGCCTGCAAGCCAACTCTCAGGCGCTCACCCAGTCGCAGACCAACGCTACTGAGGGCGTAGGCCTTCTACAAGTGGCGGATGGCGCCCTCTCGCAAGTGACAAGCCTGCTTAACCGGGCCGTAACGCTGGCAACCGAAGCCTCGAACGGCACCCTCAACAGTTCCCAGGATACGGCGGCGAACCAGGAGTACCAGTCGATCCTTTCCGAGATCTCGAACATCGGTTCGACGACCACCTATAACAACCAATCTGTGTTCAACTCCAACACAAACATCTATACGGGTGACTCATCCACAACGGGTGCATCGATCGACTCCTTGAATATCCGGTCGCTGTCTTCATCCAACGTTGGCGACTCCGGCGGCACAATGGCGTACAGCAATGGCGCTAACAATACGTTCATCGATCTGTCGAAGGGCGCGGACCTTGCATCGGTCAACGACCAACTCAACACTACAGCCGGCGGCACCAAGGTCGATATCAACTATCTGGCGACGGGAGCAAACGGAAATGTTGTCAACAAACAGGCGGTAATTACCGTAGGCGGCGCCACGTCGTATTCCAATACGGCAGAGGGTTTGATCCAAGCGATCAATGGCGCCGGCCTGGGCGTGACGGCAACCTTCACTACCGCAGGTCAAGCTGGCACCGCGGCGGTGACTTCAGCAAAAGGCGCCGGCGGAACCAGTGCAGACACCGGTATTGAAATCTCGGGGCCGGGTGCAGGAGTTGGAAACGCAGCACTTCCAGGCCAGATTGGCCACCTCGATGTGACGGCCGGCGGCGGCGGAGCTACAGATACGATCAGCGGCACACTCACGATCAAGGGCCTCGGCTCCGCCCCCACCTCAATTACTCTCGGCGGCGCAGGTTTGACCGATGCAGCGGACCTGCAAACTTACTTCAGCACGGGCGCCGGCTCGGGCCTGGGCATTACCGCAACCAACAATGCCGGGGTCGTAGAGTTCACCTCAGCAACGTCTGGAGTCACCATCACCGCCTCGAATCTCGCGGACACCACGAATGGTAACACCTCCGACACGCCAGTCTACACAGCCGACACCTACTATACGACTGGGGTTACAACTACCTCCTGGTTGAACAATGGTGTGGCGGATACGGCCACGGGGCAGGATGCTGGCGATCTTATCCCCATCGCCGCGGACACAAACGGCACGGGCGGAGTCGCAACCATC
>Ga0182012_10002215_pt1 | contig 21163 bp, 20 predicted proteins | sample 612S2SmetaG_FD_120486 | JGI IMG/M metagenome (GOLD analysis project Ga0182012, IMG submission 120486) | Permafrost microbial communities from Stordalen Mire, Sweden - 612S2S metaG | ecosystem: Environmental > Terrestrial > Soil > Wetlands > Permafrost | place: Sweden: Stordalen | collected... | reverse complement strand
CTCAGGGATCTCCCCCGAGATGCGCAAAGACTACGAACAGCATTTTGCCGATTGCCCCTATTGCCGCGGACGGCAAAAATTCCACCGCAGCCTGGATGTGTCGCTAGCTGTCCTTACGTCGCTGGCAGTCTTCTTCTTCCTGTTCGCGCTGGCAGTTCTTCATCACATCAAGCCGCTCGAGAATGTAGCCTTCAAAGTTCTAGGCCTCGACATCTTCGACATGTACCACATGCTCATGTCGGCAGCCACAGCGGGAGTCTGCTTCTCGGTGATCGCGTTCGTGCTGGTGCTCACAGCTACGCCTGTGCCTACGTATCTGGGCGGAATTGCCGCGGAGCGCGCAAGGCGGTTTGAAGAGCACCTGCCCGAAGCCATCAAGGCCCTGCGGCCCAGGTAGTCCAGGATTTCCTCGGTAATATAAAGGCGATGCCAAGCTGGCTTCGCCTTTGCCGTTAGAACGGATGCAGACTTACTTCGCGATCGGCACCCGCATATCCCCGCCCGTCATCTCCTTCGGCAAGCCAAGCTGCAAAATGTTCAGCAACGTCGGGGAAATATCCCGCAGCGAGCCGTCAGGACGCAAACGATAATGCGGCGCGTCTTCGGCTACATAGATCATGGGCACTGGATTAGTGGTATGCGCAGTATGCGGGCCGCCGGTGACTGGGTCCTTCATCAATTCGGCGTTGCCGTGGTCGGCGGTGATGAGCCATGCGCCGTTGCGTTCCTTGACCGCTTTGTAGATACGAGCTAACTGTGCGTCTACGTATTCGCACGCGCGAATGGTCGGCTCCAGTTGGCCGGAGTGGCCCACCATGTCGGCGTTGGCGAAGTTCGCCACAATCAGGTCGAAGGCGGTGTCATTGACGGCTTTCACAATCGTGTCGCCGATGCCTTCAGCGCGCATCTCCGGCGCCAGGTCATACGTAGCCACCTTGAGCGAAGGAATCAGAATGCGTTCCTCGCCGGGGAAGGGAACTTCGATGCCGCCGTTGAAGAAGTAAGTTACATGGGCAAACTTCTCCGTCTCGGCCGTGCGCAGGTTGCGCAATTGATGCTGGCCAAGCACGTTGGCCAGGATGTTATCCATCGACTCCGGCGGAATGACTAACTGCAACTCGTAGAGCTTGTCGTACTGCGTCATGCACAGGTAGTGGAGGTTCTTCGGAATCTCCGACCGTGGAATCGCCTGGTCCAAGGCCTCCCAGCCATCCAGATTGCGGCCGCCCTTGCTGTTCAAGCCGCTCTCGCGGGCCAGCACGCGGGTAATCTGGCGCGCGCGGTCGGCGCGAAAGTTGAAGTTGATGCAGACATCCTCATCGCGAATCTGGCCGACAGGTTTGCCCGCGCCATCCACCACGACAAAGGGAATCAGAAACTCGTCTGTAACTCCGTTGTTGTAGTTTTCCTTGATGCGCGCAACCGGGTCAGGATATGCGCCACCCTCGGCCTTGCCGTTGACCATTGCGTCGAAAGCCTTGCGCTCGCGCTCCCAGCGCTTGTCGCGGTCCATAGCATAGTAACGGCCATTGATGCTGGCGATTTTGCCGACGCCGTACTCGCGCATCTTTTTCTGCAGCGCCGCAATGTATCCCGCGCCGGAGTTGGGGCCCGTATCACGGCCGTCCATGAAGGCGTGAACGAAGACGCGTGTCAGCCCGTATTCGTGCGCTGTCCGCAGCAATGCATAGAGATGCTCCTGGTGCGAGTGGACGCCGCCGTCCGAGACCAGGCCGAAGAGATGCAGTTGCCGCCCTCCCTCCTGGGCACGCTTCATGGCGCGGATAATGGACGGGTTCAGCTTGAACGTATCGGCCGCGATCAAGGCGTCAATGCGCGTAATGTCCATCTGTACAATGCGGCCTGCGCCGATGTTCAGGTGGCCCACTTCGCTGTTGCCCATCTGCCCGTCGGGCAGGCCCACAAAGTGGTCGCTGGCCTGGATCAGCGTGTTCGGGTATTCGCGCAGCAGTTTGTCGTAAGTGGGTTTCTTGGCCAGAGCAATGGCGTTGTCGGCAGTTTCAGCGCGGTAGCCCCATCCGTCGAGGATGGTCAGAACGAGAGGACGCTTGGAAGTAGGCACGAAGAAAACACCTCGGAAAAATCGATCTACTCATCCGAGGATAAACTGCCAGGCAGGATGACCGGTGTGTCCCATCGCACACGCATCGTCGAGCCGCGATTTGAATTCGTTTCAAGCTATGGCGAGTTTCCGTTGTCCAATAGGCTGGTTCGCGGGGATCAGCTTGATTTCGATGTCATACCCAAGGTGGTTGAGGCACTCCATCAGCTTGCTCTCGGAAAGGTTGGAGAAATCGCCGCGGATCAGGCAGGAGACCTTTGCCTGGGAGATGCCCATTTGGCGGCCCGCCTCTTGTTGAGTGAGCCCGAGACGCCGCACCGCACGCGTAATCTCGACCGCCAGGCCAGACTTGATTTTCAGTTCTTCGGCGTCGGGAAATCCCAGGTCCTTAAACACATTGCCAGAGCTGACTTCGAATTCCATGCCGTGGTTAACGCGTGTGGCCATATCTGATCTCCTCGAAGGACTATTCAGTAGCCCTAGCGTTTCCGCTGATGTGGTCCAGCGGTCGCCACATTGGCCGTCGCTTCATCTTAACCCACCTCAAATCTGTCATCCTGAGCGAAGTCGAAGGACCTGCGGTTGCTCTTCGTCGACCAGCCAGCGTAGATTCACCCAATGCAAGAAAACGTCTATTGCACGTACATCGTTGCGAGCCGCAGCCACACTCTTTACATCGGCATGACCGGCGATCTGCTGAAGCGAGTCTTCGAACACAAGCAAAGGACGCATGAAGGGTTCTCGGCTACGTATAACTGCAACCGGCTTGTGTGGTTTGAGCGATTCACTGGTCCGCAAAGTGCGATTGCGCGAGAGAAACAATTGAAGGGGTGGATTCGCGCGAAGAAGATTGCATTAATTGAAAAGGCAAATCCAACTTGGAACGATTTGAGCGAGGGCTGGTGGGTGATTGATCCGACAATTAGGAAGTAAAGCTGAATGCATGGACGCAACAGCAAGGGAAACGACAAAGGCAAACGCAGGTCCTTCGACTTCGCTCAGGATGACAGAGTTGTGTTGGTTGGAGCTTGAGGCCAAGAGCAAAGGGAGAAGGCGAACGCCCCCTCCCTTCAGCCACTTCAACCGTTGACCAGCAAACTAGTCGTTGTAGTTAAGCCCTTCGAGCCCAAGGTAAACCGCGCCGCTGCCAAGCTCCTCTTCAATGCGAAGCAACTGGTTGTACTTGGCGATGCGGTCCGTGCGGCTGACCGAGCCCGTCTTGATCTGGCCTACGCCGGTAGCGACGGCGAGGTCCGCAATGAACGTATCTTCCGTTTCGCCCGAGCGGTGCGAGATGACCGAAGTGTAGCCGTAGCGGCGGCCCAGGTCGATGGCTTCCAGTGTCTCCGTGATGGTGCCGATCTGGTTCAGCTTGATGAGAATCGAGTTGGCCACACCCTCTTCAATGCCGCGTTGCAGCAGCTTGATGTTGGTGCAGAAGATGTCGTCACCCACCAACTGAATACGGCTGCCCAGTTTGTCGGTGAGAATCTTCCAGCCTTCCCAGTCGTTCTCAGCCAAGCCGTCTTCGAGCGAGACGATCGGGTATTGGCGAATCCAGTTGTCGTAGAAATGCACCATCTCTTCGCTGGAAAGCTCGCTCTTGTCGCCCTTCTTGAAAACGTACTTCTTCTTGTCCGTGTCATAAAACTCGCTCGACGCCGGATCAAGGGCGATGGCGATCTGTTCGCCCGGTTTGTAGCCCGCCGCCTCAATGGCTTCGAGAATCAGCTCGATCGCTTCGGCGTTTGATTTGAGCGAAGGAGCAAAGCCGCCCTCATCGCCCACAGCGGTGTTGTAACCCTTCTTCTTGAGCACGCCCTTCAGCGTGTGGAAGGTCTCCGAGGCCCAGCGCAGCGCATCGCTGAAGCGCTCTGCGCCGACCGGCATGATCATGAACTCCTGGAAGTCGACGTTCGAGTCGGCATGCGCTCCGCCGTTGAGCACGTTGAGCATGGGCGTGGGCAGAATGCTGGCGTTGACGCCGCCCAGGTAGCGATAGAGTGGAACCTCAAGCGTCTGGGCCACAGCGCGCGCGGCGGCCATGGAGACGGCGAGGATAGCATTCGCGCCCAGCTTGGCCTTGTTCGGCGTGCCGTCGAGCGCGATCATCGTCTGGTCAATTAGACGCTGGTTGGAGGCATCCATGCCTTCCAGTTCCGGGGCAATTACGGATTCAACATTCTCAACAGCCTGCAGCACGCCCTTGCCCAGGAAGTGTGTCTTGTCTCCGTCGCGCAGTTCCACGGCTTCATGTTCGCCTGTCGAGGCGCCAGAAGGCACAATGGCGCGGCCCAAAGCGCCGCTTTCAAGAATCACGTCCGCTTCCACGGTCGGGTTACCGCGCGAATCGAGAACTTCGCGTGCATGTATAGCAACAATCTCAGTCATATCGCTCCTCAGGATGCGGTGCTGCAGCCGGACGTTCAGGGGGGGCAGTTTGGGACGGCGGTCCACGGCAAGAGTTTCTCCGGCGGCGCTTGTGATCGTGTTCAAAAGCTCCGGCACGCGGTTAATTTCCTCTCCGTCCAAATCAAAATCGGTTTATCTTCCCAATGGATTCTAACAAACAAAAGCCCGCCAAGCTGTGTGGCGGCGGTCACAGAGGCTAAGTAGTTCCATTCACGAACTCCGTACCATTCAAGAACTCAAGGACCGCTGGTTGCCTGTCCGTGGTTGCCGGTTTTGATTCGTGCCGTACAAGGCACCCGGGCTGTCTCTATTGGCTGGAAGGCTATCCGTCCGGGGCTAATCTTAGCTTGGGAGAGTGGGCGTTTGGGCGACTTTTGACACAGCCCCGCGAAACTCTCCGGCCCCGTTCGGGTTTATATGCAGAAGGGGATTTTCGCCCAGAGGAGGCAGTCCAATATGACGAGTCGTTTGGTCCGGTTGAATCGGTCAATTCCTGTCGTGATCCTGCTTGTCGCAACCGCAGGCGTTCTCAGTGCTCAGGATGCAAGCCAGGCGAGCCCCCAGCAGGGCGCCGGCCCCTACCAGGGAGTTTCAAAGCCTCCAGCGGACGACGTCATCATCACCACCAGCATCCCGGCGGCCAAGCCTCCAGCCGGGCAGCCGATGAACGCTCAGCCATCCGCTCAATCAGCCCCCACGCCGGGGTACGGCGATCCCGCCAATGCCTCCGCTCCCCAGTCGGCCAACGGCCAGAATTCCCAGGGCGAACCGCAGCCCACGTCTGTCGATCCTTCCGTGAATTTCCCGGCTCCTGGAGCGGCGGACGGCACGGACGGCGGCGTTGTGCGCGTGGCGCCCTCCAGCCCTCCGGCTGATCCATCTTTGAATCAGCGTATGTATCCCGCCGATCCCGACGGCGATATTGTGCACGTGCGGTCGCTGCGTCCCGGCGAATTGCAGGAGGGAACCAGCATTCAGGTGCACCTGCTCGACCGGCTCTCGACCTCGATGACGGAAAAGGGCGAACCCTTCCGCAGCTCGGTGGCCTATGACGTGATGCAGGGCGGCCAGGTGCTCATCCCCGCCGGCTCTGAGATTGACGGCACGGTGGTCGAAGTATCCACGGGGCATGCGGGCGGCCACGGCACCATGCGCCTCGAGCCGCAATCTGTCACGCTGCCGAACGGCACGCATTTCACCATTCACGCGGAGGTGACGGGTACTCACGGTTCCCATACCCGCGTTGGAGACGAAGGGACCATCCGCCCTGATTCACGGGTCAAGCGCGACAGCATCGAGTACGGCGGCGCGGTAGGTTCCGGTGTTGTAGTCGGCGCAGTCGTAGGCGGCCCCGTAGGAGCTTTGACGGGCGGCCTGATTGGCGCAGGAGCGGTCACCGTTCATTTGCTGGTAAACCATCCGCAGGCCACACTGGAGACGGGCACACTTCTGGTCTTCCAACTGACCGACCCGCTCTACCTCGCTCCAGCGGGCCAACCCGGTAACTAACCGCCCAAGCCTTTCATGCCCAAAATGCTGGGCGCCCCAGGTCTCGCGTTTCAGACCTGGGAGACCGCCTTGCCACGTCTTCGCGGTCTTTCAGGTGTTCAGGTCCCCGGCCTGCTAAACTCCCTCTTGCACTTGGGAGAGTTCTCGAATGGCCGAAATCAAAACAGTTGGAGTAGTGGGTGCCGGGACCATGGGCTCCGGCATAGCCCATGCCTTTGCGCGAACCGGTTTCCGTGTCGTGCTTTGCGATGTAGAACAGCGCTTCCTCGATCGCGCGCTAGCTCAGATTCGCACCAACCTGGGCCGCGAATCCACCAAAGGCAAGCTGCCCGAATCTGAAATCGATCCAACACTCGACCGCATCGCACCCACGGTTGATCGCGAAGCGCTCAGCGCGGCGGAGTTTGTTGTCGAGGCCGCCTCTGAACGCTTCGAGCTGAAGTCTGAGATCTTCCGCGCCCTCGACCGCATCGTGCCGGAAACAGCCATCCTCGCCACCAATACATCGTCCATCTCCATCACCCGCCTGGCCGCGCAAACCAGCCGTCCCGCGCAAGTGATCGGCATGCACTTCTTCAACCCCGTGCCGGTAATGGCGCTGGTCGAAGTCGTCCGCGGCCTGGCCACCAGCGACGCCACTTTCGACCAGGTGCATGCGCTGGCCATCAAGCTGGGAAAGACGCCGGTAGCCGTCAACGACGCTCCGGGGTTTGTCTCGAACCGGGTGCTCATGCCGCTCATCAACGAGGCCGCCTTCGCCGTGATGGAAGGTGTTGCGACTGCGGAAGCCGTCGACCAGGTCTTCAAGCTGGGCATGGCCCACCCCATGGGCCCGCTGACGTTGGCGGACTTCATCGGCCTCGATGTGTGCGTCGATATTCTGCGCGTCCTGCAGGAAGGCTATGGCGACCCCAAATACCGGCCCTGCCCGCTGCTTGTCCGCATGGTGGACGCCGGGTGGATCGGGCGGAAGGCGGGGCGGGGATTTTATACGTACGAGAAATAGCTCAGAGCTGACCTCCTTACTAAGAGTAAGGAATTGGTGTATGCTTATCTTGGAGAGACCCACCATGCCGACCGCAGCCGTTACATCCAAAGGCCAAATCACGCTCCCAACCTCGGTGCGCAGAAAACTCTGCCTCCACGCTGGCGATCGGGTCGAATTTCTTGAACGGGAAGACGGGGAATTCACCGTCAAGGCAAAAAAAGGTAACCTGATGGACTTTTACGGTGCGCTAAAAGTGTCAGGCGTGTCAGCCAAGCCACTGACTATCGAGGAAATGGATGAGGCGATTGCAACTCATCTGGCCGAAGATGACGCTCGAATCGTCAGGGAGTATGCGGCTCTTCAGGATAGCGGCGATAAATGATCGGGCTCGATACGAATGTTCTGCTCCGATTTTACCTAAAGGATCATCCCGATCAAAGTGCGCGAGCCGCAGGGCTTGTTCAGTCGTTCTCGGCTCAAGAGCCGGGCTACATTTCGTTGGTGACCCTCGCGGAGCTGATCTGGGTGATGGACCGCACCTACCGTAAACCAAGGAATGAAATCATCGCGCTTGTAAGGGGACTGCTTGAATCAAAGCATGTGGTTGTCGAAAACCACGATGAAGTGGCGCAGGCTCTTCGCAAATTCGACACGTCCAATGCGGACTTTGCGGATTGCCTGATTGAACGGCTCTGCCGCTCGGCTGGCTGCACCCGCACGATGACATTCGATGTGAATGCGTCGAAGTCAGCCGGGATGGTCTTGCTCTAACAGTGCACCACCACTACTACACCGGCGCCGCCGCATCCACCACCGGCACACCCGCCGGCGGCGTGAATCGGAACTGATCCGCTGGGGCCGCTGCGTTGGGCGCCTCGCCGGTGAACGTGAAGCGGGTCAACGCACCATCTGATTCTTCAATCTCGATTCCGACGATGGTCCCTTCGGCCGTCACTGTTAGCGATAGCCGGCAAACACGCTTTTCCTGTCCCTTGGGCTGTCCGGAGAGCGTAAAGCTGCCTTGAGGGCCAGCTGTCAGCGCCAAGCTGTCCATCTCTTTTTCCAGCTCTGTGTGCCCCAGCAGAAAACGCAGCGGAGACCGCAGGTCGTCGAGTTTTTTGGACTCAATGCGCTGCACCTGCGGGTCGCCCGGCGAGTAGAACCAGGCGTATTTGCCATCCAGCAGGAAGAGCTTTGCGACAGGAGACGTGTAGTCCCAGCGCATGCGCCCCGGCTTCAGCAGCAGCAAGGTGCCGCTCTCGGTCCGCTGCATGCCGAGGCCCTCATAGTGCTCCGTAAAACTTGCCTTGAGGGAGTGCAATTGGTTGTAATGGCGATCGACGCGCTGTGCCATCTCATGCGCGGTGGGCACAGGCTGTTGCGCGTTCAGACAAGGGGAGAGAAGCATGGCAGCCGCGCAAAAAAGGCAGCCATGTCGCAGCAGATTTCCCGCCCTCATTGCACGAGCTGGGTGCAGTTCGTCCCGCCCGTCGGGTCAGACTTGATGCTGCCGAACTGGTCGCTGCAAAAGCCGCTGTCGCCGCTCTTGCCGACAGTTTCCGGTACGGCATTGACGGTATAGCTTGTGACGCGATCAATGCCGTTCACTGTGACTTTTTGGCAGTTACTGATCGAGAGAACGTATCCGGACTTGTGGCCCGAGGTGACGTCGCCTTGCAGAATCTGAGCTCCGGCTGGCGAGGGCGCGCCCGAGCTTGGATCCCCGCCCAGAGATGCCAGCGTGCAGGCATAGCCATTGGCGGGGTAGGTGGACTCGTACGACATCTCCGCCTGCTGAATGGCGCGGATGGATTGGATTGCCGACAACCGGTTGGCGCTCTTCTTCAAGCTGCCCACCGTAGGAATGGCAATCAGCATCAGGATGGCGATGATCGCCATAACGATCAGCAATTCCATCAGCGTGAAGCCGTTAGGCTCCCTGGAGCCGTTTTCGGACCAGGAACGAAGGCTGAAGCGGGGTGTCGCGCGGCGGCCAGATAGGAGCAGAAGCGTGCGATTCATGGGATTCCAATGCCTCGTGAAGCGGGCCTAAGTTTGAAGGCCCATTCGACAGAATGCTACAACGTACAGACGCGGAAGGGAAATAGGACGCTCGGAAATGCAGGGATCAGGGGTCAGGGGTTAGGGATCAGGGTGCAGACCAGCGTTGATCAGCTTTCAACATCGAACCAGCTCTCTGTTCTGCTGCTTCTGGTTGGACGATCCCTCGAATGCCAATGCTCTTGATAGATCGATGGTTCAAGACTGACCCCTAACCCCTGATCCCTGACCCCTGCTTCTAACACACCAGTCTCTCCCGCTTCAGCTTCACTCCGTCCAGTCGGCCCAGCAGGGTGCAGGCGATGCGGTTGGGATCGAACAGTTTCTGTGCCATGGCTTGCACTTGCGCCGCTTCCACTTCCTCTATGCGGGCAATCACTTCGTCCACGCTGAAGAAGTTGTGGAAGTACATCTCCTGGCGCGCCAGGTTGGCCATGCGCGCATTCGAGCTCTCCAGGCCCAGCAGAATATTGCCTTTCACCTGGTCCTTGGCGCGCTTCAGCTCTTCTGCGCTGAGTGGCTCCTGCTTCAGCTTTGCGAACTCGCCCAGGATCAGGTCCACGACCTCAAGCGCCTTGCCTGCCGAAGTCCCGGCATACACCAGCAGCGTTCCCGTGTCGCGATAGGGGCTGAGGTCGGAGTAGATGGAATACACCATGCCTCGCTCCTCGCGGATGGTCTGGAAGAGCCGCGAGCTCATGCCGCCGCCGAGCACGGTATTCAGAATCAACGTGGCGTAGCGGTTTTCGTCGGTAATGGGCGGAGCTGGCACTCCCAGGCAGATCTGCACCTGCTCCAGCGACCGCTTGTTGCGTGTCACAATGCGGGCAGCGGCATCGGGCGCGGAGAGTTCGTGTAGAGTTGCGCCCCCGGAGAGCCCGGAAAACTTGGCAGCGACGGCTTCCGCAAACTGGTCGTGATCCAGTTGACCGGCTGCGGAAAAAACGATGTTGCCGCCGTGGAATCGGTCGGTGTGATAGTCGAACAGGCTCTTCTGGTCGAGTTTGGTCACGGTTTCCGTAGTGCCCAGAATCGGCCAGCCCAGCGGATGCCCCTTCCAGAAGCTCTGTGTGAAGAGCTCATGCACCAGCACGTCCGGATTGTCCTCGTCGATCTTGATTTCCTCAAGAATGACTCCGCGTTCCCGCTCTATGTCGTTGTCGGCAAAGACCGGATGGAGTACCAGGTCGGAGAGCACGTCGAGAGCTATCGGCACGTGGTCGGAGAGCGACTTGACGTTGAAGCAGATGGTCTCCTTGCCGGTGAAGGCGTCCAGGTTGCCGCCGATGGAGTCCATCTCGCGGGCGATGTGCTGGGCTGAGCGCGAACGGGTGCCTTTGAACAGCATGTGCTCAACAAAGTGGGAGATGCCGTTGGTCTCGGCCGGTTCGCAGCGTGAGCCGGACTTGATCCACACGCCCATGGCCACGGAGCGCAAATGTTCCATGCGCTCGGTTAGGACAATCAGGCCGTTCGGCAATACGGTGCGGCGAAGGTTTCTCTCAGGGTTATTCATCATCGATTCGAATTCGATTGTAGGGCAAATACGCGCAAAGGGCACGCTCCCTGCTGTCTCTAACTTGATACGACAATCGGGCAGGCGCCGTATGTTCGATAAGGCTCAGGACTTTGGGAACTCGAATCCGACAAGCCCCGGGACTTAAGTTCTTTGTTTTGGCAGGTCGTTTGGGCTTTTTTCGGCGTAACATTATTGTTTTCAAGTGCATGGGAGGAAAATGGGGAGTGGTGGGGTAAATCGGTGTCTGGGAGTTCGGACCGCGCAGGTTCCTGACACTTTGAACCGGAGAGATTTCGGGAGTTCTGAAGGCCATGAATCGATTGTGCGCGTTCCCACGAATTAAACTGCAAACTCCGGGAAGAAATTTGAGACTCATTTTGTCAGCAGGTTTCTTCATGCAATTGCCTGAACTCAAATCGGCCGGAAGCAGCGTGAGGGCTCAAATGCTCTATGCTGGACCAAGCTGTGACCGTCGATCCAATCCAACTCGTTCAATTAGACGCCGGCAAACCTGCTGAGGAGAGCACCGTTCCAGCGGGGGGCGGCCAGAAGCCGCTTTTTGGCTTGGACAGTGAGGCGCTGTCGGCGCTCATGGCAGAGATGGGCGAGCCCCGCTGGCGGAGCAAGCAGATTGCGGAAGCAATTTATCGTCAACGAGTTACGGATTTAAGTGAAATCACAACATTACCCAAGCCCTTCCGCCAGAAGCTAGTTGACGAAGGATGGGAGGTCGGCCGTCCGCGGCTCGCGCAGGTCTTCCGATCGACAGACGGAACCGAGCGCTATCTGGTCCAGTGCGCAGGAGGTCCAGAGACTGTGGAAACCGTCTGGATGCCTGAGGGCGACGACGGCGAGTCGGGCGACGGAACAGACTCAACGAGTTCCCCCAATGACGCTGAACGGGCCTGGAACCGGGCCACAATCTGCGTATCCAGCCAGATCGGCTGCGCCGTCAACTGCCAGTTTTGCCTTACCGCCAAACTGGGACTTCAGCGCAACCTCAGCGCCGGAGAAATCGCAGGCCAGGTAGTCTCTGTACTCGCGCGGCACGGCGTCGAAGTCGGCCGAGAGCGCGTGAACCTGGTTTTCATGGGCATGGGCGAGCCGTTTCTGAATTTCGACAACTTCATGGGAGCCGTCCGCCTTCTGGTCACCGAAGTCGGCCTGAGCCCACAGCGCATGACCGTCTCCACCTCGGGAATCGTCCCTGGCATCGAGCGATTTGCACAGGAGCCCATGGAATTTCGCCCCAAGTTGGCGATCAGCCTCAACGCTCCAAATGACCTTATCCGTCAAGAACTTATGCCCATTAACCGCAAGTGGAACATTGAGACGGTTGTGGACGCCGCGCGCCAAGTAAAGCTCCGCCCACGCGAACGCATCACATTTGAATACGTGCTACTCGCTGGAGTCACTGACCAGCCAGCACACGCCCGCGAAGTTGCCCGGCTGGTCCGCCGTACCGGATTGCCGGTGAAAGTAAATCTGATCGCCTGGAACCCCGGCCCCGGCATCGCCTACTCCATGCCGCAGCCGGCGGCGGTCGAAGCCTTTCGCGCCACGTTAGCAGGCGAGGGCGTGCCCACCTACCTGCGCCGTCCGCGGGGTAGAGACATCTACGCGGCTTGCGGGCAGTTGAAGCGGACGGTGGAACAATGAGCGCTGGTTCCTGCCAGAATTCGAATAAGATTGTCGGGTAAATCTTTCGAATTATGGTTGGAGACATGGATTCGCGATTGAAAATCAAGCTGTACAACGGATGGCGCCTTGTTGAGAATGAGGGTGTCCTTGCTTCTTACGTAAAAGGCGCATCTTGCCTTCAGTTTTCCCATGCCCACAAGAAAGGCAGCCCACTTCAAGATGACCCGGAGCAGCTTATCTCAATTTGTGAAAAACTGACACAAAGGATGCGCGGGAGTCGCGACATGTCGAGCGCCTCAGGCAAATGCGCCTTCGGTATTTTTGGAACCGTCGTCGCGAAGGGCGACTACCCGGCGCACTTTCAGGCGTGGGTCCTCAAGAATGAAAATGATCTGATCCTGATAACTCAAACTTGCGAGACAGAGCCCAGCCCCCAGGAGATTACCGAAGCGGGAGCCATCGCGCTCATGACGAAACTGGGGACAGCGGATGGTCCTGTTGCAGAGCCCCGACTCATGTAAAGCGCAACAAGAGGCTAGTTTTTGCTATACTTATTTTGTCCCGGAAGGGGTGGAGAGTTTATCCTCCCGGGAGTTTGGCTACCTCATCAGTACCGCCAGGACTAGGATTACGAGTGCCGTCACGAACCGCCAATCAACGGCGACAGTGATTGCAACCCGCATCCAGGACGATTTCTTGTCCAATCGTCCTCACCTCCTTTGCGCTGGCACGGCCCGCAGGTCGGTCTCAACGGCCTGCGGACCGACGGCTCACTCTTCCGAGCCGATCTTCCACCGCCGCTCCCACACACGCAAAAGAAGCTCAATCAGTCTACTGCCGCGCCGGTGCCGTGGACGACGACTTCCGTCACACAAGATCCGATTGCCGCGGTTCGACATCTACGCGGCTTGCGGGCAGTTAAAGCGGACTGTCGAAGGCTAGTTTCCTGTCTCTGAAGTACGTTGTAATAATGGCAAAAGACAAGAACAGGTTCTTCGGCTCACCCCCCCGGACTGAAAAACGTTCGGGGCCCCGTTCGCTCAGAATGACAAGCTATGTTTTGTTATGAACTTTAGAGATAGGACACTAGCCGCGCCTTGCGTACGTTTTTTGCTATACTCATCTTGTCCCGGAAGGGGTGGGGAACATATCCTCCCGGGAGTTTGGCTACCTCATCAGTAGCGCCAGGACTAGGATAACGAGTGCAGTCACGAACCGCCAATCAACGGCGATGGTGATTGCAACCCGCATCCAGGACGATTTATTGTCCAATCGTCCTCACCTCCTTTGCGCTGGCACGGCCCGCAGGTCGCTCGATACGGCCTGCGGACCGACGGCTCACTCTTCCGAGCCGATCTTCCACCGCCGCTCCCACACACGCAAAAGAAGCCAAATCAGTCTATAGCCACGCCATCGCTGGGTCAGCGACTTCCGTCACCATTCATTTTGCCCAAACAGAATGGCGGCAACCCCGGCGAGGTTGTTCCCTCTGGGATTGCCGCCTCTGTGCATTCTCGAGTGATTTCAGCCTTAGTTTACTGCGCCCCAACCGGCTTCACGTTCCCGCAGTCAGGCCCTTTATAGGTGGATGTCGCCTGCATCGTCCACTCGACCGGCGCCGATCTTGGCCCCATCTGCATGGTTCCGGTGAAGTGAACTTTGGTCTGCCCGGTGCCGCTCTCCGACCAGGTTGAATTGACGGTGCCGCTTCCAGCCATTTGTCCCGTGCAAGCCATCGACGCGGTCATCCCAGTCACTGTCATCGATACGTTCGTCACCTGGCAGTCGCCATGCTGCGGCGCCGGGGATGGCCCGCCGAACTTGTCGATCATCGCCTGGGTTACGCAGACCTGGTTGGTCCGGGGCGCGCCGCTGAAAGGCGATCCCGGCGGAGCTTGCATTCCCTGCGGCATAGGCGATTGCTGGAAGGTCATGGTACTTGTCACTTCAAACAAGCCTGGCTTTCTCGGTCCCTGCGCCCAGGCGCAGCTTGCCACGGTGAAGAAGCAACAGGCCAACGTCAAGCAAACTTGAGTCTTGCGCATCTTTCCTCCTGATCGGTGTATGCAGGCCTGGGCCTGCGCAATCATCAATTTACTTCAGGCTCGACGGGCCGGGGAAGGAAAATTTCATGGAAAAGAATGCCCCTGTTGCCACATAATCACTAGCCAATTCCGTCGGAACTGGTCAAGCAGGCCGCAGGGCTATTGAGCCGGCATTGGGTAGGGCTGCACAGAACCGCAATCCGCGCTCTTGAAGACAGAGGTGGAATTGCTCGTCCATTCCATTGCTCTTGGAGCGGTGGTGACGACATGGACACTCCCCGTGGCATGATCGGCGGTCCAGGTGGATTCCATGGTGACCTTGGCCATGGTGACGCCTGAACAAACCATCTCCGCGTTCACGCTGTTCGCTTTCTTGTTGAACGAAGTGATTTTGCAATCCTGGATCTGCGGCAGTGGCGCGCCATATTTGTCGATCAGGGCCTGGGTGAGGCACATGTTGGTGTTCGTGGGGCCCGCCGTGGTGGGATGCCCTGCCGCTCCGTCGCCAGACGGTGGATAGTTGACAGTGGTCGTGATGGTCCACAGGCCCGGCTTGCGGCTCTGCGCCGAGGCCAGGGGTGCAAGCACAACTAGGCACCAGGCGAGAATGATGGAAAACCGGCATCCGCGCATATTTCCTCCTCGCGTACTTTTACTGTCTTGATTCGCCTGATCGCTGTCCGCGTATTCTCAACCTGCGGCATTATAGCGATTTCACGATTGCTGTGTCCCGAAACCACTTCTCTCAAGTGGCCTTTTCCTTAAGAAAAGCCACATTCAAGGAACCTGCAAAGGGCACTCGAATCGTGAAATCGCTCTAATAAAGCGAGCACCTACAAGACTTTGGGGACCGTGCGCCCCAGTGCCAGCAGCGCCCCGGTTACGCGGGCGGGAGCATGGCGGACCACGGTATCTTCGCTGGCAAAATCTCCTGCAATGCACCGCACGCCCATTGACTGGATGCGTTCAATGTCCGCAACGATTGGCGACGCCCCTTCCGCCGCATAGCGAGCCAGTGTCTCGGGGGAAAACGCAGCCGTGTTGATCAGCGCAAAGTCAAAAATGGGAGCGCGAGTATGTTCGTAGATGCGCTCGATATGTTCAGAGGCGGTGAGGCCCAGGCTCTCGTTGGCCTGGGTCATCAGGTTGCAGACGTAAACGCGCACGCCGCGAGCGTTTGCCAGCGCCGCGGGAATGCCATCCACCAGGAGATTGGTAATCAGCGAGGTGTAGAGCGACCCTGGTCCCACTGTAATCAGGTTGGCGCGTGCGATCGCATCCAGCGTCTCCGGCAGCGGTGCGGCGTTCGCCGGATCGAGTACCAGTTCCACGATGCGGCGTTTGCTGGCGGTAATATTTGTTTCGCCGCGAACGATCGATCCGTCGTCCATGTGCGCAACGAGTGTCGCATTGGCGGTGGTCACCGGATAGATGCGTCCCCTGGTGGCAAGGATCTTCGATGCCAGTTGGATGGCATGGGCAAAGTCGCCGGTAATCTCAGTGAGGGCGGCTACAAAGAGGTTGCCGAAGTTGTGTCCCTTGAGGGCCTCGCCGCCGCGAAAGCGATGGGCGAAGAGCTGTGCCAGCAGGTCCTCTTCCTCGCTGAGGGCTACCATGCAGTTGCGCAGGTCGCCGGGGGGCAGCATGTTGAAGCCCTTGCGCAGGCGGCCGGAAGAACCGCCGTCATCGGTTACCGTGACCACAGCGGCCAGGTCGGAGATGAGTCCCGGCTCGGCAGATGGGCCGGGTGCAGTTACGTGCTGGCGGAGGCCGCGCAGTAAAGTTGAAAGTCCGGTGCCGCCACCGATAGCCACCACCCGCATGGCTGCAGCAGGCGCGGAAGAATCGGGCAGCGCAGTCGATTGCTCCAACACGACGCCGTTACCAAGTGCTGAATAACTCAAATCAAGACCTTACAGAACAAACCAAAGACAGCACAGAACAAACCAAAGACAGTACAACAAGCCAAAGCCAACAAAACCAAAGCCGGACAATACACAAGGTAAAGCAAAACTCTACGGAACTTCAGGATACAGCAACTCGGTAAAGCGCGGATCGTCCACCATGCTTTGAAAGTCGTTATCGGCGCGCGCCTGCAGCCGATTCCTGGGGTTCAGTTCGATGGCTCGCGCCAGATTGCCGAGGCAATCCTGGGTGCGGCCGGTAATGGCATCCAGCAGGGCCAGGCCGTAGAAGGCGTAGTCCGCATTGGGATGGCCGCTGAGAATGCCTTCGAACTGCTCGCGCGCCTCTTCGTAGTAGCCGGTATTCAACTGGGAGATGGCGTAGTCGAAGTGTTCCTCGGGCGTGAGGAAGGTCAGCCTGTGCTGCTCCAGTTGCCGCTGACAGGTGGAGACGTACATCTTGCAGCGGTCCAGCAATTCGATGGGCGCCGAGGGGACCAGCTTTTCAAAGGCAGCCAGTGCCTTGTCGAATTTGCCCTGTTGCAGCAGTTGAACGGCCGACATGTAATGTTGGTACGCCGGTCCCGTACTCGTGGAGGAGTGGCCGCCAGTTTTGCCTGGCGGAGAGGGTTCTTTTTTGCGATCTTGCACCACTGATCGAGCCTCTTGCATCATGAGTTTGCCACGTTTGTTATTGCCTGCACGCACTTTCCGGCGGGGTCGTTGCCGGCCAAATGCCTGCGCCAAAGTATAACGCTGCTCAGGCCATCTTTATACGCATTACCCCGCTTGACGTCAATGGGCAGCCCCGACACGAGCCTTCCATCCGATCTTTTCCTTTACCTTATTGTCAGACTTTTTCCTTCACGAGTTTACGGTAAACGGCCGGATTCAGCGAGGGATCGTTGTACATCTTCAGTTGGCGGTAGAGTTTGAAACGACGCGTGCCGGCCAGGGTTTCTGTCCATAAGGCATCCAGGCATCCGGCCAGGTCGGCACGCTGTTCTTCAAGAATCGAGAGCCTTTCGCAGTTGCGCTCGGTGTGGCCCGCGGGCGCATTCTGCCGATCGGCCTCTTCCCGCGTGTGATAGATCCTCAGCGCCAGAATCGACAGCCGGTCAACGATCAGTCCCGGCGACTCGGAGTTGAGCGGCGCCGCCGGGTTTGGCAGGCTGCGGGCTTCGAGCCAGGTCAGCAGTATGCGATCCAGCATCTCGGCAAGGTCGTTGCGGCGCTGGTTGGTCCGATCGACGCGGCGCTTCACATCGGCCAGCTCTGCGTCCGTTGCGCCCGGCGTGCGCGCCTCGTCTTCAATGTGCCAAAGCTCGAAGTTGGCCCGATGCTGAGCGGCTACCCTTTCCAGCCAATCCCCTTGAGAAGGCTCATATACACTGCTCGTGTCCGAGTGCCAGCGCGCTGTCAGTTGGTCCTGGAGTTCAACGATTGCAAGTGCGGAAAGCATGGCGAACGGTCCTTGGCGCGAAGCTGGGGCGCGAGGCTGGGCGTTGAAGTTGCAGCGTCTATGGTAGAACTATCCTCACTCGGAGTCCAAGCCGGGAACTGGGATTCCACAAAGCGAGGGTTCGATGATCGACGCCACCGAACGGTTTCTCTGTATTGCCAGCTACGAAAAAGGTCATGACTTCCTGCGCCAGTGTGCGGAGATGGGCGTGAAGTCCACAGTGCTCACCCTGGACAAGCTGCGCGACGCACCCTGGCCGCGCGAGGCGCTGGAGGAGTTGGTCACCATGCCTGCCGGCCTGAGCCGCGAGCAGATTCTCAACACCGTGTCCTGGATGGCCCGCGGACGCCGCTACGACCGCATCGTTGCCCTGGACGAGTTCGATCTCGAGACCGGCGCGCAGATTCGCGAACACATGCGCATCCGCGGCATGGGCATCACAGCTTCCGCCTACTATCGCGACAAGCTGGCCATGCGCATTGGCGCGCAGGAGTCCGGCTTTCTGGTTCCCGAGTTCTGCCGCGTCTTGAACTACGACGAACTGCGTGCCTACATGGATCACGTGCCAGGGCCGTGGCTGCTCAAGCCGCGCTCTGAGGCTTCGGCGCTGGGTATCCGCAAGATCGACGAGCCGGACCAACTGTGGCGCGCACTCGACGATCTGGGCGACCGCCAGAGCTACTTCCTGCTGGAACAATTCGTGCCCGGCGACATCTTTCACGTCGACTCGGTTGTGAGCGAAGGCAAGGTGGTCTTCTCCGTTGCCCACCAGTACGGACGACCACCCATGCAGGTGATGCACGAAGGCGGCGTGTTTACGACGCGCACCGTCGACCGCGCCGGCAGCGACTGGGCCGAACTGACCGCGCTCAATGCGAAGCTTGCACCGTCGCTCGGCATGGTGCGCGGAGTCACTCATGCCGAGTACATCAAAGCGCACGCCGATGGCCGCTTCTACTTCCTGGAGATCGCGGCGCGTGTTGGCGGAGCGTTTATCTCCGACCTGGTGGCGGCTTCAACCGGAGTGAACCTGTGGCGCGAGTGGGCGCGGCTTGAAGTGACAAATCTGCGCGGCGAGGCCTACGAAGTGCCGCCGACTTTTGAGAGCTACGCGGGCAGCGTGTTGTGTTTGGCGCAGACCGCCGAGCCCGACACGGCGGCATTCGACGCTCCGGAGATTGTCTACCGCATGAAGAAGCATCACCACGCCGGCCTGATTGTGAAGTCCGACGATCCGAATCGGGTGAGGGAACTGCTGGAGGAGTACAGCAATGAGTTCGCGAGCCGCTTCCTTGCCTCGATGCCGCCGCCGGAAAAACCGACTGCTTAAGGTCCGCTTCATTTTCTGTGGCTGGCTTTGCATGAATAAGGCGAACCTTTGTTGACGAATGTCTTCCGAGGGGTCATGCTCAGAGCGCGGGCAGCGTTTTCGAAGATCGCCGATCTCCAGTTCGAATGCGAAACCAACGCGGAAAAGGCTCCTATGCAAGGCAAGAGCGACAAACGCATCACGGTCTCACAAGTATTTGCCGTTGGCCTGGGAGTCTTTGCCATTGCCGGGGCATCTTTTGCTACGGTCGATTCTCCTTTCATCCACCATGCGCCCGCATTGGTCTTTGCGGCTGTCGATCCGGATTGCAGGGTGGTTGTTGACGCAAGCAAGAAGACCATTGTGACTCCGTACCACTCTTATTCCACAATGGGCGGAGGGATCTCCGGCGGTCATCCAATGAACATCGAGACGATTTACGTGCAAGGCAACACCTACTCCGGGATCGACGGCAAATGGACGGTCAGTCCCGTCACCGAGCAGGACATGAAGGACATGCTGGCCACCAAGGAGAACACGAGTACGCAGTCGGTCTGCAAGCATCTGCGCGACGAACCGGTCAGCGGAGACAATGCCGCCGTTTACAGCACCCACTCCGGATCCGATCGATCCACGATCGATTCAACGACCTGGATATCCACGAGCAAGGGACTGGTGTTGCGCATGGAGACCGATATCGCCGCCAAGAGCGGCAGTAAAACGCACATGACCATTCGCTATGACTACAACAATGTGCAGAAGCCGACGATGTGACGGGGAGAAACACCATCGCGCCGGCCTGATTGTGAAGTCCGACGATCCGAATCGGGTGAGGGAACTGCTGGAGGAGCATAGCGGCGAATTTGCAAGGTGCTTCCTGGCCTCGATGCCGCCGCCGGGCGAATGCCGCGGAGGCCCCCGCTGTGCTAACCTCAACCCAATCCTGTGGACATTCCGAAGAACAAGCTCTATTACGGTGACAACTACGACGTCCTGATGCGTTATGTGAAGGACGAGACGGTCGACCTGGTTTATCTCGATCCGCCGTTCAACTCGCGGCAGGATTACAACGTGCTGTTTGCGGAGAAGGACGGCTCGCAGTCCAGTTCGCAGATTCATGCATTCGAGGACACGTGGGAGTGGAACATCGATGCGCAGCGTTCCTACGAGTTCATTGTGGAGCAGGGTGGGCGCGTGGCCGATGCGCTGATTGCGTTCAAGAAATTCCTGTTCAACTCCGACATGATGGCGTACCTCGCGATTATGGCCCCGCGGCTCATCGAACTCCGGCGGGTGTTGAAGGAAACAGGCTCCATCTATCTGCATTGCGACCCGACCGCGAGCCACTACTTGAAAATCTTGATGGATGCGGTATTCGGACCGCAGTTCTTTCGGAATGAAATCTCTTGGAGGCGATCATCGGCGCACAGCGATGTGAAACAGGGCATGCGGCGCTGCGGTCGGGTGCGCGACGTGCTGCTTTTCTATGGAAAATCGGATGCGAATATCTGGAATGTCCTCTACACGCCCTATGCGGAAGGGTATCTAGCGTCCGAATACAAGCACGTCAGCCCGAAAGGGCGCCAGTACAAAGAGACCGACCTGACCGCCGCCCGCCCTGGCGGTGACACCGAGTTCCATTGGAGGGTTAAAAGGCGCGAGGGTCGGAATGAGCGCTGGGACGCAGATCTCGAGGGTGAGCACCTCAAGCCACAACCGGGATGGGAATACAAAGGAGTTCCACCATACAAAGGTCGTTTCTGGGCCTACTCGCGGGATAACATCGTCGCATTCTATAAGTCAGGCCAAATAATCCACCGTGAAACAGGTATGCCGCGTCTGGTGCAGTTCGCGGACGAAATGCCGGGGGTCGCCCTTCAAGATGACTGGGGCGACATCAATCGCGCCGGAGGCGAGGAAGACCTTGGATACCCGACACAAAAACCTGAGGCGCTGCTGGAAAGGATTATCGGTTCTAGTTCGAGCGAAGGCGACCTCGTGCTCGATCCCTTTTGCGGCTGTGGCACCACTGTCCAGGTAGCGCAACGCCTGAACCGTCGCTGGATCGGCATCGACATTACCCACCTCGCCATCGGCCTGATCAAGAAGCGGCTCTCGGATGCGTTTGGGCCAGAGATCAAATCCACCTACGACGTAATCGGCGAGCCCACCGACTATAACGGAGCCGCCGCACTCGCCGCTGAAGACAAATATCAGTTCCAGTGGTGGG
>Ga0182012_10002214_pt1 | contig 21163 bp, 22 predicted proteins | sample 612S2SmetaG_FD_120486 | JGI IMG/M metagenome (GOLD analysis project Ga0182012, IMG submission 120486) | Permafrost microbial communities from Stordalen Mire, Sweden - 612S2S metaG | ecosystem: Environmental > Terrestrial > Soil > Wetlands > Permafrost | place: Sweden: Stordalen | collected... | reverse complement strand
TCCGAGTACATCGCGAACGCGGTGCCGGCGACGACCATCGACGATCGCGTGCAGAACGTGCCTGAGCTCACCCTGTCGGGCTCGCTCGCGTATCGCCATCCGTTGAACGATTACGTCGCCTTGGTCGCCCGTGTCGACAACAACTACGTCGGCTCGCGCATCGACACGACGGCGCAGGCCAACTATCTTCCCCCTTACGACCTGACGAACGTTCGGGCGGGTCTGGAGGGTAATCACTGGTCGGCGAACCTGTTCGTCAACAACGTGACGAACCGCCTCGCGTTGCTCACGAATGCCTCGGCGATCAATGTCAACGTCTCGACCTTCAACCGGACTGCGATGGAGCAGCCCCTCACCTTCGGTCTCGACGTGAATTTCCGCTTCGGCGGCGGCGAGGCACCGGCCCCGGCTGCAGCACCGCCGCCCCCACCCCCGCCTCCCCCCCCGCCGCCGCCTCCGCCTCCGGCCGCTCAGCCCGCGCCATTGCCGGCGCCGCCGCCGCCGCCTCCGGCCCGCGAGCAGGTGCTCAAGGGCGTGAACTTCGAGACGAATTCGGCCAAGCTCCGGCCGGAGTCGACCGCGGTGCTCGATGGCGTCGCGTCCACCATTCAGCAGTGTGGCTGCTCGAAGGTGGACATCCGCGGATACACGGATACGGTCGGAAAGCCCGAGTACAACCAGAAGCTGTCCGAGCGGCGGGCGAACGCCGTGAAGGACTACCTCGAGTCGCATGGGGTGCGTGCGGGCATCCTGACGGCCCAGGGCTTCGGCGAGGAAAATCCGGTCGCAAGCAACAAGACCGCGGACGGACGAGCCGAGAATCGCCGGGTCACGGTGCAGTTCAGCGCGCCCGCGGGGACGAACTGAGCGGGCGCTTCGCCGCGCATTGAATCCGGGGCCGAGCGAGCGCATGCCACATGCGCTCGCTCGGCGCGCGTTTTGGCGGGCCGACCGCGCCGCGCCTGACAGCGGCGCCGCCTGCCGGTTGCAAACGGCCGCGCCGCAGCCCGGCCTACGGCTCATCCCATCGAGGTGACGTGCTCCGGCTCGATCTTGTAGATGACCCGGATCTCGTTCGGCTGGCGGAACGGATATTTTTCCTTGCCCATGTACTTGAGCGCCATGGCGTCGATATGCGCATCGGCGCCGTTCACGCTGCGCTCGGCGACTCGACCCCGCACCTCCAGATAGCGGTACGGGTTGTCGGGATCCAGAATCGACAGCGCCACCCGCGTGTCCTTCTGCAGGTTCTTGTCCTTCTGGCGGCCCTGCGCGGTGTTGATGAGCACGTGGTGTCCATCGTAATCGACCCATACCGGCGTGACTTGAGGTTGCCCTCCGGGCATCAACGTAGCCAGATGAGCAAACGCCTTTTTCTTGAACAGGTCTGCGTGTGAACCGGGAATGACAGATGCGGCCATGGGTGACTTATATGAACGCCACCCTATTGAGCGAGTACTGCGATCGATCCGGCATGGCAGGTGGTTGCAGTCTTATATCCGGCCTACATAAAAGAGCTATGAGCTCTTGGCCTTGATGAACTCCGCTGAAGAAGGCCTCATCTCCTGAAAGGACTCTAACGTCCAGTCAACCATTCAGGCTTACTTCTTCACGGTCCGACCTGTTTTGCCATCACGAATGCTTCACTCGCGCAACCCTGAGTGGTTGGTTCCTCCTGTTAAGTGGTTAAATTGACTGGAGCAGGCAGAGCCTGACCCCAACTCCGATCAAAGCTTCTACCGTGGGCTAGAAGCGCCCACGCGGTACGAGCCATCTTGTTTGCCAATGCCACGATCGCCACATTCTTCGGCCGTCGCAGCAGCAATGTCTGGATCCAGGGTTCTAGCGTGCGTCCTGGCCGACTTCCATGAGTGATCACGGAGCGGGCACCATGGATCAGCAGCGTGCGCAGATACGGATCGCCGCGCTTGCTGATGCCCATCAGTCGTACTCGACCGCCGGTGCCCGACTGACGAGGAACCAGGCCTAGGAAGGCGGCCATCTCGCGTCCCGAACGGAACGTGCGGGCATCACCGATCGTCGCGACGAGCGCAGAGGAAGTCAGTCGTCCGATGCCAGGGATCGCTTCGATCCGCTTGCAGTCCTCGAGCCGACCCCGGTAGGAGGCAATAGCTTGCTCCAGCTGTTGAATGCGGCTGGTGAGCGTGCGCAGCGACTCGAGCTGACTGAGCAGCTCTCCTCGAAGCAACTGTGGTATCTCGTTGCGAGTTGAATCGGCCAGCACGGATCCCGCCTGCACGAGCAGCGCTCGCCAGCTCTTGGGCAGCACGATGCCAAACTCGTACAGGAGTGATCTGATCTGCAGGGCCTGCATGGTGCGTACCTTGACGAGTTGCTGGCGTACCCGGTGCAACGACAGTAGCGCTTGCTGCTCCTCGCTCTTCAATCCCACGAAGCGCATCTCGGGCCGCTGCGCCGCTTCCCAAATCGCCTGCGCATCCGCCGCATCGGTCTTGTTGGTCTTGACGAACGGTCGCACGAACTGAGCTGACACTAGGCGCACCTGGTGCCCAAGGCGGCTCAGTAGCCGGCCCCAATGATGAGCTGATCCGCACGCCTCCATCGCCACTACACCTAGCTCCCGCTGCGCAAAAAACTCGCCCACTTCCTGACGCAAGAGAGTCTTGCGCTTGACCTCGCCGGTCTGCCCCTCAACCCAATGCACCTGGAATACCCGCTTTGCCAAATCAACCCCGTACGTCGTAACTTGCATGTTGGATCCCCTGTCCTTCGAGTGGTTACTGAACATCTCCACTCTGGCACATCGATGCCGTTCGGACGGGGGATCCTCCTTCCTCTTGCCGCTGCCCATAAACTTCCCCTCCTTGCTGCGTCGCTGAAAAGAAGGGTGGCGTTCATCTCATCTCCTGACTGGACCTTCGGATCCGGGAGTCTATCCAAAACCGCGGGTCTGTTCTAAGGGCCTCACCGATTGTCGAGCACCGACGCCTATAGCGCCGACCAGTCCAAAATCACCTTGCCGGACTTGCCCGAATTCATGATGTCGAAGCCTTCGCGGTAGTCGTTGATTCCGAGCCGATGCGTGATGACCGGCCGCACGTTGAGTCCGCTTTGCAGCATGCTGGCCATCTTGTACCAGGTCTCGAACATCTCCCGTCCGTAGATCCCCTTGATCACCAATCCCTTGAAGATCACCTGGTTCCAGTCGATCGCGGTCTCGCCGGGCGGTATCCCGAGCATGGAGATGTTCCCGCCGTGGTGCATGGTGCGGAGCATCTCGCGAAGCGCGGCGGCATTGCCGGACATCTCGAAGCCCACGTCGAACCCTTCCTCCATGCCGAGCTCGCGCATCGCATCGTCGAGCGATTCATGCGACACGTTGATGGCTTTGGAGGCGCCCATCTTGGCCGCCAGATCCAGCCGGTATTGATTCACGTCGGTGATGACGATATGCCGGGCTCCGCAGTGCCGCGCGATCGAGACGGCCATGATGCCGATCGGACCCGCGCCGGTGATCAGCACGTCCTCGCCGACGAGATTGAAAGCGAGGGCGGTGTGGGTGGCGTTGCCGAACGGATCGAGAATGGAGGCGATCTCATCGTCGATGGCGGACGGCAGCTTGAACACGTTGGACGCCGGCAGCGTCAGATATTGCGCGAAGGCGCCGGGCCGATTCACGCCGACGCCCAGCGTATTGCGGCACAGATGCCGGCGTCCGGCACGGCAATTGCGGCAATGTCCGCAGGTGATGTGTCCTTCGCCGGACACCCGGTCTCCCGTCTTGACGCCGCGCACCTCGCTGCCCACCTCCACGATCTCGCCGGAGTATTCGTGGCCCACCGCCATCGGCACCGGGATCGTCTTCTGCGCCCAGGCATCCCAGTTGAAGATATGCATGTCGGTGCCGCAGATGGCGGACCGATGGATCTTGATGAGCACGTCGTTGTGACCGACCGCCGGTACCGGCACGTCCTGCATCCAGATTCCGGGTTCCGCGCGAGCTTTGACCAGTGCTTTCATGAGGCTGCCTTCATGGGATGATGCCGAGTGTGCGTCCGGCACCGGCGAACGCGGAGACCACGCGGTCGAGCTGCGGGATCGAATGCGCGGCGCTCATCTGCGTGCGGATCCGCGCCTTGCCGTGCGGCACGACTGGAAACGCGAACGCGACCACGTAGACGCCCTCGTCCTGCATGCGTTCGGCGAGCCGTACGGCGAGCGGTGCTGCGCCGAGCATGACCGGAATGATGGGATGCTCGCCCGGCAGAAGATCGAAACCGAGGCGCTGCATCTGCTCGCGGAAATAACGGGCATTCGCATGGACGCGATCGCGCAGGTCCTCGGAACGCTCGAGCAGATCCAGAACCTTCAGCGTCGCCGCCGCGACCGGCGGTGCGATGCTGTTGGAGAACAGATACGGCCGGGAGCGCTGGCGCAGCCAGCCGACGATCTCCTTGCGGGCCGCGACATATCCGCCGCTCGCGCCGCCAAGCGCCTTGCCGAAGGTGCCCGTCAGAATGTCGACCCGGTCCATCACGCCTCGGAGCTCGTGGGTGCCGCGGCCGCGGGCGCCGATGAACCCGGTGGCATGCGAGTCGTCCACCATCACCAGGGCATCATGGCGGGCGGCCAAGCCGCAAATCTCCTCGAGCCGCGCAATCGACCCGTCCATGGAGAACACCCCGTCCGTCGCGATCAGGCGTACGCGCGAAGCGGCGGAGTCCACGAGTGCCCGCTCGAGCTCGTTCATGTCGTTGTTGGCGTAGCGCAGGCGCCGCGCCTTGCAGAGCCTTATGCCGTCGATGATGCTGGCGTGATTGAGCGCATCGCTGATCACGGCATCCTCTTCCCCGAGCAGCGTCTCGAACAGGCCGCCGTTCGCATCGAAGCAGGACGAGTAGAGAATCGCGTCTTCCATGCCGAGAAATGCGGCGAGGCGCTCCTCCAGCTCGCGATGCACGCTCTGGGTGCCGCAGATGAAGCGCACCGAGGCGACCCCGTAACCGTAGCGATCCAGCGCCTCGTGCGCCCCCTGAATCACCGCGGGATGGTTGGCGAGCCCCAGATAGTTGTTGGCGCAGAGATTGATCATCTCCCGGCCGTCGGCGAGCCTCACCACCGCGCCCTGGGGGGAGCCGATGATGCGTTCGCGCTTGAGCAGGCCGGCCTCATCCAGTGCCCGAGTGTCGCGCTCGAGCCGTTCGCGGAAATCCTTGAGCACCGTGTCCTTCGGAATTTGGGTGGACTTGATGGCTTATTATACCGCCAGACCGTGGAGGGGAAATGCGATGGTGTACGCGTGAGGCCGGACGGGGATTCGCTGAGCCACCGTCTGGACAAATGGCTGTGGTACGCGCGATTTTACAAAACCCGTTCCCTGGCCACCGCGGCCATCAACGGCGGCAAGGTGCATCTGAACGCCGAGCGGGTGAGGCCCGCTCACCCTGTCCGGGTCGGCGATCGAATCAGCCTGTCGCTGCAGGGCATGGTCGCCGAATTCGAGGTGTTGGGACTCCCGCGCCGCCGCGGCCCCGCCGCCGAGGCGCAGTCGCATTATCTCGAGACTGCGCACAGCGCCTCGCGCCGTGCGCATTTGAAAGAACAGCAACAACTGGCGCAGTTGGCGCGGCCACGGTCCGAAGGCCGCCCCGACAAGCGCGATCGGCGGCGCCTGATGCGCCTCAACCGCGATCAAGGCTGAGGCGGCTCACAGATCGATGCTGCTCTCGGGGTCCTCCAGCTCGCAGCTGGCCGCCATTTCGGGCTGCAGGGTGTCCCATTCTCCGTGCAGCCAGACCGCTGTGGCGAGCCCCGCGGTGGGCAGTTCGCGGCGGTCCGGAATCGGGCCGAGGCGGCTCGCAAGCTGGCTCAAGCCCGGATTGTGCCCGCAGATGAGGATGTGACGGAGCGACGAATCGCGCCGGGCGAGCAGTTTCCAGGTCGTCTCCGGAGTCGCGAGGTAGAGCTCGCGGGCGCACTGCAGCTGTTTCGCATCGAGCTCGCAAGCGGAGGCGACGATTTCTGCCGTGCTCCAGGCCCGCTCGGCCGGACTCACCAGGATGAGATCGGGGATGAGGTTGCGCCGCAGGATCCTCTCGCCGATCGCCTGTGCCTCGTGCGTTCCATGGCGGGTCAGCGCACGCTCGAAATCCTCCGGACAGCTGTCGGGAGCCTGTGCCTCTGCGTGGCGCAGAAGAGTCACTCTGCGCGCAACCGCCGTGGTCACATCATTCCCGTCTGCAGACGGGCCTCCTCGGACATCATGCCATGATGCCAGGGGGGATCGAACACGAGTTCGACGTTGGCCCGCGCCACCGTGGGAACGATCTGCACCTTCTCGCGCACGTCCTGCACCAGGATCTCCCCCATGCCGCAGCCGGGAGCGGTGAGCGTCATCTTGATGTCGACGGTGCGGGTGTCATCCACGTTCTTGGTCACGTCGCACTCGTAGATCAATCCGAGATCGACGATGTTCACCGGAATCTCGGGGTCGTAGCAGGTCTTGAGCTGTTGCCACACCACGTTCTTGATGTCCTCTTCGGAGGCGCCGGGCGGCACCTCCGGCGCCTTCGCCGGAGTCTTGCCGATCGCATCCGCGTCCGCGCCTGCGATGCGGAACAGGTTGCCCTCGATGTAGACGGTGAAGCTTCCCCCCAGGGCCTGGGTGATGTAGCCCACCGATCCCAGTTTGAGATTCACCTCCACGCCGGCCGGTATGGCAACCGCCTTCACTTCGCGCTGCACCACGATGGGTTCGTTTTCGTAAGAGGACATCGATCAATCCCTCACTCGGTCGACACGGCCGGCGCGGCGCCCGAGGCGGCGGCCTCGAGCGCGGAGGCGAGCGTATGCCAGCAGAGGCTCGCGCACTTCACTCGGGCGGGGTATTCACGGACCCCCGACAGCGCGGCGAGCTTGCCGAGATCCTCCGCCCCCGCGGCATCGTCCGTGAGGAGCTTGTGCACCCGCTCGAACAGCGCAAGCGCCTCGCCGCGGGTCTTGCCTTTCACCGCCTCGGTCATCAGCGAGGCCGACGCGGTCGAGATTGCACAGCCCTGGCCTTCGAAGCGAATGTCGCGGATCGTGTCGTCGGCGAGGTTGAGCCTGAGCGTGAGCCGGTCGCCGCATAGCGGGTTGAAACCCTCGGCGCTCGCATCGGCGGGCTCGAGCGGCCCGAAATTGCGCGGCCGGCGGTTGTGGTCCAGGATCACGTCGCGGTAGAGGTCGTTGAGGTCCATGAGCTTCGGGCGGGCCGTTAAACGAACAGTGCCCGCGCACGCGGAAGCGCGGCGGCGAGCCGGTCGATTTCCTCGAACGTATTGTAAAGGGCGAAACTCGCGCGCGCGGTCGCGGGCACCCGGAAGAATTCCATGACGGGCATGGCGCAATGATGCCCGGTCCGCACCGCAATGCCGTCCTCGTCGAGAATCGTGCCGAGATCGTGGGGGTGCACGCCGGCCACGACGAAGGAGATGAGGCTGGCCTTCTCCCGGGCGGTACCGATGATGGTGAGGCCGTCGACCTGTTCGAGCCGGGAGGTCGCGTAATCGAGCAGCGAGCGCTCGTGCGCATGAACCGCTGCAGCATCCAGAGATTGCAGGAAGTCCACCGCTGCCCCGAGACCGATGACCCCGGAAATGTTCGGAGTTCCAGCCTCGAATTTGTAGGGCAGGGCGTTGTAGGTCGTCTTGGCGAAGCTGACCGACAGGATCATGTCGCCGCCGCCCTGCCACGGCGGCATGCGCTCGAGCAGCGCCTCGCGGCCGTAGAGCACGCCGATGCCGGTGGGGCCGAACAGCTTGTGTCCCGAGAACGCGTAGAAATCGCATCCCAGCGCTTGAACGTCCACCGCAAAGTGCGGAACGGCCTGGGCGCCGTCGATGAGCGTCACGATGCCGCGCGCCTTCGCTGCCGCGATCAGCCGCCGCACCGGTAAAATCGTGCCGAGGGCGTTGGAGACGTGGGCGAAGGCGAGGATGCGCGTGCGCTCCGTCATCTGGGCCTCGACCGCCTCGGCATGCACTTCGCCGCGTGCGTCGATCGGGGCGACGACGAGCTTCGCGCCGGTCTGTTCGCAGAGCAGCTGCCAGGGCACGATATTGGCGTGGTGCTCGAGGTAGGTGACGAGGACCTCGTCCCCGGCCTTCAACGTCGGGCGTCCGTAGCTCTGCGCCACGAGATTGATGGCCTCGGTCGTGCCGCGCACGAACACGATCTCGTGGCGCGAGCGCGCGTTGATGAAGGTCGCCAGGCGGTCACGCGCGCCCTCGTAGAGCGCGGTGGCCTCCTGGCTGAGCGCATGCACCCCGCGGTGGATGTTCGCGTGGTGGTGACGCTCATAGTCATCCACGGCCTCGATCACGGCGAGCGGGCGCTGCGCGGAGGCGCCGTTATCGAGATAGCACAGGGGCTTGCCGTGCACCATCCGGGCGAGCACGGGAAACTGACGGCGCACGGCGTGCACGTCGAAGGGAGCGGCTTTGGTTTCAATGGCGGCACTGTTCATCGGAATTTCCGCAGTACTTGGGAGTCGGGGAGTTGTGGAATCAGCGCGTTCTCGATCGCGGTGCGCGCCGCGTGCACGCTCATTCCGGTGAGCACGTCCGCGAGGAATGCATAGATCAGGAGGCTCTGCGCGGTGTCGCGATCCAGGCCGCGGGACAGCATGTAGAACAGCATGTTGGGGTCGAGGCGGCCGGTGGTGGCGCCGTGCGCGCACCTGACCTCGTCGGTATGGATCTCGAGCTGCGGCCGGGAATCGATCTCCGCGGTCGGCGAGAGCAGGAGGCCGCGCAGGGACTGCTGCGAATCGGCCTTCGAGGCGCCGGCATCGACCACCACCTTGCTGTTGACGACCACGCGGCTGTTGCCGCTCGCGATCGCCCGCACCGTCTGGCGGCTCGTGGTGTGCTTGGCGCCATGCCTCACCACGTTCACGCAATCGACGTGGCGCTCCTCATGGCCGACCAGCAGCGAGTAGCTGTCGAGCTCGGCACCCGGTTCCTCGAGCTCGGCCTCGAGCGAGCACCGCGTCAAGCCGCCGCCGAGCGCGATGGTGAACTGCCGGCAGCGGCTGTCCTTGAGCTGGCGAACCTCCAGCGAATCGAGGTGCATGGTTCTGTGATCGGTGGCAAAAACGCGGTAGTGCTCGACCGCGGCATCGCGCGCGAGCTTGATCAGCGAGGCGGAGTTGCAAAGCGGCGTGTCCGCGCCCTGCTGGACGTGGTGCTCGATGATGGTCGCGCTCGATCCCGGCGAGGCATCGATGATCACCCGGGGGTACGCCGCCGTGCCGGGGTGGTCGGCCGTCGCGACATGCAGAATCACCAGCGGCGTCGCCACCCGCGTGCTCACCCTGAGGTACAGCCCGTCCACGAACAAGGCGGTGTTGAGCAGCCGCCAGCGCGCGATGTCGTTCTCCGGAAGGGGCTCCAGCAGATGTGAAACCAGCTTTCGATCCGTTCGAGCTATTTCCTGTAAGCTATTGATCTCTATTCCGTTAATGAGGAAATCCATTGGCTGCGGCAGAACCGGGTAGCCATTGACCATGAGCACCGTCGCAGCGCGTTCGTCCTCGCCCAGCAGGCACAGCTGCGCGGTCGGCTGCAAGGTGCCGGACGGCGCGCGCGGCGCATCGACATAGCTCTGCGCCGAGAGCTTGCGCAGATTCGTATAGCGCCAGCTCTCGTCGTGCATGGAAGGGAAGCCGAGCTGCAGAAATCGCTCCATCGCCCGCTCGCGCAGCGCCGACAAGGGGTCGGCTCCGCGCGCGAACCACTGCGCCTCGAATGATCGAAGGGCCGGAGAACCCTTTGCGGCGGCGGAGGCGGGCAACGGGGGGCTCATGCCACGCGGCTCTCGTGCACCCAGTCGTAACCGCGCCGCTCGAGTTCGAGTGCGAGCGAGCGGTCGCCCGACATCAGGATGCGGCCGCTGGACAGCACGTGCACCCGGTCCGGCACGATGTAATCCAGAAGACGCTGGTAATGGGTCACCAACACCACGGCGCGCTTCGGGTCGCGCAGGCTGTTCACGCCCATCGAAACCACCTTGAGCGCGTCGATATCGAGCCCGGAATCGGTTTCGTCGAGGATGGCGAGCTTGGGCTCGAGCACGAGCATCTGCAGCACTTCATTGCGCTTCTTCTCGCCGCCCGAGAAGCCTTCGTTGACGCCGCGCGTGAGAAAGGTCTCGCTCATGTGCATGAGCTTCATCTTCTGCTTCACCAGCGCCAGGAATTCGTAGGCGTCGACCTCCGGCTCCCCGGCGGCCTTGCGCTTCGCGTTGAGCGCCGCTTTCAGCAAATACACGTTGTTCACGCCCGGAATCTCCACCGGATACTGGAATCCGAGGAACAGCCCGGCGCGCGCGCGTTCCTCCGCTGGCAGCGCCAACAGATCGCGGTCCTCGAAGGACACCGAGCCGCCGGTGACTTCGTAGTCCTCGCGGCCCGCCAACACCTGCGCGAGAGTGCTCTTGCCCGAGCCGTTCGGACCCATGATGGCGTGAATCTCGCCCGCTCCGACCTCGAGGTTGATTCCCTTGAGGATGTCCTTGCCCGCCACACGGGCGCTCAAATCCGAAATTTTAAGCATCGTACTCATCGCTTGGGTCAACCGACCGCTCCTTCCAGACTCACGCTCAACAGATTCTGCGCCTCGACCGCGAATTCCATCGGCAGCTCCTTGAACACGACCTTGCAGAAGCCGCTGACGATCATGTTGACGGCATCCTCCGCCGAGATGCCGCGCTGCAGGCAGTAGAACAACTGATCCTCGCCGATCTTGGAGGTGCTTGCCTCGTGCTCCACCGTCGCCGTGGGATTCCTGATCTCCATGTACGGATAGGTGTGCGCGGCGCACTTCCCGCCCATCAGCAGGGAATCGCATTGCGTGAAGTTGCGCGCGCCCGCCGCGCTCGGCAGGATTTTCACGAGCCCGCGGTAGGTGTTCTCGGCGTGGCCCGCCGAAATGCCCTTCGAGACGATGGTGCTGCGTGAATTCTTCCCGATATGAATCATCTTCGTGCCGGTATCGGCTTGTTGATAGTTGTTCGCCACGGCGACCGAATAGAACTCACCGACCGAATTTTCGCCGCGCAGCACGCAGCTCGGATACTTCCAGGTGATGGCCGAGCCGGTCTCGACCTGGGTCCAGGAAATCTTCGAATTGCGCCCCCGGCATTCACCGCGCTTGGTGACGAAATTATAGATGCCGCCGATCCCGTTCTCGTCGCCCGGGTACCAGTTCTGCACCGTCGAATACTTGATCCGGGCATCGTCCAGGGCGACGAGCTCGACCACCGCGGCGTGAAGCTGATTCTCGTCGCGCATCGGTGCCGTGCAGCCCTCGAGGTAGCTCACGGACGCGCCGTCCGCCGCAACGATCAGCGTGCGCTCGAATTGACCCGTCTTGGCCGCATTGATGCGGAAATACGTCGACAATTCCATGGGGCAGCGCACGCCCGGGGGCACGTACACGAAGGACCCGTCGGAGAACACGGCGGAGTTCAGGGCCGCGAAAAAATTGTCGCCGGCCGGAACCACCGTGCCCAGGTAGCGCTCGATGAGATGCGGATGATCGCGGACGGCATCCGAGAAGGAGCAAAAAATGACGCCGGCCTTGCCAAGCTTGTCCTTGAACGTGGTCGCGACCGACACGGAATCGAACACCGCATCCACCGCCACGCCCGCGAGCCGGGCCCGCTCATGCAGCGGAATGCCGAGCTTGGCATAGGTTGCGAGCAGTTTCGGATCCACCTCATCGATGCTCTTCGGCGCGTTGGCCGGCGCGCGCGGCGCCGAATAGTACGAGATGTCCTGGTAGTCGATCGGCTTGTAGCGCACCCGGGACCAGGTGGGCTCGCGCATCGTCTGCCAATGGCGGAATGCCTTCAGCCGCCAGTCGAGCAGGAATTGGGGCTCCTTTTTCTTGAGCGAGATGGCCCGCACGACGTCCTCGTCGAGCCCCGGGGGCAGGCTGTCGGATTCGATGTCGGTCACGAAGCCGTGCCGGTACTTCTGGCCCAGCAGTGCCTCGACTTCTTGTGATTTGCTTGACACGATGAACTTCCAGTTGCGCTTGTTGTTGCGGCCGGCGGGCCGCGCATTGCAGTTGGTGATTCCGATTCCGGCCTGCGTGCGAGCTACAGGGCGGGGCGCCGCATCTCCAGGGCCAAACCGGCGACCCGAAACGAGGACGAATCGACTCCCGCCAACTGATCGAGCGTCACATCCTCGAGCGCGCGCCGGATCCCGGCATTGATCCGCTGCCACGCGCCGCCGACACGGCAAAGCCGCTCGATGCCGCACTGACTCGAGGCGCCGCTGCACTCCGTGATCGCAATCGGACCTTCGAACACGTCGAGGATCTGCGCCGCGGTAATTTTCTCGGGCGGGCGCGCCAAGCGGTAGCCGCCCTGTGCGCCGCGCGAGGAGATCACCATGCCGGCGCGCTGCAAACCCTTCAACACCTTGCTGACGGTGGGGCGGCTGAGCCGCGTGCGCTCCGCCAGCTCCGCGGCGGCGCGATGCCGGGCGGGCTCCTGCGCCAAACTTGCGAGCACCACGGTTGCATAGTCGGTCAACTTGCCCATTCGCAGCATGAATACCGCCTTCTTTCGAAGATCACTCAAGTGGGACTAGTTTAGTCCTAATTGGTTCGCAACGCCAGTCGCGGGCGCGCAAGACAACTGGTTTTGTTATCCTTGCGGACTGACTTCCGAAAAATCAACCAGTCAGAGCGAGAGATGCCCGGTATGAACACAGCCGAATTAGCCGCCACCGCGCACGCCATGGTCTCGAAGAACCGAGGTCTGCTGGCTGCCGATGAGAGTACCAGCACCATCCTCAAGCGGTTCGACACCATCCAGCTCGAATCGACCGAGGAGTCCCGGCGCGCGTACCGCGAAATGCTGTTCACGACTCCGGGAGCGAGCGAATACATCTCAGGCGTGATCCTGTACGACGAGACGATCCGCCAGAAAACCAGGGACGGCGTGCTCTTTCCGGCCTACCTCAGCGGGCACAACATGATTCCCGGCATCAAGGTGGACACCGGCGCGAAGCCTCTGGCGGGTTTCGCGGGCGAGACCATCACCGAGGGCTTGGACGGGCTGCGCGAACGGCTGGCCGGGTATCACAAGCTCGGCGCGCGGTTCGCCAAATGGCGCGCGGTGATCGACATCGGCTCGGGGCTTCCGACGAATTACGCGATCGCCGCGAATGCCGAGGGCTTGGCGCGTTATGCCGCGCTCTGCCAGGAAGCCGGGATCGTGCCCATCGTCGAGCCCGAGGTGCTGATGGATGGCGATCATCCGCTCGAGCGCTGCGAGGAAGTCACGAACGCCGTATTGCAGAGTGTGTTCGATCATCTGTTCGCCGCCCGCATCGTGCTCGAGGGCATGGTGCTCAAGCCGAACATGGTGATCGCCGGCAAGAAAAGCACCAGGAAGTCCCCACCCGAGCAAGTGGCGGAGGCGACGCTGCGCACGCTGAAGCGCCATGTTCCCTCGGCCGTGCCGGGAATCGCGTTTCTGTCCGGCGGTCAAAGCCCGACCGAGGCGACGCTGCATCTCGCCCTGATGAACGCGGCCGGATCGCTGCCGTGGGCGCTCACCTTCAGTTACGGCCGGGCCTTGCAGGACACCTCCTTGCGCGCCTGGGGCGGGACGGCGGCGGGCATCCGGGAGGGTCAGCAACAGCTGCATCTGCGCGCCAGGCTCAATGGCTTGGCCGCTGCGGGCACCTACAAGCCGGCGATGGAATCCGCCGCGGCCTAATTGGATCTGCGCGCTCAAGGTTCAGGTTCAAGGCTCAACCAAGTAAACCGCGGCACGCGAACTTGAACTCCCCCGCTGCCATCGTCGAGATCCGCGATCTGCGCTACGCCGTCAACGGGCGAGCCGTGTTCGACGGGCTCGACGTGGACATCGCCCCGGGACGTATCACCGCCATCATGGGCCCGAGCGGGACAGGCAAGACGACACTGCTGCGTCTGATCACGGGACAGCTGCGCGCGTATACGGGCAGACTGACCGTCGCGGGACAGGACATGAGCACGTTGCGCCGCACCGGCCTGTATGCGCTGCGCCGGCGCATGGGCATGCTGTTTCAGAACGGAGCTCTGCTCACCGACCTGACCGTGTTCGAGAACGTCGCGTTCCCGCTGCGCGAGCATACCGATCTGACGGAACGCCTCATTCGCCAACTGGTGCTGACCAAGCTGCAAGCGGTGGGTCTGCGCGGCGCAGCGGAACTCATGCCCGCGGAACTCTCCGGCGGTATGGGACGGCGCGTCGCCCTGGCGCGCGCCATCGTCATGGATCCCGAGATACTGATCTACGACGAGCCCTTCGTGGGATTGGATCCGATTTCGCTGGGCGTCATCCTGCGGCTGATCCGCCGCCTGAACGATGTGCTGGGACTCACCAGCATCGTGGTATCGCACGACGTGAACGAGATCTCCTCGGTCGCGGATGCCGTATACCTGTTGTCGGGCGGCAAAGTTGCCGCCCACGGCGCACCTCGCGATCTGCAGGCGAGCTCCTCCCCGGTGGTGCGTCAGTTCATCGGCGGCCTGCCGGACGGGCCGGTTCCGTTCCATTTTCCGGCTCCGGATTATTTCGGCGAGCTGCTCGCCCGCGGGGAAGACCGTTGAACCCGGTCAAGGAGCTTTGGAACAGCCTGATCGAGGCACTCATGGCACTCGGCGACGTGAGCCGGTTCCTGCTGCGCCTCCTTATTGCCACCCCGCGCGTGCTGCTGCGTTTCGATGCGATCGTGCGGCAGGTGTTCAACTCCGGTGCGCTCTCGCTGGTGATCATCATGCTGTCCGGACTGTTCGTCGGCATGGTGCTGGGTTTGCAGGGCTTTCAGCTCCTGCAACGATTCGGATCGGAGGAGGCGCTCGGAGTCGCCGCCGCCATCGGCCTGGTCAAGGAGCTGAGTCCGGTGATCACGGCGCTGCTGTTCGCCGGCCGGGCGGGCACGGCGCTCGCCTCGGAGATCGGTTTGATGCGCGCCACGGACCAGTTGTCGGCCATGGAGATGATGGCGGTGGATCCGATCGAACGCGTGGTCGTGCCGCGTTTTTTGGGCGGCGTCATCGCCATGCCGCTGCTGTCCGCGATCTTCAGCGTGATCGGGGTTTACGGCGCCCAGCTCGTCGGTGTGCAGATCATGCACGTCGATTCCGGCAGCTTCTGGTCGCAGATGCGTGCGGGCGTCGATTTCAGGGATGTCAATGAGGGGCTGGTGAAGAGCGCCATCTTCGGCGTGGCATGCAGCCTGATCGCCGTCTATCAGGGGTACTACGCCATTCCCACCGCGGAGGGCGTGGGCCGCGCGACGACGCGCACGGTGGTCTCCTCGGCGGTGATGGTGTTGTTCCTGGATTATCTGTTGACCTCGGCATTTTTGTAGGGGAATTGGGCAATGCGCAAGTCGAACACATTGAATTTGGGTACGGGCGCCTTCGTGCTCCTGGGGTTTGCGGCGCTTGCGTTCCTGACGACGCAGATCACGAGCCGCGGGCTGCATTTCGGCAGCGCGCCGCATTATGATGTCACGGCGAAGTTCGACAACATCGGCGACCTGAAGGTCGGTGCGCCGGTATCGATGGCGGGGGTGGAGGTCGGGCGCGTGACCCACATCGAACTCGATCTGAAGGAATACAAGGCGGTCGTGCTCCTGCGCATCAATTCGCGCTATAACCAGATTCCCACGGACAGCGATGCGAGCATCTATACTCAGGGCTTGCTTGGCGGCAAGTTCGTCGGCTTGACCGCGGGCGGTGCCGATACGTATCTCAAGGACAAAGGCGAGATCGATTTCACCCAGTCCGCGTTCGTACTCGAGAACCTGATCGGTCAATTGCTGGCAAATTTTGCGAAGGGCTCGAATTCATCCAGCACCTCGGGATCGCCGGCCACCGACGCCCCTGCGACCACGGAGAAACACAAATGAAGTCAATGCGATTCCTGCGACACGCGGCGGCCGGCGGTCTGGGTCTGTTCCTCATCCTCGGCAGCTGCGGGTTGGCCGGCCAGCGAGCGCTGGCGGAGCCGCTGGCGGACTCCGCCGCGTCCCCCGCTGCCCAGTCCGCCGCTCCCAACACGCTCGGCCCGGAACAGCTCGTGGAGGATTCCGCCAAGCGCATGCTCACGGAGCTCGATGCGAACCGCGCCATGTACACCAAGGATCCCTCCAAGCTCGATGCCCTGGTGGCCAACGTGCTGCTGCCCAATTTCGACAGCGAGTACGCGGCGCGGCTGGTGCTCGGGCAGACCTGGCGCACGGCGACTCCCGACCAACGCAAGCGCTTCGTCGATGCGTTCTACCATTCCTTGCTTCGAAACTACGGCAACGCGCTGCTCAATTTCACCGCCGATCGCTTCGTGATTCTGCCGTACAAGGGAGACCCCGGCGACACCCAGGCGACGGTTCGGACCGAGGTGAAGAAATCGAGCGGCGAGAAGGTCGCGGTGAATTTCAGCCTGCACAAGACCGACGCGGGCTGGAAGGCGTGGGATGTGGTGATCGAGGGCATTTCCTACGTCAAGAGCTTCCGCACCGATTTCGCCTCGGAGATCCAGCAGAAGGGGCTGGACGAAGTGATCTCGCGGCTGGAAAAGGAAGGCACCGTCCGTGCGAACAGCGTCGCCCCCACTGGTTGAGGGTCGGGCGCTGAATGATCCAAAGCAAGCGGCGGCCTCCTTCGAGATCCTCTCGGAGGGCCGCGCGCGCGTCGCAGGCGCGCTCGAGTTCGACACCGTGACGGCGCTGCTGCCATCAGGGTCCACCGCGATCGAGCAGGGCCGCGCATCGACCATCGATCTGTCCGGCGTCACGGCGAGCGATAGCGCAGGACTTGCGCTGCTGATCGAATGGCTGAGCGTCGCGCAGGCTGCGGGCCGGACTCTGCGCTTTGAAAATATCCCCTTGCAGATCCATCAACTCGGCGCGCTGAGCGAAGTCGACGAGCTCATCGGCGCTCTCTGAGCGCGGCGCATCGCCGGAGCGCGCCCAAGTCAACGCGCTGCAGGGCGCTGCGTTGGTCTCCGTGTGTCAGCGAGGAGTTTGGTATGCGTAAATCAGCTTGCTTCGCCTTGATCGCCGCTTTGGGTCTGTCCACGGTGGCGCTGTCGCTCCCCGCGGAGGCCGGCGTGGTCGTGGGCGTCGGCGCGCCCGCGGTGGTGGTGGGTGCGCCCGGTGTGGTCGTGGCGCCCCCGATGGTGCCTGTGGCGGGCTATCCCGCCGTCGGCCTCTACCCGGCTTACCATGGGCGCTTCTATCCGCATCGCTTCTTCTACCCGGGCGTGCGCTACGGTTACGGGTACCACCACCATGGATGGCTACGAGGCCGCTACTGGCGTTGATCCAAGGGCTGCCCTGGCGGACGCCCCGGCGCCGCAGGCGGTTCGGCGGCAGGAGGCGGGGTGGACGGCTTGGCGGGCGGCGGTGCGATCGAAGACCCCCCAGCGGCCGGGCTGTCGTCCGCGCCGGGGTCGACCAGCTGTTCGTCCATGACCTTCCCATCCGAGACCAGGTACGCCCGCCGCGCCAAATACGCATCGCGCACGAACGCGTAGGGGTCGTAAGTGTTCTTGAGCGTGTCGTCGAGGGGCAGAAGCGAGGCCCGCAAGTCGACCAGGTACGGCAGATATAGGCCGTACTTGACGTAGCTGTTGTGAATGTATTGCGTCGGCTTGGTATAGGCGTCGACCACCTTGGCCGGCCCGTCCCGCAGATCCGAAGGGCCTAAAATCGGCAACTCGAGGAACGGGCCGGGGTGCACGCCCCAGTGTCCGAGGGTGAGACCGAAATCCTCCTCGTTGTGATCCAGTCCCGCCGAGGTCGCCGGATCGAGCACACCGCCGATGCCCACGGTGGTATTGAGCACAAAACGTCCGAGATCGTTGGCGGCGGCCAGAAATTTGCCCTGCAGCGCGTCGTTGATCATCACCGTGGGCGTGTTGACGTTCGCAAAGAAGTTGGTGACCCCCGTGCGAATCGGCTGCGGCACGATTCTCACGTAGGTCTTGGCGACCGGGCGGGCGATCGCGTTGTCCATGACCGTGTTGAACTTGTAGACGCCCCGATTCCAGGATTCCCACGGATCCTGCGCAGAGCGGGGCCTGTTCGGCGGCAGTGTCACGCAGGCGCTCGCGGCGCAGGCGGCGGCGATGAGCAGCGCCGCGCGCAAAGATCTTGCTTTCGTCATGGGTCTTTTATCCGTCTCCCAGGGTGAGTTCGGGCGCGGCCCGGAGCTAATGACGACCGTTGCCGGAGCCGTTATCGTCGGCGACCGTATTCTTACGGTTTTTTGGCATCGCCGCACGCACTTCCTCGAGCAACGCGCTGATGCGGGCCCGCTGGATCGCATTCAGATCGGGAAGACCCAGCGCCAGCGCCAGCTGATTCGAGGCGGTGAGCAGGTCGCCGTTCATCAAATAGTAGTCCGCCATGTAATAGTAGGAGTCGGCCACATTGCCCGCTGCGCTCGCAGCCTTGGCGATGAGACGCGCCTGATTGGGCGTGGGCTCCACCTGGTTGAACAAGTCATCGAGGATCAGCTGGGCGCGCTGATTGTCGCCCGCGCGCATCAAAGTTTCCGCAAGCCGGATGGTCACCGGCACGTTGCGCGGAAAAAGCCCCGAGCCCTTTTCCAGAATGGCCTGCGACTCCCGGATCTGGCCGTTCGCGAGGTAAGCCTGGCCGAGCGCGCCGTAGAACTGCGTGACCAGGGGGTATTCGGTGATCAGCGCCTTCAAGTCCGGTATCGCGGCCGCCGGTGCCTTGGCGTTGATGTCGGCGACCGCTCTGCCGTAACGCTCCTCCACCGTGAGTCCCGCGCCGTTCTTGACCAGATTGGAATAATACTCGCGCGCGGCTTGCGGGTTGCCGACGAGCGAGCGCAAGCGCTCGCGCATCAGCAGATAGCCGAGCGAGTCCTCGTGATGAATGCGTCCAATCTGCTGTGCGCGGTTGCGTGCCTCCGCGACGCGTTCGGCCGACAGCGGGTGATCGATCAAAAACTCGATCGCCTTGACGCGGTCCGGACTCGGCGAGTTGCGGTTCAATTCCTCGAACATGGTCGCCATGCCGAGAGGATCGTAACCGGCGGCCGCCATGGTGCCGATGCCGATCCGGTCGGCCTCGAACTCCTGCGTGCGCGTGTAGTTGATCTGGTGCTGGATGGCGGCGCTCTGCGCCCCGAGAATGGCTCCTTCCATGACGGAGGGGTCGCCGCGGCCCGCGGTTGCCCCGAGCAGGATGGCAGCCAGCATGGCAGCCGTCGAGACGAGGCCCGCGTGCGTTTGATCGATCATGCCGCGCACCAGATGCCGCTGCGTGACGTGCGCGGTTTCATGCGCCATGACGCCGGCGAGCTCGTTCTCGTTGCGGGTGGCGAGAAACAAGCCTGAGTTGATCGCGATGAAACCGCCGGGCATGGCGAACGCGTTGATCACCGGGTCGCGCACCACGAAGTAATTGAATTGGTGCTGCCCCTCCTCGGCGTGGCTCGAGAGAGAATGGCCGATGGTCTGGATGTAGTCGCTCACCTCCGGGTCCTCGAGCACCATGCCCTGGGCGCGCATCTGCCGAGCCCAGGCTTGTCCCACCTGATATTCCTCCTCGAGCGAGACCGCCGCCGTCGCGGGACTGCCGAGGTCGGGCAGCTGCTGTTCCTGTTCGGCGGGTGACGGAGCCTGTCCCGCCGCCAGGCCGGCCGACCAGGCCACACTGACGCCGGCCCCCACGGCGGCGGCCACGGCCAAAACGGTGATTGCTTTCAACAGCCGCATCGCGCTCCCGGAAACAAGCTTGGAGTGCCGGGGGTGCTACAAAGTTCTAGTGGCGGGGCGCAGGGGCCCTCAGGCGGCCCTTCAGAGGACTTCGGACGCATAGTCGGCCAGCCGCGAGCGTTCGCCGCGCACCAGGGTGATGTGCCCCGAATACGTCCAACCGCGGAAGCGGTTGACGACATAAGTCAACCCGGTGGTCGTTTCGGTGAGGTAGGGGGTGTCGATCTGCGCGATGTTGCCGAGGCAGACCATCTTGGTCCCCGGGCCGGCGCGAGTCACCAGCGCTTTCATCTGCTTGGGCGTCAAGTTCTGCGCTTCGTCGATGATGATGAACCGGTTGAGGAAGGTGCGTCCCCGCATGAAATTCAAGGACCTGATCTTGATTCGGTGCCGCAACAAATCGGTGGTGGCGCCGCGTCCCCATGTTCCGCCGGCCTGGCTTTGAGTCAGCACTTCGAGGTTGTCCATGAGCGCGCCCATCCAGGGCTCCATCTTTTCCTCTTCGGTGCCGGGCAGAAATCCGATGTCCTCGCCGAGCGGAATCGTGACCCGGGTCATGATGATCTCGCTGTAGCGATTGTGGTCCAGCGTCTGCGCGAGCCCCGCGGCGAGCGTGAGCAGCGTCTTGCCGGTGCCCGCCGGTCCGAGCACGGTCACGAAGTCGACCTCCGGATCCATCAATAAATTAAGCGCGAAATTCTGCTCGCGGTTGCGCGAGCTTACCCCCCAGACGTTGTTGCGTTCCGTGCGATAGTCCACGGTCAGCTCCAAAACGGCGGAGTCGCCTTCGAGCTTGCGCACGATGGCCTCGACCCCGTTCTCGCCGGGGTCGTAGACGAATTGATTGGCCTGCCACTCGCGTACCAGCGGACCGCGAACCCGGTAGAAGGTGCGGCTCTGTTGCTGCCAGGATTCCATGCCCTTGCCATGCTTCTCCCAGAAATTGGCCGGCAGCTTCTGCACGCCGCTTTCGAGGAGGTCCGCATCCTCGATGGTCTTGTCGCTGGAATAATCCTCGGCCTGAACCCCGACGATCGCCGCCTTGATCCTGAGATTGATGTCCTTGGAGACCAGCGTGACGCGGGCCTCCGGGAATTTTCTCTGCAGCGCCAGCGTGTCGGCGAGGATGGCGTTGTCGGCGCCGTGGCCCGGCAAGCCGGCCGGGAGCGATGAATCGAGAATTTGGGTTTGAAAGAACAGCCGCCCCGCGGGAGGGCGCTTGCCGTGGTTGACCTGGACACCGGCCGGCAGCGCGAGCCCGCGGTCGATCTCCTTCTTGGTGGCGTCGCGCATCAACTCATCGAGGAAGCGGCTGACCTGACGGACGTTGCGGGCCGCCTCTGAGACGCCTTTCTTGCCGGCATCGAGTTCCTCG
>Ga0182012_10002211_pt1 | contig 21179 bp, 19 predicted proteins | sample 612S2SmetaG_FD_120486 | JGI IMG/M metagenome (GOLD analysis project Ga0182012, IMG submission 120486) | Permafrost microbial communities from Stordalen Mire, Sweden - 612S2S metaG | ecosystem: Environmental > Terrestrial > Soil > Wetlands > Permafrost | place: Sweden: Stordalen | collected... | reverse complement strand
GGGCGCCCAGCGCATCGGCGTAGGCGGCGAAACGCTGCGCCGTGCAGAACCTGTCGCCCGCGAAGCGGTAGGCCATGACCGTCAGGTCCTCGCGGTCGAGCCGCTCGGCGACGCTCGCGAGCTCCCCGGGGTCGATCTCGAGACCCGCGGGGTCGTCCAGCGGCAGCGACGGCTGGGAGAGCACCGGCGCGAGGACCGCCTGCTCGAGCATCATCGTGAGCGCGAAGTTGCCGGTGAAACACATGCCGATCGCCCCGACCCCCGGTCCGCCGCACTCGTCATGGGCGAGCCTCGCGAGCGCTCGCAGCCAGCGCGTCACCGGGCTCGAGCGGTTCGCCCCGAAGGCCCTGAACTCGGCGCTGACGCAGGCCCGGCGAAAGACCCCGGTCCCAGCCTCGACCTCCGCCACGGCGCCGTCGCGGCCAAACAGCGAAGGCATGTACACGGTGAAACCGCCGCCGCGAACCCACCTGGCGAAGCGGGCCACCTGGGGGCTGATCCCCGGCATCTCGGCCATCACGATCACCGCGGGGCCCGCACCGGCGACGTGGACCACCTTGCCGGCGCCCAGGAGCTCGATCTGGCGATGGTCGAAGTCGTCCAGGGGATCGTCCTTTTCCGGCGCCACCTCATGCTCCATGGTCGGGGCGCCAGAAGATAGATGATCGGCCGTAGCGCGTTGAGCCCGACGGGCCCGGAGCCGCTCAGCCGTCCTCGAGCACCTCGATCCCCAGCGTCCGGGCCCAGAGCGCCGCGTGCTCGACGATCGCCGGCCATTCGAAGGCGGCGCCGCGCAGGCTCTCGGCGCCCTGCAGCTCGCCGAGCGTGCAGCGGCGGAACTCGCAGCGGACGAGCCGCGCCCCGCGGAGGTCGGCCCCAGTCAGCTCGCAGCCGTCGAAGGTGACCGATGCGAGGCGCGCCTCGAGGAAGTCGCTCTGCGCGAGGATGCATTCCTCGAAGGCGACCCGCTCTAGCCGGGCCGTCGCGAAGGAGGCGAGATCGATCCGGCAGGCGGCAAACGTGACGTCGCTGATGAGCGCCTCGGGCAGTGTCACGCCGGTCAGCCGGCAGCCGCGCAGGGACACTCCCGAGAGTCTCGCGGCGCGGGCGCTGAGATTCGCGAGGTTGCACTCGACGAGGCTCGACGCGGCGATCCGCAGATGCTCCAGACGCGAGCCCTCGAGCGCGACGCCGCTCAGCTTCGAGGCCTTTATCGACACGCCCCTGGCGCGCTGGCCGGGGAGCGCGTCGCCGCACAGCTCGAGCTCCTCGAGGCTCTGGTCGTGACTCAGCCCGGCGAGCTCGACCCGCTCCAGGCGCTCGGGCGGCGAGGCCATCACCGGCGCCTCGGCCCCCTTTCGGCTGATCGGCGAAGGCTGGCGGCTCACAGCGGGGAGACCTGCGAGCGCCGTTCGGGCTGGCGGCGGGGGGCGGCGGGCGGAGCGGGCGGGCCGGCGAGGAACCCCGGCAGGACCATCACGAGCCGCGCGCCACCCTCGAGCGATTCCCCGGCCCTGACAGCTCCACCGTGCGCCCTGGCGATCGCCTGCACGATCGCCAGGCCGAGACCAGCCCCGCCCGAGAGCCGGTCACGCGCGGGATCGATGCGGTGAAAGCGCTCGAAGATGCGCTCGCGCTCGGCCGCCGGGATCCCGGGACCGTCGTCTTCGACGGCAAAGCTCAGCTGCCCCCGCTCGGCCTCCAGGCGCAGGCGGACGCGCCCCTCACCCCCGGCCGTGTGCTTGATGGCGTTCGTCAGCAGGTTGCGCAGCGCCTGGGCGAGGCGGTCGGGGTCGGCGCGGAGCGTCCCCGCGGGGATCTCGCCGAGCTCGAAGTGACGCTCCGCGAGCAGCGTCGTCGTCTGCCACAGCTCCTGGAGGAAGGGCTCCAGCGCGACCTCCTGGGGCTGCAGGAACTCGGACTGTTCGAGCTGGGCGAGCAGCAGCAGGTCGTCGACCAGGCGATCGATCCGCGTCACCTCGGCGAGCAGCAGTCGCTCGACCCGGCGGACCTCCTGAGCGGTCGGTGCGGGATCTTCGGCGAGGACTTCGAGCTGGCCGCGGATCACCGTGAGCGGCGTGCGGAGCTCGTGGGAGGCGTCGGCGACGAACTCGCGCTGGCCGGCGAAGGCAGCCGTCAGACGGTCGAGCATGTGGTTGAAGGCGCCGGCCAGCACGGCGACCTCAGCACTGACACCGGCCTCGACGTGGATCCGGGGCTGGAGGTCACCCCCGTCGACCCGCTCCGCTACGCCCGCCATGCGCCGCAGCGGGCGCGAGATTCGCGTGCCGAGCACGAGCCCGCCGAGCAGGGCGCCGAGGATCGCCAGCGCGCCGCCGAGGATGAAGGCCCGCGCGACCCCCTCCTGAGCCCGGCTGACGCTCGCCAGCGGCTCGCCGATGCCCGCCCTGACGGCGACCGGCTGACCGCCGCCGTGGACGGTGAAGGTGCTCGTCAGGACGCGCAGGTTCCCGACGTCGGGAAGCAGGAGCGTCGAGAAGCCGCTCGGCGCGTGCAGGAGCGCCAGTGAGAGGCGGTTCTCCTGGTCCTGCTCGGCCGGCGTCTCCCCTTCGTCGGGGGGCTCCCTTTGGAACAGCTCGGGCCTGTTGGTGCTGGTGGGATAGCCCCTGACGGACGCGAACAGGAGCGTCGAGCTCGAGCTGAAGGGCCGGCTGCGCACATAGGTGGTGGCCAGCGATGAGAGCCGCGCCGGCGTTTGGTCGGGGCCGCTCTTGAGGGCGTGGGTGAGGTCGCCCAGATCGCCGGTGATCTCGCTGTCGATCTGCCCGCGCAGCTGGCTGCCCGTGCCCCGGTAGACGGCGGCGAACGCGATTCCGAGGCAGACCAGCACCACCGCCACCGTCCAGGCCGCGATCCGCCAACGCAGGCCGGCAGCTGCGAGCGCTCGTCGCACGGCTCTCGCTCAGCTCGCGTCGCCGAGCCGGTAGCCGACGCCACGAACGGTGTGGATCGGTGCCGGGTTGCCGGGCAGCGCGAGCTTTTTGCGCAGGTAGCCGATGTAGACGTCCACGTTGTTGGTCGCGGTGTCGTGGGTGTAGCCCCAGACCGAGCCGAGGATCTGCGGGCGGCTGAGGACGCGGCCGCAGTTACGCAGCATGAACAGGACGAGGTCGAACTCGGTGCTCGAGAGGTTCACCGGCTTGCCCTCGCGCAGCACGCGACGGGTCACCAGATCGGCTTCGATGCCTGCCGCGCTGACGACGGTTTCGGAGACCCGCGCCGAGACGCGCAGCTGGGCGCGCAGCCGGGCGACGAGCTCGGGCAGCGCGAACGGCTTGACGAGATAGTCGATCGCACCGGCTTCGAGGGCCCCGACGCGGTCGGCGACACTGCCGCGGGCGGTCAGGACCAGGATCGGGAGGTTCGGTCTGGCCGCCCTGACAGCGGCCAGGATCTCCAGGCCGCTGCGGCCGGGCAGCATCAAATCGAGCACGATCGCGTCGAACGGCTCAGCCAGCGCGAGCCGCTCGCCGCTCGTCCCGTCGCCCGCGGCAGTCGTGAGGAAGCCGGCGTTCCGCAGGCCTCGCGCGAGGAAGTCGCGGATCCCCGGCTCGTCCTCGACGACGAGCACGCGCAGCTCGCTCATCGCCCCCGCCTCGCCCCCGCGGGCATCGGCGGGGCTCGGGCGCAAGGGTCCGATGCCGTCGTCCAACGTCTCGATCAACTCAGGGTAGGGGTCCGGGAGGTCGCAAACAGCGGCGGTTCATTCCGTGAGGTTTCTCATGCTCGGGTTAGCGGCTGCTTAAGGCCCCTGCCGACACTTATCCTCGTGCAGAGCCATTCCTCGACCACGTTCAGACCCGCTCCGGCCGCGACGAGCGGGCTGCGGCTGCGCACCGGGGGCGCCGACGGCAACGAGCTCCTGACGTCGCTGACGGGCGGCCTGCTGATCGTGCTGCTCGCCGTCATCGGCCTGACGATCATCTCTCTGCACCGGCTGCTGTCGGTCCACCTGTTCGTCGGTCTCGTCCTCGTCGGCCCGCTGGCGCTGAAGCTGGCGAGCACGGGCTACCGCTTCGTCCGCTACTACAGCGGCAGCGCCCCCTACGTCGAGAAGGGCCCGCCGCCGACGCCTCTGCGCCTGATCGCCCCGATGGTCGTCCTCTCGACGGTCGCCGTGATGGGCAGTGGCATCTGGCTGCTGCTGGCGGGGCCGTCCTCGCGCGATTCGGTGCTGCCGATCCACAAGCTCAGCTTCTTCGTCTGGCTCGCCTTCACCGCGTTTCATGTCCTCGGGCACCTGCCGGGGCTCGCGAGCGCCCTGCGAATCGACGTCGCCGGCGTCGCGCCGGCGCCGGCGGTTCGAGGCGGAAGCATGGGCAGGACTCTCTCGCTGCTAGGTGTACTGGTCATGGGAGTCGTGCTGGCGATCCTGATGATCCCCGAATATGGAGCCTGGCTGAACCACATCAACGACTTCCACCACTAGATGTCGCTCCGTTCACACCTACACCTTCGTCACTCGAGCTCCGGGCGCGATGCCGCGCTCGAGAAGCTGCGCTGGTTGAACCGCTCGATCGTGGCCGGCAGCGTGGCGCTGACGGCGATCTTCGCCGACACGGCGGCCAACACGTTCGCGGGCGCCACCCCGCACGTCAAGGGAGCCCGGGCGCGCCACGCCAGGGCGCATCCCGCGAGCCGGCCCGCGAAGACGACCCCGGCCGCGCCGCTGTCGCCTCCCAAGGAAGCGCCCCAGCAGGCCCCGAGCGAACCGCAGTCCGAATCGGCGCAGACCCACGAAGCTGCGCCCCGCTCGAGCGAATCGGCTCCCCAGACGGCTGAATCGGCGCCCCAGAGCCCCGAATCCTCTGCGCACGGCGAACAGCCTGCCGAAACCCCCAAGAGCGAAGCGCCGCAGAGCCAGCCGGCCCCGGCGGAATCCGCTCCCGCCCCCGCTCAGGAAGAAGCACCCGTCGTCTCGGGTGCATCGTGATGGGGGCGACCGCCCGCAGCTCCTGGGAGGAGTTCGCGAGCAGTGCCGTGCTCGAGGTCCACGGCCCGGAGTCGCTCGCCGCCGCCGAGGAGGCGGTCCGCAAGGAGCTGCGGGCGATCGACAGGGCCTGCAGCCGCTTCCGCGAGGACTCCGAGCTCACGCGCGTCAACGCGCGGGCCGGACGGGCCACGGCGGTCGGGCCGCTGCTGCTGGGGGCGCTCGAGCTGGCGCTGCGGGCGGCCGCCCTGACCGGCGGCGCGGTCGACCCGACCGTCGGCGAGAGCCTACGGATCGCCGGTTATGACCGCGACTGGGCGAGCATCCAGGAGCAGTCCGGCGAGGGTCCCGCCCACACACGCCGGCTCAGCCTGCGGCGAATCGCAGGCTGGCGGTGCGTGCAACTGGACCCCGAGTCGGGGACCGTCCTGATCCCCCGGGGCGTCTCGATCGACCTCGGCGCGACCGCCAAAGCGTGGGCGGCCGACCGCGGCGCGGAGGCGGCACGGCGCGCCGGCGCCCGGGGCGCGCTGCTGGCCGTCGGCGGCGATATCGCCATCGCTGGCGAGCCGCCGCCGGGGGGCTGGCGGGTGCGCGTCACCGACGACCACCGCGCGGCGCCGGGAGAGCCCGGGCAGACGATCACGCTGCGCGACGGCGGCCTCGCCACCTCGAGCACGACCGTCCGGCGCTGGCGCCGAGCCGGCGCTCAGATGCACCACATCTTCGATCCGGCGACGGGCCGCCCCGCGCTCGCGCCATGGCGGACTGCGAGTGTGACCGCGGCGAGCTGCGCCGAGGCGAACATCGCGGCCACGGCGGCGCTCGTCAAACGCTCAGGTGCACCGGAGTGGCTGAGCGGCCAGCGCCTGCCGTCCAGGCTCGTCGGCCACGACGGGCTTGTCCTGTGCCTCGCCGGCTGGCCGGCGCCACGGGAGGCGGCCGCATGATGCTGCCGCTCGCCAGCGGGAGCGTCACCTGGTACCTGACCCGCTCGACGGGCGCCGTCGCGCTGCTGCTGCTGAGCGCCTCGGTGGTGCTGGGCGTCGCCGACGTCCGCCGGCTCAGCAGCGAGCGCTGGCCACGCTTCGTGATCGACGCGCTGCACCGCAACGTCGCGCTGCTGTCGGTCTGCTTCCTGGTCGCGCACATCATCACCGCGGTCCTCGACAGCTTCACCTCGATCAGCCTGCTCGACGCCGTGGTCCCCTTCATCGGCTCCTACCGGCCCTTCTGGCTGGGCCTTGGAGCCGTCGCCTTCGACATGCTGATCGCGGTCACGATCACGAGCCTGCTGCGCCAGCGGATCGGCTACACGGGCTGGCGCGCCGTGCACTGGCTCTCCTACGGCAGCTGGCCGATCGCGCTGGTGCACGGGCTGGGCACCGGAAGCGACACGAAAGGGACCTGGATGCTGACGCTGGATCTGCTGTGCCTGCTCGCCGTCCTGGCAGCCCTCGCGAGCCGTCTGCCACCGGTCTTCTCCGAGCACCCCGAGCGCGGCCGCCTGACGCTCGGCGGCACCGGCGCCTTCCTCGTCTTCCTGGCGGTCTGGGTGCCGAGCGGGCCGCTGGCCTCGAACTGGGCCAAACGGGCCGGCACCCCGACCGCGAACCTCCACCACGAGCCGAGCCACGCGACAAGATGAACCCCGCCACGACGCTCGAAACCGAACAGCCCCACCTGGCCGATGGCGGGGGCGGCGACTCGCTGCCGCGACTGCTCGCCTCGAGCGCGCTGGACCGCGCCCTGACGCTCGACGAGCACCTGGCGATCCACGGCGAACTGGCGCCGGCGCGCCGGCGCGGCCGGGAGACGGGACTGATCGGCGAGATCGACCGCGCGGGTCTGCGTGGCCGCGGCGGCGCCGGATTCCCAACGGCCCGCAAGCTCCGCGCCGTCGCTGCCTCGCGGCGCAAGCCGGTCATCGTCGTCAACGCGACCGAGGGCGAGCCGGCGAGCCAGAAGGATGCGACGCTCGCCACGACGGTCCCCCACCTCGTGCTGGACGGCGCCGCGCTGGCCGCGCGTGCCCTCGGCGCCGACCAGGTGCTGGTGGCGGTCTGCGAGTCGGCGCCCGCCAGCATCGATGCGCTGGCGGGCGCGATCGCCGAACGGGGCGGCGATCGCCATGGGCCGCGCCTGGAGCTGCGCGCGATCCCGGCGGGGTATCTGACGGGGCAGGAGTCGGCTCTGATCAGCCACCTCGAGGGCGGCCCCGGGCTCCCCCGCTTCACGCCGCCGATGCCCTTCGAACGGGGTGTGGGCGGGCGCCCGACGCTGATCTCGAACGCCGAGACCTACGCCCACATCGCGCTCATCTGCCGCCATGGGGCCGACTGGTTCCGGCGGCTCGGGACCCCGGCTGAGCCGGGCTCGGCGCTGGTCACGGTCGGCGGGGTGCTCGCGGACCCCGGCGTCTACGAGATCGAGTGGGGCACACCGCTGCGCGCCCTCGTGCGGGCCGCGGGCGGGCTCACGGCGCCACCCCGCGCCGCTCTCCTCGGTGGCTACGGGGGCAGCTGGATCGGCACCGAGCACCTGGGCGAGCTGGTGCTCAGCGACGAGGCCCTGGCTGCCCACGGCGCCTCGCTTGGCGCCGGTGTGCTCTTCCTGCTCGACGGCGCCGCCTGCCCGGTCGCAGAGACGGCACGGGTCGTGCGCTGGATGGCCGAGCAGAGCGCAGGTCAGTGCGGCCCCTGCCGCCACGGGCTGCCTGCGCTGGCGGGCGAGTTCGAGTGGCTCACGCGCGGTGCCGGCGCCCCCGACGCTGTGCGGCGGATCGCCGAGCTCGCCGCCGTGGTGCGCGGCCGTGGCGCCTGCGGGCATCCGGACGGCGTCAGCGGCTTCGCGCTCAGCGCGCTCGAGACGTTCCCCGAGGAGTTCCACGACCACGCCGCCCACGGGGGCTGCGAGGGCTGCGCGGCCCCGGGCCGCTTGCCGCTGGCGAGCGCGCGATGAGCTACCGCCTGCGCGTCAACCCGATCACCTGCCAGGCCCACGGGATGTGCCACGAGCTGCTGCCCGAGCGGATCGACCTGGACGAGTGGGGCTACCCGATGTTCGACTCGCGCCCACTCGAGCCCGACCTCGTCGAGCACGCCCGCCGAGCCGCCCAGGCCTGCCCGACGTTCGCGCTGCTCGTGGAGCGCGAGAAGAAGCTGAGCCGCGCCTGACCGGACGATGGCGAACCCCGATCAAGCGCTCGAGGCGCCGCTGACGGCGCGCCTGCGAGGCGGCGAGATGGTCCTCGTGCGGCCGCTGAGCGCAGCCGACGAGGAGCCCCTGTGCCGATTCATGGAGGGCCTGTGCCCCGAGGCGCGGCGGCTGCGGTTCTTCTCCGGCGGCATCGACATCGAGCACCTGGCCCACGACGTCGCGGCGACCGGCCGCGGACGGCTCGGGCTACTCGCCCTCGACGGCGAGGGCGCAATCGTCGGGCACGCAGTTGCGATCACGCTCGCACCGGGCCTCGCCGAAGTGGCCCTCGAGGTGGCTGACGAGCTGCACGGCGAGGGGCTCGGCACGATCCTCGTCGAGCGTCTCGCGGAGCTCGCCGAGCGGCGCGGCATCGAGACGTTCCTCGCCCAGGTGCTGCCCGAGAACCGCGCCATGCTCGAGGTCTTCCGGGAGGGCTTCGACGCCCGGGTCAGCTGGCGCGAGGGCGTCGACCGGGTCGAGTTCCCGACGTCCGCCTGGCGACTGGCGCGAGCGCGCTATCCGAGCCCCCCCGGCGAGCCGGCGAAACCCTAGTCCCGGCGGGCGGCCGGGTCGATCAGGCCACGCTCGAGCGCGTAGCCGACGAGCTCTGCCCGGGTCGAGAGGCGCAGCTTCTGCTGGATGTGGGAGCGATGGGTCTCGACTGTCCGCACGGACAGGAACAGCTGTTCGGCGATCTCCGCATTGGTGTGCCCGAGCGCGATCAGGCGCAGCACCTCGACCTCGCGCTGGGAGAGATCGTCGGGCGGCCCGGGCGGGGGCTCGGAGGCGATCCTCGCGCCGAGCCGGGGGTTCAGGTAGCTCTCGCCGGCGGCCGCGTTGCGGACGGCTTCGACGAGCTCGTCGTCCGCCGCCTCCTTCAGCACGTAGCCGAGCGCGCCGGCGCCCAGTGCCTCGCGCGCGAAGGCCGGCTCCTGCTGCATCGTCAGGACGACGATCTGGGTCTCGGGCGACTCCTCGCGGATCAGGGGTATCGCCTCCAGACTCGACCCGCCGGGCATGTTCAGATCGAGTACGAGGACGGCGGGGTGATGGCCCCGCACGTAGCGGCGGGCCGCATCGACGTCGCTGGCCTCCGCGACGACTTCGAAGCCGTGCTCGCTGTCGAGCAGCAGACGCAGGCCGCTGCGCACGACCCGGTGGTCATCTGCGAGGACGATCCGGATCGGGCCCTCGGAGGCGGGCTGTTCGGGGGTCGCGGGCGTCTCGTCCTGACCTGCCATCGCAGGGAAGCTACCTGCTCCGGCGCTCGCCCGCCTGCCGGTGGATCCCCGCAACGGGGCGCGCCGGTCTCCCGGCGCCCGCCGGCCCGGCGGCGACGCCGGCTCTCCCCGAGCGCGTCAGGCCGACACAGGCGCCCGCTCCGAGGGCGGCTCGGCGGCGGCGGCGGCGGGAACGGCCTGCGGTGTGCCTCGCGGGAGGATCAGCAGTGGGCCGCGCGCGTGGCGCTGGAGGTGGTTGGAGGTGCTGCCGACCATCATCCTGCGCGCCGGGCCGTAGTTGCGCGAGCCGACGATCAGCAGGTCGACCTCGCCGCTGAAGGCCGCCAGCTCCTCGCCGGCGAGACCGTATTCCGCCCGGCCCACGACGCCGGGCAGTGATTTCATCCGCTGGTCGGCTCCTTTGACCAGCTCGTCGATGCCGCCGCCGGCGGGAGCCATCATCCCCATGTACTCGTAGTAGGAGACCGCGACGACCTGCAGCGCGCGGACCTCGGCGTGGGTCCGCCCCGCCAGCTCACGGGCCGCCTCGAGCGCCGCCAGGCTCTCGGGTGAGCCGTCGTAGGCGACCCCGATCGAGGCGAACGGCGCGGCGTGCTCGCCGTATCCGGCGGGGGCGACGGCGACGGCGCAGGGGGCGCCGTTGAGTGACGCCCGCGTGTCGTCGCCGAGCAGGACTCGCTTGAACGGGCCGCGCCGGCTCGAGCCGACCACGAGCAGATCCGCCTCGAGCCGCTCGGCGGCGAGATGCAGTCCTTCTCCGGGTCTGCTCGCGTCGACCGGCAGCAGCTCGGCCCCCTCCGGCGCGGCCTCGCGCTCCTGCTCGAGCAGCGCCCGGGCGCGGGCGCGGTCCTCCTCGACCATGCCCGGCGTGACGGCGTCGATCGGGCGCGTCGAGCCGCTGAAGACGTTCACGAGGGTGAGCTTGCCCGCATCATCGACGAGGCGGGAGGCGAGCGCGAGCGCGTCGCGCCCGTGGGGCCCGCCTTCGACGCCCACCAGGACATTCTTGAACATTCGCTCCGTCTCCTTTGCTCGGGCCTAGTGCACCTGAAACGCTAGGTCCGCTGGGGCCGGGCGCAATCCGGGGAACCCGCCCGCCCCGTTGCGGGTTTTCCCCACACCCGCCGCCGCCGCGGCGGGTCGCGCAAGCTCGATCACCCGATCGCAGGCTTCGGCCAGGTTGCGATCGTGGGTGATCAGCAGCAGCCCCTGCCGGCCGGCGCCGGCACGGGCCAGGATCCGCTCACCGACGCGAGTGGCGAGCTCATCCTCGAGGTGGGCCGTCGGCTCGTCAAGGATCAGAAAGCGGGCATCGGAGAGCAGCGCCCGCGCCACGGCGAGACGCTGTCGCTGCCCGCCCGAGAGCTCGCAGCCCTCGGTCCCGACGCGGGTATCGAGGTGATCCTCCAGCGACCGCGCCCAGTCGGCCAGCTCGACCACCTCGAGCGCCTCCAACAGCTCAGCCTCGCTCGCGTCGCGACGCCCGATCATGAGGTTCTCACGGATCGTCGTGTTGAACAGGTGGGCGTCCTGGCCGCAGAGCAGCACCGCGCGGCGCAGCTGCAGCTGGGAGAGCTCGCGGGTATCGACGCCGTCGAGCGTCACCGCTCCGAGCTCGGGGTCGCGGAAGCGCACAAGCAGCTCGGCGAGCGTGCTCTTGCCGCTGCCGCTCGGACCCAGCAGGGCGAGCCGCTCCCCGGCGCGCAGCTCGAGCTCGAAGTCCCGCACGAGCCATGGCTCGTCGGCTCCGTAGCGGAATCCGAGCCGCTCGGCGCGCAGGGCGCCCGCGTCGCCGGGCGCAAGCGGCGAGCGGGGCTCCGTCACGGCCGGGACGAGCTCACAGACCTCGTCGAGGCGCACGGCGGCCTGCGCGCAGGCCCTCAGGCTGCGGGCCGCGCCGGGCAGCGGCGCGACGGCCTCGTAGGAGGCGAGGAAGAGAAACGCGAGGGCGGCCAGGAGAACTCCTGCCAGGGCACCCTGCTGGACGCCCTGGATACCGACCAGCAGGACGGCCAGGAGACCCGCCGCCGTGATCACGCCGCCGAGCGTCTCGGCCAGGGCGACCGCAAGCCCGTCGCGCCGCGCGAGCCCCGTCAGCGCTCCGTCGAGACGCGTCAGATGTTCGATCTGCTCCTCCCCGCGGCCGCACATGATGAGCTCCTCGGCGCCGTCGATCGACTGGACGAGCTCGGCCAGCAGGCTCGCCCGCAACGCCCCCTGGCGGCGATCGCTGCGCTGACCGACGAGCGCTGTCAGCCAGGGCACCGCAACCGCGGCAGCCGTCAGGGCGAGCAGCGTGACGAGACCCGCGAGCGGCAGGATCAGCCAGGCCGCAAGCGCCGCCCCGGCGATCACACCGAGCGCCACGACGGTCGGGATGAGCGCCCGCAGATAGAGCTCCGAGAGCGTGTCGACGTCGGCCACGAACCGCGCCAGGAGCTCACCCTGGCGGTGGCGCAGCTGCCCCGGCACGAGCGGCGCGAGGCGCTCGAAGAAGCGGACCCGCAGCCGTGCGAGCTGACGCAGCGCGAGGTCGTGGGCGGCCAGCCGTTCGCTGTAGCGAAGCAGCGCCCGCGACAGGCCGAGGGCGCGGACGGCGACGATCACGACCATCAGCTCGAGGATCTCCGGACGCTGAGCCGCGCGCGAGATCAGGTAGCCCGAGGTCGCCAGCAGCCCGATCGCCGCCGCCATCGCGCCGATCGCCAGGGCGATCGCCAGCCCCAGCCGGGAGCGCTCCCCCGCGGGCAGCGCGCCGAGGCTGCGCAGCGCCCGCGGCGCCCGGCGGCTCATGCGCTCACCAGCCCGGGGCGCGGGGCGGCGAGCCGGTGGACGTGGTGGGCCTGCTCGGCCAGCGCGGGATGATGGACGATCAGGAGCGTCGTGCGTCCCGCGCCGATCGCCGCCAGCGACGCGGCGATCCGGCCCGTGTTCGAGTCGTCGAGGTGGGCCGTCGGCTCGTCGAGGATCAAAAGCCGCGCGTCGCGCAGCAGCGCCCTGGCGAGCGCCAGCCGCTGGCGCTGGCCGACCGACAGCCGCCGCCCGCCCTCGCCCACGAGCGTGTCGAGGCCCTGCGGCAGGCGCTCGACGAACTCCGCCGCCCCGGCGTCGCGCAACGCCCGCCCGAGGCGGTGGCGGTCGGCCTCGGCGCTGCCCAGCAGCAGGTTCTGCTCGACGGTCCCCGTGAACAGCTGCGGGCGCTGGGGCACCCAGGCGATCTGCTGGCGCCAGCCGCGAAGGTCCATCTCGCGCAGGTCGCAGCCGCCGCAGCGGACGGCGCCCTCGTCGGGGTCGGCGAGCCGCATCAGAAGACGCGCGATCGTGCTCTTGCCGCTGCCGCTGGGGCCTAGCAGAGCCGTGATCTCGCCCGGCTTCAGCTCGAGCTCGAGCTGCTCGAGAACCGGCTCGGGGCGGCCGGGGTAGGCGTAGCTGACCTGGTCCAGGACCAGCGGCCGGCGGGCCGGGTCCGCGACGACGGGGCGTACTGGGTCCTTGGCCGCGGTGACGGCCGTCGGGCGCTCGAGCGCGGCGAAGATCCGCTCGGCGGCCCCGGTCCCGTCGAGCGCCGCGTGAAACTGCTGCCCGACGAGGCGCAGCGGCCCGTAGAGCTCGGGCGCGAGCAACAGGACGGTCAGCCCCGCCGTCAGTCCGAGGTGGCCGCCGGCGAGCTGGATGCCGATTGCCGCCGCCGCCATCGCGGTGCCGATCATCGCGCAGAGCTCGAGCACGAAGGCTGACATGAACGCGACCCGCAGCGTGGCCATCGTCTCGCCCCGGTAGCGCTCGCCGACCGCGGACAGCGTCTGCGCCTGGGCCCGCTCGCGCCCGTAGGCGCGGAGCGTCGGCAGGCCCTTGACGACGTCGAGGAAGTGGGCGCTGAGCAGCGTCAGCGCGCTCCAGCGCCCCTCGGCCTGCTCACGTGCGCCCTTGCCGACGAGGACCATGAAGAGGATCAGGATCGGGAGCGTGAACGCGAGGATCCCGGCGGCGATCGGGTCGACATAGAAGGCCCACCCGAGCACGGCGACCGGCACCGCGCACGCCAGCACGAGCTGGGGCAGGTAGCCGGCGAAGTAGGCCTGCAGCGAGTCGACCCCCTGGACGGCGGCGGCGGCGAGCTCGCCGGTGCGCACCTGTGCCCCGGCGGCGACGGCCCCGTCGCGCAGGACGTGGCGCGCCAGGCGGCGGCGCAGTTCGGACATCGCCCCCGCGGCGCCCAGCCGGGCGGAGAGCTCGAAGCCTCCCGTCAGTGCGGCTCGCAGGAGCAGTACGGCGCCCAGCGCCAGGAGGCTGCCTTCGAGCGCGCCCACCGAGGCGTGGTGCAGGGCGCCACGATCGATGATCGAGGCCAGCAGGGCCGCCTGCGCGACGATCAGCACCGCAGAGGCAAGGCCGAGCGCGACCGCGAAGCGCAGATGCGCCCGCGCCGCGGGGCTCTCGCGTAGCAGCCGCCGGTCCAGCGGTCCGGCCACCTCAGGCGGTGCTCGGCGGCTTGACCCCGCTCGCGCCGTCAGCCGCGGAGTCGGCGGGCTTGCCGAGCGACCCGAGCACCGCGATCGGTGTCAGGGGACCCTCGAAGTCGTCGCGGCCGAGGCGGTGGCGGAAGACCCAGTAGGTCCACGCCTGGTAGGCCACGACGATCGGCACGAAGATGACCGCGACGACCGTCATGACGCTCTGGGTGTAGTGACTCGACGAGGCGGCTGCGAGCGTCAGGTCGAAGGCGTGGTTGGTGCTCGACGGCAGCGCCAGCGGGTAGGCGTCGACGAACAGGCTCGCGAAGAGCAGCGCGATCGCCCCGGCGCTGAGCGCGAAGGCGATGCCGTCGCGGCGCCTGGCGAGGAACTCCGGCGTGCAGGCGGCCGCCCCGACGGCGGCGATCGCGAGCAGCAGCGAGAACCCCTTGACGCCGCCACGGCTCTGATCGATCGTCGTCCACACGAGGAAGCCGGCCATCAGGAGCGCCGCGAGGATCGAGGCCCTCACGGCGAGTTTGCGTGCCCGGCGCACCATCTCGCCGCTGGTGCGGAGCGCCAGGAAGATCGCGCCGTGCGAGAGGAACAGGGTCAGCGTGACGAGGCCGCCGAGCAGCCCATAGGGATGCAGCAGATCCCACAGCTGCCCGGTCACGTTGTGTTGCGCGTTCATCGGCACGCCATGGATGATGTTGGCCCAGCCGACGCCCCACAGCAGCGCCGCGAGGCCGCTGCCGATCACCGCCGTCCACTCCCAGGTGGCGCGCCAGCGGGGCGAGTCTTCCTTGCCCCAGAACTCGAACGAGACGCCACGGATGATCAGCGAGACGAGGATCAGGAACAGCGCCAGGTAGAAGCCCGAGAAGAGGCTCGCGTACCAGCCGGGGAAGGCGGCGAAGGTGGCGCCGCCGGCGGTCAGCAGCCACACCTCGTTGCCGTCCCAGACGGGCCCGATCGTGTGGATGATCATCCGCTTGTCGGTGTCGTCGCGGCTCAGCGCCCGCAGGAGCATGCCGACGCCGAAGTCGAAGCCCTCGAGCACGAAGTAGCCGATCCACAGGACGCAGATCAAAAAGAACCAGATCGTCTGCAGGAAGTTGGGGTCGTGCACCGTCGGGCTCCGTTCTCAGTAGGCGAGGATCAGCTCTTCGCGGACGGGGCGCTCGGGGTCCGGCGCGACGCTGCGGTCGGGTCTCGGTTCGGGGCCCTCGGCGATGTCTTTCAGGAACAGTTTCCCGCCGACCAGCAGGAGCAGCCCATAGAGCAGGGTGTAGCCGACGACCGTGATGATGATCGAGGCCGAGCCGACCAGCGGCGAGCGCGCTTCGTTGGTTCGCAGGAGCCCGTAGACGACCCACGGCTGGCGACCCATCTCGGTGAAGATCCAGCCTGTCAGGTTGGCGATGATCGGCAGCGAGATGCCGGCCACGGCGGCCCGCAGGAACCAGCGGGTCCGCTCGAGCGTGCCTTTGCTGAGCAGCAGCAGCCCGATCAGGGGAATCAAGAGCAGCAGGACCCCGGCGCCCGCCATCAGGCGGAAGCTCCAGTAGGTGACGCCGATGATCGGCACGTAGTCGCCGGGCCCGAATTTCGCCTGCTCTTCGGCGTTGACCTGGTTGATCCCCTTGACTTCGCCGTTCCAGGAGGCGGTGCCGATGATCGACAGAAGGTGCGGGATCCGGATGTCGCTGTTCAGATGGCTCGGGTGACGTTCGAAGGGACCCGACGCCCAGATCGAGAGGCTGGCGCCTTTGGTCGTCTTGTAGAGCGCCTCGGCGGCCGCCATCTTCATCGGCTGCTGTTTCTCCATCAGGGTCCCCTGGGCGTGCCCGAAGGCGCCCGTGCCGATTGCCGCGGCCATCGTGAACGGCAGGACCCGGCGAGCGGAGCGCCGGTAGACGTCGACGCTGCGTCCGCGCAGCAGGCCGAACGCGGAGATGCCGAGCACCAGCATGCCGGCGGTGAGCATCGCGCCGAAGATCGTGTGCGGGAAGGCCAGCAGCAGCGTCGAGTTCGTGAGCACGCTGAAGATGCTCGTCAGTTCTGCCTTGTGGAGGACCGTGTTGAGGTGGTAGCCGACGGGGTGCTGCATCCACGAGTTGGCCGCCAGGATGAAGTAGGCGGAGAGAACGGTGCCGAAGGCCGTCAGCCAGATCGTGGCGAGGTGGAGCTTGGGCGAGAGCTTGTTCCAGCCGAACAGCCACAGGCCGATGAACGTGGACTCGAGGAAGAAGGCCGCGAGTCCCTCCATCGCAAGCGGGGCGCCGAAGATGTCACCGACGTAGCGCGAGTACTCCGACCAGTTCATGCCGAACTGGAACTCCTGGACGATCCCCGTGACGACCCCGATCGCGAGCGAGATCAGCATCAGTTTGCCCCAGAAGCGGGTCATCCTCATGTAGAGCTCGTCGCCCGTGCGGTACCAGCGCGTCTGGCAGAACGCGACCCAGGTGGCCATCCCGATCGACATCGGGACGAAGATGAAATGGAAGATCGTCGTGATGCCGAATTGCAGACGGGCCAGTTCCAGGGTGTTCACGACGCGAAATCTATGGTCGCCGGCACGCCCCAGGATCGTGGTTCGGCATCGGTCTTACTGCGGGAAACTACCTCCGCCGGCTGGCGTTCGGCGGCCACGGGGCAGCCCGGGGCTACTGCCCCGCGAGATCGCGGCGGGCGAAACGGGCGAGCGCCAGCGCCCCGCCGGCGAGCGCGACGCAGACCATGACCGCGGCGGGCGCGAGTCGGAACGCCTGCGCCGGCACGTAGGCGACGTGCTGGAACGGCGTCGCCTCGACGAGCCAGTGGGGCGCACCGAGCAAAGAGCCGAACAGCTCCCAGACGAACGCTGCGACGACGAGCCCGTAGGCCAGTGCCGCGGCGGCCCGTGGGGCGAGGGCGAAGGCGAGAAAGCCGACGCCGGCGAACATCGCGGCCAGTGGCATGCAGTTGCCGGCCGCCTCGAGGAGCTTCGGGAGCGGCACGCCGGCGTCGGCGAGCGCGGCGCCGGCCCATGCCGCGACGCCGGCCGCGAGCGCGATCGCCGCCGCCCCGGCGAGCGTGATGGCAAGCCGCCCAGCGAGCCATTCGGAGCGCCCGAAGGGCTCGGCGAAGAGCGTTTCCAGACGTCCCTCTGCCTCCTCGCGCCTGGCGGCGGCGACCTGGCTGCAGGTGAACAGGCTGACCGCGAGTACGAAGAAGACGAAGTAGAAGCCGATCGCCCCGGCGGGCGTCGTGATCGAGGCCGCGCCGAGCTTGTGCAGCTCGCGCCGCAGGCCCGCGGGGATGTTGGCGGCGTTGAGGCTCTTCGAGAGCGCGCCGACGATCAGCCCGTAGACGGCGGTGCCGAGCACCCAGATCGTGAGACTGGTTCGCTCCTCGCGCAGGCCGAGCGCCAGCGGAGAGCCGAGTCCGGCCCGCCGCGGCGGGTGGCTGTCGCGCCCGTGCAGCAGGCCGCTGCCGATATCCCGTCGCGCCTCGAGGAGACCGGCGAGCACCAGCAGCGCGGCCCCCGCCGCCAGCGGCACGACCAGCAGGGCGGGCCGGGCGCCGGTGAACGGGTGCATCTGCTCGGTCCAGCCGAGCGGCGTGAGCGAGCGCAGCCAGCCGAGCCCGCCGGCGGTGTCGGCCACGACCCTCAGGATCAGCGCGAGCGCCAGCACCGCCGAGGACAGCTCGATCGCGACGCGCCGCGAGGACGCGAGCTGGGAGGCGAGCGCCCCGACGCCGGCGAAGACGACCCCGGGGCTCACCGCCGCCGCCGCGAGGAGAGCCGATTCGCCGACTGGCAGCGACGATGCGAGCAGACCGAGGAGCATCGCCAGCCACAGCGCGCCGGCGCCGCTGAGGACCGCGAGCGCCGTCGCGCCGAACGCCCACGGGCGGGTGACCGGGCCCGCCAGGACGAGCTCCGTCCGCCCGCTGTCCTCCTCCGCGCGCAGCGCCCCGACGGCGGCCGTCGATCCCCAGGCTCCGGCGAGGATCGAGAAGAAGCCGGCGATCCTCCACGAGGAGTAGCCGCCGACCGTCAGAAGGTCCCGGGGCACTCCGTAGAAGAGACGGAACAGGCCGTTGCCGCCGAAGCTGCGGGCGAAGGCGACGCGGTCGGCGAGCGTCGGATAGGCACCGGCGTAGCCCGCCGCGTTGGCGTAGGCCACGAGGGCGAACAGGCCTGCGAAGGAGAGCGTGCGGATGCGACCGTCGCGCAGCGCCCGCCCGGCGATCGCCCTAACCGCGGGTGGCGGAATCGTCATGGTCGTAGTGGTGCAGGAAGATCTCCTCGAGCGACGGTTCGCGACTCGTCAGCGCGAGCACGTGATGCTGGGCGAGGAGCGCCAGCAGTGGCCCGATCTCACCGGCCAGCTCCAGCCGCAGGCTGCGCTCGCCCGCCTCGAGCACGGCGACGCCCGCGAGCGCCGGCAGCTGCGGCGGCGGCCCGGCGAATGTGACCTCGACGGTCCTTGCGCTCAGGTGCTTGAGCTCGGCGAGGGTCCCCTGATCGACGAGGCGCCCCGCGCGGAGGATTCCGACGCGGTCGCAGAGCGCCTCGACCTCGGTCAGGATGTGGGAGGAGAGGAACACCGTCTGCCCCCGCTCGGATGCCTCGTGGATGCTCTCGCGAAAGGCGACCTCCATCAGCGGGTCGAGCCCGCTCGTCGGCTCGTCGAGAATCAGCAGCTCGGCGCGGGTCGCCAGGGCCGCGACCAGCTGGACCTTCTGGTGGTTGCCCTTGGAGAGGGCCCGGACCTTCTTGGTGTCGTCGAGGCGAAAGCGCCGGACGAGCTCGTCGCGGTAGGCCACGTCGGTTCCGCCGTGGACGCGAGCGAGAAACTCGAACGTCTCGGCCGCCGTCAGCGCCGGCCACAGCGAGGGCTCCCCGGCGACGAAGGCGACGCGACCGCGCGCGCCGACCCCCTCGCGCCACGCGTCGCGGCCGAACAGGCGCGCCTCGCCGGCGCTGGGCCGGTGAAGTCCGAGCAGCAACCGGATCGTCGTAGTCTTGCCGGCCCCATTCGGGCCGAGGTAGCCGTAGACCTCGCCGGGCGCCACCGCGAGGTCGAGGTCGGCGAGGGCGACCGTCTCGCCGTAGCGCTTGCCCAGCCCCCTCGATTCGATCACCGGCGTGCTCCCCCGGCCGGTGGGCTTGACCGCGGGCGTCAGTGGTCGGGTCTCCGAGCTCGCCGGCATCGCTGGAGGATCGCGCCGGCCGAGGCCCTCGACATCCGGGCTTTTCCCCCAGTCCAGCAGTTATCTTACGGACACTTGATAACTGGAAAACGGTCATCCCGCACCCGGTGGGGCGCCGCCGCTGTCTGCGCCCCCCGTCCCCTGCATCGGCGGAGCTCCGCCGGTCCGTCCTTTCCCGCGCCGGCTCAGCACGTTTACACGGTCCCCACCAGGCGCGCGAAGGACTAGCGTGAGCGAGATGCAGTCCACCCCACGCCTGCGACTTGCTCCGACGCCGAAAGCGGCTGAGGGCCCGCTCGGCGAGTCTACGCCGATCAGCGTCGTCCTCGCCGACGACCACGCGCTGATGCGCCGCAGCCTTCGCATGGTGCTCGACGGTGACGCGACGATCGAGGTCGTCGCCGAGGCCGACGACCTGGCGGCGGTCGAGCGCCACGTGCACGGACATCAGCCGCGGGTGCTGGTGCTCGATCTGGGCATGCCGGACGGTTCGGGACTGCCCGCGATCGGCAACCTTCGCCGGGGCGCTCCGGACACCCAGATCGTGGTGATCACGATGGAGGACAACCCCGGCTTCGCCCAGCGGGCGCTGGCGGCCGGAGCGACGGGCTTCGTGCTCAAGGATCACGCCGAGGAGGAGCTCGCCGGCGCCGTCAGGATGGCGGCTCGCGGGGAGAGCTTTGTCACGCCGAGGGTCGCGAGCCGGCTGGCGGCGCTGCGCGGCGCGCTGACCGATGAGCATCTGAGCCCGCGTGAGGCCGAGGTCCTGCAGCTGATCGCCTTCGGCCACACGAGCGTCGAAATCGCCCGGATGCTGAAGCTCTCCCCCCGCACGGTGGAGACACACCGGGCGCGGATCCATCAGAAGCTCGGACTGCGCACGCGCGCCGAACTCGTCCGCTACGCGCTAGCCCGCGGCCTGCTGACCGGTTGAGTCGCCGCTCCGGGCGGCAGGTTCGGGAAGCGTCGCACTGAGCGTCGTTCCCCGCTCGCCCGATTCGATCGTTAGCGTCCCTCCGGCGAGCATGGCCCGCTCGCGCATGCCGGCGAGGCCGAAGCCGTCGGTGGAGCCGGCGACGTCGAAGCCGCGTCCGTCGTCTGCGACCTCGATCGCGATCCGCCCGCCCTGGCGCTGGACGGAAATGCGAACGGTGTCCGCGCGTGCGTGCTTCGCGATGTTCGTCAGCGCCTCCTGGATCAGCCGGTAGACGGCAGTCTCGAGCTCCGCGTCGAGCCCGGGCTCCGCGCCGTCGGGATCGCCGAGGTCGATCGTCGCCTCGACCACGAGCCCGCTCTGCTCGCGGTGGCGTTCGAGCAGCGCCTCGATCGCCGTCGCCAGCCCGAGCTCGTCGAGCGCCGCCGGGCGCAGCTCGGTGATGATCGCGCGCAGGTTTTCGATCTCCTGCTCGATATGCGAGATCGCCTCGCGGATCGCCTCGCCGGCCCGGGCGGGGTCCTCGCTGCGGACGGCCGAGGAGAGCAGCAGGCGCAGTCCGCCGAGACCCTGCAGGGTCTCGTCGTGGAGCTCCCTGGCCCAGCGCCGGCGCTCCGCGTCGGCGGCGGCCAGCGAGGCGCGCAGACGGTCGCTCTGGACGCTCTGGGCGAGCGCGACTGCGGTCGCGGCGCTGGCGGCGAAGGTCTTCAGCATCTGCTCGTCGTCCTCGCTGAAGGCGCCGCCGGCCTCGCCCTGGTCGAAGGCGGCGAGGATCCCGACCCCCTCGCCGCGATAGAGCATCGGCACGAGCATCGCCGTCTGGGCGTCGGGCACGCCGAACTCACGCGGCGCTATGCGCAGCCGCGAGGCGACGTCGCTGATCCGCTCCGGCAGACCCCGTTCGAGGACCTGCCCGGAGGTCGAGGCGGCGATCGGCAACCGTACGCCGGCGACCGTCTCGGCGTGGCCGGCGCTCGAGTGGACCTCGAGCGCGTCCCCCTTGCGGAGCATGATCACGAGGCTACGGGCGCCGACCAGGGCCCGGCCGCGCTTGACGATCAGCTCGAGCACATGCTCGAGTCCGATCTCGCCGCCGATCGCGACGGCGACGTCGCGTGTCGCCTCCAGGCCGCGGAGCGCCTTTTCCAGCTCGCCGCGGCGCGCCTCGCTGGTCTCGTACAGGCGCGCGT
>Ga0182012_10002210_pt1 | contig 21183 bp, 18 predicted proteins | sample 612S2SmetaG_FD_120486 | JGI IMG/M metagenome (GOLD analysis project Ga0182012, IMG submission 120486) | Permafrost microbial communities from Stordalen Mire, Sweden - 612S2S metaG | ecosystem: Environmental > Terrestrial > Soil > Wetlands > Permafrost | place: Sweden: Stordalen | collected... | reverse complement strand
GGCTGGGAGTGCGGCCGGGGCAGCGAGCCCGCTGCGCTCCTGCTCCAATTGCCAGACGCCCGCCGCGTCGAGCGTCTGCGGCGCGGAGAACGTCGCACCGAGAGCGTCCGGCCAGACGTGTACGGCGTGTTGTGCGATCGCCGGGCCCGCCAGCGCGACCGTCGCCGCGACGGCCAGCGGGGCGAGCGCGCCGGGAAAGAGCCGGCCGCGCGAGAGCGCCGTTGCGGCCAGCCCGGCGGACAGCGCGAGCACGGCGCTCTGCGCGACGCCGGTCGGCCGCTGCGCAAGGCCCAGCCAGTCGACGGCGACGACGACGGTGGCGCATGCGGCAGCGATCCAGAGCGCGCGCCGCGCGCGCCGCAGGCAGAGGACGGCCGGCAGGAACGTCACCGCCAGGTCGTGCTCGTGCGAGAAGGGCAGCACGAGCGGCAGCACGGCACACGCGACGGCGACGCGCGACTCCGGCGCGAAGCCGCGCTCGCGCAGGATCCACGCCGTGATGCCGACGACGATTGCCGCCACGGCCACGCCGATCTCGCGCGCGGCGAGTTGGCTCGCGCCGAAGCCGAACGCGACCGAAGCGAGCGTCGTCTGGATCAGGATCGAACGCTCGGCGTCGGCGTGGCGCGCGAGCGCGGCGAGGTACGCGTCGAAACCCGCGAGTCCGCCCACGGCCGCGACCGACGCCGCCAGCGCGATCGCCGCAGCCACGCCGATGGCGAACCACGCCCGCAGGCTCGTCAGCCGCGCGACGAGGGCGATGCCGACGTTCGGTTGCAGCGCCGCCGCGAGCGCCGCCGCAATCGCAGAGCGAGCTCGCCCGGCCCGCAGCGCGACGGCCGTCAGCACGACGCCCGCGCACGCGACGAGGGCGGCCTGGCCGAGCGCGACGGCGCTCGTCAGCGGTCCGAACGAGACGGCCAGCAGCGCCGCGCCGGCATAACTGGCGGCGTCCTTGCCGCGCCCGAGGTGCAGGCTGCCGAAGGCGACGGCGCCCGCCGCCAGCGTGAGGACCGCGCCCCACAGCAGCACGGCCGTGCGAAACGGCAGCGCGGCGAGCGCGGCCCACAGCGGCAGCGAGAACGGCGGGCCGACGAACGGCAGCAGTTCGTCGCGGGTCGCGACGACGCCGGGGATGGTGCGCTCCGTGCGCCACACCTCGCGGCTATACGGATTACCGCCGAGCGCCCACGTCTTGCCGGCCGCGTAGTAGGCCTCGAAGTCGCGCATCGGCGGCCCCGGCGTCGGCACGGGCCGCAAGAAGAACAGCGCCACCAGCGTCAATAGGGCCGACGCGAACAGCGCGACGCGCCGCGGCGTTACCAATACGCGCCGCCGGCCGTCTGGTTGGGCACCCAGACGTGGGCCGCGAGCATGCCCGCGACGAGCGCCGCGGCCAGCCCGAAATACGCGAGCGCGATGCCCGTGCGCTGGGTTGCCGTCAGCGCGAAGTAGTGCTGGTCGATGCGGCCCCGAAACGCCGCGATCGCCTGCGGCGCGCTGAGCAGAACGAGGATGAAGATCAGCGGGTTGTACCAGTGCATCCATAGCGCCGTGACGACGAGCGCGCCCAGACCGAATAGCCAAATGCGCGGGGAGATCGCGCCCGCGATGCGGCCGCCGTCGAGCGGCATTACCGGGAACAGGTTGAACAGGTTGAGGAAGAAGCCCGTGTACGCCGCCGCGATCCAGAATTGCTCGCCGGTCAGTTCGCCGTAGGCGAAGCACGCCAGCGCCGCCAGCGAGCCGACGAGTGGGCCGCCGAGCGCGATATACGCCTCGGCGAGCACCGACGCCGGGCGCTCCTTGATCGTAATCAAGGCGCCGAATCCGGGAATGAAGTACGGCAGGGACGCGGGCACGCCGAACGCGCGCATGAAGATCGCGTGGCCGCACTCGTGGACCAAGATCAGCAGCGTGAAGACGAAGGCGAACTTCCAGCCGAAGAACAGCGCGTAGAACCAGACCGAGACGACGAACGAGAGCGACGAGCCCAACAGTTTGGCGCCGATGAGAAACCACTTCGCGCCCAGAAGAACGGCGAGGATGGTCTTCGCTTTGGTCAGGAGCAACCCAAGCCCCGCGGCGACGCTGCCCGCTCGTTTCCAGCCGGCGGCTTGGCCGCCCGGCGCGATGTACGTGCCCTCGACGGGCGCTTCGTGCGGCTGGTCGTCTGCCCGCTCGAGCGACGGCGTTGCGGTGGGCTCGGTCACGCTACGGCAGTTCGACGTCGCGGCGGCGCTGCCCTGACCGCCGCAGCCGGCGCGCGCATCGTCATCCTCGGCGGCGGTTTCGGCGGCGTCGCCGCCGCGCTCGAGCTCGAGCGCCTGCTAACTCCGGCCGAGGCGTCGATTACGCTGGTCAGCCGCGAGAACTTCACCCTCTTTACGCCGTTGTTGCCCGAGGTGGCCAGCGGCGGACTCGGGCTGCGCGACGTGCTGACTCCGGTTCGTACGCAGCTGCGACGGTCTGCGTTCCTCCTCGGCGACGTCTGCGGCGTCGACCTCGATGCGCGGACCGTCGATGTGGAGCACGCGCTGCTCGGCGGCCACATCGCCGTCAAATACGACCAACTCGTCCTCGCCCTGGGCTCCGTGACGTCGACGTTCGGCCTCTCGGGCGTCGCCGAACGGGCCCTCCCGCTGAAGACGATCGAGGACGCCGCGCGCTTACGCAATCGCGTCATTACGATGCTCGAGCTCGCCGACGCCGCCGGCGACGCCGCCGTGCGGCGGCGCCTGCTCACGTTCGTGTTCGTCGGTGGCGGCTTCACCGGGGTCGAGGCGGCGGGCGAGATGGTCGGCTTCTTTACCAGCGTGCGGCGGTTCTATCGGACGATCGGTGCCGGGGAGATCCGCGTGGTGCTCGTCGAGGGCGGCCCGCGCCTGCTACCCGACCTCGATCCGAAGATGGGCGAGTATGCCGCCCGGTTCTTGGCACGGCGCGGCGTCGAGATCGTCCTCGGCGACCGGGTGACGGGCGTCGACGAAGCGGGCCTCCATCTCGCGAGCGGGTCGGCCTTCGATGCCGAGACGATCGTCTGGAGCGCGGGCGTGAAGCCGCCCGGGCTGATCGCCAAGTTGCCGTTGCCGGCCGTGCGCGGCGCCGTCGTCGTCGCCGAGGACATGTCCGTGCCGGGGCATCCCGGGTTGTGGGCCATCGGCGACTGCGCGGCGATTCCGGACGGCCGAGGCGGCCATTTTCCGGCGACTGCGCAGCACGCCATTCGCGAGGGTCCGGCGCTGGCTCGCAACCTCGCCGCTTTGCTGCGCGGCCGGCCCACCAAGCCGTTTGCGTACAAGACGATGGGCATGATGGCGTCGCTCGGCGGGCGCCGCGCCGTCATCGGCCTGCCGGGCGGCCGGATACTGACCGGCTTCGTCGCGTGGTTCGTCTGGCGGACCTATTACCTATTACGCCTTGCCGGCCTCGATCGCAAGCTGCGCGTCGCCTTCGGCTGGACGCTCGACCTCGTCTTTCCGCGCGACATCTCGGAACTGCGGCTCTATTCGCCGCTCTCGCGGGAGCGCGCGGCGCAAGACAGCGGACTGCTCGCCGCCAAGACGCCGCCTACGGCGGATTGACGTTGGCCGCCGCGCCGAGGCGGATCGCCGCCATGAACGCCTTGAACACGACGTCGTAGTCGTCGTGCGCGAACAGCACGCTGCGCCCGCCGGTGCGCTCGAAACCGGGCATCAGCGCGACGAACTCCGCGTTTTGCGTGCCGACGAAATCGATCTCGAGCGTCACCGGCGGTTCGAAGGTGAAGCGTTTGCACTCGGCGATGCTCTCGATCGCCTCGCGCGCGCCGGCGCGGATGTGCTCGCGGACGGTCTGCGGCGACAGCGAGTCGGCCGCGAAGCGTCCGAGCGGCTCTTTCGTGACCACGCCCGTGACCCAGGGCAGGTGGGTGCGTACGCCGTCGACGGCGATGCGGTCGCCGGTGACGAGCGCGAGCGGGACGCCGTGCGCGCCGAGGTAGGCGGCGTTGAGCAGCGCCTCGCTGCAACGCACGCCGTTGACGCGGACGGCGTAGACGGTTTCGCTCGTGTAGGTGTGATCGAGAACGCCCGGCTCGCCGATGCCCGCGTGATAGCCGGTGAAGAAGGCGGCCCCGAACGAGCCGTCGGCGCCCTGCGCCATCGAGAACGGCTTACGGTTGCCGTAGATCATGCGGACGTCGGCCGGTAACTCGTCCCACATGACGTTGCGCATCGAGGCGTGGGAGTCGTTGACGAGCACGCCCTTCACCCCCGCGTCGCGCGCGCCGTCGATTGCCGCGCGCACCTCGAGCGACATCAGGCGGCGATAGTAGGGGTACTCCGTGGTGTTCGAGGGGTCGCACTGCGTCCACGACGCGACCCCCGCCGTGCCTTCCATGTCTGCGGAGATGTAGAGGTTCACGATGCTCCTAGCGACTGCAATGCCGAGCGCGCGTCGTCGGCCCGCGGATCGTTGGGCGCGACGGCCAGGAAGCGCCGGTACGCCGCGATCGCCGCGTCGCGGTGCCCGGCCGCCGCCGCGACGGCGCCCTGCTGGAAGAGTGCCGGCGGGAAGTCCGGCTTGCTTGCCAGCGCCGCCGCGATTTGCGCCTGCGCGGCCGCGTCGTTGCCGAGCGCGTGCAGCGTCGCTGCGTAGTCCGCGTGGGCCTGCGCGTCTTGCGGGGCCGCTGCGACCGCCCGTGCGTACAGAGGCGCGGCCTTGTCGAACTGCGACGACTCGGCGTAGAGCCCGGCGAGCCCGGCCAGCGCCTGTGCGTCCTTCGGGTTGCGCGCGATCCGCGCGCGTAGATCGGCGACCATCCGCATGATGGGGGCCGGCGGCCCGCCTTGAGCCGGACCGCCGCCGCCGACGCCGTTGCCCGGCAGGGCCCCGCCCTCGGCGGGTGCGCCGCCCGTCTGCGGGACCGCGACCTCGTCCGCCGCCCGCGACGAAACCGGCGCGATCGAGGCGCCGACCGATGGTGCCGTGCCGTTGCCGAGCGCCGATCCGGAGACGTTGAAACTGACGCGCACGAAGTACCCGATCACGACGACGAGTACGGTGCCGGCGAGCAGGACGATCGGCACGTACACGCGCGGCGGCAGCCCGCGCGCACTCGATGGTTTCACGCGCGACACTTTGTCCAAACGGCAGGGTGTCCCCCCGCGCGTCGGCAAGAAACCCGCGTGCTGCCCGACCCGGCCACCCTGCAACTGATGTTCGCGCAACTCAACAACGAGTTTTTCGCGGGCGAGATTCCGGCGCATCGCATCGCCTACAACGCGCGGTTTTCCAACGTCGCCGGCCGGATCACGTACAAGCCGCCGCTCATCGAACTGTCGCCGAAGCACTTCGAGGCCCGGCCCGAAGCCCTGCGGGAGACCCTTTTGCACGAGATGATCCACGCCTGGCTGTTCGCGCGCGGCCTGAACCCCGGCCACACGGCCGCCTTCAAGCGCAAGATGCGGGAGCTGGGGATCGACTCGATCTACCACGACATGGGCAACGCCGCACCGCGTAAGGAGAGCGCCGTGCGCTTCATCCTGCGCTGCGACCGCTGCCGGCTCGAACTCCTGCGCAAGCGCCGCCCGACCCGCAACGCCTCGTGCGGGCGCTGCAGCGGCCGCCGCTTCGATCCGCGCTACCCGCTACGCGTCTTCGAGATCACCGACGTGCGCGAGGTCGGCACCGCCGTGCCCCGCGCCGCGCGCAGAGCGCGGCCGGACTAGCGGAACCTACTGGACGCGGCCGATGTAGCGGCGGTCGCGCGTATCGATGCGGATGAGATCGCCTTCGTTCACGAAGAGCGGGACCTGCACCGACGCGCCGGTCTCGAGTTTGGCAGGCTTCGTCGTGCCTTGCGCCGTGTCGCCCTTGAAGCCGGGCTCGGTCTCCTCGACGCGGAGTTCGACGTGGGCCGGTAGCCCGGTGCCGATCGGAACGCCGTCGTGCATCTGGACGTCGATCTTCATGCCGTCCTTGAGGAAGTCGGCGGCGTCGCCGATCAGTTCGCGCTGGAGCGTAAAGTTCTCGAAGGACTCGTTGTCCATGAAGTGATAGCCGTCGGCGTCGTTGTAGAGCATCTGCATCTCGCGGTTGTCGACCGTGGCGCGCTCCAGCTTCTCGCCGGCGCGGAACGTCCGCTCGACGGTGGCGCCGGTCTTGACGTTCTTGAGCCGCGTGCGCACGAACGCCGAGCCTTTGCCGGGCTTGACGTGCAGGAACTCGATGACCGTCCAGAGCTGGCCTTCGATCACGATCGTGACGCCGTTGCGAAAATCGTTCGAGGAAATCATTGGGGCGTAGTACGACGCCCCGCGAAGAGATTCATGCGGTTCTCTGTGCCCGCGCGCAGGCGCGCGAGATTCTCGCGATGCCGCCAGAAAATGACCGCGGAGGCGGCCAGGCCGTACCAGAGGCCGGCCGGTCCCGCGAACAGCCAGAGGGAGAGCGCGGAGACCGCGGTCGCGCCGAGCGAACCCAGCGACGAGAAGCCCGTCGGGAGCGCCGCCACGAGAAACGTCGCGATGAAGATGAGGCCGGCTTGCCACGAGAGCGCGAAGACCACGCCGAGGTGCGTGGCCACGCCTTTGCCGCCCCTCCACTGCAGCCAGGGGCTGTAACAGTGGCCGAGCAGCGCCGCGAATCCGAACGCCGCCGCGAGCGCGACGTGGCCGCCCGCCGGACCGTCCCCGCGCAGCCACGGATTCAGGAGCCCGCTCGCAGGGACGAAGCCCTTCAGGCCGTCGAGGACGAGGACCGCGAGCGCGCCGCCCTTGCCGAGCGTGCGCAACGCGTTGGCGGCACCGATGTTGCCGCTGCCCGACTTGCGGATATCGGTGCGGAAAAACGCGCGCGACACGAGCACGCCGAACGGGATCGAGCCGGCGAGAAACGAGAGAACGAGCGCGACCGCAGCGCCGGCGGCCCCGCCTGGGACGTCACTCATCCGCCGGTTGAGAGCGCGGGCGTTCGCGGAACTGCAGCGTGAGCGGGACGCCTTCGAAGTCGTGCTCCTTGCGGATGACGTTCTCCAGGTAGCGCACGTAACTGCGCGAGACGCGCTTGGGCTCGTTGCAGGAGAAGACGAACAGCGGCGGATGAACGCCCGGCTGCGACGCGTAGTAAATGCGCAGCGGGTGTCCGCCGGGCGACGGCGGCGGATGACGGAGCACCGCGTCGCGAACGAGCGCGTTGAGGCGCGGCGTCGGGATGCGGCGGTCGAGGTTGGCCGCGACGCGCAGCACCATCGGCACGAGGCTGCCGAGGCGGCGCTTCGTCAGCGCCGACAGGAACGTCACCGGTGCGAACGATGCGAACGGAACCTGCTCGTGGATGACCTCGATCAGTTCGGATTGGCTGTAGGCGCCCTGCGCGCGGGCGAGGTCCCACTTGTTGGCGGCGATGATGAGGCCTTTGCCTTCGTCGAGCACGATGCCGGCGAGGCGCCGGTCTTGGCCGAGGATGCCGTGCATCGAGTCGATGACGAGCACGGCGACGTCGCAGCGAGCGATCGCGTTGAGCGCGCGCAGCGACGCGTAGTACTCGATCGAGCCGTGCGCGGTCGGCCGCTTGCGCACGCCCGCCGTGTCGATCAGCCGGATGCGGCGGTCGCCGAGTTCCAACACCGTGTCCACGGTATCGCGCGTCGTGCCTGGGACCGACGAGACGATGCTGCGTTCCTCGCCGATCAGCGCGTTGAGCAGCGAACTCTTGCCGACGTTGGGCAGGCCCACGATCGCGACGGCGATCTCCTCGTCGCCCGCCTTCGCCGGCTCGTCGGGCGGCAGTTGGTCGACGATCGCGTCCAGGAGATCGCCGATCCCCTCGCCGTGGATGGCCGAGATGACGAACGGTTCGCCGAAGCCCAGGCGCGCGAACTCGCCGGGGACGGCGAGCCGCACTTTCGGAGACTCCGCCTTATTGGCGACGATGATGATCGAACGGCGTGCGCGGCGGAGGATGTCCGCCACCTCGTCGTCGAGCGGCGAAATGCCCGTGACGGCGTCGACGACGAAGACGATGACGTCGGCTTCGCGCACCGCCGTCTCGGCCTGCGAGAGCGTCGCCCGCGCGATCGCGTCGCCGGCGGCCGACTCCTCGTCGATGCCGGGCGTGTCGATGACGCTGAACGTCCGGCCGCGCCAGTCGGCCAGCGCGTAGAGGCGGTCGCGCGTGACGCCGGGCGAGTCCTCGACGATCGCGAGCCGCTGGCCGATCAGGCGGTTGAAGAGCGCGCTTTTGCCGACGTTCGGCCGCCCGACGACCGCGACGGTCCGCGGCCGCATCCGCCGCTCGACGGCGCTCTCGGCATCATCCACGATCTCCATTATCCGCGAGCCTTCGCCGCCGGGGCTTCCAGCGCCCACGGCGGGCGGGGCCGGGAGGCGGCGGACCGAACACAGCCGCCGATGCGCGCCCTCTGGGTGGTTCTTGCCTTGACGATCTTCTGTTGCGTCCCGCTCCCCGCGGCGGCCGGGGGCGAGGCGTCGCCGACGGGCGCACTCTACGTGACGACGCTGCCCGCGGGCGCCGACGTGTGGGTGGACGGCACCTACGTGGGCCGGACGCCCGTCCTCGTCGACTCGCTGTCGACGGGCAAGCACGCGCTGACGCTGACCCGCGCCGGCTGGGCCGAGCGCGAGGTCGACGTCGACGTCGCCGCCGGGCCGACCACGATGTCCAGCCTGCGCCTGACGCAGGTGGTCCGTCCCGGCGCCCACGTCGCCATGGGCTCGGTCGCCTTCGCGGGGCTGCCCGCCGGCGCGCGCGTGAGCATCGACGCCAACGCGGCGGTCCGCGACCCGCACGAGACGATCGCGCTCTCGCCGGGGACGCACGTCGCGCAGATCGAGACGCACGACGGCAAAGCGACGCGCACGTTCGCGGTCTATCCGGACACGACGACGCACGTGCTGCTGGCCAAAGCCTCCGTCGCCGGGTCGAAGCCGGCCGTCGTCGCGCCTGCCGAGGAGTTTCTCCCCGCCGACGCCTATCACGTCGATGGGAAGAAGGTCACCGTGAACTACGCAGGCCACTCGGTCGTCGCCAAGATCGGCGACGCGTCCATGCGCTACGACGGCGTAACCGTCTCGTTCGACGCCGCGCCTTCGCTGATCGCGGGGCGGCTCTACCTCCCGCTGGCGCTCCTCGTGCGGGTGTCGAAGTGACGGCCGGCATCTACATCGAGACGTTCGGCTGTCAGATGAACGAGGCCGACAGCCGCTACCTGGCCGACCGCGCCGAAGCCGCGGGCTACACGATCGTCGACGAGCCGCGCGCCGCCAACGTCCTCGTTCTCAATACGTGCACGGTGCGCGACAACGCCGAGCGGCGCGCGTACGGGCGCATGCAGCATTTCCGCGCGCTCAAAGTGGCCGACCCCACGGTGAAGCTCGTCGTCTGCGGCTGTCTCGCCGAACAGGATCGCGACCGGATGCAGACGATCGCTCCGCACGTGGACGCCGTCTTCGGGACGAGCGAGTTGGCCCGTCTGGGCGACGCGCTGGCCGCGTGGCGCGACGGCTTCGACGACGCGGAGTACGCCCAGGAGCGCGCGCTGGTTGCCGCGCTCGGCGGCCGCGCCGACGGCGTACAGGACGCGTTCTCGCACCTGCGCTCGTTCGTGACCGTGCAGCGCGGCTGCTCGTACTATTGCACGTTCTGCATCGTCCCGCACGTCCGCGGGCGGTTCGACCACCGCCCGATGGCGGACGTGCTCGCGGAGGTCCGCGCCGCCATCGGCGCCGGGGCACGGGAGATCACACTCGTCGGCCAGACCGTCAACGCGTACAAGGAACCGTCCAGCGGAGCCGACTTCGCGGACCTGCTCGAGGAGGTCGCAACGCTGGACGGGCTCGAGCGCCTGACGTTCGTGACGTCGCATCCGAAGGACTATACGGAAAAACTCGCCCGCACGATGGGCTCGCTCGAGAAACTGAACCCGCGCTTCCACCTGCCCGTGCAGTCGGGCTCCGACCCGGTGCTGCGCCGCATGAATCGAAAGTACACCGTCGGCCAGTACCTGGAAAAGGTCGCAACGTTCCGCGAGTACTGCCCCGACTGGGCGCTGACGACCGACCTCATCACCGGCTTCCCCGGCGAGACCGAGGACGACTTCGAACTGACGCTCGACCTCTGCCGCCGGGTGGGCTTCGCGCAGGCTTTCATGTTCGTCTACTCGCCGCGCCGAGGGACGCCCGCCGCTCGCTGGGAACAGGTGCCCGCCGGCGTCGGAGCCGAGCGCCTGCGCCGCCTGATCGCCGTCGTGGACGGCGGCATGCGCCCGCTCCACGAGCGGAAGATCGGCACGACCGTGCGCTGTCTCGTGCAGGGCCCATCGCGCAAAGATCCGGCGAAGATCGCCGCCAAGACGCTCGACAACGTCACCGTCGTGGCGCCTATGGACGGCCTGCCCGCGGACAGGTTCGCGGGCTCGCCGTGGATCGACGTGGTCGTCGAGCGCGGCTTCGTCTGGGGTTGCGAGGGCCGTATTTCCTCGTGGTCTCCGCGCTTCGCCGATGCCGGCGAACCGCTTCCCGCAGAACGCTCGTACGACTTGGTGTCGCTCTTCTGACGTACTCGCCGCTCTTCGAACAGTACTTCGGGCTGAAGGCGCGTCATCCGGACGCGATTCTGCTCGCGCGCGTCGGCGACTTTTACGAGGCCTACGGCGAAGATGCGGAGACGATCGCGCGCCTGCTGTCGATCGCGCTGACCTCGAAGGACGCCGGCGGCGAGCGCGTCGCGATGGCCGGGGTGCCGCATCACGCGCTCGACGGCTACTTGGCCAAACTCGTCGCGCGCCGGCGGATCGTCGCACTGGCTGAGCAGATGGAGGCGCCGGTCCCCAACCGGCTCACGCGGCGCGACGTGGTCCGCATCGTCACGCCGGGGACGCTGATCGAGGAGCACCTGCTCGATCGCACGCGCAACAACTATCTCGCCGGCGTCGCGGCCGTCGGCGACGCGATCGCCGTCGCGCACGCCGACGTCTCGACGGGACGCTGCGCCGCGACCGCGTACGGCGGGCCGAGCGCCCTCGACGAGGCCCTCGCCGAGATCGCGCGGCTGGAGCCGGTCGAGATCGTCGCCGACGCGCCGACGGAGGTACGCGACGCCATCGCCGGGGCCGCGCCCGAGGTGCGCGTGACGGCGTCCGCACTTGCCGCCGTCGAGACGCGCGAGCGCTCCGGCGTGGACGGCTTCTCGCTCGACGAGTCGCTCGCGATGCACCGCGCGCTCGACGCCGTCGGTTCGTTCGTGCGCCGCGTCGGCGTCGGCGGCCAGGCGTCGCCGCTGCGCGCGCCCGAGTTCTATCGGGCGCGGACGTTTCTGGCCCTCGACGGGCACGCGCGCAAGCATCTCGAATTGACCAAGGCGCTCGGCGCGAATCCCAAGGCGACGCTGCTGCATACGATCGACCGCTGCGAGACGGCGATGGGCTCGCGGCTGCTCGCCCGCTGGATCCTCGCTCCTCTCGTCGACCGCGAGGGAATCGAGCGGCGCGGCGGCCGCGTCGCGACGCTTGTCGGCGACTACCCGGCCCGGGCGCAACTGCAGGAGCTGATGCGCGGCGCGTTCGATTTGGAGCGGCTCGCGCAGAAGGTCCGCTTCCGCAAAGCGTCGCCGCGCGACCTCGCATCGCTCCGCCGCACGCTCTCGTTGATCGAGCCGTTGCGCGCGGCGCTGCCCGCGTCGCTGGCCTCGCTCGGCGAGCGCATCGCCGACCTGCGCGAACCGCTGGAACGCCTCGAGCGCACGCTCGTCGACGAGCCGCCTGCCACGCTCGGCGACGGCGGCGTCATCCGGCCCGAGGCGTCGGACGACGTACGCGAGTGCGTCGCGCTGCGGACCGAGGCGCGCGATCGCATCGCGGCGCTCGAGGAGCGCGAGCGGCAGCGCACCGGCATCAAGCAACTCAAGGTTAAGTACGTCAGCGCGTTCGGCTATTCGATCGAGGTGAGCAAGAGCAACCTCGCCGCGGTGCCGCCGGATTACGTCCGCAAGCAGACCCTCACCAACGGCGAGCGCTTCGTCACGCCCGAACTCAAAGAGCTGGAGATCGCCATTTCGAGCGCGCAGACGCGCCAATTGCGGCTCGAGGAGGCGCTCTACGCCGAACTCGTCGAGGCGCTCGCGCAGCGCGTCGACGACGTGCTCGCCAGCGCCGAGGCCATCGCCGAACTGGACGTCTATTGTTCGCTCGCGCAGGTTGCGGGCGAGCGCGGCTACGTCCGGCCCGCGTTCGTCGACGAGAGCCGCATCGACGTCGTCGACGGCCGCCACCCAGTGATGGAGGCGTTGCCCGGCGTCGCGTTCGTGCCCAACGACCTTCACCTCGCGCCCGCCTCCGACCGTTTCGTCTTGCTGACGGGACCGAACATGGGCGGTAAATCGACCTTCTTGCGGCAGGCCGCGCTGCTCGTGATCCTCGCGCAGATCGGCTCGTACGTCCCGGCGCGCTCGATGTCGCTCGGGGCAGTCGACCGCATCTTTACCCGCATCGGCGCCGGCGACGACCTCGCGTCGGGCCAGTCGACGTTTTTCGTCGAGATGTCGGAGGCGTCGACGATCCTGCGGCGCTGCACGCGCGACAGTCTGCTGCTCGTCGACGAGGTCGGGCGCGGCACCGGAACCGTCGACGGCCTCGCGATCGCGCAGGCGATCTGCGAATATCTGCTCGGCCTCGAGCAACAGGCGCCGATGGTGCTGTTCGCGACCCACTTTCACGAACTCACGGCGCTGGCCGAGCGCTGGCCGCTGGTCGCCAACTTTCACGTGACGGCGGTCGAAGGGACGGCGCGCAGCGGGGCGCCGGTGTTCTCGCACCGGGTCCTGGCCGGCAGCACGTCGCGGTCGTTCGGCATCGAGGTGGCGAAGATGGCGGGCCTTCCCAGCGGCGTCATCGCGCGCGCCCGCGAGGTCGCTGCCGCGCTGCAAGAGCGCCCGACCGTCGAGTCTCAAGTCCCGCTGCGAGAACGGCTCGCGCGCCCCGGGAGCGAGGAAACCCAACTAACGCTGGGCATCTAGTCCAGCGAAACATGGCACCGCCCGGTGACGTATCCCAGACGATTACCCACCGGGAGGCCTCATGCGACCGTTTGCTTTCGTCTTCGTTCTCGCGCTCTTCGCCGCCGCCGCGCTGCCGGTAAATGCGGCCGACTCCGTCGATGCGCTGCTCGCCCGTTCGCGGGCGGCGATGGGCGGCGACGCGCTCGAGCGCGTCCACGGCCTTTACCTGACCGGCGCCGTCGATGCCGTCGGCGTCAAGGGTACGATCCGGCAGTGGTTCGACCTCTCGGCGGGCACGTATGCCGAATCGCAGGCGCTCGGCCCCCTCTCGGGAGCCGACGGGTTCGACGGGCGCGACGCGTGGGTCCAGGATGCCTCGGGCATCGTCCACGTCGACGCCGGCGAACAGGGCCGCTTCCTGGCGATCGATCAAGCCTACGTCGCGAGCAATCGTCTCTGGCAGCCCGGGCACGGCGGAGCGACGCTCTCGCTCGCCGGACAACAGCAGGACGCGGGCAAGCAGTACGACGTGTTGCGCGTCGCGCCGCCGGACTCTGCCCCGTTCGACCTCTGGTTCGACGCGCAGACTGCGCTGCCGGCGCGGGCCGTCGCCGTCATCGGTCCCGCCACGATCACGACGACGTTCTCCGACTACCGGCCCGTCGCGGGGATGCAGGTCCCCTACCAGCAGAAGAACGTCGACGGCGACGGCAACGCGTCCGTCACGAGCGTGCGGGAAGTCGTCGCAAATCCGCCCGGCCTGGCAGAGCACGTCCTCAAGCCGCAGAGCAGCGCGCACGACTTTTCGATCGCCGGCGGTGCGACCGAAGCGTCGGTGCCGATCGAACTGCTCAACAATCACGTCTATCTCAACGTGATGCTCAACGGCAAGGGACCGTATCGCTTCATCTTCGATACGGGCGGCCTCAACGTCGTCGATCCCGCCGTTGCCAAGGAGATCGGAACGGCCGGCGTCGGCAGCGCCCAGGGTTCGGGCGTCGGCGACCAGACGGAGACCTCGCAGTTCGCCGACGTTCGCAGCTTGGAGATCGGCGCCGTCAAAATCACCGGCCAGACGTTCTTCGTGATCCCGACGCACGCGGGCTTTGGTCTCGCCGAAGGCGGCACGGTCGACGGCCTGATCGGGTTCGAAGTCCTTGCGCGGTTCCTCACGACGTTCGACTACGCGGGGCACCACGTGACGTTCCGCATGCCGGGCACGCAGCTTCCGGCCGAGCTCGGCGCGCCGTTCCCGTTCGCCTTCGAAGGCGAAACGCCCATGATTGCAGGCGCGATCGACGGCGTGCCGGCGCCGATGACCGTCGACACCGGCGCCCGCGACTCGATCTCGATCTACGGACCATTCGCCAAAGCGCATCCGCAGATCGTTCCGGCGACGCTGACGGCCGACGGCATCACGGGCTTCGGCGTCGGCGGCCCCGCGCGCGGCCGGCTGGGGCGGCTGCGCTCGCTGGCGGTCGGACCCTACACGGTGACCGACCTCGTCGCCGACTTCAGCTCGCAGACGAAGGGAGCATTCGCGAACCCGTACGTCGCGGCCAATATCGGCGGCGGCGTCTGGAAGCGGTTCACGGTGACGTTCGACTACCCGAATCAGACGCTGCGGCTGGTTCCCAACGCCGCTTTCGCTTCCCGCGACGTCAACGACCGGTCCGGACTGTTTTTCATCACGAAGGCGGGAGCGCTCACCGTCGTCGACGTGCGGCCAGGAACGCCCGCGGCGGCCGCCGGCATCCGCAAGGGTGACGTCGTCGACGCGATCGACGGCAAGCCGGCCGCTTCGTTACCGATTGCGGACGTCCGCGCGCTGCTGATGAGCGCGCCTGGAACGAAGGTGACCTTTACGCTGACGTCCGGCGGCGCGACGCGCGAGGCCGTCGTGACCCTCGCGGACTACGTGTGACCCGCTAGGCGCAACTCCGCTCCGGCGTCGCGTTGCGCACGATCATGACGTGACGCACGCGCGCGGCGCCGGCGCACGACGGATCGACGGCCAGCCGGGATGATTTGAGGAGGGCCCGCGCGAGCGTGCCGCCGCCCGACAGGCGCAGGTCGAGCCCGGCCAGCCGCTGGGCTGCGGCCGTTCGCGTGAGCGCCGCAACGCCCGCGGGCTGGACGGCGCCCACGTGCTTCAGCCGCACTTCGACGCTGCGGCCCAGCAGGTCGATGCGTGCGAGCGTGGCGTCGAGCGAGCGAACGAGCGTCGCGTCGAGGTCGCCGATGAGATCTACGACGACGTCCGGCCGCTCCGCGAGGGCCTGCTGACCGGGGGCAAGAGAGTACGGTACGTGCATCGAGAAGTCTCCCGTGTGGCCGTCGTTTTGCGCAGCATGACAGTTCAGGCTTGGAACGCCCTGGGAGCCGCCCTGCGCGGCGCCCCTACCGGTATCGGTTCCCCGTCGGGCCGGAGCTGGACCGCGTGATCCGCGTGCTCGACGACGCGACGATCGGGCAGATCGCCGCCGGAGAGGTCATCGAGCGGCCCGCATCGGTGGTCAAGGAACTCGTCGAGAACGCGCTCGACGCGGGCGCGCAGGCCGTCGCGGTGACGATCGCGCGCGGCGGCTTGGACCTGATCGAGGTCCGCGACGACGGCACGGGCATCGCCGCCGCGGATATGCCGCTCGCGCCGCGTCGCCATGCGACCAGCAAACTGCGCGGCGCCGACGGCCTCGCGAGCGTCACCACGCTCGGCTTTCGCGGCGAGGGGCTCGCGAGCATCGCCGCGGTCGCGTCGGTGCGCATCGTCTCGCGCGTCCCGGGGAGCGAGGTCGCGTATGCGGTCGAGGCCGCGGGCGAGGGCGTCTCGGAGCCCCAGCCGGTCGCGGCGCCTCCGGGCACGCGCGTCGAGGTGCGCGACCTGTTCGCGAACGTGCCGGTGCGGCGTGAGTTTCTCCGGTCGCAGTCGGTCGAGTTCTCGCGGATTTCGTCGTTCCTGGCGATGCTGTCGCTCGGCTATCCGCAGGTGCGCTTTTCGCTGGTGCACGACGGACGCGACGTGTGGACGTTTCCCGCGGTCGCGTCGCTCGAGCAGCGCCTGAGCGCCGTCTTCGGACCGGCGGCTGCGAAGGAACTGATCGCGCTCGACGAGCCCGCCTCCACCGGCGCCGTCGCGGTGCGCGGCTACGTGAGCAAGCCCGCGCACGACCGGCCCGACCGCCGCATGCAACTGCTTTTCGTCAACGGCCGGCTGCTGCGCACGACGCTGCTCGCGGGTGCCTGGAGCTCGGCCTATTCTACGTTCACGATGTCGGGACGCCAGCCGTACGGCGTGTTGTTCGTGACGGTACCGGCCGTCCGGGTGGACCCGAACGTGCACCCGACCAAGAGCGACGTGCGGCTGCGCGACGCCGGTCCGGTAACCGAGGCCGTAAAGCGTGCGATCGCGGCGGCGCTCGGGCGCCACGCGCGCGAGCGGTTCGAGTCCGCGCTCGCCGCCGGGCCCGCTCAGCCGTACGCGCCCGCGGTATCGTTCGCGCCGGCGGCACCGGCGCACGGCGCCGCCGCTGCGGCAGAGCCGGTCGCGCTGGCGTTCGAGGAAGAGCCGCGCGAGCGTCTTCGCGTCCTCGCGCAACTCGACGACACGTTCATCCTCGCGACGGACGGCGACGCGCTCGTGCTCGTCGACCAGCACGCCGCCCACGAGCGCATCGCGTTCGAAGCGATCGCGCGCAGGCACGGCGGCCGAGCGCCGGCCGAGCCGCTGCTCGTGCCCTATACGATCGAACTGGACGCCGCGCGCAGCGAACGCTTCGAAGCCGCGCTCCCGGCGCTGGCGGAGGCGGGGCTCGAGGCGGAGCCGTTCGGCGAGCGGACCTTTCGCATCGTGGCCACGCCCGCCGGCTACGGCGCGCGCGCGTTCGACGTCGAGGGATTCGTCGACGACGTCGCCGACGAGCGCGGAGGCTTGGATGCGCGCTCGCGCGTATGGGCGAGCCTGGCCTGTCATTCCGTCGTGCGCGCCGGCGACCCGCTCGAGCACGCCGAGATGAGCGCGCTGCTCGCACGGCTGGTCCACTGCGAGAATCCGATGCACTGCCCGCACGGCCGTCCCACCATCGTGCGCCTGGAGCCCGATGCGATCGCCCGCATGTTCAAACGGACGTGAGCGCGTAGCCGGCGTCCTCGTCGTCGCGGGACCGACCGCGAGCGGCAAGACGGCCCTCGCACTCGAGCTGGCGCTGCGGTTCGACGCCGAGATCGTCGGCGCCGACTCGCGCCAGATTTATCGCGGCATGGAGATCGGCACGGCATCGCCTACGGCCGAAGAGCTGGCCCGCGTGCCGCATCACCTGGTCGGTTTTCTCTCGCCGCACGAGCGCTACTCTGCCGCGCGGTTCGCGCGGGAGGCAGCCGCGGCGGTCGAGGCGATCGCCGCGCGCGGCCGGCGCGCCATCGTGGTGGGTGGGACCGGTTTCTATATCCGAGCACTGTGCGGGGACGTCAGCCTGTCGAGCGCGTACGATCCGCAGTTGCGCGCCCGGCTCGCGCGCGAGGCTGCGCTCCATCCGCCCGAGGTGCTGCACGAATGGCTGCGGGCGCGCGATCCGCGACGCGCGGCCGAGGTCGCGGCCGGGGATCGCTATCGCGTCGTGCGGGCGCTGGAGATCGCGCTCAGCGATGCGAGCGCAGCGAGTGGGGCAGGCTCCGGCGAGGCCGCCGGCCTGCGCGCCGCGGGCATCCCGTTCGTCAAAGTCGTGCTCGACGTCGAGCAGGCGGCGCTCGACGCCGCGATCGCCGCGCGCGTCGACCGCATGCTCGCGCGCGGCCTGGTCGAGGAAGCCGAACGCGTCGGACTCGACGCGGTTGCCGCCGACGCGGTGGGGTATCCCGACGCGATCGCGTTCGCTCGCGGCTGGAGCAGCCCCGAAGAACTGCGTTCGTCGCTCGTGCGCCGGACGCGGCGTTATGCGAAGCGCCAGCGCACGTGGTTCCGCTCGGAGCCGGCGGTGACGTGGGTCGAAAAAGACGCCGCACTCGAAACCGTTTCGCGGCTGGCGAGGGAACTGCCGGGGTGGGGCTGAATCGCCCGTCCATGTCCGGTCGAGACGGAGCCCCGGGCGCGGCGCGCGCCCAGCCGCTCCAAGACGCATATCTCGCCGAGATCAAGCGGAGCGCGGTGCCCGTGACGGTGTACCTCGTCAACGGCTTTCAACTGCGCGGGATCGTGAAGGGATTCGACCCGTTCACGATCGTGCTCGAATACGAGCATCGCACGCACCTCATCTACAAGCACGCCGTGTCGACGATTTCGCCGCAGGTCCCGATCTCGGCCCCGCCGGCGACTCCCGCGGAGTCACCGGTCTCAGGCAACTAGCCGGCTCGTGTCCGCGCCACAGGCGCTCGCGAACGTTCGCGCACTCAAAGTGAACGGCGCCGGCAATGCATTTTACCTCATCGACGACCGGCCGCCGCTGCCGCTCGATCGCGCGCGCCTCGCCGCGCTCGCCTGCGCGCAGCCGGGCTCCCTCGCAGCCGACGGCGTGCTCTTCGTCCAGCCGCCGCCGCCCGGCGGCGCTGCGGTCGCGACCATGCGCATCTTCAATGCCGACGGCAGCGAGGCCCAAACGTGCGGCAACGGTCTGCGCTGCGTCGCCCGCTATCTCTGGGAGCGCGACGGACGTGGCCGGGCGTTCTCCATCGCGACCGCTGCCGGTCTCGTGGCCGCCGTCGTCGAGCCCGGCCCGCCGTTTCGCGCTCGCGTCGACATGGGCGAGCCGCAGATCGTCGAGCGCCTCCAAGCCGGCGCGACGATCGCCGCGGCGGGGACGACCTGGCGCTATGCCCAGGTGTGGACCGGCAATCCGCACGCGGTCGTCTTCGTCGACGACGTCGCCGGCGTCGACCTCGACCGCGCCGGCGCCGCGATCGCGCGCGACGCGCGCTTCCCCGAGGGCGCGAACGTCCACTTCACCGCGGTCGCCGGGCCGCATGCGCTCACCGTGCTGCACTACGAGCGCGGCGTCGGTCCGACCCAGGCGTGCGGTAGCGGAGCCGTCGCGGCCGCCGTCGCGGCGATCGACTGCGGCGCGGTGTCGTCGCCGGTCACCGTCCGGGTGCCGGGCGGCGAACTCACCGTCGCCTGGAAGCCGGGCGAAAGCGCGACGCTCGAAGGCCCCGCCGAGTTCGAGTTCGAGCGCGAGCTCTCGCTCTGAGCGCGGCGCGGGTGGCCGGCCTAGCGTACGCCGACGCGCGCGGCCGCGTCTACTTCGACGAGGATACCGCCCCACTCGCGGACGGCGGCGTCGTTCGCGCGCCGCTGGCGCGCGAGTTGATCCGTGCGCCGCGCGGGACCGTGCCGGCGATGCTGCCCGGCCGGCGGCCGCTCGTGCTGGGCGCGCGCGGCGAGGTCCGCGTCGAGCGTCGTCGCACCGCGCTGGCCGCATTGCTGCCGGCCGGCTATACCCGCCTGCTCCTGCCCGCGTATCGCGCCGACGACGGCGCGCCGCCGCTGCCGCTGTTCGGGTACACCTTCGCGTGCGAACGCGGGGACGAACTGTACGTGGCCGCAACGCGAACGGACGAAGCCGAAACGTGGACGCCGCGCTACTTCGCCGCCGGCGAACTCGAACGTGCCGTCGGCGCGCTGCGCGCCGGGGACCCGCGCAATCGCGTGCTCGCGCAACTCTCCGTCTGTGCTCTCGAGTACGGCTGCTTCACCGCGCAGAACGTCTTCCTGGGCGCGGGTGAGGCGGCGCTGCCCGTCTCGCCGGCGTGCAACGCGCGCTGCGTCGGCTGTATCTCGGAACTCGACGAAGACGCCGGCTTCCCGTCGCCGCAGACGCGCATCGCGTACGAGGCCACCGCCGCCGAAGTAGCGCGCATCGCCGTCGCGCACCTCGCAGGCGCGCCGGGCGCCATCGTCTCGTTCGGCCAGGGCTGCGAGGGCGAGCCGCTCTTGCGCGCGACGACGATCGCCCGCGCCGTCGAATTGATCCGGGCCGCCGGCGCCGGCGGGGTCGTCAACTGCAACACGAACGGCAGCCTGCCGCGCTCGCTGAGCACGTTGATCGACGCGGGCCTCGACGCCGTGCGGATCAGCCTCAACTCCTTTCGGCCGGAGGTCTACGCGGCCTACTACCGGCCGCGCGGTTACACTCTCGACGCCGTCTTCGAGAGCATCCGTATCGCTTCGCGGGCGGGCTTGCGCGTCTCCCTGAACCTGCTGACGCATCCCGGAGTGACCGACGAGCGTGCCGAGATCGACGCGATGGAGCAGTTCCTGGCTGGGGTGCGCGTGGACATGATCCAGACGCGCACGCTGAACGTCGACCCGGAGATCTACTTCGCCGCGGTCGGGCGCCCCGCCGAACCGCTCGGCATGCGGTTCGCCCTCGAGCGGGTTCGCGCCCACGGCGTGCGCGTCGGCAACTTCACTCACACGCACTGACGGCCCACCGCCGAACGGATGATCCGGTCGGCGGCTTGGGCTACCCCGCGCCGAGTGCTACGATGCCGCTATCGTACCTGCGGTCTGGCTCCAGTTTCTCGCGCTCTTCGTGCTGCTGACGCTCTGCGTGAAGCCGCTCGGGGGGTATATGGCGCGGGTCTTTTCAGACGAGCCGGCGTGGCTCTCGCCGATCGTCTCGCCGCTCGAGCGGATCGTCTACCGCATCTGCCGGGTCGATCCCGCGCGCGAGATGACGTGGTCGGCATACGCCTGCGGCCTGTTCGGCGTCAGCCTCTGCGGCGCTGCGTTCGTCTACGCCGTGCTGCGTCTCCAGGACCGGCTGCCGCTCAATCCGCAGCACTTCGGCGCCGTGGGAAGCCTCGTCGCCTGGAACACGGCGGTCTCGTTCCTGACGACGACCGACTGGCAGACCTACGCGGGCGAAAGCACGATGAGCTACCTCTCGCAGATGGCGGCCCTCGCGTGGGCCAACTTCATCGCGGCCGCGATTGGACTCGCCGCCTCGGTCGCGTTCATCCGTGCCCTCGTTCGCGAGAAGACCGACGGCCTGGGCAACTGCTGGGTCGATCTCACGCGCGCCTGTCTCTACGTTCTGCTGCCGCTCGCCGTCGCGGGCTGCATGGCGCTGGCGTGGCAGGGCATCCCGCAGAATTTTAGCGCGTACGTGCCGGCCGCATCGCTCGAGCGCGGCGTGCAGTGGATCACCGGCGGCCCCATGGCGTCGCAGGAGATCATCAAGCTGCTTGGCGGGAACG
>Ga0182012_10002209_pt1 | contig 21187 bp, 19 predicted proteins | sample 612S2SmetaG_FD_120486 | JGI IMG/M metagenome (GOLD analysis project Ga0182012, IMG submission 120486) | Permafrost microbial communities from Stordalen Mire, Sweden - 612S2S metaG | ecosystem: Environmental > Terrestrial > Soil > Wetlands > Permafrost | place: Sweden: Stordalen | collected... | reverse complement strand
GTCGAAGAACAGCGCCGTCTGGCCGGCGGCGGAGCCGACCACGATCGGGCCGAGCATCAGCCAGATCCGTTGCAGGCCCGGGTGCTTGAGGTCGATGACCGGCCGGTAGACGCGCAGCGCGATGATGGACGGCAACTGCACGAGCAGTTGCGCGCCGAGCCCCAGCGAGGTGCCGAGGACGAGCGCGAAGATCCCGAGCTTGCCGAACAGGAAGAACACGGTGATCATCGTCGTCAGATTGATCGCCATGCCGCCGAGCGCGGACGAGTGGAAGCGGTGGCGAGCGTTCAGCACGGCGGCCGCGACGCCCGCGAGGCTGGTGGCGACGATACTCGGCATCAGCCAGCGCGTCATGTGGATCGCGATGCCCATTTGCCCGGCGGGGAAGCCGTGCGCGACCAACGGCACGAAGTACGGCGCGAGGAACCAGCCTGCGATGGCGAGCACGGTCAGCACGATCAGCAGCAGGTTGGCGATCGTGCTCGCGAGCCGCGACGCCTCTTCTTCGGCGCCCTTCGCTAAATACTCGGAGAAGGTGGGCACGAGCGCGCTGACCAGGGCGCCGTTGAAGACGCCGAACAGGATCGTCGGAATCGTCGCGGCGGCGAGAAACGTGTCCATCTCCCACTGCGTCCCGAAAAACTTGGCGTTGACGACTTCGCGGAAGAAGCCGAGAATCGTCGACCCGAGGGTCGCCGCCATGACGAACAGCGTCGACGCCGCGATCGTCCTATGCGTCGGGACGGTGTCGACGACGCGAAGTCGGGCCCTAATGGGCGCCTTCGCCCCGGATCACCGCGGGAATCGTCCGCAGGATGATCGCGACGTCGCCCCACGGAGTCCAGCTGTCGACGTACTGGTTGTCGAGCTCCATCCACGTCTCGAAGTCCACGTTGGAACGCCCGCTGATCTGCCACAGACACGTGAGCCCGGGCTTGACGCTGAGCCGTCGCAACGCGAACCGGTCGTAGTGTTCGACTTCGCTCGGCAGCGGCGGGCGCGGCCCGACGAGCGACATCTCGCCGCGCAGGACGTTGACGAAGTTCGGCAGTTCGTCGACGCTCGTGCGGCGCAGCAAGCCGCCGAGCGCGTGCAGCCGCGGATCGTTGCGCATTTTGAAGACGGGGCCGCTCACCTCGCTGAGCGGCTGCAGCCGCTCGTGATGCAGGTGCGCGCCGTCGACCATCGTGCGCAATTTATAGAGGCGAAAGCGGCGTCCGTCCTGGCCGACCCGTTCTTGCGCGAAGAACGGCGAACCGGGCGAGACGAACATGATCGCGATGGCCGAGAGCAGGATGAACGGCGCCGCCAACACGAGCCCGAGCAGCGCTCCGGCGACGTCGATACAGCGTTTTGCCGCCGCCCACGACGCCGGAACCCGGCGGGGGAGCGGAATCGCCCTGGGTGCGACCAGGAGCGTCGTTCCATAGCCAGGGTTCCGTCTTGCCTGCACGGGCATCTTCAATTCGACGCGGAGGGCGCCAGTAACTCCAGCGTCCTCCGGCCGACCAGGTCCAGGCCGTCGATCGTGCCGCCGAGGGCCGGCCCCCGCGCCCCGACCTCGATATAGGGGACGTACTCGCGGGTGTGGTCGCTCCCGGGTGCCGTCGGGTCGCAGCCGTGGTCGGCCGTCACCAAAACGGCGTCCGCCGGCCGCAGGTCGCCCAGCAGGCCGGCCAATTGACGATCGAACGCCTCGAGTGCCTGGCCGTAGCCGCGGGCGTCGCGACGGTGGCCGTACTTCGAGTCGAAATCGTTCAGATTCACGAAAATCATCCCGGCGTCGGCCGAGGCGAGGATTGAGCGCGTGCGAACCATGCCTTCATCATTATCGGCAGTGCGGATCGAGGTCGTGATGCCGCGACCCCCGTAGATATCTGCAATCTTCCCAACCGCATGCACGCTTACACCCTGAGCCGCCAGCCGGTCCAGGGCGTTCGGCGGCGGGGCCACCGCGTAGTCCTTGCGGTTGGCGGTCCGGCGGAACGCGCCCGGCGCCCCCAGGAAGGGCCTGGCGATGACTCGGTTGACCTCGTAGGGCGGCACGAGCAAGGCCCGGGCCCGCTCGCACCAGTCGTAGAGGGTGCCGAGCGGCACGACCTCCTCGTGGGCGGCGACTTGGAAGACCGAGTCGGCCGAGGTATAGAGGATCGGGCGCCCGGTCCGCATGTGCTCGGGGCCGAGCCGGTCGATGATCTCGGTGCCCGAGGCCGCGACGTTGCCGAGCGGTTCGCAACCGGCGATCGCGGCGAACGCCTCGACGAGCTCGCGCGGAAAACCGTCCGGAAACGTAGGAAAGGGCACCTCCGTAGTGATACCGGTCATCTCCCAATGGCCCGCGATCGTGTCCTTGCCCCGCGACCGCTCCGCAAGCCGGGCGACAAACGCCTCGGGCGCAGCTGCCGGCGCGACCCCGCGGATCTCCGCGAGATGGCCAAACCCCAGCCGCTCGCAGGTAGGCATGGAAAGGCCGCCAACTCGCTCGGCAACGTTCGCGATCGTGTTCGCTCCAGGCGCGTCGCCGTACTTCGCAGCATCGGGCAGGGCGCCGATGCCTCCCGAGTCTAGGACAACGACGATACACCGAGACATATCGGCCAGCGCTTCGAAATCGTACCGGCGATGCCTGCCCTGGCTGGCATCGCTTGCGGTCTGGTGCGCGTGCGCCGCGCCGGCCGCCGCTCAGCAGCAGCCCGCGCCGGCGCAGCCCTCGCCGGCCGCCGGCGCATCGCCTGCGGCCGCCGTCTCGCCGCTGCCGTCGCCGCTCGCCTCCGGCGCCGGCATGTCCCCGTCGCCGCTGCCGTCCGCCGCCGTGCCGGCACTGCCCACCCCGTCGCCGTCGCCCTCGCCGCCGCCGTCCAACATCGGGCGCATCGACCTGAGCGCGGGACGCGTCACCTATTTCAGCGACCGCGACCTGGTCTACGGCGAAGGCGGCGTGGCGGTCCGCTTCGGCGACACCACGATCACGGGGACGATCTTCGCGATGGACCTCAAGCTGAACCGCTTCCTGATCGCGGGCAACGTCCACCTGACGAGCAACGGCGTCTCGCTGCGCGGCGCGGCCTACGCAACGTTCCTCGACTTCGACCGCTCGTACTTCGTGCCGATCGTCTCGCAGCCCGACCGCTGGACGTATCTGGGCGACGACTACGCGCATCCGTTGAAGGGCCGGCAGATGCCGGGCGACACCTTCTTCATTCCCGACATCGACCGCCAGACCGAGTTTCTCACGGCCAAGCGCGCGACGATCCGCCCCAAGCACAGCGTCTTCTTCAAGTCGGTGAACATCAACGCGCTGGGCGTCTGGGTGCCGGCACCGACGTACTTTCTGACCTTCGGCGGCAACCCGAACTTCTCGCAGAACTCGCTCGCCGGCGCCTACGTCGACGCGCCGCTGCCGTTCGCGGGCAGTTCCAACTCCCTCGAGACGCTGCACGGCCGCTACAACTCCCCGAACAAATTCTACGCGGCGTACGAGCAGCACTTCGTCTGGGACAACGCCTGGGCCGTCGCGTCGATCAACCCGATCACGCAGCCGCAGAAACAGTACAATCTCAGCGCGTCCGACAAGCTCTCGCCCGGCCTGCAGGTGTCCACGTTCCTGCAAGAGAGCGCGTTCCAGCAGGGCTTCGGGTACCGCCTGTCCGCGTCGGGCTTCGGCAACTTCAACGTCGTAGCGGCGCTGCCGCACTCGTTCCTGGCGGCCTCGGCAAACCTCTACTATACGAGCCTGCTTCCGATGCCGCAACCCGGCATCGGCGGCGCCTACTACTACGGCGACCCGAGTCACCCGTGGGAGCCCGACCACCCGTCGAACGGGCAGTTGTCGTGGAACGGCTTCGACCATCGCATCAACAAGCTGCCGCTCAACTTCCGGCTGCGCTCGGGGATGGGATTCGCCCACGACCCGTACGTCGCCGAGGCGTACCTCGGCGGCGTCTATTACGACTCGATCTACTGGAACTACATCGGCGGCACGCTCTACACGCCGTCGCTGCGGATCGGGCATAGCGGCTACTACTTCAACGCGATCTTCGACGCGCAGCGCCAGTACTTCTCGCTGCCGCATCACATCGACACCGAGAACACGAGCGCGTCCGTCAGCCGCCAGTTCGGGACGAAACTCGCCGCGTTCGTCGCGTACCAGATCGCCAACACCGGCGACTTCTGGGGGCCGCGCCAGTTGGAGGTCTACGCGCCGATCGCTCCCAGCACCGTGCTGCCGTACACGAACGGTCCGGTCTCGATCGTCCAGCCGACGTACACGTCGTTCCGCGGCTTCGGCACCAATCGCACGCTCGCCGAGTCGATCGTCTTCACGCCGAACCGCTACGTGCAGGGGCTGGTCGGCATGCAGGAGGCGTACGACTTCCCCGGACCGATCGCACCGCAGCCGCCCAGCGACTACCTCTACGGCCGGCCGCCGTTCGCAGCCAATCTCGACCTGCGGGTGCGCCTGCTGCGCACGCTGGCGATCGACATCGGACGCTCCTACTACTTCAACTTCGGGAACTTGCGCTGGAGCCCGCAGTTCTCGATCCGCACCTACCAGCCGCCGCCGTAATGCGCGATCGTACGCCGGGCCGCCGCTGGGCTGCCGTCGCCGCGTTCTTCCTCGCCGTCGCCTTCCCGGCGCTGGCCTCGGTCGCCGTGCCCGCGGGCGCACCGCCGGCGGCGCCGCCCGACCGTCCGACCGCCGGTCCGACGCCGTTCGCCGGCTCCTCGGCCCCGCTGGGGCGGCCGACGCCGACGCCGCCGCCCCTAGGCGCGACGCCCTCGCCGCTGCCGTCTGCGGCCGGGCCGCAGCCCGCCCCGGCCACGCCGGTCCCGTCCGGGCTGCTCGTGCGCTTCGCGGGCCAATTGCTCGACGACCGCGACGGCTTCGTCTTCTTCACCACCGGCGACGGCTACCGGCTCGACCCGGCGGCGACGACCGTCGACTACGCGACCGGCAAGCCCTCGACGCTCAAGCCGGCGACGGGACTCTACGCGCTGGCGTCGTTCAATCCGCAGACCGGGCTCGTCGTGCAACTCGCCGTCTCGCGCAAGCCGATTCCGGCGCAGGCCTCGTACGAAGACGTCCAGCGCTTTGCGGTCGCGCTGTCGACGCCCGAGCCGAATCCCGAACTCGTGGCGAAGGAGGGGGTCACCGGAAACCCCGTCCTCGTCACCTTCACGGCGCTCATCCCGGTCGGCACGGCACTGACCGACATCGTCTACATGCAGACCGACCAGAGCAACTGGAATCCACAGGCGATCCGGCTCGACCGCATCGACGCGCTCCACTACCGCGTTACGCTGCGGCTGAACTCCGGCACGGAGTTCCTCTATCGCTACACCCGCGGCACCTCGCAATCGGTCGAGGTCGGGCGCAACGGTTTGCAGATCGACCCGCGCAAATTGTACGTCAAGAACCTCGAAGTGAAGAACCAGGACGACACGATCTACAACTGGGCCGACCAGAATCCGGCCGGTAACGCGCCGCCCGGTCCCGACTCGATCCCGACGCCGTACAACCCGCAGCCGTTCCCCGTGCCCTTCCCGCCGCGTCCCACCATGCCGCCGAAGTAACGCAATGGTTTGATCCGATGCGCCGAATCGCCCCGCTCGTTCTCGCCGTCGTTGCGACCCTCGTCGCGGGCCGTGCGATGGCGCGTGCGGCGCTGCCGGCACGGGTGGACGTCCGCGCGCAGTCGGTCCAACTCTATCTGACGCAACCCGCGCTGCTGACCGCGGCCGGCGGCGCCACCGCCGCCTTCGGCGGCTACCTGCTCGCGGCCGGCGCGTTGCGCTACGACCTCGGCCGCAATCGCGTCGTCGCGTCCGGCGGCGTCGCGCTCGGCGACCGCACGGGCGGTATCCGCGGAGCGGCCTGCGCGCTCGACCTCGACTCGGGGAAAGGCACGCTGCTCCGGCTCGACGGCGCGCTCCCGGCCACCTATGCGTTCGACCTGCAGCATCCGCAATCGCTCGCCGCATCGCCGCCCGAGCCGGGAGTCTTCGAAACGCAGGAGACCGGCGGACTGCGGCCGTTCGTCGCGGGCAAGCACGCCGTCGTCGCGCCGAACGCGAACGTGCGCTTCTCGAACGCGCGGGTGACGACCGAGACCGGCCTCTCGCTGCCGTCGCCGTCCTACCTCTACACGTTCGCGGCGAACCCGGCGTTCGCGCAGTCGTCGTTGCCGGGCACGACGTTCGATCAGCCCTACGCGCTGGCCGGCAACGGCGACTCGCTCCTGGCGGCGCACGTACGCTACGATGCGACCGCCGGCCGGCCGACGCTCGGCCTCGACGGGCACCTCGTCGACCAGAGCCGCGGCTATCTGATCGCGTCCGCCCTGCCGACGACGCTCGGCGTGCGCTTCGACCTAGCGGGCTATCGCCAGCTCACGCCGACCCTCGCCGAGTCGCTCAACGCCGCAACGGGCGCCGGCCTCGGCTACGCGCTCTACCAACTGCAGAAGACCAATGCCGCGACGACCACGACGCTGCTGCTCTCGCAGCAGGGCGGGCTGCAGACGGCCGACCTGCGGCTCTCCACGCTGAACCGCGCGATCGGCCGCGCGGGCTACGTCAAGTTCGCGTTCGACCTCGGCTACGATCACGAGCCGGGCATGCAGCCGTATCCGCAGGACGCGCGAGCGTCGCTGGAGGGGCATTACGTCACACCGAACCTGACCGGGCCGTTCGGCACGACGCTCTCCGGTTCGTTCGACTACGCGGCGACGCTGTTCGACTTCCCCCGCGAGCGCGGCTCGAGCCGCGAGTACGCGTCGGCGTCGCGCCGCATCACGCGGACGCTCGGCCTGTTCGGCAGCGTGCAGTACCTCCAAACGTTCGACCGCTACGGCCAGAACGAGTCGACGTATTACCCGACGACGCCGCCGTTGCTGCCGAACGGCCTATTCTATTACGGCTACTCCGCGTTCGCCGGCGCGGCGACGTACCGCACCTACGCGCTGCAGGCGACGTACGCACCGAGCCCCGCGCTGAACCTCGTCGTCAACCTGGTGCGCGAGAAGGACTGGCCGCAGTACGACGGCTACGGCCTGCCGCAGCAGTCCGCCGGCTTCGACTTGCGGCTGCGCGCACCGGGCGGCCCGACGTTCGAGGTCGGCCGCACCTTCATCTTCGGCTGGGGCGGTAAGCAGTGGTCGCCCGCCTACACGTTCAGCGTGGCCCCGTGAGGGCGATCGCCTTCGCGCTCGCGCTGGCGCTCGGCGCCGCCGCGCCCGCCGCGCCCGCCGCTGCCGACGAGCCGCTCGTGGTGCGCGGCACGGTGCTGACCGTCGACGCGAGCTACCTGGTCTTCACGACGGGCGACGCGGTGCGGCTCGGCAATTTCTGCGTCGACCGCAAACGCGCGTGGCTCGGCACGGACGTCCTCGTCGTGCTCGACCCGGCCACGCACGCGGTGACGAAGCTCGCCGTCGACCCCGGTCCACGCCGCCCCGAGGAGATCGACGCCAGCGCACTCCCGCGTGCATACGTCGCGGTGGATCCCGCGACCGCGCAGACCGCCCCCGCGTCACGGTCGGGCGGCGCGATCGGGGGCATCGTCACGGTGACGATCTCGGTCTCCGTGCCCGTCGACACGCCGCCTTCCGACGACGTGTACTTGGCGACGGATCGCACCAACTTCTCGCCCGCCGAATTGCGCATGAACCGCGTCGACGCGCACCGCTGGACCGTCTCGCTCGACCTCCCCGCGGCGGCGACGCTGCGCTACCTGTTCACGCGCGGCTCCTACGCGACCGTCGAGCGCTCGCAGTCCGGCGCGATCGCTGTCCCGCGCACGCTGTCGCCGGCGACGGCCCGCAGGGTCGACGATGCCGTGGCCCGCTGGGCCGACTCGACCTGACCCCTTGCGGGCTTGATTTTAGGTTTAAATTAAAGTATAGTAGTTTTTACATAGACTACTTAGATTCTTACATGGAGGCCGTCATGGCCAAGCCCGGCCCGCCCGTCGCCGCCATCCTGACGAGGATCGTCGTCCTCGGCCTGTCGCTCGCCATCTTCTTCGAACAGGCCGGCGCGCGTCAGCTTCTGCACCTCGACCCGTCCGGCGGTCGGATCATGACGACGACGGCCTACTGGGTGAGCCTCGTGGCTCCCGCCTTTTACCTCGCGGCGCTGTGGGCGGCCTCGGATGCCTTCGCGCGCATGAATCGGGGCGATGCCTTCGGCCCCGCGCTGGTCCGCGGCCTCAAAGAGATCGGAGCCTGCTTGATGCTGGGAGCGTTTGCCGCCACCGTCGTGCGGCCCAGCATGCTGTTTCTCATAGACAACGGTTTCCGCGAGATGCGCGGCGTCCGGTTCGATATCGACATCGAGAACTTGACGTTGGCCTTGGTCGGGCTGATGCTCGTCCTGCTGGCCCGCCAAGGCCAGAGGTTGAAGACGCAGCTGGACCAGTTCGTCTGATGCCCGTGCGCGTCACCCTGGACGTCATGCTGGCGCGGCGCAAGTTGCGCGCCCGCGACGTCGCAGAGCAAATCGGTCTGTCCGAGACCCAGCTCAGTCTGCTGCGCACGGGAAAGGTCAGGGGCATGCGCTTCAACACGCTGTCGAAGCTCTGCTTCGTCCTCGGCTGCGCGCCGGGCGACATCCTCGAATACGATCCGGACGACGCCGATCTGCGCTCGAACGACGAGTAGTCGTTTAGACGAGTAGTCGTCTAGGGAGGCTCTGAAGAAGGGTGGTTTACGGATTCGTGCCCGGATGTTTCGTCGAGACGAGGCGCCCAAAGCGAAGGAATGACAGCGTCATTTCGAGTTTTGGGCAACGAAGTATCGAAGGAACAGGCGGGTCGAAGACGTGAGCCATCCTTTTTCAGAGCTTCCCTAGCGCAGGAACTTCACGTAGAACAGTTCGCGGTCGCCGGGATCGACGTGCTCGACGGCGCCGCAGCGCTCGAAGCCGCATTTGGCCAACACGGCCTGCATCGGCAGGTTCGTCTCTGCGGTCGAGATGAACAGGCGGTCGCCTTCGACCGTCGCGGCCGCCTCGGCGAGGAGCCGCTCGGCGATGCCGCGCCGGCGATGCTCCCGGCCGACCGCGAGCAGCGGCACGAACGGGTAGCCGAAGAAATCGCCGCCCGCGTCGACGAAGCCGGCGAGCGCGCCGTCGAGTTCCGCGACCAGCACGCCGCCGCGCGCGACGTACGTGCGCAAGCGCCGGTCGGCGTCGTGCGTCAGCGCGGGCCACATGTCGATGCGCGCGATCGCGTCGAAGTCGCCGTCCGTCGCGCGCCGGACCGTCAACGCGCTGCCACGAGGATCTTGTGCGCGACGCAGGCGGCGGCGAAGCCGCCGTCGATGTTGACGGTCGCGACGCCTGGCGCGCATGCGTTCAGCATCGCGAGTAGCGCCGCGAGGCCGCCGAACGACGCGCCGTAGCCGACGCTGGTCGGCACCGCGACGACGGGGACGTCGACCAGGCCCGCGACGACGCTGGGCAGCGCGCCCTCCATGCCGGCGACGACGATCGCGACGCGGCAGCCGTCGAGCACGTCGAGCGCGGCGAAGAGCCGGTGCAGCCCGGCGACGCCGACGTCGGCGCAGCGGGCGACGTCGTGCCCGAACGCATCGAGCGTCGCCGCCGCCTCGTCGGCCACCGGCAGGTCCGACGTTCCGGCGCAGACCACCGCGACGCGCAGGCCGGTGCGCGGCAGTGCTCCGCAGCGCAGCACGCGCGCCCGCTCGTCGTACGTCGCGTCGGGTAGATCCGCCGCCAGCGCGCGGCCGTCCACCGGAGCGACGCGCGTCGCGAGCGCGAACCCCGCGCGGTCGTGCAGCGAGGACATCACCGCGGCGATCTGCTCGCGCGTCTTGCCCTCGCCGTAGACGACCTCGGGGACGCCGGTCCGCAAACCGCGGTGGTGGTCGACGAGCGCGTCCTTGATCGCCGCGAACGGCAGTTCGCGCAGGGCCGCCAGCGCCTCGTCGGCGCCGACCGCGCCGCCGGCGACCCGCTCGAGCAGGGCGCGCAGCGCGTCCGGGTCGTACCGCTGCATCAGTAGATCGACGAAAACTCGCGCTGCGAGGCGTGGACGTCCTCGAGCAGCGTCATCCACGCGATGTTGTAGTGGCGGGGATGGGCGAACTCGGCGTAGCGTTCGATCGGCAGGCGCTTGAGCATGTCGTCGATCGACTCGAGCACCGACATCTGCGGCGTGAAGCCGAGCGCCTGCGTCAGCTTGATGTTGGACATGCGGTAGTCGCGCACGATCGGCGGCAGCGGGGCATCCACCAGTTCGACCTGCCGCCCCAGCAGCGCCAGCGAACCGGACACCAGCATGGCGAGCTGCCGGATCTGGTAGTTCTCCTGCATGACGTTGAAGATTTGGGCGTGCACGCGTTCGCGCGGCGCGTCGAGGGCGGCCACGTGCGCGCGCGCGACGTCGCGCACGTCGACGAGCGGCCGCCACTGCCAGCCGCCGCCGTGCAGGAACAGCGTGCGATAGAGCAGCGCGTCCTTGACGAACGTATTGACGACGAGGTCGAAGCGCATCCGCGCGCTGTAGCCGTAGACCGTACCCTGGCGCAGCACGACGGGCGAGAACGACGGACCGGCCGCGGCGAGCAGCGCGTCCTCCGCAAACTTCTTGGAGATGGAATAGGCGCCGCGCGGGGCGACCTCGGCGGCCTCGTCGTACATGCCGGGCCCGATGCCGTCGTAGAGCGACGCGCTGGAGCCGAAGACGAGCCGCTCGACGCCGGCCTCGACGCACGCGCGTGCGAGCCGCTCGGTCGCGAGCGCGTTCATCTCCCAGTTGGCCGCCGGATTGTACTCGGCCGTCGGATCGTTCGATAGGCCGGCGAGATGGCTGACCGCGTCGACGCCCTCGAGCCAGCGCGGATCGAACTCGCGAACGTCGCCGCGAATCGTCCGGATCGCCCCGTCGTGCGGGGCCAGCGGCTCGCGGCCGAAGTAGAAGCGGTCGACGACGACGACCTCGTCGCCGCGCGCCAGGAGCTGCGAGACGAGTTCGGTTCCGATATAGCCGGCGCCGCCGGTCACCAGTACGCGCATCAGTGCAAACTCAGCATCACCACGCGCGACGTCGCGACGCCGTCGGCGTTGCGCGCGACGACCGTCACGGGGTACGACCCGTGGAAGTTCGGAGGGATGAAGTCGGGCATTTTATACGCCAGCGTGAAGCGCCCGACGGCGACGCGCGGCAGACCGGCGCTGATGCCGGCGACGGTCGCGACGACGCTCGCGACGTTGGACGACGTCGTCACGGAGCCGACGACGGTATCGCCCGCGCTGACGGAGACCGGCGAGACGGCGACGTCGTAGATCACGGGCCGGTCGTGCGGCTTGGCGAGCACCGGCGCGTTCGGATGGCGGCCGTGCTCGCTCGCCGGCACGGGCAACGGCTCCGCGGTGCGTTCGGCGGCAACGACCGCAGACGGCGGCGGCGACGACGCCGCCCGCCCCCAGGCCGCGGCGTGCGAAGCCGACGGGCGCGTCGGGGCCGGGGTTGGGGCCGGCGCGGCGGTTGCGCGTCTGGACTGAGCGGGAGGCCGGACGCCGGAGGCGTCCGGGGAAGCAGGCTGCGTGCAGGCAGCGAGCATGCCTGCTGCGCCTAGCGCAAGGGCTCGCCAAGCCCCCGAACAAAGTCGCATACCGTGGCGTTCGCGGCGTCCCATCCCGGCACAGCTTCGACGGAATCCCCCGCTTCCTCGCCCGATCGCGCGAGGGGGACGCTCAGCGTGGTCGTTCCACTCTTCAACGAAGAGGGCAACGTCCCGGAGCTGTTGGGGCGCCTCGTCACGATCCTCGACGGGGTACCGGCCCTCGACGGCTACGAGATCGTCGCCGTCGACGACGGCTCCAGAGACGGCACGCTGGCCGCGTTGCGCCGCGAGGCGTCGCGGATTCCCCAACTGGTCGTCGTCTCGTTGTCGCGAAATTTCGGGCATCAGATCGCCGCGACCGCCGGGCTCGACGAGGCGCGCGGCGACGCCGTCATCCTCATGGACGGCGACCTGCAAGACCCGCCCGAATTGATCGGCCAATTCGTCGAGAAATGGCGCGAGGGCTACGACGTCGTCTACGCGACCCGCCGGGAGCGCCGCGGCGAGAGTGCGTTCAAGGTGTTCACGGCGCGGCTCTTCTACCGCGTCACGGAGCGGCTGACCAGCGTCGCGATCCCGGTCGACACCGGCGACTTCCGGCTGATGAGCCGGCGCGTCGTCGACGCGCTCAAACGCTCGCGCGAGCGGCACCGCTTCCTGCGCGGGCTCGTCAGTTGGATCGGCTACAAGCAGATCGGGATCACGTACGACCGCGATCCCCGCTATACCGGTAAGACGAAATACCCGCTCTCGAAGATGCTGAAGTTCGCGATCGACGGCATCACGTCGTTCTCCGAGATCCCTTTGCGCTTCGCAACCTACCTCGGTTTTTTGGTCAGCGGCTTCGCCTTCGTCTACGCCGTCATCGTCCTGGTCATGAAGTTCCTGCATCACAACGAGCCGGGATACACCTCGACCATGATCGCGATCCTCTTCCTCGGCGGCGTGCAACTGATCACGATCGGGATCCTCGGCGAGTACGTCGGCCGCATCTACGACGAGATCAAGGCCCGCCCGCTGTACCTCGTCGCCGCAGTGGAGCGTAACCCGCAGGCCGCCCTGCCTGCGGCGGCCGGCGCCCAGGTCTCAACCTGATGGCCTACCGCTAACGTGTTCGGCCACCCGGTCGTCGACCAGACGATCCACAAGCACGCCCTGGACGCGCTCGGGATATTCGCCTATCTCCTCGCGTTCTTCGCCGTCGCCGTCGCCACGCGGCGCCGGCCTGCGCTCGGCGTCGCGGCCGTCATCGCCGTCGATCCGTTCGCGCTCTACCGCGACGTCGGCGACACGACTCTCACGCTGCCGAAGATCGTCTTGCTCGCGATGATCGCCGGGCTGGCGCTCCGGCGCGACCTGGGCGGTGCGTTGCGCGATCTCGCGAACGACCGCTGGGCCCGCCCGCTGCTGGTCTGCGGCGCGCTCGTCGCGTTCGCAACCGCGCTGTCGATCGGCGTTGCGGAGCACCGCGGGCCCGCCGTGCGCGAGACGCTGAAGGCGATCGAATACTTCGTGTTGTTCTGCACGGTCGTCGTCGCGCTCAAACTCGACCCCGACGAACTGGTCGTGCGCGTTGCAATCGGCGCGACGCTGGGGGCCGTCACGGTCCTCGCGCTCTCGCAAGAAGTGCTCGGGGCGCCCTCGGGCTTCTGGTTCTTCAACCATCCGATCCCGCGCATTGCGGGACCGCTCGAGGGGCCCAACCAACTCTCGGGCTATCTCGGCCTGACGCTGCCCGTCGTCGCGGCCTTCGTGCTGCTGCGCAAACCGTCGCGCTGGGAGTTCGCGCTGCTTGCGCTCGGTTCCATGGCGCTCGTGCTGACGCTCTCGCGCGCCGGGACCGTGGCCGTCGTGCTTTCCCTCGCGCTCGTCGTGTGGCTCGCGCCGTCGCCGCAGCGCCGCAACGCGCTGCTCAGCATCGCGGCAGGCGCCGCCGCCGGGCTCGGCATCCTCGTGCTCTACGGCAGCACGAGTCTGCTCGCGCGGTTCTCCAGCGTCGCGGAGGTCGAACGCAGCGGCGGCGTCGGCACGCGCGGCGTGCTCTGGCGCGCGGCGTGGATGCTGTGGCGGCAGCATCCGTTGTTGGGCATCGGCGCGGGCAACTTCGAACTCGAAATCCCCAAGGTCGGGCCGGCCGGCGTGCGCACGCACGCGAACAGTCTCTACCTGCAGGCGCTGGTAGAAGGCGGCGCGCCGCTGGCGGCCGCCACGTTGGCAACCGTCGCGGCGTCGATCTTCAGTTTCGCGCGCGGACCGTTGCGCCAGCCGCTGGTGCTCGGGGCGCTCGCGGCCAGCGCCGGCCTCGCAGCCCATCAGATCTTCGATCTGCTCGTCTTCTACCCGAAGGTCGGCGGCATGTGGTGGATCGTTCTCGGCGCGGGCGTCGCGACGCTCGGAACCGTCGCCGCGCCCACCCCGGGACGGCCCGCGCCCGCCCGCCCGCTGCGAAAGGCCGGGACGGGGGCGCTCGGGCCGCGCGCGTCGCGGTGATCCCGCGCCGTTTCGTCTTACCCGCCGCGCTGGCGTGCGTGCCGGCGTCGTTCGCCGCCGGCGCCGTCGCCGCGCGCGCCGTCCTGGCGCACGCGACGCCCGCGATCGCCGTCGATCTCGCGCAGCCGCTCGTCGTCGTGACCGCGTGGCACGGGCTCGGCGCGTGGATGTGGGCCGTGCTCGCCGCGACCGTCGCCGGCGCCGCAGCCGCCGCGCTGATCGCACTTGCCGAACTGCGGCGCGGCGCGCCGTGCGCGCTCGCCGCAATCGTCGCCACGGCGGCGGCCGCGCTCGCCTGTGCGCTCGCCTGGCCCGCCATCTTCTCGAGCGACGTCTACGCCTACGCGGCGTACGGCGACCTCGCCGCCCGCGGGCTCGACCCATACGCGCGCGTCCCCGCCCCGGCCGGCAGTGCGATCGCCGCCGCGGCCGCCTGGCAGTGGGGCGGGGCGACGCCGGCCTGCGTCTACGGCCCGGCGTTCGTGGGATTCGCCCGGCTGCTGGTCGTCGCCGGCGCGCAGTTCGGCACGGCGGCGACGCTGCTGCTCTTCCGGCTCGTCTCGTGCGCCGCGTTCCTCGCTGCGGCCGCATTCCTCTATGCGGCGCTGCCTGGCGGCCCGGCGGCGCGCGCCCGCAGGCTCGCCGCCACCGCGGCGGTCGCCCTCAATCCGGTCGCGTTGTGGTGCGTCGCCGAAGGCCACAACGACGCTCTTATGCTCGCCGTGGCGTTGGCCGGCGCGGCGTTCGTGCGGGGGGGCGCCGTGCTGCTCGGCGGCACGACGATCGCGCTGTCCAGCCTCGTGAAGGCGCCGGGAATCCTCGTGGGCGCGGCCGTCGCCCTGGCCGCCGGAGCGCCGGCGCGTATGCGGCGGCTGGCGGCCGGCCTGGCGGCGGGGGCCGCCGTCGTCGCCATCGCCGGCGTCCCGGCGGCGGTGCGGTCGCTCGGCAACATCGGGCGGCACGGACATTACCAGCCGCAGTACTCGCTGCAGGCGCTCGGCGTGCTCGGCTGGCGATCGCTCGAACCCGCGCACGCGCTTGCGGCCGGCGCCGCGATTGCGCTCGCCCTCTGCGCAGTCGCGGCTACGGCCGGGATCGCGGCGCTGCGGGCCCGCGACGCCTCGGCAGCTGCCTGGTTCGCCATCGTCGTCTGGCTGGCGCTGCCGAACCCGTACCCATGGTACGCGTTGTGGGTACTGCCGGTCGCGGCCCTCGCGCTGGACCAGCCGCCCTTCGCCGCACTCTGGGCCGCGACGATCTCGATCGTCGTGCGTTACTTACCCGATGCATTCGGTTCGCCGTCCCCCGACCAGCAAGCGGTGATCATCGTGCTGGAACTCGCCCCCTTGCTGTACGCCTTGCGCGCGGCCGTGCCGTCGCGCACGCTCGGCGAGGCGGCGCTGCCATGATGCGCCGCGCCCTCGCCGCGCTCACGTTCCTCTGCACGGTGGCCGCAGCGCAGCAGCCGCCGCCCGCACCCGCACCCCAACCGGCACCACCCCAGACCCCCGCCCCGGGACCGACTGCGCCGGCCCCGGGCCCGACCTCGCTGCCGACGGCGGTCGGCACGCCGACGCTGCCGCCGGGTCCGCCGACCCCGGCGCCCACGCCGACGCCGGTCTACCGCTACGTCTACGCGCCGACGCCCGCTCCCGCACCCAGCAACGCGGGACTGCCGCGCATCTTCGAGATCGACGTCACCGACCAGATCCTTCACCCGAACAGCGACATCGCGTTGCGGGTAGTGACGTCGCCCGAAGTGCAGACCGTGATCGCGTCGGCGCTCGGCCGCGACATCGCGATTCCGCAACTCGCGCCGGGCGTGTTCGCGGCCCAGAGCCACATCCCGGACGTGCCGTTCTTCCTGCTGCGCACCTACGACGTCGAATTTCGCGCCGCGACGGTGGACGGGCGCATCGCCAGCGTCACGCTGCCGTTCCGGCTCGGACGCTAGCGAGCAGCAGAAGGGGAGGCCGCGCGGCCTCCCCTTCGTGTTCAGATCGCGCTCGGACTTACTCGCCCGACGAAATCTGGATCTTCTTGGGCTGGGCCTTCGGGTGGACGTTCAGCGTCAGCGTAAGCAGGCCGTGCTCCACGCGCGCAACGACGTTGTCCGGATCGATCTCGTCGGGCAACAAGAGCGTCCGGGTGAAGCTGCGCTTGTCCGTCTTGCCGACGACGCTCAGAAGGCCGTTCTCCAACGTCACGTCGATCTGGTCGGGCTTGAAGCCCGCGACCGGGATCTCGACGGTGTAGCCCGCGTCGGTCCGGTTGATCTCCATCCCGGCCGCTCCGCCGTAGTTCCCGAAAAACGTGCGGAACGGGTCCCACCCGAGCCATTCGTTGAGGGCCGGCCGGGCCAGGCCGGCGTTCGTGCGCATGAGTTCCGCCATTGTGGTGTCCTCCAGTGAGAGGGCCCGCGGGGGCGAAACCGCTCGCAGCGGGCCGCAACATGAAAATCGTACGACCATCCTAAACGGTGCTTAGCAGTCTTGTCAATAGAGTGCCAGTAATGCCAAAATGCTGCTGCCGGGCCCATGGCCGCCGGCACCGAATCCACCGTACCCGCCCCGGAAAGGCCACCTCATCGCCACCCTCGCCCCGTCGCTGATCCGCGCCCTCCCCGACTCGAGCCGGCCCTTCGCGGGCCTGCTGGAGCGCCTCCGCACGCACCGCGGCACCTTCGCGCTCCGGGAGACCGCCGCCGACGCGCGGCCGTATTTGCTGGCCGGCATCGCGCGCGCACTCGGGTCGCCGATACTGGTCGTCGTCCCGACGCCCGACGTCGCCGAGCGTACCTTCGCCGATCTTACCTATTACCTGGGCGACGCGCGCGGCGTCGCGCTGGTGCGTCCGCGCGAGGACAACGTCGGAGCCATCGAGAGCCCCTCGGAGCGTAGCGCGCGCATGACGCTGCTCGCGGACCTCGTCGCAGGCAAACCGCTCGTCGCAGTCGCGCCCGTAGCCGCCCTGCGCCAATACGTCGTGCCGCCGGCAATCTTCGAGGCGGCGACGTTCGCCCTGCGGATCGGCGACGAACCCGGCTGGGAAGCGCTGCAGGAGCGCCTGTACCGCATCGGTTACCGGCGCACCGACGTCGTCGCGGCTGCCGGTGAGTTCGCCGTCCGCGGCGGCATCATCGACCTGTACGCGGCAACGGCCGACGCGCCCGCGCGCATCGAATTCTTCGGCGACGCGATCGAGAGCATCCGGCCGTTCGACCTCATGACGCAGCGCAGCCTCGAAGACCCCGCCGAACGGGACGCGCCGCTGCAGGTCGCACCCTGGACCGAGATCTCCCGCGATCCCGCATTGCGCGAGCGCGTCGCCGCCGGCGTGCGCGGCCCGGCCGCGATGCTGTCCGCCGTTCGCGCGTACCTTGCAGGCGGCGGCGAGTTACCCGAGGCGTGGCTCTCGCTCGCCTACGAAAGCCGCGCGACGCTACTGGATTATCTGTCACCAAACGCGCTGGTCGTGCTCGAGGAGCCGGCGATGCTCGCGACCGTCGAGCGCAGCCTGGCCGAAGAGCGCTCGCGCGAAGAGCGGGTGCTGCTCGCGGACGTCGAGTCGGGCGAACTCTCCGTCGACGAAGACGCAGTCGGCGAGGCGCTGCTCGCCGAGGTGGCCGCCCCGTCGCCGTCGCTGGACGACCTCGGACCGTCGCTGCGCGCGCGGCGCGTACTCGTCGTACCGGGCGCGATCGAAGGCCCCGAGCCGCCGTGGCTGCCGGCCGCGGTCGACGCGTTCGCGCTGGAGACGCTGCCGGCCGACCGCTTCAACCGCCAGATCGCGCTCTTCTTGGAGTCCGTCAAGGCGTGGGTCGGGCAGCGCGAGACCGTCGCGTTCGTCACGACCGGCGTCTCGCGCCTCACCGAGATGCTGCGCGCAGCGGGCATCGAGGTGCAGCGCGGCGCACCGGTCGCGGGCGCGGCGCAGGGCGTCTTCGTCGATCACGGCAGCATCGAGGCCGGCTTCACGGTCCCCGCGCTGCGGCTACGCGTGCTCGGGGACCGCGAGGTCTTCGGGCAACCGCCCAAGCGGGTCAAGCTACGCGCCGTCAAGGAGGGCGTTCCGGTCACGCTCGCCGACCTGCGCGTCGGCGACTTCGTCGTGCACGCGGTCCACGGCATCGGCCAGTACCTCGGCCTGCGCACCGAGACGATCCTCGGCGCCACCAGCGACTATCTCGACCTCAAGTACGCCGGCAGCGACCGGATGCTGGTGCCGGTTCACCAGATGCACCAGGTCACGAAATACGGCGCGGCCGAGGGCGCGTCGCCGCGCCTCTCCAAGATGGGCGGCGCCGACTGGGTCCGCCAGAAGTCGCGCGTCTCCGAAGCGCTCGAGAAGATCGCCGACGGCCTCGTCGCGCTCTACGCCGAGCGCGAGATGGCACAGGGCCACGCGTTCGCGGCCGACTCGCCGTGGCAGGCCGAATTGGAAGAGGCGTTCCCATACGACCCGACGCCGGATCAGCGCAAGGCCATCGACGAGACCAAGGCCGACATGGAGCGCCCGCGCCCGATGGACCGGCTCGTCTGCGGCGACGTCGGCTACGGCAAGACGGAGGTCGCCGTCCGTGCCGCCTTCAAGGCGGTGCTCGACAAGCGCCAGGTCGCCGTGCTCGTGCCGACGACGCTGCTGGCCTCGCAACACTACCGCACCTTCAGCGCGCGCTTCGCCGGCTTCCCGATCCGCGTCGAAGAGTTGTCGCGGTTCAAGACCAAAAAAGAACAGCAGGCGATCCTCAAAGACGTCGCCGACGGCAAGGTGGACGTCGTCGTCGGCACCCACCGGCTGCTCCAGAAGGACGTCACGTTCGCCAACCTCGGGCTGATCGTCGTCGACGAGGAGCAGCGCTTCGGCGTGATGCACAAGGAGCGCCTCAAGCAGATGCGCGCCGCCGTCGACGTGCTGACGCTGTCGGCGACGCCGATCCCGCGCACGCTGCACATGTCGCTGCTCGGCGTGCGCGACCTCTCGCTGATCCGCACGGCGCCGAAGAACCGCATGTCGATCAAGACGATCGTCGTACCGGCCGGCGACGCGATCGTGCAGAAGGCCATCACGGCCGAACTGGACCGCGGCGGCCAGGTCTACTACCTGCACAACCGCGTCGAGTCCATCTACGGCGTCGCCCGCGCGCTCGAGCAGCTGGTGCCGAAGGCGCGCATCGCGATCGGCCACGGCCAGATGGGCGAACTCGAGCTCGAGCCGATCATGACCCGCTTCATCGAGGGCGAGATCGACGTGCTCGTCGCCACGACGATCATCGAGAACGGCATCGACATCCCCAACGTGAACACGATCGTCGTCAACGACGCCGACAAGTTCGGCCTCGCGCAGCTCTACCAGCTACGCGGGCGCGTCGGGCGCTCGAACCACCAGGCCTACGCGTACCTGCTCTACCAGGCGCACAAGGCGTTGACCGACGACGCGAAGGCGCGCCTCGAAGCGATCCGCGAGTTCGCGCACCTCGGCAGCGGCCTGCAGATCGCGATGCGCGACCTCGAGATCCGCGGCGCGGGCAACTTGCTCGGCGCGGCGCAGTCCGGCTTCATCACGAGCGTCGGCTTCGAAACGTACTGCGAACTGCTGGCCGAGGCGATCGCCGAGCGGCGCGGCTCGGCGTCGGAGATCGAGGAGAAGCGCGAAGCGGTCATCGACGTCAAGCTCGACGCCTTCATCCCGGCCGACTACATCCCGCAGGTCTCGCAGAAGATCGCCGTCTACCAGCAGTTGGCCGCCGCGCGCTCGGAGGCGGAGGTCGAGGAAGTTGCGGCCGGCGTGCGCGACCGCTTCGGCAAACTGCCGGGGCCGCTCGAGAACCTGATCGCGATCTCGCAACTGCGGGCGCTCGCGCTGCGCAAGCACGTGACTCGCGTCGTCATCGACGAGTCGCGCCTGACGCTCGGCGTGGGCAGCGGCTTCGTCCTCGACCCCGCGTCGCTTCCGCGCCTGCAGTCGCTCACGCGCAACCGCTTTCGCTTCGGGGACGGCCGCATCGTCGTCGACCTGCCCGCGCAGTCGGCGTATCAGTCGCTGCCGTTATTGCGGTCGCTGCTCGAAGCGCTCTGATCGGGCGGCTCGCCGTCGCGCATCGCGCGCAGACGTCGCGATGCCAAGCCGTAGAGTAGCAGCACGACGACGACGTTGATCGGGGCGCCAAAAAACCACGACGCGACGGCCCAGTTGCCGCCGAGCGAGAACGACGGCCATAAACCGACGTACGCCGCGACCGTGCCGACGACGAGCGCGGGTGGGACCCACTGTCCGACGTCCCTTCGCAGCGCGACGATCGCGACGACCGGCAGCATCAGGAGCGCCGGCGACAGCACGCCCCACGGCGAGAGCCCGATCGCCCCTTTCGCCAAGGCGCCGAACGCCAGGCCCGCCGCCAGAGCGTAGATCGCGACCGCCCCAACGGGCAGCAGCCACGTCCGCGGGCCGCGGTCGGGCGGATCCTCCGGTCCTCGGCTTTCCACGACACGATGCATTGCCGCCGGCGTCCCCGCTCACCCGCCGCCAGGCATGAACGGACGGCGGACGGTCGAACGACGGCCTGATGCGCGCGACGCGGGGAGACGCCCTTTCGAGCGAGGCGCGGCTGCTCACCGACGCCGCGCCGGCCATGATTTGGTCGGCCGACGCCCACGGCGAGGTCACGTACTTCAACAGGCGGTGGGCGGAGTACACCGGCATCCCAGTGGGCGCTTTGCGCGAGGCGGGCCTCGCGGCGATCTGCCACCCGGCCGACTATGCGAGCATCAAGAACGCCTGGGAGAGCGCGCGCGAGACGGGCCGCACGATCGAGATCGACTACCGCATTCGATCGGCCTCGGGGAGCTACCGGTGGCACGCCGCGCGCGCGGAGGCCGTTCGTAGCGCGGACGGCGCCATCGCCGGCTGGGTCGGCGTCTGCACCGACGTCGACGAGCAGAAGCGGGCGACCGCGCACCTGCAGTTCCTGAGCGACGCGGGTGAGGAACTCTCCGCCACGCGCGACCTCGCGTCGACGCTGGAACGCGTGGCAAGCCTCGCCGTGCCGGCGATCGCGGAGTGGTGCTCCGTCTTCCTTTTGCAGCCGGGCGGCGGCCTCGAGGCCGTAG